>Ga0187893_10004622_pt1 | contig 25911 bp, 74 predicted proteins | sample MA1701074metaG_FD_139574 | JGI IMG/M metagenome (GOLD analysis project Ga0187893, IMG submission 139574) | White microbial mat communities from a basaltic lava cave in the Kipuka Kanohina Cave System on the Island of Hawaii, USA - MA170107-4 metaG ... | reverse complement strand
GTGAGAATAATGCTAGAGAGAAACTTACTGGGCTTATGATGGATATTAATGTCTATGGCTTTTTTGCCAAGATGTTTTCTGAAATGGCTGGTGGCTAATAAAGCTACTAGGTAATTTTAAGAATACTATACCGTGGACTGAATACCCAACTCGAATAAGTGGTATTAGTTTATACTATCAGCTAAATCAATCAATCGCGCGGCGAATTATAAGAAGTCTCGGTCCTTATTTAGTTGAATTAATATTAACACAAGATTGGACACCTGATGTATACTGGCGATACATGTAAAGTATGCGATGGACGTGGTTTTACTAAAGATGAAAACTTCTTTGGTAAAGTCACTGAAAAAGCATGTACAAAGTGTCAAAATGGATTTATACGTAAAACTAGTAATAAACGCTTTTTTCGTAAGAAAAATGAAGAAGACGTAGAGAATTTAACGTTAGAAGAACAGACAAGGGAGTTTTTAAGGAAACACGGTTATTAAGGCTTTGACGCATTGCGTTATGAACAATGAGAAAAAGGAGATTAATATGCTTATTACTACTAAGACATTAGAATGTGATGTTAGAGGTTGCACTAATTATAAGAATCTTAGAGTAGTTGATGGTAAAGAGGAAGACGCAAGAGGTTGGGAATTTAAACGATTTAAGGGCAAGAATTTGTGCCCACGTTGTAATGAAATATATACAAAGGATTCACCAGAGTTTAAGCGAAGATAGTTAAATTGAAACTAAAGAATAGAGATAATTTTGTTGTTATAGTTTCAACTACTTATGCTATGCATAAACTTCGCTCTATTCCAACAAATTCTAATTTTATTATAACTATACGAGTAAGAGTTTTAGAAGTGTTATACCGGAGTAAGATAATATGAGTAAAGATTGTGAATTTAATTCAGAATGCTTTAGACTACTTTATTCTTGGCGATGGCCAATTGTATTTATAGTAGTTTTATTAATTTCAGCTTTTCATCATAATCAAGCAGTTCAACTAAATCATCAATTACAATTAGAAAAGTTAAAAGTAGATTCACAAAAAAAGTAAATATGAAACTACTTAAAGAATTATTTTTTGAATCACATATTACAAAATATTGTAAATACGAAAACACTGTTCTAGGGTCGTCATTTGTTATAAATGCAACAAGAGCTATTACGTCTTATATTGAAAGAAATATAGAAGTAAGATGAAAGTAATAGATAGATTTCTTATATATAAGTTAGCTCAAGGTTCTTTTTTAGGTTCATTTGGTAGTAAAGTATATTATATTTTATGTTCTGACTCTGTTCGGCGCTGTTTTATGGAAATATATACTCAACTATATGATTAAAGGTTACACTCATGTGTATTATTGACCGACGCACATTATTTGCTAATATAACTTTCTATACAGACAGAGTAGTTCCACCATTTACTGGTATATATGAAGAAATTAATTTAATATCACCTATATTTCAATATTTTTCTAAGATAGTTCTGAATGATTAAACTATGTATGCAATGTGTTATGAACAATTATACTGTTAGACAATTATACACTTTAACAGTGATGAATCCCTTGAAAGCCTATCGGCTTCCGTTTGCTAAAACTTGTTTAGATACACAATTACATAGAAAATGAAATTTCTTAATCATAATCGACTTTATCAACATCCTTTTATTACAACTAAAACTGCTTATCGAACAATATATTTGAATAGAACTGTTATTGCTATTAGCCGATTTAAAAGTATTGCAAATGAGCTTAAAAGATATTTAACAGAATGTGATAGAAAAAATGAAATTAATTTATGAAAGTTGTATAACAAATAACTATTCAACAACTTTACTCCCAGATAAAGTTTATTACAGATCAGATGAGATAAATTTTTCTTTAGAAGGACCAGTAAGAGAAATAATCGAAGAAATTGGTATGTCTATAACTAAAGACTTGATAGACTTTCATGCAATTAGATGAAATAATTAATGTAATTACTGGATTAGATAGTGAATTCTTTGAAGTTCATACTATAGATAATGCCTGGTATTCAGAAAAAGCTTTAACAGAAGCACTTGGTGTTAAATCTAATGCACCAGCAGTTAGTTGTGTGAGAGTTCATCTTAAAAGTAAAAGTGGTATGTTAGAACTACGCCCAAAGGATAATAAAGTTAATATAATGTGCTATTGTTGTTTTGGTGGAAACGATCCAAATAAAGGAGATTGGGAACTTTCAGAACTCAAGCAGAAAGTTTTAGAGTTAAAAGACCACTATTGTCCACCGTTTCCTGGTTAATTCAGAATGAAATTATACGCGGGTTTAAATTTAAGTGACTGGAATCGGCATTGGCAATTTACTTCTATAGAAGCTAGTGAAGATTGGGAAGAATATCGTAAATATTGTAGAAATAGTGCTATATTTAGAGTTTACACCGCAGGCAGACAATTAAAGAATTTATTACTGCGGTTTGATGAATCAGCACGTCGCAATGGTATCGGAGTAGAATGGTAGAGTTTTATCTGCCAAAGTTTAGATTTTGAAATAAAAGGAGGATTAAATTTGGTTATGAGAAAAATATTCTTTTCTTCTGACCATCATTAGCTCTTTGGACATGAAAATATAATTAAATATTGTAATCGGCCATTTAGAAATGCTGATGAAATGAACAAAGAAATGATGAAGCGGTGGAATTCTGTAGTTAGTGATGAAGATACAGTTTATTATATCGGTGATTTCTCAATGCGGTTTGAAGTTGCTCAAATATGGGCGCCAGCATTAAGGGGAACTAAGATTCTCGTACATGGAAATCACGACAAAACATGGATTGGACGTAAAGATTTTCAAGAATATGTTCAAAAATATAAGAATCTCGGTTTTCTAGAAATAGTAACTGAGATGAAACTTAAACTACCTTTATTCGGTCAAGAAACAGTAGTTAAACTACATCATATGCCTTATTCTCATAAAGATAGACCGAAGGAAGCAAATAAACCGGATAAATACGAAAAGTATCGTCCTATTGATGAAGGTGAAATATTACTTTGTGGACACGTTCATGATGCTTGGGAAAAGATCGGAAGACAAGTAAATGTTGGTGTAGATGTTAATAATTTTACACCAATAACTATAGAAGAGATAGAAAGAAAACTTAGTATGCCGGATTCTGTAGCTAAGGGTAATTATAGAGATTCTTTATAATGCAATTACTCTTAAAACATAAATATGATGGAACTATTCTAAATGTTTTACATTTAAGTCTCTGGTGGGATTTTAATAATAGTTATGGCTATAGAAATTCTGGATTACATACAGAAGAATTAAAAGAATTAGCAGAATCTAGAGGACTTAATTTATTAAATATGATAGACCAAATATGACGTTAATTAATCCAACTGTAGCTATGCGTCCCGGTTGGTATTGTCAAAAGATATTATCTTGGGATGACTTTTCTGAATACCCTAATCATTGGATATTTATTACTTTATTGCGTATGAAAGATATAGATATGCATGGAAGTATTCTAGTATGAGGTTAGTAGTTAGAGGACCTTACTCTCATAATTTTTATCTTAATTTTCGAAGTGACGTTTGGCAAACAGATAGGGAAGATATATTAGGTGTAATATTACTAAACATACAATTTAGAATTGGTCAATCAATTAGTGAGAAAATAAAATGGCTATTTACGTAATAACAAGTGGTGGACATAATTATCAATATCAAGATAGTTATTATGATGACTATCGCATAGAATATATCCTCGAAGGACCTGAAAACTCTAGAGAAGTTATAGAAGCTGCTTTATCACTATATGAATCAGAGTGTAAAAAAGTAGATATTGAGCATCAAAGACAGTCTGATGAACTAGGCAAGAAGTTTGAGTCAGAACATGAAGCACCAAAGATGCCAAAATCGTTTGAGCAAGTTTATCCACACTACTATAAGATAATTAAAGATGGACACTTTAACGAGAAATATATCGAAGCCGATAATGTAAGACAGAACTACGCAGCGTTAGAACGTAATATTTCAATGGCTATTAATAGCTATAATGATTTGAAATCAGATTATATTAGAAAGAAACTTGGTAAAGTCGAATATCCAAAATTGGAAACTTTTATACCTGCTAACTTTAAAATAGTTGAGGCGACTTTTATAGATACATGATTTTACTACCAAGATATAAAGATACTAAGTGTCACAGGATGCACCTAAATTTTGCGTATGAACAAGAATTTGAAGATGAGTGGCTCAAGTTTAATAATTATATCTCAGACAGTGAGCTTTGGTCATTATTAAGTTTTAGGTCATTTAGGTTAATTAATCATTTAGAAAGGATTTGACAATGGCTTATAATACTGCCGCAGAAGCTCGTCAGAATTACTGGTTTAGCCGTAAGTTTAAGACGAACGAAGTTCATTCTAACAATAGTGACGCAAATAAGACGCGATGGGCCGAAAAGTTTAATTCTGCGTTGTTTCGTCAGAAGCAAAGTGCCAAAATGTCACCGGCTGATCGTTTGAAGGCTTTGGATAACCGTTTGGGTAAGGGATTGGGCGCCAAGCGTGAGCGCGCTAAACTTACTCTAAAGGTGGAAAATATCCGAATTGCTGAAGCTAATAAGGTTCGCAAGGCTGAATCTAAGAAAGTCGAAGCTAGCAAGAAGTAATTTGCAATTAATTTCTGTAAATGTATATTCACACCTAGTGACCTGGGATATTAGATTTACCACGTCACTAGGTTTTGATGATATAGATTTATCCAGAAATAATATGTGTTATGGTTATATTCAAAATTACTTAAAGAAAGAATAGAAATGTTACCCAGAATTTATCATCCTGATGACATCGCTGGACTAAATGCGATTGATACAGATGCGTATTATGAAGAACAGCTTAAAAGTAACCCAGATGATATTTGGGCGCATTGGTGTTTAATCCACAAATATTTGACGCACGCTAGATTCGGGGATTCTCTAGAATTATTTCAAGAATCAATTAAAGTAATTGAACCAACGCTGGAAAATTTGCGGTTGTATCATTGGCGTGTGCTTTATATGCTGATTGATTCTCATAGCGCATCTAGTAAAGAGTTACAAGATGTAATTAATTCAATTCCAGAAACTTATTATAATGAGAAAGAACACCAAGGTTTATTACGATTACTTTATATACACAACGAAGCAGAACAAGAATGCCATGCTATTTTACCGATTGATCTTCTTTATGATGGTTGGTGGAACGATGGCCCTTTTATTGTAAATAAAGATAATCTTAAAGCGTGGACCGCACTATATATTACGCATATTGATTCACCAAAAATTAGGAATCCTCAATTATACGCTATAGCTGGTTTAGTTGAGCCCGGAAAAAAGCCAGTATTTGGATATCAGTATTATTATCTAAAGGATCTTATTAAATATATAACCGAAAAAGAATTAAGAGAAAATCTTAATTGGTATTTAGAGATTGGTTATTATAAAGATGATACTGTCGTATTTAAAGTGCGTCCTAAGTTTGATTTTAATATGGATGAGTGGGAAAATAAGCTCGGTCTTAAAGAGATTAGGCCCGAATTAGATTCAATACGTTATTTAAGAAATTGGAAATAAATGTTGCTTCTACCAGTAATGTATTCTTCATCAAAAATTGTACAAGTTAGTTTTCCTGAAACTTGTAAAACTAGGGATGTTTTAAACGTAGAGATAGGCAAAATTCTAAAATATTTTATTAGAAATAAATTATGGATAAGAAGAGATACAGGCGAATGTATCCGAAAAGAAAGTTGAAAATAAATGAAAATCTTGTCTGACGCTAGAATAGCAGGTATTTTTTCAGTAGATGTTGATTTTCTTCCTAACAGTCAAAACTTAAAACTATTTAATGAAGAAATCTATCCTATCGTAGACTACTTTGTTGTAAATCGTCGGCAAATTAAAACAAAGATCAGAGACAAATTCCTTGATTATCGGATTTTTGAAAAATGAGAATACATGAACCACTTAATTTCCATTATATTGGCTCATATAAAACAATCGAACGCGCCCAAAAGATAGAATTTACACGCTACCATAACGCTAATATAATTCTATAAAATTGTGCGTTCTTATCTATACCAGTTTTTATACTATCTTTAGGGTTTTATATGATTATTCACAAGCCTATTGGTTTCTATTATATTAAGTTAAGTAAGAAGTTACACTCGAAGAAACTTTTAGCTTCGTTTAGAGAAGCTTTTGAGAAGATAGATATTCAAATTCTAGATACTGGCCGTCTCGATTTAGGCATTGTGGCAAATATTGGTGAATACATATTTGAAGTAAAGCGCCTTAGCTATCGAGGGTTTGCATGATAATTCTTAAATTTAGACCAGTTACTATGTTTACTGGAATGCGTTGTTCAGATTCAATATTTTACAACGTTGAGGTTAAAACGTCACTTCCTATACATAGTAATTACCGTTTCTTAAATAGTTTAAATCATACACTTCGGATGAATTTTAATACTGGAAAAATAAATGTTTGATATAGACAATTATACAAAAAAAGTTAAAGAACAAATTAAATTGCGCTATGCTATTACTGTCAGAGAAATAGCTCTTAATTATTTAACTAAATTACAGTTTGCAAAGGAACTAGGATTACCATATCAAGATAATGAAACTGCTTATAAAGTGACGCTAGAAATTTTAGAAAAATTAGAGAATTTGAAATGCGAATAGTCACTATAAAGAATTATTTATATCTTTACTCATTGCTTATAATGTATTCATTATATCGTTTACTAGGAACTGAAAAGAGGAAACGAAAGAAATATATGACTTATTTCGAAATGTTAACTGACGTAAATACTCGACATAAACTATCAACTTTAGAAAGAGTATTTCTAGATTGGTATTTTAATTATCCGCCTATTAAGTTACCAGTAGTTAAGTGAAACTAATATTAATATTTTGTATTAGTTTAGTGGGTTGTTGTACACATCCTAATTATTATAAATTGATACCAGAAAAGTCTGGTGAGATTTATTGTTGGGATACTAGATGTTTAGCTGCTATTTATAATTCAAAAAATCACACTACAATCTATAGAAGCACTTATTGGTGTAAAGATTGCGGCGCGCAAGTAGCATCTAATATAATCGAAAAACCAGTTTTAAGAAAATGGTAGTAATATATGAAAATAGATTATGTCAGTCTTAGTATAAAACAGGATTTAAATGAAGTTCTATAAAATAGAAAAGTATCCTGGTAAGCCATTTATCCACTATTTAATAAACATTACTCAAGTAATAAGTAGTGTTAGAGAATTGGGTGGATTAAACACTGAAATATTTAGAAATGGTAATCATTTATTAAATCAAATAGAATTGAAACTTAATGGGTAGCTAAATGCAAATCTTGAGAAATGCTAATACTTGCGATATAGTTGATAATGATTTGCTTAAATGTTTTAAACAAAAAGAATTTAATAAACTACGTGTAATTGAAAATTCTTATCGTTACGAATTTGATGATATAATATCTGCACCTTATGATGTTATGCTTTGGTTTATAAGAGCCGATATTATTAAGATTCTAAAATGAGATTACAAAGTTTATGTAAATTTGTATTTTATCCAGAGAAGTGGCCGGGATTTTATTTGGCCACAACTATCGGATATTTAAATATCAAAAACGAGATAACTTTGGCTGTATTGTCGATAATTGAATGGCAAATAAAAAATGAAACTAATGCGGAAAGATAATCTCAGGTATTATATTTATTTTGCTTACAAACATCATTTTGATAGACTACTTATTATAAGTCAAATTAGATATCTAGATGGATTGAGTAGCAGTATTTTTGAAAATGGTAGTAATATAAAAGCATATTTAAAATAAAGTAGACTTTAATATGATACTAATTTCTAATAAAGTAGAAACATGTTTTAATTTATGGCTCCGCATTAAAGAGTCGGAGTCTCAACGTAATGTAAGAGAACATTTATATTACTTAAATGGTCTTTATTTAGATGATTTAGGTAAGCAAATAAGAAATAGAATGGCGGAAAATCAGTGGGATATAATTTTTGATTTATAATGAAACTTATTTACGTTAATGATAATTTAGATGTGGTAATGAATAGTGTGAGCGACCAGGTAGATACATATGCAAATTTAGTATGTTTACTTGAATATACTGTATGTTTTACTGTGATATTCAATTCCGTAAGTCTGAATTATAGAGATACTTTACTCACGCTTTAGTGGTCTGCCCTGATGAAACCGACGCGGCAGAAAGTGTCTCTACATAAGGGAAACATAGTGTATGTTTCTTACGGAAAGGACATTATATGCTTTATAGATTGACTGATGGTGGACCTTATTATGACGAGACTATTTATGGCCTTATTGAAGGACCGGATGGTCTTGAAAATGAAATTATTAGAGCAATTACTGACTACACTAACGCTATTAATGAAAGAATTCGAGTCGAACAAGCTGAAGCCGAAATGCTTGCTGCCAAGTTTAAAATGGACAATCCTATTGAACCAAAGCTTCTAGGAAAAACTTTTGCTGAGTTTTATCCTGAAGAGGCCCGGATTCTTAGTGTCGGTAAGAAGCATAAGCATTATACTGATGCTAAACTTAAGAATGTGAACTTTATTGAGTCTAGAAATCTTCGACATCAGGAGATTGATAATTATAATAAGCGAAAGCGAGAGTTTATCGACTCTAATAGAATCAGTAGAGAACCGATTACTATTAAGTTGCCCGATGGTTGTCGACTTGTTTCCGAACATAAGATAATTACTGATCTAGTTGTTCCAAACATTGACTATAATTATCGTTTGATTGGAGACGATATCGACTAGAAAATTTGATATAAACAAAGTATAACGTTGTTCTAAGCCCTTATGGCGGAATGGCTTACGCGCTTCACCTCAATTTAAAAAGTTTTTGATAACTATAATACACGGCGCCATAACCGAATTGGCATAGGTACCGCACTTGAGTAAATTTGAGCACTTAGGTAGAAATACCTTATGTGAATGGAGTCAAATTCGGCGAAGTCCCTGAATAGCAATATTCGAGATAACACCGAGCGAAGTTTGAATAGAAATATTCAAAAACGTGTAGAGACTAGACGGCTCCTACCTGAATGCTGTAAAAAGTAAAAGGTAAAGGCATAGTCCAGACCACAAAATGATTTAATGTAGCGAAAGCTATAGTGGTAAGAAAATGCGGGTTTTCCCGGTTCGAGTCCGGGTGGCGCTATTTAAAAACTGATGAAACTGTCATAGTTCACTCTTTGGTTACAAAAGGAGTTAATTATGACAAGAAGCTGGACAGATAAAGCTTTTATCGAAGCAGTTAAGAATTCGACAAGTTTACGACAAGTAATAGCTGCCATAGGATTAAATCCAGCAGGTGGCAGTAATTACACCACCGTGGAAAATAAACTTAAAGAATTAAATCTAGATACTAGTCATTTTACAGGTAAACAGTGGAATAAAGGTAAGAGTTTCCCTGTTAAAGACTTAGACAAGATTTTAGTAATTAGGGATAAACCAATCAACACTCATAGTCTTAAACGGCGGCTGATTAAAGCTGGTTTAAAACACGCTAAATGCGAAGAATGCGGTTGGAATAAAATGTCGGAGGATGGCCGAATTCCAATCGAATTAGATCATATAAATGGTAATAAATTAGATAATAGGATAGAGAATTTACGAATACTTTGTCCTAATTGTCATTCTCTCAAACCAACACACAGGGGTTTAAATAAAAAGATTTATCTAAAAAATAAAATTAAAATAGATAATGCAATTATTCCTGAAAAAATAGATGAAGACTTAATAATTTCTGAGTCTAGGGTAATTAAAATATTATTTTGTTTATTCTGTAAGAAAGAATTTAATTCAAAATCTGGGAAAAAATACTGTAGTGAAAGCTGCCGAGGGCAAGCCAGTAAGATTTTAATTATAAGTGACGATGAGTTGTTTAAGGCGTTGTGGCAAGAACCATCTACTATTGTTGCTGGACGATTTAAGGTTACAGATAGCGCAATAAATAAAAGATGCAAAATAAAAAATATTCCCAAACCACCACGAGGTTATTGGACTAAAATTAAGTATGGTCTTAGTAGAGAAGATGCCTTACTTTCTCTGGGGGTATTACAAGAAAAAATAAATGAAATCGAGCTAAAATTGGCTAGCCTTTTGAAAGGGTAAGATGAGAGAATTTATTAAGGATAACAAATATAACTTTATCGACAAAAATGATGTTCTAGTTGGATTTGATAACGACCAACAATGTTGTGAAAGTTTCGGTTGGTTCTATTCTAATTCTAGACCGAAAAGTTATGATACTGCTAAGATTACACCAAAGAATCTAGAAGCATTCAATTTTGATCCTGATTATGTAAAGACTGTTAATTTAGGTGGTGAAAGAGATGGCGTTACCTTTAGACTAGAAAATGATGAAGGTAATGTTTTATATTTGACTTTACATAACGCTCATAATGGTTATTATAGTCATGGATTTACTTTTGAAAATAAGAATGAAATAATTAAGTCAGGCAGACTTTAAAATCAGGCTTCCGTGGTATAATAGATAGAATTTTCCGTTTCTACCGGAACGATGCAAGTGCGATTCTTGCCGGAAGCATTATTTAAGGTGATTGAATGATTGAAATTCCGAGAAATATAGTAGGTTTACAACGTGCTGCACTAATAGGATATGGAATTTTTATAACTACAAATGATTTAAGTCCTACTATTACTATTCAATGTGGTAACACTAGCAATTTTATTATAAAGATAAAGGATAAGCAGTAATGACTCATAAACTTATTATTGAATTTCCAACAGAACATGCGAGAGAATGCTTTTTAACTTATCTTTCAGATGGTGGTGGAGAATATAATTTTATGACTTACGATGAATATCTACCAGAAGACGAAAAACATAATATTAGGCATTTTGATTATTCAAAGGCTTTCGATGCTTGGGGTTATAAAGAGGAAATTCACGGGCCGGACAAATTAGTAAAAGCTGAATGAAAATACCAGGGTTACGAGTAATAGCTAAAAAGGCAATGAGAGAATTCTGGAAACAAGCAGAAGAAACACAAGATTATACTAAATATATGGATAAGCTACGAAAACTAACAACTGCCTGTGTTACCTTATACTTGAAAACTAGTACATCGCGAAGTGGTGAAAGAGAAAACACACCATCATAAAAGATGGCGTCTAATTAGGAATATGGTGGTTGATTGACCATCGGCTCTTAGTATAATTAGAATAATGCTAGCTTAATTCTAATTGAACAGATATTTCTAATTGGACTTGTTAGTGCAAGTCTAACCTTCGCAATAAAAAGGAAAATATATGATGGATTCGTTACCAAAACATATTTTAGATAAAATTGGACGCAACTTACATTTACAGGAGAATCATCCTGTTAATTTAGTTTATCGTAGGATCTTAAAATTATTTACTGGCTTTGATTTATTTGATGAATTATCTCCTATTGTCAGCATTAGAAATAATTTTGATTTACTAAGAATACCAGTAGATCACCCTTCTAGAAGTAAATCGGATACTTATTATGTAGACAGTAATAATGTTTTAAGAACTCATACAAGTGCGCATCAGGTAGACTTATTAAAAGCAGGACATAAGTCATTTTTAGTATGCGGAGATGTATATCGTAAAGATACGATTGATTCTACTCATTATCCAGTATTTCATCAATTAGAGGGTGTTAAGCTTTGTGATAATCCAGAAGATGACTTAAAAGATACATTATCTAAAATTATTAAGGAATTATTTGATTCAGAGTTTAGATTTAAAGATGACTTTTTTCCATTTACGCACCCTAGTTGGGAAGTCGAGGTTAACTTTGAAAACCGCTGGTTGGAAGTTTTAGGGTGTGGTGTAATACACCCTGAAGTTCTGGAAAATGCTGGAATTACAGGGAAAACCGGATGGGCCTTTGGTCTGGGCTTAGATCGTTTGGCAATGATTTTATATGGTATTCCTGATATTAGATACTTGTGGTCGAAAGACGAAAGATTTTTAAATCAATTCAGGGCCGGATTAAATAATAAGTTTCAACCTTTTTCTAATCAACCAATTTGTTATAAGGATATTGCCTTTTGGCTTTCTGAATTATTCAACGAAAATGAAATGTTTGATTTAATAAGAAATATTGGTGGTAATCTAGTCGAATCTGTTGAATTAATAGATACGTTCAATGATACGAAAAATAATAGAATTTCTAAATGTTATCGTATTAACTTTAGGGATTATGAGAGAACTTTAACAAATGAAGAAGTAAATTTATATAATTCTAAAATTAGAGATAGTGTTAGAGACGTATTTAAGGTTAGTATTAGATAACTATGAAATTCGGTATCAAAACAAAAACTAAATATCTACGCGAATTCACTAAAATGGTTCCGACCAGTAGTGATTTTCATGGGTCATTTGTTATTAATGATTATTGGTTTGTCCAAGCTAGAGTTTGTATTACTGAGACTGTAACTTTAGAGAAGAAAACAGATAAATATATTGAAAGTAATTTTAATGGCTGGATTTCTTTCTGGGGAAATGATGACGATTTCGTCATTAAATGATTTATTCCCAAAAACTTAGAAGACTCTAATGAATATTTTAATATATGGACTAGATGGCTTAATACTATAAATTATATTGATAGAGAAAGTTTAGAGATGCTCGGATTTAGATATGAGTGATAAAATAGAAAATCTGTGGCCGGAAAGTTTTCAGGAAGTAGAAGTATTACCTGTTCCATATGAAATTCTAAAAGAACAAGGTAAATTATTAAAAGAAAAGACCAATGGAAAAATTGAAGGAATTGCTAGAGTAAGCACGCTTTTGGTTGAATCAAACAAAAAATATAATCGACTAATTACTTTTAGTTTCTATGTTCCGAATATTAAATATGAATATCAGGTTCTACATATTGAGTGTGGTTTAAGTTATCCCGCCCGGATTATGTATGATTACGAAGGTCATAGTTATCCGCATCCTAATATTAATTATGCGATAGCATCTGATGATAAATCATTTAAAACAATATTAAAAGGTGTTTTTGCATCAGTACCTATTGCGAAAATTATTGCTACTTTAATTCAAGCCTCTAAGGACCATAGAAAGGACCTAACGTGATTCGTTGGTTTGCAGGTGATTTTCTATTTGAAACCAATGATGGTGTTATTCCGATTGTTAGTTCTGTCTTATATTTTAGAAGTAAAGGTATTAGTGGCGAAGTAACTAGATATAAAGTTACACGGGTAGATCATTGTGTTTATCGAGATAACTATGATTATAGTGGCCTTAAAATTCCTGAAGAATTAAATAATATAGAGGCGCGTATTAATTGGCTATACGAAAAAGTTAGGAATGAGTTAGGTGAGCCGCAAAAGCTAAATCTCGATAAGACAGTGACTTACATAGTGCATTCAGTAGAGGTTCATTTGAGCGTATTGACTAATTGTGATAATACACGAGATAATCAAACCTAGCTAGAAAGTAGGAAATAAATGTCTTTAACTGATCGTTTTGAAAAGTATGAGGACGAATATCTAGAATTTGATAGGATTAACGAAAAAGACCTTCTCAATCCTGATCCATTCGTTTGCGGCCTATTAAAACTTCAAAAGATTAATAATACTAGTTTTAGCTCGATTGGTGCAGAGCACGATAAGATGGTGATACCGATTGGAAACTTTCAGTTAACCGACGATGATATTATCTACTTACAACGCTGTGGTTTTCAATGGGATGAGGATATTAGTTGTTTAGTATTTTTAACCTAAAAGATATGCGCTGATGAAACGGCCCGCCTCAAACATCATCAAGAGCTAAAGGAAGTGATATCTTATGTCTGTTTTAGGTCTTGCGGTTATTTTAGTCGGATGTTATCTGACTATTCGTTTTATCACCGGATTACTTAGTGATTAAAGAAAGTAGGTTCTGAAATGCTTCAAAAGTTTTGCCAGATGTGTTGCTGGAAATTAGACTCCAAACTATATAGTGGTTTCTGTTTAGATGGAAACTGCGAACGCTGCGGCAATTATGCCCGACTGGCTTTAGTTCAAAAGAAATAAGCAAGCTTAGTTAAAAGAACAATAAACTAAATCGCCTTGCTAAATCTAAAGTTACTCTAGTGGATTTTAGTAGCGCCCAACCATACATACTATATTCATGTAACTTTAGATTTAGGTCGGATTTATATTAATTGTTTGCCCTTTATTGGGAAAGAGCTACTAGAAATAGTAGCTCGCTTGTTTTATAGAGGAATAATATGAGACTAATAAACAGGCCACCAGATAATAGTAGAATAACATTGTGGGGCGATAAATGCTGGAGACTTTATTCTCTTTATTTTCATAAGATGGAAAATAAAGGTATAAATATGTCTGAGATTATAGATGCAGTAAGAATGTTAGAAATATCGGTTGACTATGCACTTAATAAGAAATAAGACTTACACAACATTTGGTATTTTTACTGACAATATCTTACTGAATGATATAAAAGAGATAAAAACCAATAATCCAGTCAGTAGAGCATTTATGTTTATACGAAGTAATTTTTGGGAACATAGCCGGAGTATTGAGAGATGTTTACATGAAATTATTTAAAAATGACTTTGATAATTGGTTTAGCTGCTCAAAAGAGAATGCAGAAGCTTGGCAAGATTTAGAGATGCCAGCATTTATGTCTCTTTATGATAGTATTATGGATAGTGGTATCATTCAGATTAAGAGAATTTTAGAAAAACAGCTTTTAAAATAACCCGCTGGTTTACCTAAAATAAAAAAGAGAATCAAAGCTTATTAGCTTGATTCTCTCATGTTACACACAACTCTTTTTAAGGAGCCAACTTATATATGAGGTATTGGTCTTTTAACAAGGTGGGGCTTCATAAACAAAATAGAAGCGTGTGTTAAAAGCATCAAAGGTGGGAATACCAAAGGTATTAAAGTTACCGTTAGAAAACTTTGGAATACTAATATAGTATTAGTTGTCTTATCCAACTGATAAGCAAGCTGATGAAGCGACGGTTTCATCAGTAGGGACGTGTAGATTAGAGCTGGGAATGAAGACTTATTTGCTTTTATTTGATATGCAAAACATAACGCCGATTGGTACACGATTGGATAGCTTTATTAAATTAGCAAAATTACCATCAGAATTAGGTTCAAATGGTTTAATGGGTGGACGAATGATTTGGATTTTGATGGAAGTTCGCAGGAAGATTATGCCAGTTTTGTAAAATGAAATTAATTAAAAAATATACATCAAGTAATTATGAAAACAGTATATGGTATTGTAATATTGGTCCAGAGATACCAATACTAGTTACTTGTCTATTATTGATTCAATTTACACAATCAAAATATGATGTATTCATTTATACGTACCGAGAACATATTCAAAAATTAATATGAAACTTTATAGACATTCATCCGGTGATTGGTTTATAGATAGTAAATCTGATCCTATCAACACAAAACATTTATATAATTTTCAAGGTTGGACGATAAGAGGGTTTGGTTTTATAACACATCACTCAATAAACGATTGTATTGTGGAGAGACTATGCTTTTGATACCTAGACGAAAAAATAGTGAAGGATTAACTTTTTATTATGCTTTTAATGAATATGTTTATTTTAGTAATCATGATGATTTATTTATTAAGGAAAGTAGCATTTTAGGTGTTATAAAACGAATAAGCGGTGGAGTTTTACGGAATTTCAGTATTAATATGAAAATAGTATGAAAATAGTATGAAAATTTTAAATCAGTCTAAGACGGATCATATTCGAGGATTATTCTTTCATGCTTTCCCTGAATGGATTAACCATTGGCAGTATCATTTTGATGATTCAATAGGACGTTCGTTTCGTGAAATACTAGATATTCATTGGGTGTCGGCTGATACTTTACGCCGAGATTTTCCGAGAATAATATTTAAATTATGATTTTACTCAGAAGGCTTAAAGTGTTCCCTGTTGGTTCTAGTTTAGATCGTTTTATACGGGTGGATCTAATACCAAATGATTTAGGAACTGTAGGTTTGTTACGTGGAATTGTAGGAATGATGGGACGCGCAATTCTTAGGAATGAAAGATTATTAGAAATATGAAATTATACCCACATAGAGAAGGAGCGTGGTTTATTCGGGGTTACGATAATTTTATTAGCGCTCCGGTAGAACCATTTAATGGTTGTGTAATTAATGATTTAAGATTTACATTAACAATACACCATAGAATTCGTGCTAGAATTGAGATTATAGTATGAAAATGCTAAGTCATAATAATCATATACGAGTATTATTCTATAATGTGGTTTCGTGGTATAATGGCTATGCTGATAATTACTTTTTGAACGTATACCAAGATTTTCTTAAAATTATTGAGAAACCAACTATATTTAAAAATGAAATTAGCCGGAGAATTTAAATGTATTATATAATTACAGATATTCATTCATGTTTTGAAGAATTAGAAGAATTATTGGCTTTAAATACTAATAATTATCAAATTGTTGCACTAGGGGATTACATCGATCGGGGGAACTACCCTGTAGAGACATTAAAGAAAATGATGTCTATTACAGATAATGGCGGTATTGCATTACTCGGCAATCATGATGATAAATTAATGCGTGCTCTTAAAGGTAATAAAGTTAAGATTGGACATGGTTTAGGAGATACTTTAGATAAATTATATAAAGAACCAAAAAGTTTTCAGAATGATGTCTTAAAGTGGCTTGAAGAAAGACCTTACAAAGCTATTTTAGATTCAGATAATCTAATAGTTGCACATGCTGGTTTAAAAGAAGACTTACAAGATAAAGATTCTAAGAAAGCCAAAAGTTTTGCGCTATATGGTGATGTAGAAAATAAAGATGAAATGAATGCTCAAATACCCGAAGAATTAAAGGGCATTGTTCATTCTATCCTGCCAAAAAGAAAAGATTGGGCACAAGAATATTCAGGTAGACGTTGGGTTGTACATGGACATACTCCAATGTTAGAACCAAGAGAATTAAATAAAGTGGTCTGTATCGATACGAAATGTTTCGGGGGTTTTAGTTTAACTGCACTAGAATATTTGGGGCATGACAAAGATAAAACTTTCAAAAGTATAAAAGCTAAGAAAGTTTATTATGAAAATAATTAAAAAGCATATAATTTCGTTAATTATTTTTTGCAAAAATAATTGTATGAAAAATATAATATGAAAATGTTAGATAGCCAAATTCTAAAATTAAATAAATATAGGCATGATAAAATATTCTATAAATATATGAAGTTACCTAATGTTTTGAGTTTGTTATTCGGTGGCAAAGATACTGCGCAAAATATTAGGAATGTAGTTGATACTAAATTATGCGATTAATTGATAAGAACATAATTAAAATAATGGATTATCGAAATACTTTTATCGATAAATTAAGACCATCTATTTTTCGGTTAACACAAGATGTAACTATTAATTTTCTTTCTGATATTTGTGCCGATATTAAAGATAATCCAACTCTAAAATACAACTCCTAGTAAAATAAACACTTAGAAGCTATAATTTTAAAAATTGGAGAATAAATAATATGGTCTCTGAATTTCGTGATGATTATAGCTTTAAACAAAAATATGAAGATAGAGAAACTTTCTTTAAACGTAAAAAAGAAGAAAGAGTAAGAGATGCTGAAAAAGCGTTAGCTGATGAACGTGAAGTGTTAGAGTATCTTAAGTCAAAAGGTTCTGATGGTGCTGTCAGACGAGTAGAAGAAAATATAAAGAAATTAGAAAAGACATTAGAGAAATATAAAAAGGACTTATAAAATAAGAAAGTGAGTTAATGCCATCAACAAATAAACATAAAACTGCTATTGAAGAAAATGTAAAATTTTTACACAACATACTTATCACTATCGAACATGGTTATTATATCGATAATAATTTTCTTGAAGAGGAGTTGCCATTTTTAGGTGATTCCATACGTGATTATTTAGCTGGAAGACTTGGCCGTTGTGCCAAAACAACACTAATCAAAGCCCTGGAAGGATCTGAAAAAGAAGTAAAATCTCTTAAACGAAAATATTATAGATTACTGCCTTTTTATAGTAGAGATGATTTGGAAGAAAGAGGCTGGACTAAGAAACTCATAAAAGATAAAATTCCTCCGGCGGATCTTATAGTTGTTTCTACCGCAAACAATGCTACGCCCGTATGGAGAAGCACCACTATTGAAAAATTAGAAAATACTTATCAATTTATTAGTCATACTATATCGGAAGGTATAATAATTGATAATTTAAATGCAATTAAGTGGAGAGAACAAAAGATAAAGAATTTAACACGTAAGCGAAGTCTTACTTTAACGGATTTTGCAGGTCGGGCCGGAAAACGCAAAAAAGTAAGAGATAAGATAAGTAAAAAAAGATATATAAGAAATAGAAATTTTATATATAACTATAAGTTGAATAAAGAATGTGTTGATTGTAAAAAAACGTTTGATCCCTCGGTTTTACAGTTTGATCATCTTCCTCAATTTACGAAAATTAAAGGAATTTCTAAATTAGTTGGCCAGGCATCTATTAAACAATTAGAAGAAGAAATTAGTAAATGTGAAATAGTTTGTGTAAATTGTCATAGACTTCGAACATTTAACAGACATAAAGAAAAAATAAAGGCTCGAACTTACCCAAAACGAGAAAAATTACAGGCATATGTGGACAGCACAAAGTTTGGCAAAGTTTGTGGAGATTGTAAATTGACAAATTTGGAGCCGTGTCAATTGGATTATCATCACATTGATCCTAGCTCCAAAATTAAGACAATTGCTGCGTTAGTTCAAAAGCAAGCAACATTAAGAAAAATTAAAAAAGAAATACAAAAATGTGAGCTTCTTTGCGCAAACTGCCACGCGCTCAAAACATCAGAAGAATTAAATTATAGGAAGCATATAAATGTCTGAGAAAAATGATTTACCGATCACTTATGTGTCAAAATTTATAATTGATCCTGACCAAATTCTAAAGAGACTTATCTCTGAATTAAACTGGGAACGGCGAGAGGGGACTCCAAGAAGTGAGTATTATTGCAATGACTTAAACACACCTTATGTTTACGGTAGGGGTAGGGGAGAACGTTTGTATAATCCTCAACCTTATCATCCAGATATTCTCTTAATTAAAGAGAAATTAGAAACCTATACTAATACAAAATTTGAAGTATGTTTTTTGAACTTATACCACAATCAAAGCGATTTTTTAGGATTCCATTCTGATAATTCACCAGAAATGGATGATTTAAGACCAATAGTTACCGTCTCTTTAGGAGTTGAAAGGGAAATCTGGTTTTGTCCTATTGGTGATAAAAAGAATATAACAAAGCTTAAACTAGAAAATGGTAGTGCTTGTATTATGGCGCCGGGTATGCAAGATACTCATTTACATAGAATACCAAAAGCTAGTTTTCAATGTGGTGAAAGAATTAGTTTAACTTTTAGAGGTTACGTAGTATTAAATAAAGGTTAGGTAAAACAAAGTGGTTTAAGTTAAGAAAGGGTCTCTGATGTATAATAATGCGATATTCGTTGGTTCTAAAGATCAGATTCCTGATAAACAGCATTTTGCTATTTTAATATTTGATAGTATTGTCATTCCAGGTGATGAGAGAAGTAAAAGTCATCCGGGACGCGGTTACAGTGAACATACCCAAACCACTATTAGTTATCGTGCTTATTTAAAGGAAGAAGACTGGAAAGCTGCTATTCGTGAGATGGAAGGTAAAGTTTTCGGTAATCACAATTATGTCGCTCTTAGAGTTAACCCGGCTAAGATTATTCCTAAGTTTGATATAGAGATTCAGTAAGGACGAATGAAATGAGAAAGCTGCTGGTAATTTTGCTTTTAATGGGTGCTTGTGTGAGTGATCCACCGAAATATAATCGCAGACAAGATTTTTGTGGACACGAAAAACAATTACTATGGATTACTACAAATATTGATAAATCTTTGACGTATAGAATTCAATGTAAATATTGTGATAAAATTCTAGAACTCACTAATTCAGATGATTTTATGAATCCAATTATTCGAAAGGATTGCAAATAATGTTTACATTTAGAACTAGAAATGGCGAGATAATTTCAGATAAGGACGGGTATGATTTTGCGGATAAATTAAGAAACTACAAGGATTTGTTAGATGGTGGCGAATTTATTGAATGGCAGCACGAACTACCATTTATTCCCGTAAGAAATGCTAGTCTTGAGAGCTTTAGTAATGGTTTGGTTGAGTGGCGGCGGTTATCTAAAAATGTTGATGATCAGATTCTTGGTGTAGCTACTTGTGAAAAAGACGAAACTGACTTATTTACACTTAAGTCAGGAAAAGTAGAGGAACTTTATTTAGCTAAATTAGTTCGCAACGGAGCTGATACTGGTATTATTTTACAAATTTCTTATGTAAAATATAATGGTATCGAAAATAATACCTGGATTATTCGCGCAATAGGAAGAGATATAGTTTTCAATAAACGGGGTGATGTTTGGACAATTTATCGACTTAAGGTTCAACCTAATTATAGTCTTAATTTCTCTGAATTGAATCTTCGAAATGTCAATTTTAATGGATTTTGTTTTGATTATATTAACTTTATGAATTCGGATCTCGGTGGATCTAATTTTAAAGGTTGTCGATTGAGACACGCTAACTTTAATTCAGCAAAACTTGTAAATGTGAATTTTGAAGATGCTGATCTTACTGATTCACAATTAAGAAATGCTATTCTTATTAATGTAAATACTGATGGCTCTAAAATGTCAGGTGTTGGTTTAAATAGAGCTTACTCCGCGTCTGAAAGGCCAAATAAAGGATAATTGATAATGATTACTTTTATAACTAAAGAGAATATCATACTTAGCGAAACGAGTAATTCTAATTTTAGAACTTCATTAAATAATTATGTTAGGAAAAACAGTATTAATTCATTGATTGGTGGTAAATTCTTAGAAAATAAATCTGAATATATTTTTGATAGCAAAAAAGACGGTAATGGTGATTTAACGAGTCCACTATTATTAAATAATCTAATCTTAGATGAAGTTGATTTTAATAAACTATCCTTTAAAGGTGCAGTTTTTACTAATTCTAGTTTGAAGAGAGCTAATTTAAGTGGATGTCGTTGCGATTTTGCTTTTTTTGAGAAAGTTGATTTAACAGGCGCTAATTTTGAAGGCGCAGATTTAGCAGGAGTAAAATTAAATACTGCAATATTAGTTAATACTAATATGATTAATGCTATTTTAGGAAATAATGGTCTTCATAGAGCTTTTTCACCTTATTAACTGTAACTTGAAAGGTGCCAATTTTAGTGGTGCGTGGCTTCAGGATAACAATTTTGAAGGGTCAGATTTTGAGCGTGCTAAAATGAATCGTGCTTTCTCTCCGAATGAAAAGACTGGTAGTTAGTATGCTTTTAACTTATTTTACTGACGAAAATGGTTTGCCTCAGTGTAAAGATGAGAAAGGAAATCTTTATAATCCGACCAAAACAAATCTTTACACTTATGAAGAAGTAGGCGTTGGTTTATATAAAAAGATACCTAATATTATGGATCCAAAGGGTTATCATATTCCACGATCGGGGTTGGTGGATAAGACTTATAGTAGTATGAATTTTATGCATTATAATTTCGCCAATGAAGACCTTAAAGGCTTCACATTTCTGAATTGTTATTTATTTGGCGCCGACTTTAAAAATTGTGATCTACGAACCACCAAATTTATAAATTGTGATTTGGAAAAAGCGAATTTTAGTGGTGCTTGGTTAGATGGTGAGAATTTTGAAAACTCACCAATGCCTAATAGTAAATTGAATCGCGCCTTTTCACCTGGTGATAAATGACTAAATGTGTTCCAGAAAATAAAGTATTAATTTATATTAGTAAAGATTGGTTTACTAACGAAATCTTTCATATAATTTATAATGCAGGCGAAGAAGCTAATCGAGAAGGTAAATTGCTTAAAAATGGTGAATCTATTGTAGTTAGAGACATAGATAGAAATGCTGATTATAGTTATACAGTTACTGAATTAAAAATAACTAATAAAAATGGCAAGGCTTTAATTAAAAAAATTAATTCAGAATGAAATTATATAATTTAACAATAGCTCTTAGAGATATTCATTTAGAGAATTACTATAATGTTATTTATTGGAGCCGGTTTAGAATGACTAGACTGTTGTGGTGGCGCGATGAGCAAAATATATGGTTAGATGTAAACAGAAAGATTTAATTTAGAATAATAGTTATAATATAAATAGAAGTGATGAAACGCTCTGCGCCGATGGTGTAGGAGTTAACTATGGATCTACTTATTATTTCACGAAAGTATATTAAAATAGAGCGTAGAAATAATAGTAGATATATCGTATTTAATATTGATGAGTGTAAAGTATTTAAAGATGAACATAGGAAGAAATTTGTCAAGAGTATAATTGAATTAAAAGAAAATAATAAAGAAGGTGAGCTTAAATTAATTAATAGATTAGAAGAATTATTGAGTAATACGCTTAAATTAAAAGTAAGAATAAATACTGAAAAAAACAGTCAAACGTTAGAACGAAAGAAAATTAAATGAGTATGATTGAAATTTTGCATAGATTTAGATATAAGCATTTTACAGATAATTCTAAAATATACTTCTCAGCTTATGATAAGTTAATTGGACAAGATTTAGGTTCAGTTATGAGAATTTTTGGTATTATGATTAATCGCACTATTAAGCGCAGTAAAGAAAGAGTATAGGATATGCAGGGTCAGTATGTTGATAGTGTTAATTGGCGAGGACACCATCAATCTAAAAATGCTGAACAATGGTTCTTAGATCAGTTACAAGTACAGCAGTTTGAAAGAATGTCTAATCATTATATTCGCCAATTAGAGTTTGAAGATAGGTTAGATAGTTCTTTTGATGCATTTAAACAATTTAGTGCCGTTAAATTAAAAAATAATAAGGTTAAAATTCAAAAATCACCACTAAATGTATGTTTTGATTGTGGTGATGAACTAGGTTTTACCGTTGATTTGAAGAAAAGAACTGCCAAAACGTTAACTCAATGTAAATATGAAGATGGATTTCCTGTATATTCAGCACGGATAAATGTTTCAAGTGGTAAGTTAGTTATTGCCAATGACTTACGCGAATTTTTAGATGTTGAGGAAAAATTTGATTGTAATACTAATCCGGGAACTAAAGCCGTTACAGATGCTTATGCTAAACAAAATATGATTCATATTTATGTTGGAAATTCTAGTCCAGAAGTATTTCAAAATGGTAATACTATAAATATTGGTTGTTTATCAGAAGATAAGAAGAAACCAAGAGATATTGGTAAAAGAATTGGTATGGTTAATACTAGATTGTGGTGGTATTCTGCCATGGACTTACGACTGGCTAAAGTCCTTAACCGATAATCAGACATTTTCTGCAATAATCGAAGATGAAGAAACTATTGTTGCTAAGGTTCAAGTTGGGCGTTATGACGCAACGAGTCAAAGACATATTCTTAAAGATGATGAATGTGAACTCAGTTCAATTCTACTGAAAATTCAGGATACTAGCACCAAATTATGTCGTGCTAAGTCTAAAGCAAGCAAAAAGGAATTAAAAAAGCAACTTGAATTCTTGAATAAAGAGTCGGATAAGTTTTTTACTAATAGACCAGCATTCGAGTTATATTCTAAGATTACTAAAGTATGATGAAATTATTAGGAAGAAGTCAGTTTATTATTGAGAACTTAGAAATTAGGTATGATTTTGATGGTCATTCCGGTGATAATTTCTTTGAGCATACAAATTTTTATTCTTTAGGTAGACGCCTATCCAGAGATTTACGAATACTTAACGAGTATGTATGAATTTAATAAAACTTTAAAACTAGAGATTATTAGAAAGGAAATTTAATTATGCGTAATATTCTTATATCGTTATTATTAATTTTTGGGTGTTCACAGTTATCTATTGCACAAGATAAGAAAGATTCTAAAGATGTAGCTTCAGTAGATAGTCCAGTTGTTGCACAAATTAAAACTGATACTATTTATCAAGGGCCAGCTTGGGTATTAGAAAAGCAAGAAAACGGTAAGAACTGGCAATCTGTTTCTTATGTTCCAGTTATGGATAAAGAGTCTACCGAAGCTAAGATGCAAAAGATGTTAGATAGACTACAATGTATTTCTGATGCTTGGTCTAAAGAAAAAGGTGAGCTGAAATATCGCTTCCAGTTCAGAAATGTTAAAGTAACTGTTTGGGCCGAAGCAACTACTGGTCAATTTTATCGTTTTATTGAGTTTCAAGATTTAAAGACTGAAATTTTTAATCCAAAACCTATTAAATAATGAAGTTTGTATTTAAGTGGCAAACTAATAATTTGGTTACCTGTTGTTATCCTTTATGAAATTTCTAGCGCACTTATATTTATTTAAAAGCTGCCCTCAATCGAGGTATGGATCGTTTCTAAATAGACATAATCTAGAGTGTAGGAATTATACTATATTTGAGCGTAAATTCGATGGTCATTTTCTTGCTGGAATCGAACCGGCTAAACAATTTATAGATCGAATTAAGGAAAATATATGTTATTAGAAATTTCTATATTTGATGCTTACGCATCGGCTTTTGAGTATGCTAGGCCATCAGGGAATAGACAAAATAATTTATTACAATATTATTCTCATCCAAAATGGAAGAATATACCAGGAACTTATACTGATGATACAGAAATGAGTATTGCAATTGCAGAATTATTAGTAGAAAAATTAGATTGGACTCCAAAGAATATTGCTAATAAATTTGTTGAAGTATTTAAACGAAACGGACAGCGTACCGGATACGCTGCTAGATTTTATGAATTTCTTTGTAGTGTAAATAATGGCCGTGAATTTCTAGAAAGAATTAAGCCAGACTCCAGTAAATCCGGCGCCGCAATGCGAGCCAATCCTATTGGTATTCTAGAAACTGAAGAACAGGTAATAGATTACTCTAAGATACAAGCTAAACTAACACATAATACAGATTCTGGTATTAGTGCGGCTGTGGCAGTGTCTCTTTCATCATTCTATTTTCTTAATGATATAGGACCAAAAAGTGAATTGGCTGATTATTTAGAAGAAAGAATTCATGGTGTTAAGTTTGGGCATGATTTGAGAGATAAATGGACACAAACTAAAGTTGGTGAACAGGGTATAGAATCTGTTCATGCTGCTGTGCAAGCTATTATGAATTCTGACTCAATGTCTAGTCTATTATATAATTGTGTTGAATATGGTGGAGATACTGATACTGTAGCTGCAATTGCCGGTGGCGCCGCCAGTTGTTCAAAAGAAATTAAACAAGATATACCAGAGAATCTAATATTAACATTAGAAAATGGGCCATATGGTAGAGATTTTCTTATTGAATTAGATAGACAATTATTTGAGCTTAGAAATGAGATTCTTAAGGCATAAATATTTAACTTGTGATCGAGTCAGTCAGAGAAATGATATAGTAATTTACTCTGTTCTTAGTATAAATAGAGTAAGACCACTATTTAATTTTGATAATTTAATATTAATTTATTATATGAAAATCAAAGGAGAAATAATATGAATAAAGAATTTGTGCCATTTAAGAAAGAATATGGTGGTTTTGAATCAGTTTATGATTTAGAACGGGATATTGGTGAATGGTTAGAATTTGAAAGTAATTTACCTGCTGAATTTACCGGAACTTTAAAAGTTTCAATTACTTACGAAAAAGAATGAAACTATTAACTATTTCAGAACACTTTGGTCCAGGTCATTGTCCTATTGAAGTTTATCAAACTAGATGGAATATTTATCAATATG
>Ga0187893_10004621_pt1 | contig 25912 bp, 25 predicted proteins | sample MA1701074metaG_FD_139574 | JGI IMG/M metagenome (GOLD analysis project Ga0187893, IMG submission 139574) | White microbial mat communities from a basaltic lava cave in the Kipuka Kanohina Cave System on the Island of Hawaii, USA - MA170107-4 metaG ... | reverse complement strand
CGCCTCGGCGCGTTCGACTTCGTCGAAAAGCCCTTGTCGCTCGGAAAGGTTCTGCGCACCGTGGAGCGCGCGCTCGATGCCGGCCGACAGAAAGTCAGACGGTGCGCGCTGCCGCCGCCGATTACGCTAATGGGCCGCAGCCGCGCAATGCAGCTAATTCGCAAACAGGCGCAGCAGATCGCGCCGCACGACGCACCGATTCTGCTTTTGGGCGAATCAGGTACTGGCCGCGAGGCGCTCGCGCGCTACATTCACTCCCTCAGTCCGCGCAACGTGCATCCGCTTGTCGCGACCGTCGCCGGCAGCCTCTCAGACGAGACTGCCGTCCCGCAACTGCATGGGCGCGAGACGGCTGCGGGTGTCGAACCCGGGCTGTTTGACCAGGCCGATGCGGGCACGCTATTCATCAACGGCCTAGAGGATTTGTTGCCAGTAGCGCAGCGGCAACTATTCGCGGACATCGAGCACGGCCGTTATGTGCGAATCGGCGCCGCGCAATCGCGGCCGCTCAACGTGCGGTTCATCAGCTCCGCGCAGCCCGCGCTCGATACGCGTGGGATTCCAGAGTCGTTCCGCCGTGACCTGCTGTCGCACCTTAGCGTCGTGACCCTGCGCGTCCCGCCGCTGCGCGAGTATGCCGAGGACGTGCCGGATCTCTTGCGTTATTACGTCGATCGGCTTACGGATAACGGTGGGTTGCCGTTTAGGCATTTCAGTTTGGCTGCCCAGAACCGGCTCCGCAATTATCACTGGCCAGGTAATCTCCACGAACTCAAAAACCTTGTGCAGCGGCTGTTGATTTTGAAGGGCAGAGACGAAATCGGTCTCGATGAAATTGAACGTGAACTGTCCGGCCAGATTCCGGCGGACAATCCGCTGATGAATCATGACGTGCTCGGGTTGCCATTGCGGGAGGCTCGCGAACAGTTCGAACGCGCATACCTGCAGCACCAGTTGCTGATCTGCAGCGGCAAGGTCGAGCAGCTTGCCAGGCGCGTCGGCCTGGAAAGAACGCACGCGTATCGAAAGTTCCACTCACTCGGACTTGGGGTGCCGTTACGCGAGGCTCGCGATGAGTTCGAGCGTGCGTACCTGCAGAAGCAATTGATGATCTGCAACGGCAAGGTCGAGCAGCTTGCCAAGCGCGTCGGCATGGAGCGAACGCATCTGTATCGCAAGCTCCACTCGCTTGGAGTTGACTTCCGGAACGTCACACACGGCTGACAATCAGAACTGTCGGCGCAGTTCTCGTAGCACAGCAACCAAGACTGCGAGGCAGGCGAGCGAGGTCCGGTCGATAGCGGCGCGCTTGAGAATCTCCGCCTTTATCCCTAAATCGATTTAAGTGCCTCTGCGGCATCTATACTTACGCGATTGTAATTTCGGAGTCATGCAGTCGTTTACAAGCGCGGATTAGTATTACTCGAAGTATTGTCGAATTACGCAGCACTCGAGACTCCGGTGAAAGCGTCTGATGACCGCTTTACATCCTTGCAATCAATTACACCGAAACGGACGTGCGCGTAAGCAAAACGACGCTTGAACGCTTAGGAGAAGGAGACAAAAATGAAATCCACAATCGTCACCAAAGTCGCGCTGGCGCTGCAAATTTTCGCACCAGCGGCTTTGTCCCTTGTCGCGGCCGACGAAAATCAAGTATCAGTTCGTGGGTCTGTGCCTTCCGTTGGCGAAATAGATGGTCGAAGTAGCTATCGATTCGATTCTGTAGCGTCTGTCGAATATCTGACGACCCGTGCGGGAGGTAGCGTTGACAAGATTCTCGGCCGGGCTGGCCATGTACCTGTCTCGGCGGGACACGGCCCTGGGCTCATAACTAAGTCAAGCGAGGGCAACAACGTCAACACAATCTCAGGCCGGTTTGGCCCAAGCATGTATTAAGATTCCTGGAAAGCCCACAGTCGCCGTCATCGTTGCCGAACGCTGACTATCCCGTTCCGTCGAGGAACCGATCTTGAAACAACACCGTGGACCGCCGCGCCAGTTGTCGGAAGCATCGTAACCGTGCCATATCTCTCAATACCCGTGAACTCCGCAGCAAAATTGGTCCTCCGCCCCAGTAGCTTTTGACTGGACGCATCCGGCAAAGATCTTAGCGACAGTCCGCGCCTACATATCTTTGGCGTTTCTCGACGACCTCCCCGCCGTTCAGCCCTCGACCACAACACATCGCACGAGCACGAGCGTCCGCTATGTTGTGGGCGCTTTCCTTCCATGCGCTAATCGGCGGTGATCGCCAGGGCTTCGCTCTCGGCGAGTTGCGGCACTGAAAATTCGATACCGAGTTTGAGCCACGCCTTGATTTCGTCGCGAAGTTCAGCCGCGGTGAGCGGATTGGCAGCGAGCCAACGCGGATCCAGCTCGGCGATGAACGTGCTTTTCTTCTTCGACGCATGGATCGCCGGAAGCCGCACTTCCGAGCGACTGCGGTGCAGCAATGCCGCCAGCCGCAGTGCGAACAGCAACGTCCAGTCGACGTCCTTCGCGACCATGCCTCGCAACTTGTCGAGCGAGCCGCGGTGCGCCAGCACGAGCAGTGAGAGTTGCGACTGTTCCATCTTGGAAAAGCCGGGCATGTCAGCATGGCCGATGATGTAGGCCGAGTGCTTGTGGTAACCGGTATGCGCGACGGTGAACCCGATTTCGTGCAGGCGCGCCGCCCACGACAGCATCAGCATCGGGTAAACCCGCTGCGATTTATCGCCGTCCGACAGCTGCCCGAACAGTTTGAGTGCCAGCCGTTCGACCCGATGCGCATGGCTGGACTCGACGTGGTATCGCTTCATGAACTGGCGCACCGTCAGTTCGCGCATGTCGCGCCGGCGCGCGCGGCCGATCAAGTCCCAAAGTATCCCCTGGCGCATCGCGCCATTGGCGAGCGCCATGTGCCCGATATCGAGTTCGGCAAAGATCGCGCTCATGATCGCGAACCCGCCCGGCAGCACCGCAATCCGGTCCTCCCGTAATCCCGGCAGCGCCACCTTGGCCGCGTCGCCGGCCTTGAGCATTGCGCCGCGCAGACGCTCGATCCCGTCGCCTGTGATCCCCGATTCGCTCCACCCGTTGGCTTCGAGAATGTCGCCGATCGCGCGCGCGGTACCCGAGGAGCCGATCGCCTGCTGCCAATGCCTGCGCGAAAACTGCTTTCTGATGGTTTCCACTTCGATGCGCGCAGCCAACTCAGCCTGTTTCATGTTGGACTTGGTGATCCTGCCGTCGGGAAAATACCTGAGGCTGTAGCTCACGCAACCCATGTACAGGCTTTCGAGTTTGTGCGGCTGATTGCCGGATCCGATGATGAATTCGGTCGATCCGCCACCGATGTCGACCACCAGCCGCTTCTCCGGCGTCATTGGCAGGCTGTGCGCAACGCCCAGATAGATGAGCCGCGCTTCCTCGCGTCCGGCCACGACCTCGATCGGGAAACCGAGGGCGGCTTCGAACCGGGGCATGAATTCGCCGGCGTTCTTGGCCACCCGCAAAGTATTGGTGCCAACTGCGCGCACCGCCCCGGGTGGCAGTCCGCGCAGGCGTTCGCCGAAGCGCTTCAGACATTCGATTGCGCGCGCCTGCGCTTCGTCATGCAGGTACTTGTCGGGGGTCAGGCCGGCGGCCAGCCGCACCGGCTCACGCAAGGAATCGAGGGGATATATCTGGTCATCGACGACGCGCCCGAGCTGTAGCCGGAACGAATTGGATCCGAGGTCAACCGCGGCAATCGTCGGGGACGTTTCCATCACCGCCATTTTGCCTCAAAACACACGAGGCTCAGCCAGGAAAAACGCCTCGAGCGGGCGACGATATCAGCGCCGCTGGATCGTGATCAACCCAAGACCTCGCGCTCGATTTCCTCGAGCGTGACGTGGCGCACGTCCTTGCCCTTAACCATGTAGATCACGTATTCGGAGATGTTCTTGGCATGGTCGCCGATGCGCTCGATGGCCTTGGCGACAAACAGGATTTCGATGGAACTCGAAATGGTGCGCGGATCTTCCATCATGAAGGTAATTAGCTGGCGCAGCACGCCGCGGAATTCCTCGTCCACATGCTGGTCGCGGCGCACCACTTCAGCGGAAGCGGCCAGGTCCAGCCGCGCGAACGCGTCCAGAGACTTGCGCAACATTTCGAGCGCGATCTGCGACATGCGGCGGATTTCGGTCGTGCGCGGCTGCTGCAGCCGGTCGGCGGAATAGATGAGCTTCGCCATACGTGCGATCTTCGCCGCCTCGTCGCCGATGCGCTCCAGATCGGTAATGGTCTTGACCACCGTCATGAGCATGCGCAAATCGCCGGCCGCCGGCTGGCGGCGGGCAATGATGGTGCTGCAGTCTTCGTCGATGCCGACCTCCAGCCCGTTGACCAAGTGGTCGTTGTTCTCGACCTTGTCACAGATATCGAGGTCACCCGAAATCAGCGCGTCCAGCGCCAGCTTTATCTGCTCTTCCACGAGCCCGCCCATGTGCAGCACGCGGGCACGCACCGCTTCCAGTTCGGCATCAAACTGCTTGGATGTGTGCTCAGAAATGGTCATCACCACGCACTCCTTTCGGTAACCGCGCGCCGGCAAATACCGCAGTTTACGTCCATTGCGTTACAAAAACGTTTCACCGGGTCAGCGTCTTCACCCCGTCCCGGGTGCCAAGCAGCAGCACGTCGGCGCCGCGGCGCGCGAACAGGCCGTTCGCCACCACCCCGACGATCTGGTTGATTTCTCCTTCCAGTGCCACCGGATTGGCGATTGGCAGCCCGCGCACGTCCAGGATGATATTACCGTTGTCCGTGGTAAAGCCCTGGCGCAATTCCGGGTGTCCGCCCAGTCTGACCAACTGGCGCGCGACGTGGGAACGCGCCATTGGAATCACCTCGACGGGCAGTGGAAAAGCGCCGAGCACGTCCTTCAGCTTGGTTTCGTCGGCGATGCAGACGAACTTGCCTGCCACCGCCGCCACGATCTTCTCCCGTGTGAGCGCACCACCTCCGCCTTTTGTCATATGCAGGTGCCGCGTGACCTCGTCGGCGCCATCCACATATACGGGAAGATCGTCCACGGCGTTCAGGTCGAACACGCGGATCCCCATCGCCTTCAGTCGAGCGGCCGTCGCCTCGGAACTGGCCACCGCCCCTTCGAGCCTTCTCTTGATTCCGGCCAGCTCGTCTATGAAGAAGTTCGCTGTCGAGCCAGTGCCGACGCCGACGATGCAGTCTTCCGGCACGTGGGCGATCGCGGCCTTGGCGGCCGCCTTCTTGAGATCGTCATGAGTCATGGTTTTGCTACGTCTGGAACTGCCTGCAAGCATAGCGTCAACAACCAACCGGCACAAATACCACTCCCGGTTGCGCGCGTTCGTTTCCGGCTGTTACGCTCGAAGGATACGCGGGAAGTCCCGGCATGAATCGCGCGTGTGCGATTGATGCGGCGCTGCCTCCCCTGGAGAAGTGATGAAGATCGATTACCTGGAAAAAATCCTGACTGCGCGCGTCTACGACGTTGCGGTCGAAACGCCTCTGGAGATGGCGCCCGCGTTGTCCGGCCGGATCGGCAATACCCTGCTGCTCAAGCGGGAAGACATGCAGCCGGTATTCTCGTTCAAGCTCCGGGGTGCATACAACAAGATGGCGAATCTGAGTACGGCACAGCGCAGACGCGGGGTTATCGCGGCTTCCGCCGGCAATCACGCGCAAGGGGTGGCGCTCGCCGCAAATTACCTGCGTTGCCGCGCCACGATTGTGATGCCAGCCACAACTCCTCAGATAAAGATTGCGGCCGTGGCCGCGCGTGGTGCGCGAGTGGTGCTGTTCGGCGACTCATACGATGAAGCGTACGCGCACTCGCTGAAGATCGCCGAGCGCGAGAAACTCGTTTTCGTGCATCCCTACGACGACCCGGATGTGATCGCCGGGCAAGGGACCATCGGCATGGAGATCCTGCGCCAGCATGGCGGCCCGATCGACGCCATTTTTGTCGCGGTGGGCGGGGGCGGGCTGATCGCCGGGATCGCGGCTTACGTCAGGCGCCTGCGCCCGGAGATCCGGATCATCGGCGTGGAGCCTGTCGATGCCGACGCGATGGCGCGCTCTCTTGCGGCCGGTCACCGGGTGAAGCTCTCACAGGTCGGGCTTTTCGCCGACGGCGTGGCGGTCAGGCAGGTCGGCGCCGAAACCTTCCGCCTGTGCCGAAAATTCGTCGACGAAATGATCCTGGTGGACAACGATGCCATCTGCGCCGCTATCAAGGACGTATTCGAAGAAACCCGCTCGATCCTGGAACCCGCCGGCGCGTTAGCCATCGCCGGCGCCAAGGCTTACGCCGAGCGCCGCAAGCAGAAGGGCCGGACGTATGTCGCTATCGCCTGTGGCGCCAACATGAACTTTGACCGCCTGCGCTTTGTCGCCGAACGCGCCGAACTGGGAGAGAAACGCGAAGCCATTCTGGCTGTGACTATCCCGGAGCGTCCGGGAAGCTTCAAGCAGTTCTGCTCGCTGCTCGGAGCGCGCAACGTCACCGAGTTCAATTATCGCTACGCCGACCCAGCGCAAGCCCATGTTTTCGTCGGCGTGCAGGTGCGCGACCACGCTGAGACCCGTAAGCTCGTTGCCCGGCTGCGCCGCAAAGGGCTGCGGACTGTCGATTTCAGCGACAACGAAATGGCCAAGCTGCACGTGCGTCACCTGGTAGGCGGCCGTGCGCCCTCGGTCAGGAACGAGAAGCTGTTTCGTTTCGAGTTCCCGGAACGCCCCGGCGCGCTGATGAACTTCCTCGACAGCATGAGCCACGACTGGAACATCAGCCTGTTCCATTATCGCAATCACGGCGCCGATTACGGGCGCGTGCTGGTGGGAATGCAGGTGCCGCCGCGCGATCAGGGGGCATTTCGCCGGTTTCTGGCGCAACTTGGCTACGCGCATTGGGATGAGACCCGGAATCCGGCCTATTCACTGTTTCTGGCCTAAATCATGCTCTATTTTTCCGGGCACCCTTTTATAATTGCAGTTTGAACGTTTGACCCTGCCTTAACATCGATGGATGCCGTGAAAAGAAGCCTTGCCGTACTTTTGTTTGCCTCCTGCGCCGCGTTGGCTGCGCCGGATGATGAAGTCTTTCTCGAGGCGCGCGAGGCGTTCCAGCGCGGCGACATCGTGCGGCTGGACCGGCTCTCCAAACAGCTCGACGAAGACTATCCGCTCGTGCCGTATGTTCAGTACTGGCAATTGCGTTCGCGGCTCGCCGATCTGTCTCCCGGAGAGATCGAGAACTTTCTGGCCCGTTTCAATAACAGCCTGGTCGCCGACCGGTTACGCGCGGACTGGCTGCGGCAACTGGCAAAAGTCCGCGACTGGCAGGGCTTTCTTCGCGAATACCCGCGACTGACCACCGAAGATCCCGAGCTGGTCTGCCTTGCCTTTCAGGCGCGCCTGGCGCGTGGCGAGTCCGGGATACTGACGCAGGCACGGCCGCTCTGGTTCACCGCCCAGGTCCTTCCCGAGAGCTGCCTGCCCTTGTTCGAGTTGATGTTCAAGAACGAGATGCTCACCGTGGAGGATAGCTGGGCCCGGATTCGCCTGGCGCTGGAGAACGGCAACTTGAGCGGTGCGAGAATGTTGCTGGCTTACCTGCCGGCGGCTCAACGTCCGGACGCGAAAACGCTGGATTCGATAGCGCGCCGGCCGCAGCATTACCTGGATCGCGCGCCACTGCCCCTGAAAACCCGCGCCCAACGGGAGATGGCGATCTACGCGCTGTACAAGACCGCGGAGGGCTGGCCGCAAACTGCCGCCGACCGGCTGCAGCGAATCGCCAAGGAGTTGCCGAACGCCGAGCGCGAGTATGCGTGGTCACAAATTGCCTCGGTTGCAGCACGCAACCTTCATCCGGACGCATCTGCGTGGTTCAGGAACGCCGGCAGCGGCATGAACGATCGCCAGCTTACCTGGCGTGCCCGCGCCGCGCTGCGCGCGGGCGACTGGAACGAGGTTCTGGCTGCCATCGAGGCGATGTCACCCGTAGAGTACAAATGGCCGCAGTGGCGCTACTGGAAGGCGCGTGCGCTGTCGGCGCTAGGCCGCCAGCCGGAAGCCAACGCGCTGCTGGCCCCGCTTTCCAACCAGTTCAATTTCTACGGCCAGCTCGCCGCCGAGGAACTCGGCACCTCGATCAGCACGGTGCCGCAGACTTACCAGCCCGACGACGATGAAGTCGAGGCGATCGCCAAGGAACCCGGCATCGCGCGCGCGCTGACGCTATACGCCATCGGCCTGCGCTACGAAGGCGCGCTGGAATGGCAGTGGGCAGTCAAGGACTACGATGACAAGCAGTTGTTGGCAGCCGCCGAACTGGCGTCGCGCAACCAATGGTACGAGCGGGCCATCGACACCGCGGAGCGCACCGTGTTGCTGCACGATTTCGGATTGCGATACCCTACCCCGTATCGCGAATTGGTGCGGGATTACGCCAGCCAGCTCGACCTCGACGAAGCATGGGTCTACGGCCTGGTTCGCCAGGAGAGCCGCTTCGTGCATACCGCCCGGTCAACCGCCGGCGCCAGCGGATTGATGCAGCTGATGCCGTCCACCGCGCGCTGGGTGGCGAAGCGCCTGGGATTGAGTGGTCATCACGCCTCGCTCACAGGCGCGGCGGACTCGAATATCGTGTTGGGCACCTATTATCTTCGCCAGATGATGGACTCGCTGGACAACCAGATGGTGCTCGCCTCTGCCGGCTACAACGCGGGCCCGCGGCGCGCACGCGACTGGATTGGTAGCCGCCCGCTGGAGGGCGCGGTCTACATCGAGACGATCCCGTTCGCCGAGACGCGCGAGTACGTCAAGCGCGTCATGAACAATACGCTCTTCTATGCGCGACTGCTGCGCCAGGCGGGTCCGGGTCTGCGCGAACGGCTGGGCACCGTCGCAGCCAGGATGCCGCAGAACAACTGAGCCGCGGCTCAGCGCAAAGCGACTTTTCGCCCCCGCGGCCATGGCGAAAAAGATCCTTCGTTTTGAAGGCATGAAATTCGATTCGGTCTGTCTCATCGGAGGCTCGGGCTTTCTGGGGCGTCAAATCGCCCGTCAGCTCGCCGACTTCGGTATCCGTGTACGGGTACCCACCCGCGATCGCGAACGCGCCAAACAGCTCATCGTCCTGCCTACCGCGGACGTCATGACCGCGGACGTCAACGATCCGGCTACTCTTGCGCGCCTGGTGGCGGGCACCGATGCTGTGGTGAGCCTGGCCGGCATCCTGCACGAGAAACGCAAGGGTGACTTCTCACGGACCCACACTGAACTGCCGCGGAAGATCGTCGACGCCTGTCGTGAGCAGGGTGTGCGGCGGCTGGTACACGTTTCCGCGCTCGGGGCGGCGCATGATGCCCCCAGCGAATACCTGCGCTCGAAGGCCGGCGGCGAACAGCAAGTTCGCGTGGCACACGTCGCCGGCATTCGCACCACGATCTTCCGCCCCTCGGTGATTTTCGGGCGCGATGACCGCTTTCTCAATTTGTTCGCGCGCCTGGTGCAGATTCTGCCGGTAATCGTGCTGGCAAGCCCGCTGGCGCGTTTTCAGCCCGTGTTCGTCGACGACGTGGCGCGTGCAGTGGTGGGCAGCCTCGGCATCGCGCGCACCGTCGACCAGAGTTATGAGCTTTGCGGCCCCGGGATCTACACGTTGCGCGAGTTGGTGGACTACGTCTGCCGCGTGCTCGGGCTGGAGCGGCCAATCATTGAGCTCAACGACCCGCTTTCGTATCTTCAGGCCTGGATGATGGAGTGGCTGCCGGTGAAGCTGATGACGAGGGACAACTATTACTCGATGAAAGTAGACAGCGTCTGTGCGTGCCCGTTTCCCGATGTATTCGGCTTCGAGCCCACGCCGCTTGAGGCCGTTGTGCCGCAATATCTCGCCGAATATTCCCCGAGGTCGCGGTACCGGTGGTTCCGCTTCCGCGCACGCCGCTGATCTCTTAAACCACTGAATTCCGCCACGTGCGCGTGTCAGGAGCCATTCGATGTCCACTCCCACCCTGGTAATCGGCAACAAGGCGTATTCCTCCTGGTCGTTGCGTCCGTGGCTGCTGATGAAACACGCCGGATTGGCATTCGACGAAGTTCGCATCCCGCTCTATCGTCAGGGCAGCAAGGAAAAGATCCTGGGCTACTCGCCTGCCGGCCGCGTACCCGTGCTCGTGGACGGCGGCGTGACGGTATGGGATTCGCTGGCGATCTGCGAATATCTCGCCGAAAAACATCCGGGAAAAAGGCTCTGGCCGGCCGATCCGCAGGCACGTGCCAACGCGCGTTCAATCAGCGCCGAAATGCACTCGGGTTTCGTCAACCTCCGCAGCCAGATGGCAATGAACGTTCGCCGCCGGATGCCGGGCCGCGGCAGAACCCCCGAAGTACTGCCCGAGATTTCACGTGTCCAGGCGATGTGGAATGACTGCCGCGCGCGCTTCGGCGCCAGCGGGCCGTTTCTCTACGGCGAGTTTTCCGTGGCGGACGCCATGTATGCTCCGGTGGTGTCGCGCTTTTACACTTACGAAGTCGAACTGGAAGGCGGCGCGCGCGAATATGCCGAATTCGTGTACGCGCTTGCGGTGATGCAGGAGTGGATCGCCGGGGCGAATGCCGAGACCGAGGTCATTTCCGAATACGAACCATGAAGATCTATGCCGTCGGCGGTGCGGTCAGGGATCATCTGCTCGGGCGCGCGGTGACGGACCAGGACTATGTCGTGGTCGGCGCCACTCCCGAACAGATGGAACAGCTGGGCTACCGGCCGGTAGGCAGGGATTTCCCGGTTTTTTTGCATCCGCAGACCCACGAGGAGTACGCGCTGGCGCGAACGGAACGCAAAACGGCGCGCGGTTACAAGGGCTTCGATGTCTACGCGGCGCCCGAGGTGACCCTGGAACAGGACCTCGCGCGCCGCGATCTCACCATCAACGCGATCGCCCGGGACTCCGACGGAAACATCGTCGATCCTTTTCACGGTGTGGCGGATCTGAAGGCCGCGATTCTTCGCCACGTCGGCCCGGCATTTATCGAGGACCCGGTGCGGGTCCTGAGGGTAGCGCGTTTTGCCGCGCGCTTTGGTTTTGCCGTCGCACCGGAAACCCTGGCTTTGATGCGGGAAATGGTGCGCAACGGTGAAGTGGACCACCTGGTCGCAGAACGAGCGTGGCAGGAAATCTCGCGCGGACTCATGGAAGCCGCCCCTTCGCGAATGTTTTTGACGCTGCGCGAGTGCGAAGCACTGTCGCGGGTTCTTCCAGAAGTCGATGCGCTGTTCGGCGTTCCTCAACCTGCGCAGCATCACCCGGAAGTGGATACCGGCGTACACATCATGCTGGTCGTGGACTATGCCGCCGCCCGGAAATTCCCGCTTCCGGTACGCTTTGCCGCGCTCACCCACGATCTGGGAAAAGGCGAGACTGCAAAGGAGCTTTGGCCGAATCACCATGGGCACGAGCACAAGAGCGTCGCGTTGGTCGAAAAACTGTGCCAGCGGCTGCGCGTGCCGAACGAGTGTCGCGACCTCGCGGTGCTGGTCGCGCGCTACCATGGCGACGCGCACCGCGCCGGCGAATTGCGTCCCGGGACGATGCTGAAGCTGCTTGCCGCCATCGACGTATTCCGGAAGCCCGAGCGATTCGAGGAATTTGTCGATGCCTGTGCCAGCGACTTCCATGGCCGGACCGGCTACGAACAGAGCCCTTATCCCCCCGCAAACCTGCTGCGCTGCGCCGCAGCAGCGGCCCGCGCGGCGGATGCAGGCGCAACTGCCACTGACGTTGGCGACCCCGGCCGGATTCCCGCTGCCATCGAGGCGGCCCGCCTGAAGGCAGTCACGGACGCGTTGGCAGTTGCGCGTCAACGCTAGACCGACGCGAGCCGTTGTTGGGGATATTCAACCCTGCAGGAGAATCAGAATGACGACTTCCAAACTTGCGACCGCGTTCGCGGCAGCGGTCGCGCTTTCCGTTCCCCACCTTTCCGTGTCCGCCGCAGAACACGCATCCCGCATGGAGTCGCATTTCAAGGCGGCCGATAAAGACCACGACGGCAGCCTGACTCGCGAAGAAGCCAAGGCGATGCCCAGGGTGGCGAGGAATTTCGATGCGATCGACACTGACAAGAGCGGCACGGTCACCCTGGCCGAAATTCAGGCCGTGAGGAAAAAAATGTCCAAGGAAGCGCACGAGCGTGGCATGGAACGGTTCAAGACTGCGGACAAGGACGGCGACGGCAGCCTGACTCCCGAGGAAGCCAAGGCAATGCCCAGGGTGGCGAAAAACTTCCATGCGGTCGATGCGGACAAGAGCGGCACGGTCACCGAAAAGGAAATCCACGACTACATGAAAGCGCACCGCCAGGAGCACAGGAAGAACTGAGCACCTCCGCAGCCATGCGAAAAACGGACGGGCGAGCCCGTCCGTTTTTTTATCTCAGCATCCAGTAGACCAGGCTCGCCAGGAGCGACAGCATCACCGTGGAACCGATGGGAAACGAGTAACGCTTGCCGTTGCGCTGGATGTCGACGTCCCCCGGCAGGCGCCCGATACCGATTTTGCGCAGCCAGGGAGACAACACGCCCAGCAGCAACAGCGCAATGACAAGCGCCAACAGCCATTTCAGCACGTCGCTATTCCTGTCCGCACAGAAGAGTCGCGAAAGTTGAATAATGCTCCACCTGGGTACCCGGAAGCACCAGGTGACCGGCAAGGACAAGTCTGCCCGCGTCACCCATCGTGACCTGGTGGCGCGGTGGCCAGTCGTCGCCTTTCCCGGTTTCGTCGCTGCATTATACGGGCGCGGTTCCTGCTTTCCTTTAAGATTCGACACAATTTTCTCGGCATTCATCAGGAGAGTGCATTGATCGACCTGTATACATGGAGCACGCCGAACGGCCGCAAGGTTTCCATCATGCTCGAAGAACTCGGATTACCTTACGCCGTACACGCAATTGATATCGGCAAGGGCGATCAGTTCAAAGCGGAATTCGTGGCAGTCAGTCCGAACAGTCGGATTCCGGCAATCATTGACGGCGAGGGGCCGGAGGGAAAGCCCTATGCGATGTTCGAGTCCGGCGCAATCCTGCTCTATCTGGCCGAGAAAACCGGTCGATTCCTGTCCAAGCGGACGCTTGAGCGCTTCGACGCCATCCAGTGGCTGATGTTCCAGATGGGTGGGGTCGGCCCGATGTTCGGCCAGGTCCATCACTTCCTGCGCTCCGCGCCGGAACCAGTTCCCTACGCGATAGCGCGCTATACCAGGGAAACACGCAGGCTTTACTCGGTACTGAACCAACGCCTGGCTGACCGCGACTGGCTTGCAACGGATTATTCCGTCGCCGACATCGCCACTTACCCGTGGGTCGCACGTCACGACTGGCACAAGGTCGAGCTGGCAGAATATCCAAACGTCAAGCGCTGGTTCGACACCATCGGAACGCGCCCGGCAGTGCAGCGCGGAATGAAAGTCCCGGCGCCCCGCTGACGCGACGCTGACATCAATCCGTGAACGGCGGGTTTCCATCCAAAATCGGCAAGTATCCGGTGATTCGCGAGATCGGGCGCGGCGCAACCAGCCGCGTCTATCTGGGCCGTGATCCGTTTGCCAACAGGGATGTCGCGATCAAGCTTGTGAGTTACGAAAACGGGATCAATACGGATCTGCGTCGGCGCTTCCACAAGGTATTCATGAACGAGGCATCGCTGGTCGGCAAACTCATGCATCCGCACATCATGGCCATTTACGATGCGGACGTTGCGGACGCTTTCAGCTATATCGTGATGGAGTACGTCGACGGGCCGACCCTCGAGCAGTATTGCACCGCGGCCAGCCTCCTGCCGGTGGAGCAGGTGGTCGAAATCGCATTCAAGTGCAGCCTGGCACTGGAATTCGCCCACCGGCACGGCGTCATACACCGCGACATCAAGCCAGCCAACATACTCATCAGCGCAACGGGCGATATCAAGATCAGCGACTTCGGCGTGGCCTTGCACTCGGAAGCCGAGCACACCCACCTCCAGGGCGTCGGTTCCCCGTCGTACATGTCTCCAGAACAGGTTCAGGACAAGGAGTTGTCGCACCAGACCGATATCTATTCGTTGGGCGTGATGATGTACCAGTTGCTTACCGGGAAGCTGCCATTCATAGCTGCCACCAAGGCCAGCCTGCTCTACCAGATCGTAAACATCGAGCCGCTGCCGCCGTCCACTCATCGCGCGGATCTGTCACCCGACCTCGTCCGCGTGGTGATGCGCGCTCTCAACAAGAACGTGAAGGATCGCTACGAAGCCTGGGGCCACTTCAGCCGCGACCTGACGCAGACCTATCGACACCTGAAGTTGCCGCCGGAGTCGATTTCCGACACCGAGAAGTTCAACGCCATCAAGGCGCTGCCTTTCTTCCGCGATTTTCGCGATGTGGAGGTCTGGGAGACGGTGCGCTTTGCCTCATTCCGCCGCATCCAGTCCGGCAAGCCGGTGATCCGCGAGGGCGATGTCGGCGCGAGTTTTTATGTCATCGCTTCCGGCAAGGCACGGGTGACAAAGTCCGGGAACCTGCTCGACACATTGCACGCCGGCGATTGCTTCGGCGAAATCCTCTACTTCGAAGCTACACGCACGCAACGGATCACCACGATCTCGTCGGCTACGCCGTTGGCGCTCATCGAGATCAAAGCCGGGGCGTTGCAGAAAGCCACCGACGCCTGCCAGAAGCAGTTCAACCAGGCGTTTCTGCGCATCCTCGTCGACCGGCTGACCTGGGCGAACAGCCGGCTCTCGGCACGAAGTTAACCGGTGCGCGGCGCGGCGAACTTGCTTCGAGATGACCTTGAGGAATAAACCTGTCCAAAACCGGCGCTGCCCCGACTGCGGCCGGGAATTTCATTGCGGGATCGCGGACGACGCTCCTTGCTGGTGCGCGGCCGAATTTCCGGCGTTGATGCCGCTGACGGAAGCCGCGGCCGGATGCCTCTGCCCGGAATGCCTGGAAAGGCGGATCTCCGCGCAGCAGGACGGCGCGCGCAACAGCCTCACTTGATCAGCAGAACCGGCATGTCGGCGAGGTGGATCACCTTGGTGGCCACCGAGCCGAGCAGTGCCCCGGTGAAGCTGCCGCGCCCGCGCGTGCCGATCACGATCTGCTGGCATTGCTTCTCCCTGGCATAGGACACGATGGTGCTCGCGAGGTCGCCCACGCCGATGTGGTGCTGATAGGAAACGCCCGCGTTATCAAGCAGCGCACGAGCCTCCTTCAGCACGGCCACGCCTTCGTCGTGGTAGAAGTCATTCAGTTGTTGTTTGCTGATGAACATCTTCACTGCACCGGAGGCGATCGGAAGCTGTACGTTGAGCAAGTGCACCTCGATCGGATCGCGTTCATGCTGTTTCATCGCGATGATGTGTCGTACCGCGCGCAAGGAGTTTTCCGACCCGTCCACCGGCAGCAGAATCTTCATCATTCCTCTCCCATTCAGGATTTCGGCGGCACCGATCGGTCACGTTCCGCGAGATCCACCACGCGTTCGGGCCGGGCGGGCGCGGGTCCGCCACGCAACGACAGCAACTTACCGACCACTACGACCAGCGCCGCGCCCGCAGCCGGCGCCACCCAATTGAGCCACCCGGCCTGTACCGTCACCCAGTCCTTGACGACGGGGTCATGCACCGCCATCGAAAGCCCGACCCAACCCAGCAAAGCGCCACCCAGCACGATGATCCACGGGAAGCGATCCATCAGGCGCAGGATCAACTGGCTCGCCCAAACCATCAGCGGAATGCTCAATGCCAGCCCGAAAATGAGCAGAAACAGGCTGTCGCGTGCCGCCGCCGCCACCGCGATCACGTTGTCAAGGCTCATCACGAAATCGGCAATGATGATCGTGCGGATCGCGCCGAGCAGGTTTCCGGCGGCGCTGATTTCGTGTCCGCCGCCGCGGTCCTGAGGCTGGATCAGCTGCACGCCGATCCAGAGCAACAAGACCGCGCCGACAATCTTGAGATACGGAATGGCCAGCAGGCTCACCGCAAAAAAAGTGAGTGTCACCCGCAGGATGATGGCCCCTCCCACGCCCCAGAAGACGCCGAGCCTGCGCTGGCGCGGCGGGAGATTGCGACAGGCGAGTGCGATAACGACCGCGTTGTCGCCGGACAGCAGAATATCGATCAGGATGATCTGCAGGACGGCGATCCAGAACTGCGAAGTGCTCAAATCCATGAAGGTATCGAGTGGGATCGTTTCGGAGATATCGGGTACTCAGCGCAAAACCGATTTGAGCAGCTTGCCCATCTCCGCGGGATTGCGGGTCACTTTAATGCCGCAATCCTCCATGACCGCGAGCTTCTCCGCCGCGGTGCCCTTGCCACCGGATATGATCGCGCCGGCATGGCCCATGCGCTTGCCCGGCGGTGCTGTCACGCCGGCTATGAAGCCGATGACCGGTTTCTTCATGTTGTCCTTCGCCCACAACGCCGCCGTTTCTTCGTCCGTGCCGCCAATCTCGCCAATCATCACCACCGCTTCCGTCGCGGGGTCGTCGTTGAAGAGTTTGAGTACATCGAGATGCTTGAGTCCGTTGACCGGGTCACCGCCGATGCCCACCGCGGAAGACTGGCCCAGTCCCAAGTCGGTCAACTGGCCAACCGCTTCGTAAGTGAGCGTGCCGGATCGCGATACCACGCCAACCGGTCCCTTGCGGTGGATATGTCCGGGCATGATGCCGATCTTGATTTCCTCCGGAGTGATCACGCCCGGGCAGTTCGGACCGACCAGGATGGTCTTGCATTTCTGTTTGCGCATGCGATCGCGCACTTCGATCATGTCGCGCACCGGGATGCCCTCGGTAATGCAGATGACCAGATCGAGATCGGCCTCGACCGCCTCCCAGATTGCCGCCGCCGCGCCCGGTGGCGGCACGTAAATCACCGACGCGCTGCTCCCCGTCTGCCGTTTCGCCTCGCGTACCGACGCGAATATCGGTATGCCCTCGAGATCCTGTCCGGCTTTGTTCGGGTTGACCCCGGCGACAAAGCAGTGCTTTCCATTGGCGTAATCGCGGCAGGCGCGAGTGTGAAACTGTCCGGTCTTGCCGGTAATGCCCTGGGTAAGAACTTTGGTGTTCTTGTCGATCAGTATCGCCATCTTTCCAGCCCCACTGTCATCACTGAATCACACGAGCACCGAGGCGCATCGGCAAAGTGAATCGCGAATGCTTTTCGAGACGCAAGAAAATGGACCGGCCCGGGTGCGCTCGATGCTGCATTCAGCTACTTGGCGATGAGTCTCTTGATTACGACGCATTTTTTGCGCGTCTTCTGCCAGGCCGTCACCTGGCCGCCTCGACCACTTTCTGCGCGGCATCGGCCATGTTATCGGCGGATATGATCGGCAATCTTGATTCCGCCAATATCTTCCTGCCCAGGTCCTCGTTGGTGCCCTTCATGCGCACGACCAGCGGCACCCCGAGCTCTACCTGCCTCGCTGCCGCGATCACACCAGCAGCGATCACGTCGCATTTCATGATGCCACCGAAAATATTGACCAGGATCGCCCGCAGATTCGGGTTGCGCAACATCAGCTTGAACGCTTCGGTTACCTTCTCGGTGGTCGCGCCGCCGCCGACATCGAGGAAGTTGGCCGGCTCGCCGCCGAATAACTTTATCGTGTCCATCGTTGCCATCGCGAGGCCAGCGCCGTTAACAAGGCATCCGATATTGCCGTCGAGCGATATGTAGGAAAGTCCGTGCGCGGACGCTTCGACCTCGGCGGGATCTTCCTCGTCCAGGTCGCGCATGGCGAGGACGTCCTCGTGGCGGAAGAGAGCGTTGTCGTCGAAGTTCATTTTCGCGTCGAGGGCGATCACGTCGCCGTGACCGGACAGAATCATCGGGTTGATTTCCGCGAGCGACGCATCGGCGTCCCAGAACGCCCGATACAGGGCACTCAGTACTGCGCGTGTCCTGGCAACGCCGGCAGCAGGGATGCCTATCTTTCGTGCCAGATCGTCGGCCTCGTTATCGAGCAGCCCCCCCTCGGGATCGACGAACACCTTGTGTATTTTTTCGGGCGTGTGCCTGGCAACTTCCTCGATGTCCATGCCGCCTTCCGAGGAGGCCATGACGCACACGGTCTGCGTGCCGCGATCGACGACGATGCCGATGTATAGCTCCCTGCTGATGTCCGCGCCTTCCTCGACCAGCAGCCGCCGCACCTTCTGGCCGAGCGGCCCCGTCTGATGGGTTATGAGCTGCATACCGAGGATTTTCGCCGCTCCCTCGCGCACCTCTTCAATGGATTTCGCCACTTTCACGCCACCGCCCTTGCCACGGCCGCCGGCATGAATCTGCGCTTTGACCACCCACACCTTGCCGCCGAGATGCCTGGCCGCGTTCACGGCTTCCTCTACGCTGAAGCACGGCATGCCGCGCGGTGTCGGGACACCGTACTTCCGTAATATCTCTTTCGCCTGGTATTCGTGGATTTTCATCACCGGCCTTTGCCACAATCGGACCCGCAACGGCCTGGCACGCCTGATTCCCGCGCGCATACTGCGCACGCCGGAACGAGCCAAGGGATATCACCAGTTGAAAGGTCGAAGAACAAGCCAACCGCGCGGGGAAAGCGCGGGAAGTATACCGCAAAGGTCGGTGTGGCTATTGCGGCGGGGAAGACGCCGCCGTCGATCAAGCGGCTGGAATGGCAACGAATCCACAAAGTGCTCGCGGAAAACAGCGACAACGTTTCCGCCACCGCACGCGCGCTGAGCATGCATCGGCGCACGTTGCAACGGAAGCTGCGAAAAAAGCCCGGCCGGGACTAGAATCTAGCGGGGAGAGTTGCGGACCGCTTCGGCCGCATCGTGGGCGCGCTTCAGATTCTGATATTCCTGCTGATGCCGGGCGCGCGCCTGGTCAAATTCGGCCTGGACTGTGCGCGACGCCTGGGTCGCCTGTTCGGCGCGTACTTTCGCCTCTTCGTAGGCGCGTTGCGCATCTTCCATGCGTTTTTGAGCTGCCTCCAGCTCCTTGTACGCGGCCTGTTCCTTTTTTTCGGCGCTGCGCACCTTGCGTTCCGCGGCAGTCGCCAAGTCGCGCGCGTGTTGGGCCCGTTGCTGCGCCTGCTCGACCGTCAGTATTGGCGGTTCAGCTGTCTGCGCGAACGCGACGACCGCGGTGATCATCAAAACGGCAGTTGCAAGAAATCTCAACATCGTTCTCCGGAGCGCCGCTGTCTCGGCATCGATACAGGAAGACAGGGAAATCGCTGGTGCCGGCAGCAGGAATCGAATCCGCGACCTTTTGATTACAAATACGACACGAATCTTGCGGCTTTAATGTAAACAAATACTTGCAATGCTTGCCAAACGGTCCTTCGCCCTATCTTTACCTTGCGCAACCTCAATCGGTAATTTGCAAGGCACAAACACGTCACGTCACAGCTGTTGGCTGTTCGCTATAGCGAGGCAGGGCCTCGTTGAATCTTGTGAAATGTATAGATAGTTTCAATAGGAAAAGATAGAAAGCAAATTGATCAAGAGTAAATAGCTTAGCCTTTTCGCTGGCGTGAAAGTCCGACAACGGATGCTGATGCAAGTCATCTAGGATCGCCATGCTCTCTTCTAGAACGTGTGGAAGTTCTGGCAAATAGAAAATTGACGTGATGCATTGCCTGCGAATAGTGTCGATCTTATCTGTTGCGGCAGCTTCCGATTTCCCCGCTTCGATGAGAATTTGTTTGAACCGCGAAACGCGAATTAGCGGCGCGAAAATGATATTAGGGTCTCCATCGCGGGGATTTTTTACATCAATATCACAACTATTTGATAGTACCAATCCAGAAACCTTTTTTCGATCTCCATTGTGAAAGTTAATAGCCACAAACCCGCGCCACCCGTCTCCTTGCAACAACTCGTCCTCGTACTTATTGAGTAGATAAAATTGTTTAATGTTGGGAAATTGTCTTACCGCCTCGAGGAGTTTGTCTTGATGCTCCGGATTTAAGTATCGCGGTAGAAAAACCCTTATGTCTTCGAAGAGCACGCCTTCCATTTTTAATTATTCGTACAGATCCCAAAGCCTTGAGTGCAATATTCCTCTTGTCTCGATATCGAGATCCGTCTGTCTTTTTGCCAATATGTCATAAACGCTGTACAGCGCTTCTATCAACTCAGCATTTCCACTTCCCTGATCCACCTTTGTCAGTTGGAACGTGTCAGCAGTAAATGCAGGTTTCTTGTGGCCAAAAGTCAGTTGCGACTTGTGTGCTGGAATCTGCGCTGCCCTCTCTATTCCCGAAGGGATTATTGAGGCTGCCATAAGTGTCGCGCCGACGAGCGTATATAGGCCCCGTGTATTGCCAGCAGAAGAAAGTATTGTGGTCGGTGACAGAATATTCATACTCAACTCCATATCGGAATAAACGATTCAATCGCCTTTTCTGTAAGAAGATCGTAGAAGATCGACTTCTCGGTCGCGTGAGTATCATCGATGACCGTTAGAGGCTCCTTCCAAAAGTCGTTGCCTATGACACAAATAGTATCAATGGAAAAAAGCAAGCCATGAAGCTTTGCTCCTTGCTGTGTTTGTACATCTACGGCAGGAGTAATTTCAACAATAGTAAGCATGCGGTCCATCGCAATCTCTGTGCGGAAATTGCTCAAGTGGTCCGTCAATGAATACTGTCCTAACGATGCTTTCAAATTGAGAAAAGCGTATTGCTCGATGCGATCTTTCGCTTCGAGTAGATTGACATATTTAACGGAGAATCGCTCAACGTTTTTCACCATTCCAGTGCTATTAATTTTCAACAGAATTCGGTTTATTAGGCTCCTAAACTTTTCCCATCCGACGTATGGATGAGCACACGCAATTGTCGCAACGCGATTGCCAAGAAGTAGAGCAAACTGATTTCCGGAGAGTCGCTGTGTCGGTCCGTATTTGAGATTGACGTCGGCTTCCTGAATCTGTCGAGGCATTTCCGCGAGGGGAAGCCGCTCGATTTTAGGTAGAACGTCCTTGACATCAGGAAATATCATTCCTGGTAGTAGGTCTCCCGCATTTGGTTGTGCGGGCTCAAATCTAAGCTCAGCGATCGCTTCAACGATTGGGTCTTTTGCAAGACGAAGCGGCTGCTTTTTCATTTGCGGTAGTTCCGTATTCCAAAATTCACGCGCGGTCGGTTCCCCATTCTAACGGTTGGTTGCGGCATTGCAGCATTCGGTATAGCAATTGGGAGAAATTGGGCGGCAGCTTAGCAAGCTCCCCACACAAGCACAAATCCATAGGAGGGCCCCTTTCGCGTGGGCCCTATGCCAATGCGGTGGGTGGGAACCGTGGGGTCGTGGGTTGCGAGGGTTGATGATTACCCCTCATAAGGGTATCCTGTACCCCTTATTTGCCGGAGATCATCGCCGTGGCCAAACCCAAAAAGTCGGTTCGTGTCCCGCCCCTATCCGCTGAAGAAGCCCTCGGCCTACAAAAGATCGTGGAAAAGGCCACCATGGATTTCGAGGGGCTTTTCGATGAGTTGGAGAATGCCCTGGGTATGCTCATGATCGGGCGGCTGGTCGGCTGGAAGGTTCTGGTACTCATCCATAACAAACGCTCTATTCGCAAGTACGAGCAGATCCTCGGCATCGACATTCGCACGGCGTTTCCGGAGGAGGGACCGCTCACCCAGAAATCTCCCGCGTATGCCCTGGTCAAGAAGCTTGGCGCATTCTGGAAAGCCGTAAGCGGGGAGCAAAAATTGGAGAATCGTCGGGCCCTGGAGAAGCTTTGACCCGGTGAACGGGTAACGAATACCCGTGACAGGGTTCTCAGTACCCCTTACTCTCAGGGGTAATGAATGCCCGCGCATACTCTCTATGTGTTCAACCCGACGCCGCAGGCGCTAGCCCAGAGGGTGAGCGCCCTGCCGGCGCCGGGGGTGCGGAGCCTAGTAACACAGCACCCCAGAATTACATCCCGCTGAAACTGAAGGTATTGCGTGTTGGCGTGGACAGCCTTTACCTGTCCGCTCGGGGCAAGCTTTACCAGGACTGGCAGAACCGCCTGGTTACCCTCAAAGAGAAAGCCCAGTCACCGGAACCGGCTGAACGCTCCCAGGCGCAAGTGAAGATCGGTGACCACCTGTTCGAGGTCAAGGACCGGGGCTCGCGCTTCTATGCCTTCATCCTGGAAGACAACGCCTTTCATATACAACAGGGCAAGGGGGAAGGGCTGCCGCTCGCTTACGTCCAGGTCCGGGCAGAGTATCTCGCCCATGCCAAACTGGATTTGATTCTTGAGGGGTTGCGCTTCGTTCTGAACACGCTCGGGCACGTCAATGGCGATCTGCTCGTCAGCCGTGTCGACCTGTGCGTGGACTTCGTACCGCCCTGTCCCATGGATAGCTGGCCGCCGCGGGCATGGATCTCGCGGGCGAGTGATATCAGTCCCCACTACGGCAATCAGAAGCTCAACGGCTGGAGCATCGGCAAGGGCTCGGTTATGTCCGGGCGGCTTTACGACAAGCTGCTCGAGATCATGCAGAAAAGCCGCGCGTTCTACTTCCTCGGGCTCTGGAAGGCGAAGGGCTGGATTGCGGGCGAGGACGTGTGGCGGCTGAAAACCCAGTTCCGGCGGGAAGTTCTCGAACAGTTGGGAGTTGGCTCGCCGTTAAGCCTCGAATCCAAGCTTCAAGGGTTGTGGCGTTACTTCACCGAGGATTGGTTGCGGCTCGCGGTTCCAAGTGCGTCCGACCACAACCCCACGCGCTGGCCGACGCATCCGCTCTGGTGTGCGCTCGCTGCCGTGTCCTGGGGCCAGGACGATCAGCTGCGTCTCAAGCGCTTTCGCAAACAGCGCATTCCTCGCGATGAACGCTTGTTCCCTGCAGCGATGGGCTACCTCGCTTCTTTCATGGCGCGGGAAAAGATCGAAGACTTCGGGGAAGGCGTAGGCGAGTTCCTCACTCGAATGCGGGCGTTCGTGGGGGGCGAATATCGCTACGGGAAGGATTTCGAACGTGCCCTTTCCGACCGGGTGGCAGCAAAGGGGCGGCTCTATAACACGATTGACAATACCCGGCTCTCTGCGGAAGAACGTGAAGCCCAGGCAGCAGCGTATCGTCGCAAGCGGGACGGCGAGGATGGAATCTCTTGATCTCAAACAGGCTGCGGCCTTTTTGTGCCTTCACCCTGAGGAACTACGCAGGCGGGCTCGTATGGGAGACATCCCGGGGGCAAAGCCGGGAAAACGCTGGGTCTTCCTCCGGGATGATCTTGCCGAGTATTTGCGTTCTCTTTATCCTGAGCCTCGGCAAGCGTTGCGAGTGACACTGGGAAAGGAGTTAATTGAATGTCACTCTTCAAACGCAGTAATAGGTGGTGGATCGACTTCACCACTGCAAGCGGCGAGCGAGTTAGATGCTCTACTCGCACGGAAGATCGGGCACAGGCCCAGGAATACCACGACAAGTTGAAAGCTGAGTCGTGGCGCGTTGCACAACTCGGAGAAAAACCCGAGCGAACGTGGGATGAAGCTGCGTTACGTTGGATAGCCGAAACCGCGCATAAGCGTTCGCATCACTTGGACTTGCTCAAGATCGAATGGCTACAGCAATACTTTCGCGGTCTGTATCTTTCGGAACTTACGCGGGACGTAATTTCTCGGACTGCCGAGATCAAACTTAAAGAGACTTCGGCAACAAGTGCAAATCGCGATCTTGCGCTGGTTCGGTCGATACTGCGTCGTGCCGTTCTGGAATGGGAGTGGATCGACAAATGTCCTCGGATACGCCTCTATCCGGAGCCTAAGCGTCGAGTTCGTTGGATCACTCCCGAGCAGGTGCAAACGCTTCTCGCCACACTGCCCGTTCATTTGGCGGATATGGTGAGGTTCTCGCTTGCTACCGGACTGCGTCAGCGCAATGTCACGCACCTAGAGTGGTCGCAAGTAGATTTGAAGCGAAGCGTGGCATGGATTTATGCAGATCAGGCCAAAGGCAAGAAGGATATTCACGTCACGCTTAATGCGACGGCTCAAGCGGCCTTAGTTCGACAGGTTGGCAAACATGCCTCAAGGGTCTTCACCTATCGAGGCCGGCCGGTCAACCAGGTCAACACTAAGGCGTGGCACTTGGCGCTGAAGCGGGCGGGCATCGAGAACTTCCGATGGCACGATCTGCGTCACACCTGGGCAAGTTGGTTAACGCAGCAGGGCGTACCGCTGAACGTGATTCAGGAAATGGGGGCGTGGGAATCTGCTGAAATGGTCAGGCGCTATGCACATTTGGCGCCGGAGCAATTCGCCAGACATGCGAAAGTCGTCGATGAGTTGCTGAGTGTCACAGATACGACACAACAAAAACAAAACGGCCAGGAGCATCGGTCCTAACCGTTTGTTTCGTGGTGCCGGCAGCAGGAATCGAACCCGCGACCTTTTGATTACAAATCAACTGCTCTACCAACTGAGCTATGCCGGCTTGCGCCGCATTATAGGCGCAGCATGGCAGCCGCGTAACGGCACCAGCCGGGCCAGCCGGGCCGGCTATTTGATTATCTGCAGCCGCGGCCGGCGGCCCGGCGGCGGCCTGGGGCCATGGTCGTCCGGAGATCCTGTATGCGTTCTTGGCGGCGCAACCAGCGGCGCAGGCAGCGACGGCGACCTCTGAAATGCCAGTCCATGCCCGGTCTCCTTGGCAAAGATTCCCGCTACCGAAGGGATCGGCACCGAGATCTCGCGCGAAGTGCCGCCGAAACGGGCGGAGAACTGGATCAGATCATTGCCGATTTTCAGATTGCGCGTGGCATCCGCGCTTACATTGAGGACGATTTCCCCGTTCTTGACGTAATCGGTGGGGACCTTGGTCGTCTCGTCCACCTTGACCGCGATGTACGGAGTGAGCCCGTTATCGCAGCACCACTCGTAGATCGCGCGAATCAGGTAGGGGGTGGTCGCGGTTTCCTTCACTTGCGCATCACCTTTTCTGAGGCCGTGAGCGCTTCGATGAAAGCGGGGCGGCTGAACAGTCGCTCCGCGTACTTCATCAACGGTGCAGCCTGCTTCGGCAGCTGGATGCCGTAGAAATCCAGTCGCCACAGCAGCGGAGCAATCGCCACGTCCAGCATCGAGAACTCTTCGCCGAGCATGTACTTCTGCTTTACGAACACCGGCGCGATCTGCGTGAGGTTGTCCCGGATTATCTGGCGCGCCTTCTCTGCCTGTTTCTGGGTACCGCCCTCGATCGCATCGACGTTCGAGAACAGTTCGTTTTCGAAACGAAACAGGAAGAGTCGCGCCCGCGCTCGCATCACTGGATCTGCCGGCATCAGTTGCGGGTGCGGAAAGCGGTCATCGATGTACTCATTGATGATGTTCGACTCATACAGGATCAGATCGCGTTCGACCAGCACCGGTGTGCGGTTGTATGGGTTCATCACCGCCAGGTCCTCCGGCTTGTTGTAGAGGTCCACGTCGATGATCTGAAAATCCATGCCCTTCTCGTAGAGGACGATGCGACAACGTTGGCTGAATGGGCAGGTGGTGCCCGAATAGAGGGTCATCATGAGCCGTTACCTAGGTGTTGTGGGTCAGTGAATGTCTTTCCAGTACTCCGCCTTGAGCAGCCAACTGAGCACCAGCAGGAGCGACAGAAAGAACAGGACGACGATGCCTATCTGCACCCGCTCGACTTTGACCGGCTCGCCCATGTAGGAAAGGTAGTTCACCAGATCGCGCGCGAGCTTGTCGTAGTCCAGCGGCGCCAGCGTGCCGGGGGTTTCCAGTACAAGTTTCCTGTGTTCGACCTTGAGTTGGCCGTGATCCTCCTTCTCGGATTTCAGGACCTGGGTGCCCTGTAGCTGCCAGAGCACATGCGGCATGCCGACATTCGGAAACGCCAGATT
>Ga0187893_10004620_pt1 | contig 25920 bp, 23 predicted proteins | sample MA1701074metaG_FD_139574 | JGI IMG/M metagenome (GOLD analysis project Ga0187893, IMG submission 139574) | White microbial mat communities from a basaltic lava cave in the Kipuka Kanohina Cave System on the Island of Hawaii, USA - MA170107-4 metaG ... | reverse complement strand
TCGGTCTCGCAATTGACTTCGACCAGCGCGCCGAGTCTTGCGTCCGGAGAGACAAAGGACCCGATGGTTCCTTCAGCGGCGATGCGGCCGGCCGCCTTGCTCGCCCTGGCGCCGCTCTTGATGCGCAGCAGCTCCTCGGCCTTCTTCAGGTCGCCGCCGGTCTCGGCCAGCGCCTTCTTGCACTCCATCATGGGAAGCCCGGTCATTTCGCGCAGCTCCTTCACCAGGCCCGCACTGATTTCCGCCATTACGTGCAGCTCCTTCAGGTTGAAAAAAAGGGGCCGAAGCCCCTTTTTTGGAGAATTTGGGAAGGCAATTTACTTTGCGGCCTCATCTTCTTCCACCTCGACGAACTCGTCGCGCGAGGCGGCGACCACCTCTTCCAGCGCCTGGCTGCGGCCTTCGAGCACCGCGTCGGCCATGCCGCGGGCGTACAGCCGGATGGCGCGGCTCGAGTCGTCGTTGCCGGGAATCACGTAGGAGATGCCGGCCGGCGAGTGGTTGGTGTCGACCACGCCGATCACCGGCACCCCGAGCTTGACCGCCTCGGCCACCGCGCCCTTCTGGTAGCCGACGTCGATCACGAACAGCGCCGCGGGCAGCGCGGCCAGGTCCTTGATGCCGCCGAGCGAGCGGTTGAGCTTGGCCAGCTCGCGCTGCAGCCCGAGCGCCTCCTTCTTCGCCATGCGCTCGAAGCTGCCGTCCTGCGCCATGGTCTCCATCTCCTTCAGGCGCTTGATCGACTGCTTGACGGTCTTGAAGTTGGTCAGCATGCCGCCGAGCCAGCGGTGGTCGACGAACGGCATCTGGCAGCGCAGCGCTTCCTCGCGCACGATGTCGCGCGCCTGTCGCTTGGTGCCGACGAACAGGATCATCCCGCGGCTGGCGGACACCTGGCGCGCGAACTTGAGCGCCTCCTGGTAGAGCGCCAGGGTCGTCTCGAGGTTGATGATGTGGATCTTGTTGCGGTGGCCGAAGATGTACGGCGCCATCTTCGGGTTCCAGTACCGGGTCTGGTGTCCGAAATGGACCCCGGCTTCCAGCATTTGACGCATCGTCACCGACACTCAGCTTCTCCTCAGGGTTGGGTCTGCGGCGCGCGCTGCCCACCGAGTTTTCCTCGAGAGACCCTTGTCGAGCGCACCGGAAGATTTGGGCTTGAAATTCTAGCATAATCAGTCGAATGGCCGTGGTCCTGAAGAGCGCTGAAGAGCTCGAGCGCATGCGCATCGCCGGCCGGCTCGCTTCCGAGGTGCTCGATTTCATCGCCCCGCACGTGCGCCCCGGCGTCACCACCGGCAAGCTGAACGACCTGTGCCACGATCACATCGTGAACGCGCAGGGCGCGATGCCCGCGCCGCTCAACTACGCGCCCCCGGGCTACAAGCCGTTCCCGAAATCGATCTGCACCTCGGTCAACCACCAGGTGTGCCACGGCATCCCCGGCGAGCGCGTCCTCAAGGCGGGCGACATCCTGAACATCGACATCACGGTGATCAAGGACGGCTTCCACGGCGACTGCAGCCGGATGTTCTTCGTCGGCGAGCCGAGCATCCAGGCGAAGCGCCTGGTCGAGGTGACCTTCGAGTGCATGTGGCGCGGCATCCGCCAGGTGCGGCCCGGCGCGCGGCTGGGCGACGTCGGCGCCGCGATCCAGAAGCACGCCGAGGAGCACGGCTTCTCGGTGGTGCGCGAGTTCTGCGGCCACGGCATCGGCCGCAAGTTCCACGAGGAGCCCCAGGTGCTGCATTACGGCAGGCCCGGCGTCGGCATCCAGCTCGAGCCGGGCATGACCTTCACCATCGAGCCGATGATCAACGCCGGCAAGCCCGGCATCCGCGAGCTGGCCGACGGCTGGACCATCGTCACCAAGGACCACAGCCTGTCGGCGCAGTGGGAGCACACCGTCGCGGTCACCGATGCCGGCTTCGAGGTGCTGACCCGCTCCGACGGAACCCTGCCCGCCCCCGCCCCATGAAGTTCGATCTGCGCAGCGAAGTGGCCGCCGCCCGGCAGGCGCTGCGCGAGTCCTACCTGCGCCGGCCGGACCCGGGCGCCCTGCTGCGGCAGCATACGCAGCTCGTCGACCGCACCGTGAAGGCGCTGTGGGGCGAGACCGGCGTGTCGAGCGGCGCGGCGCTGGTCGCCACCGGCGGCTACGGGCGCGGCGAGCTCTACCCGAGCTCCGACATCGACCTCCTGGTGCTGCTCGCGCAGGAGCCGACCGAGCGCGAGCGCGGGGCGCTCGAGCGCCTGATCGGCCGGTTCTGGGACATCGGCCTGGAGATCGGGCACAGCGTGCGCACCGTCGAGGGTTGCGTCGAGGCCGCCGCCGGCGACATCACCATCCGCACCACGCTCCTCGAGTCGCGCTTCCTGGCCGGAAGCAGAAGCCTGTTCCGTTCCCTGGAAGCTGCCCTGGCCACCGCCGCCGACCCCATTTCGTTCTTCAAGGCGAAGAAGCTCGAGCAGGAGCAGCGCCACGCCAAGCATCAGGACACCCCCTACGCGCTCGAGCCCAACCTCAAGGAAGCGCCCGGGGGCCTGCGCGACCTGCAGACGATCCAGTGGATCGCGCGCGCGAGCAGCATCGGCCGGCGCTGGAGCGATCTGGTGGCGCACGGCCTGATCGAGCGCGGCGAAGCGCTCCAGCTGGGGAAGCTGGAGCGGCACCTCCAGGACCTCCGGATCCGCCTGCACTACCTCGCCGGGCGGCGCGAGGACCGGCTGGTATTCGACCTGCAGAGCGCGCTCGCCGCCCAATCAGGGCACAAGGACACGGAGGCGCGGCGCGCGAGCGAGGCGCTGATGCAGCGCTACTACCAGACCGCCAAGGTCGTGACGCAGCTCAACACCATCCTGCTGCAGAACCTCGAGGCGCGGCTCGCCCCGCGTCCCGACACCGAACCGCGCGCGCTCAACGAGCGCTTCGAGGTGCGCAGCGAGCTCCTGCACATCCGGCAGGAGAAGACCTTCGCGCGCGAGCCGAGCGCGATCCTCGAATGCTTCCTCCTGATGATGCAGCACCAGGAGCTGCGCGGGATGACGGCCCGCACTTTGCGCGCGCTATGGCGCGCGCGCTTTTCCATCAATTCCTCCTTCAGAAAGGATCCGGCGGCGCGGCTGCTGTTCCTGCACATCCTGCAGCAGCCGCGCGGCATCGTGCACGAGTTCCGCCGCATGAACCAGTACGGCATCCTCGGGCGCTACCTGCCGGAGTTCGGCCGCATCGTCGGGCAGATGCAGCACGATCTGTTCCACGTCTATACCGTCGACCAGCACATCCTGATGGTGATCAGGAATCTGCGGCGCTTCACGATGCCCGAGTTCGCGCACGAGTTCCCGCTGTGCAGCGAGCTGATGGCCGGCTTCGAGCGGCGCTGGCTGCTCTACGTCGCGGCGATCTACCACGACATCGCCAAGGGACGCGGCGGAGATCACTCAGAACTGGGAGCCGGTGAAGCGCGCGGCTTTGCAAAGCGTCACGGGCTCTCGAAGGAAGACGCCGAGCTCGTCGAGTTCCTGGTCGAACGCCACCTGGCGATGTCGCACGTCGCCCAGAAGCAGGATGTCTACGACCCGGATGTCGTGAAGGCGTTCGCCGGGCTCGTCGGCACCGAGCGGCGGCTGGTGGCGCTCTATCTCTTCACGGTGGCGGACATCCGCGGCACCAGCCCCAAGGTGTGGAACGCGTGGAAAGGGAAGCTCCTCGAGGACCTGTTCCGCGCCACCCGCCGCACGCTCACCGGCGAGCCGCTGGCGCGCGACGCCGCGCTCGCCGAGAAGCAGGCCGAGGCGGCGCGGCTGCTGCGGCTCTACGCGCTGTCCGACGGGGTCAAGGACCGGCTCTGGGCGAGCCTCGACACCGCCTACTTACTGCGCCACGACCCGCAGGAGATCGCGTGGCAGACCCGCAACCTGCACTACCGCCTCGACACCGGGAAGCCCGTGGTCAAGGCGCGCCTCGCGCCCTTCGGCGAGGGGCTGCAGGTGATGATCTACACCCGCGACCGCGAGGCGCTGTTCGCGCGCATCTGCGGCTATTTCGAGCGCGCCGGCTTCAACATCATGGAAGCCAAGGTGCACACCACGCGCGCCGGCTACGCGCTCGACACGTTCGTCGTCATGGGCCAGGGGCGCGACGCCCACTACCAGGACCGCATCAGCATGATCGAGGCGGAGCTGCCGGAAGAGCTGCAGTCCGGCGCGCCGCTCGGCCCGCCGCGCGGCGGGCGCCTTTCGCGGCGCGTGCGCCATTTCCCGATCTCGCCCGCGGTGAACATCCGGCCCGACGAGCGCGGCGCCTATCACGCGCTCACCGTCGTCGCCGCCGACCGGCCGGGCCTGCTCTACGGCATCGCCCGCACCCTCGCCCGCTACCGCATCAACCTGCAGACCGCGCGCGTCAACACCCTCGGCGACCGGGCCGAGGACGTGTTCCTGATCTCGGGCGAGGCGCTGGGGAACCCGAAAACCGTGCTGCAGCTCGAGCAAGACCTTCTCAACGAACTCCAGGTCTCTGCCTAGCCTTGGGCGACCTCACCCTTTAGTCGGCTAGCTCTTCCGGCTTTCCGGATCGTGTCCGTAAGTGTGTTCGGTTTGAAACCCGCCATCGCGGTCGTGAATCATTACTTGACCCTGTGCGCCTTTGGCGAATTGCTTACCAATTTGGACCGCCTCTGCCTTGTTGTCTGTCGTAACGAGCGGAGTGTTGTTGCCTTCTTGCTTCACCGCCCAGTCTTTTCCACTGGGGACCACGTGATAGGTCGGTTGCCTTGGCATCGTTGGGATCCTTTCATGTACGGATATACATCATACCATTCGTACTGTATATCTGTCCATGCCCTCACGCAAGGAAGCGCTTTATACGTCTTATCACCTTCGGCAACCGCTTTACCTGGCACTCCCAGACTACCAATACCCTCCAGCCGGCCGCCTTTAGAGAGCGCAGCGATCGCCTATCTCGCGCCTTGTTTCGTGCCAGCTTTGATCGCCAATAGTGGAGATTTGACTTTGGAATGTGGGCGATCCGGCATCCGTGTGAATGCCAGAAACACCCATTGACGAGAATCACCTTTTTGCGCGACGGGAAAACGAGATCTGGCTTACCGGGGAGGTCATTTCGGTGTAAGCGGAACCGGTGGCCCATGGCATGTACAAGCCGCCGCACAACCATCTCCGGCTTCATCCCTTTACCACGGATCGCGCGCATGTTGTCGCTGCGCGCTTTGAGATCACTCCTAGTCCGGCTCTTCCCCTGTAACCGCTTGGTCACTTGGGCCATCGTAACTCGTCTTTGACTCCAGGCTTTCGATCCGAACTTCTTGCTTTTGCGGACGCCGTCCTTTGGCCTTCTTTCCTATTTCTGCCGGCACATCAGCTATGACGGTCTTAGCCAACTCCGGCCAAAATTGCTTCAGCCTTCGAGAAAGTGCGGCAAGAAACCCAGCCTCAGCGTCGATATTGGTGAGCGCCGCCGCCGGTGCCACATCAAGTGCCCAGTACGAGATGGATGGCGCATCCGTTCCAATAACGCGGCGCACAACGATAGGTGAAGGAGTAGTCCCCGCGGTTTCATCCGGCTCAAAAATATAAAGCCAAGCGGGAATAGGGTCACGCAGCGTTTGCCGGGGAGGCGGAAGTAGGCGGAAAGTGCCATCCGCCACTCTCGATAGCTTCGGTGCCCCAAGGTGGCGCTGCCAGCTATCCCATACAGCCTGCGGGATCGCGAGCACGCAACCTGCGCAACGGTCGTGCTGCCCAAGCTGGAACTTGAACATCATCTGATAGAAGGTCCGCTTGAAGACATTGGCGATATTCGGACCCTCGACATCTTGGGATAGCCACCACTGATTTGCTTTAACGGTCGGCGCAAATTCATCCCGATGCAGGCGCAACCCCTCGCGGAGATTCCGGACCGCGCTCCTATAGGATCCATGGAAATCCATGGTTTGGATTTCAAGGATTCCGAAACGGCCAATATGCGGAGCACCGTGTTGCGAGTTCAGCTCTACGACCGTAACGTCAAATGAGAACTCGGGCGATCGATCGGTCGATGGGATAGAGAGCTCGCCGCTGGTCTTCTTGTCGAAATAGATGAAGACCGGCTGTCCAGCTTTCAAGCGGCCCTCAATGTCCGCGCGTATTTGCTCTCGTTTGAGGGTGACCGCTGGTGTTACGAACGGTTCACTGCTCTTCGGAAGGGCGAATAATTGGCGAATGGAGTTCGAAACCAATTCATCACTAAGCGCCCGGTAAGGGCAGACGAGCCAATCTTGGCGAGGCCCGTTGCTCAGGCTGCTAATCGTGCAAACGCCCTTGGCCGCGTCCGGCTTGATACAATTCCGCGCCTCACCAGTAGCTTGGCTCAGAAAAGGACAGCGTTCATTCTGCTGGTCGGCGATAGATATGGGCGTAGAGACTATGCCGGGATAGACTCGATGCCCGAACCACTCGCTAACGTAGTTACCCTCTGACTTCTTTTTCGTATTCGCTACGCTCACCCCGCAATTGTAAGGGCGGGCGCAAGTGGAATGAGGTAGCGGGACTTAACAGGCGACGGTAGATCCTCAGAGTTGTTCTTTAACATCTGATACAGCTCAGCACCCACCGCCTTCGCAAGGAGCGGAGGTACTGCATTCCCAACTTGATCATATTGCTGGGAGAAACTTCCCATAAATACGAACCAGTCCGGGAAGCTTTGGATTCGTGCGGCCTCGCGGATACTGATAGTGCGGTGCTGCTTCGGATGCGTGTACTCACCTGATTTCGGATCGCGGAAGCGCGTGATGATCGTGCGCGCTATCCCGCTCCACTTCATACGGCGAAATCGCCGCGTGTGATCTTTCCGCAGCGCTCGCCGCATGCTGTTCGGGAGCAAGTGCAAAGGCAAGTCACGCCAGTCCTGACCTGGCTTTAGCGCACGGAGGCGCGCTATGTTCTGCTCCGACAGACGCGGTGCGTAGTGGTTGCTGAGACTTGGTGGCCCCTCCTCACGCATAGCCGTCTGATAGTCACCTTTTGGGGCTCGGCGATAGGCTGTACCAAACTTGCCAGCCCGGACAGCCGGGAGGTCGCCGATAGCATCGCGAATGGTAAGGAATCCCGCACTCTCCGTTCGAGTAATCGTTCGGTTTGGAACAAGGTCTCCAATGCCTGACGTTCCATGAGTCGGAGCCGGGAATCCACCGCGTTTGCCTTGGTCGAAACGCCATCCAATAAAAAACATCCGCCAACGCATCTGCGGAACTCCGTACTGCGCTGCGAGGAGTTCAGCGCAATCGATTGTGTAGCCAGCATCCGAGAAAGCCTGCCCGATCTGCCTGAGTACGGCGCCGTTATCGAGTGTAGCCAGTCCGGTTACGTTCTCAATAACGAGGCATCTCGGTCTTAGCTCCTTTGCGATGCGAAGGAACTCGTGAAAAAGTCCGTTGCGAGGGTCCCATATCTGCCGCTGTCCAAGGATGCTGAACCCTTGGCAAGGTGGCCCGCCAATGAGCAGGTCCAGTTCGCCTCGCCGAATACCAGCGCTTCGCAGAATGTCGTGAGCTGCGATCTTTTCGATACCAGACCGGCAAAATGGAATTCTCGGGAAATTGCGCCGATGCGTCGCCTCGCAGGCTGCATCTATATCTGCGCAATACACGACGTTGAAACCGGAGTTGATAAGGCCAAGCGTGATCCCGCCTGCGCCCGAGAACAGATCGATTGCGGTCGGCTTACCTCGAGTCGGTAAATGCGTAGAAGGCCGCAGCCGGTACGGGTTTAGATCAATCCGAACGCTCATGCCCTTGTTTTCCCTTCTTAGCGCCGAGCAGACATTGATAGACGATACTGTATATCCGGCCAGTAGTCCAATTACACAGGGACAGCTGGCACAATCTTTTGTTACAACAATGGGTTACTGGCGTCTGAATCTTAACGCCTGCCCGCCTTGCCTGTTGCGCGCGCGGCGCGGTAAGCGGTCAGCCCGGCGCGGCCCTCCTTGCCCATCGCGTCGAGCGTGTTCTTCCATCCCTTGCGGTGCTCGCGCAGCGCCTCGACGATGGCTTCGGCGATCACCAGGTTGCGGTACCACTTGGCGTTCGCCGGCACCACGATCCAGGGCGCGTGCGGCGCCGCGGTCTTCGAGATCGCGTCCTCGTAGGCCTCGGTGAACTCGTCCCAGTGGTCGCGCTCCTGCCAGTCCTTGGGATTGAGCTTCCACGCCGTCTCCGGGGCGTTCTCGCGCTCGAGCAGCCGCTCCTTCTGCTCCTTCCTGGTGATGTGCAGGAAGAACTTGAGCACGATGGTGCCGTGCTCGGCGAGCAGCTCCTCGAAGTCCACGATGTGGCCGTAACGCTCCTGCCACAGCTTCTCGGGCGCGAGCTCGTGGACCCGCACCACTAGCACGTCCTCGTAGTGCGAGCGGTTGAAGATCGCGAATTCGCCCAGGCGCGGCGCGTGGCGGTGCACCCGCCACAGGAAATCGTGCTGCCGCTCCTCGGTCGTGGGAGTACCGAAGGACACGACGTTGACCCCCCGCGGGTTGAGGCAGCCGGCGACGTGCTTGATCGCGCCGTCCTTGCCGGCGCTGTCGCGCCCCTGCAGCACCACCATGACGCTGTTCACCTTGGCGCCGAACATCGCGTCCTGCAGCCCGAACATCTCCTCGCCGAGCTCGGCGAAGCGGCTACGCGCCCTCTCCTTCGTCAGGCCCTTCGGCGGCTCGGCCGGGATGTCGTCGAGACGCACCTTCTCCCCGCGCTCCGCGAACCTGATCTTCATCTACTCCTCCCCCGGCAGCTCCTGTCCCGGAAACAGCTCCTCGATGAAGCCGAAGCGGGTGAAATCGCGGATCCTCATGGGATAGAGCACGCCGTCGAGGTGGTCGACCTCGTGCTGCACCACGCGCGCGTGGAAGCCTTCCACGTCCCTCTGAAAGCGATTCCCCGCCTGATCGAAGCCGGCGTATCTCAGCCTCTTGAAGCGAGGAACCCAGCCGCGCATGCCGGGCACCGACAGGCAGCCTTCCCATCCCTCCTCCAGCTCGTCTGAAAGCGGCGTGATCTCCGGGTTGACGAGCACCGTGTCGGGAACCTCCTCCACGCCGGGATAGCGCGGGTTCGCCTTGACGCCGAAGATGACCACGCGCAGCGGCACCGCGATCTGCGGCGCGGCGAGGCCGGCCCCGTTCAGGTGCGCCATCGTGTCGCGCATGTCTTGCAGTAGAGAATCGAGAGCAGGAGTGCCGAACGTTTCCATGGGCAATGACTTTTGCCAAAGCCGGGGATCGCCCATGCGAAGGACGTCGCGGATCATTTTTCCTCGCAGAGCTTCTCGATGATGCGGCGCACGCGGCCCATGGCCTCGTCCAGCACCGCCTCGATCCGGTCGAGCGGCACCGCGCGCTCGCTGTCGCCGCGGCCCGCGGCGTAGTTCGCGACCACGGCGATCGCTGCGTATTCCAGGGCGATCTCGCGCGCGAGCGCCGCTTCGGGCATGCCGGTCATGCCGACGATGTCGGCGCCGTCGCGCTCGAGGCGGTTGATCTCGGCCGCGGTCTCGAGCCGCGGCCCCTGCGTGGCGGCGTAGACCCCGCCATCCATGATCCGCTCGCCCGATGCCGCGGCCGCGCTCAGCAGGCGAGCGCGCATTTCTCGCGAATACGGCTCGGTGAAGTCGATGTGGTTGACCGGCGCGCCCGGCCCCTCGAAGAAGGTCGACGCCCGGCCCCAGGTGTAGTCGATGACCTGGTGCGGCAGGACCAGCGTGCCGGGCCAGATGTCGTTGCGGATGCCGCCCACCGAGGCGACCGACACCACCGCGTCGGCGCCCGCCTGCTTCAGCGCCCAGAGGTTCGCGCGGTAGTTGACCTCGTGCGGCGCGATGGTGTGGCCGTAGCCGTGGCGCGCGAGAAACAGCACCTCGCGCGCGCCGATGCGCCCGTAGGTGAGCGCGCCGGAGGGCTCGCCGTAGGGGGTGCGCGCCACCTTGCGCTTGCCGACCTCGAGGTTCGCGAGCTTGGTCAGGCCGCTGCCGCCGATAATCGCGAGCAAGACCTACTCCTTCATCGCGCGGATCTCCGGCAGGTTGCGCCAGAAGCCCTTCGCGTCCATGCCGCAGCCGAAGACGAAGCGATCGGGGATTTTCAGGCCGACGAAATCGGGCGCGATCGGCTTGGGATCCTTGAGAATCTTCTCGACCAGGACCGCGCACTGCACGCTCGCCGCCCCCAGCTCGAGCAGCCCGCCGCGGATAGCGTGCATGGTCTCGCCGTGGTCGAGGATGTCGTCGAGCACCAGCACGGTGCGCCCCCGGACCAGCGCCGGCGGCCGCACGCGCCATTCGATGCGCGACCCGCGCGTCATCGCGCCGTAGCGCGAGGCGTGCACGTAGTCGAAGTCGAGCGGGAAGCGCAGCCGCGGCAGGATCTGCCCGGCGAAGACGACCGCGCCGCCCATCACCGCGAGTACCAGCGGATAGCTCGCTCCGAGCTTCCTTTCGATGTCGGAGGCGAGGCGTTCGACCGCCGACTGGACCTCGTCGGCGCTCGCGATCAGATCCGATGCCTCGAGGAACGCCCAGGCCGTGGCGGCGTCAGGCATTCTTCCTGGATTTCAGGTAGCGGGCGAACTCTTCCCCGGTCTCGGGATGGCGCAGCCCGTACTCCAGCGTCGCCTGCAGGTAGCCGAGCTTGGAGCCGCAGTCGAAGCGCCGCCCGGGCAGGCGCACCGCGAGCACGCGCTCGTGCGCGAGCAGCGCCGAGATCGCGTCGGTGAGCTGGATCTCGCCGCCCGCGCCCGGGGTCACCTCGGCGAGCAGGTCGAAGATGCGCGGCGTCAGCACGTAGCGACCGATCACCGCCAGGTTCGACGGCGCCGCGGCCGGCTTTGGCTTCTCCACGATGCTGTGGATGCGGGCGCTGTCGGACTGCATGCTTTCGATGGTCACGATGCCGTAGCTCTGCGTCTGGTCGCGCGGAACCTCCTCCACGCCGAGCAGCGCGCAGCCCTGTTGGGCGAACAGCTCGGCCATGCGGCACATCGCCGGCGGCCGCGCGTCGATCAGGTCGTCGGCCAGCACCACCGCGAACGGCTCGTTGCCGACGATCGGCTGCGCGCACAGCACCGCGTGGCCCAGGCCGAGGGGCTCGGCCTGGCGGATGTAGATGCAGCGCACCCCCTCGGGCAGCACCGAGCGCGTCATGTCGAGCAGCACGTCCTTGTTCTTGCGCTCGAGCTCGGCCTCGAGCTCGTAGGCCTTGTCGAAATGGTCCTCGATCGCGCGCTTGTTGCGGCCGGTGACGAACACCATCTCGGTGATGCCGGCGGCCGCCGCCTCCTCCACCGCGTACTGGATGAGCGGCTTGTCGACGATCGGCAGCATCTCCTTCGGGCTCGCCTTGGTCACCGGCAGGAAGCGGCTGCCGAGGCCAGCGACCGGGAATACCGCTTTTCTGAGCTTGGCCGTGGGGGGCATAAGTGCGGGGTCAGAGATTTTGCAGCATTTCGGTGAATTCTTTTTCTTCCAGGATGGGGATGCCCAGGGCGCGCGCCCGCTCGAGCTTGCTCCCGGCGTCCGCGCCGGCGACGACGAAATCGGTCTTCTTGGACACCGAGCCGGCCACTTTGTGCCCCTTCGCCTCGATGGCCGCGCGCGCCTCCTCGCGGCTCATCGTGTCGAGAGTCCCGGTGAGCACGAACGTCTTCACCGGGGTGGAGGGCCGCGGCGCCGGGGCCGTCCTGGGCCACTTGACGCCCGCCTTCACCAGATTCCTGGTCACTTGCCGGTTGTGCGGCTCGTCGAAGAACTGGCGGATCGAGCGCGCCACCACCGGCCCGACGTCGGGCACCTGGAGCAGCTCTTCCTCGGCGGCTTTCATCAGAGGCTCCAGGTCGCCGAACTGGCGCGCCAGGTCGCGCGCCGTGCTCTCGCCCACGTTGCGGATGCCGAGCGCGTAGATCAGGCGCTCGAGCGTGGTGTCGCGCGAGCGCTCGAGCTCGGCGACGAGATTGGCCGCCGATTTCTCTCCCATCCGCTCCAGGTCGGAAAGCGCTTTCGAGGACAGTTTGTACAAGTCGGCCGGCGTATGGACGAGGTCCTTTTCAACGAGCTGGTCGACGATCTTCTCGCCCAGGCCCTCGATGTTCATGGCGCGGCGGCTGGCGAAATGCAGCAGCGCCTGCTTGCGCTGCGCCGGGCAGTAGAGGCCGCCGCTGCAGCGGTGCACCGCCTCGTCCTCGTTCTTCACGACCGCCGAGCCGCACACCGGGCATTTGGACGGCATCTCGAACGCCTGCACGTGCGGGCCATGCGCCTTCACCGAAACGATCTCCGGAATCACATCGCCCGCGCGGCGCACGACGACCGTGTCGCCGACGTGCACGTTCTTGCGCCGCAGCTCGCCTTCGTTGTGCAGCGTGGCGTTGGTCACCGTCACGCCGCCGACGAACACCGGTTTCAGGCGGGCGACCGGCGTGAGCGCGCCGGTGCGGCCCACCTGCACCTCGATGCCGAGGACCTCGGTGGCCTGCTCCTCCGCCGGGTACTTGTGCGCCAGGGCGAAGCGCGGCGCGCGCGACACGAAGCCGAGGCGTTCCTGCCAGTCGAGCCGGTTCACCTTGTACACCACGCCGTCGATCGCGTACGGCAGCCGCTGGCGCATGCGGCCGATGCTTGCGTAGTACGCGAGCAGCCCCTCGACCCCGGCGACCACGTCGCGCTCCTCGCAGACCGGAAAACCGAGCTTCTCGAGGCGGTCGAGCCCCTGCGAGTGGGTAGATGAAGATGATTCTGAAACCACCGCGTATGCGAAAAAGCGCAGGCGCCGGGTCGCGGTGACGCGCGAATCGAGCTGGCGCACCGCGCCGGCGGCCGCGTTGCGCGGGTTCACGTATTCCTTCTGGCCCGCGGCGCGCTGGCGCGCGTTCAGGGCCTCGAAGTCGCGCCGGTACATGAGCACCTCGCCGCGCACTTCGCCCGAAAAATCGACCTTCAAAGGCAGGTTGCGGATGGTTCGCAGGTTCGCCGTCACGTCCTCGCCGGTCGTGCCGTCGCCGCGGGTCGCGCCCTGCACCAGCAGCCCGTCGCGGTAGGTCAGGCTCACCGCCAGGCCGTCGAACTTGGGCTCGGTCGCGTATTCGACGGCATGCGCGCCCACCGCCTGGCGCACGCGCCTGTCGAAGGCGCCGACCGCCTCCTCGTCGAAGGCGTTCGCGATCGAGAGCATCGGCGTGCGGTGCCGCACCTCGTCGAACTGCGGCAGCGGCGCGGCGCCGACCCGTTGCGTCGGCGAGTCGGGCGTGCGCAGCCCGGGGTGCTCGGCCTCGAGCGCCTCGAGCTCGCGGAACAGGCGGTCGTACTCGGCGTCGTCGACCTCCGGGGCGTCCTCGGCGTAGTACAGCCGGTTGTGGCGCTCGATCGCCTCCCGGAGTTTTCTCGCCCTCTTTTCGATACTCATGAAAACAGGCGCAGCGCGAGCGGGCTCCCGGTCTCGATGCCGCGCGCGGCGAGCCCCTGGCGCACCGCCTCGAGCTGCGCGCCGATCGAGGCGAGCGAGCGCTCGTCGAGCGCGTTGCCGCGGTCGTCGACCAGGCGGCCGCCGTGCGCCTCGGCCAGGCTGCGGCCGGCGAGCGCCATCGCCTCGTAGCTGCGCGCGAGGTCGGGGGTCAGCGCGACGTCGAGGACCAGGGTCACGCCGTCCTCGCGCCGCACGACCTGGAAAGGTTGCTCCCCGATCAGGGGTTCCGAATTGGGATCGACCGCGGGCGCAACCACGTGCAAGGCAACCTGAATATCACTTTCCGCGCACGCGCGGTCGAGCTCGCGCGCCGCCTCCAGCGCCTCGCGCATCTCGGGCGCTGCGACCGTCGCGCCGAGCTTCGCGGCGAGGGTCTCGACCCCGGAACGGAACTCGAGCAGCTCGGCGTCGCTCACCACCCCGGCCCGACTCACCATTTGAAGCGCGGCTCGCCAGGCGCCGTCGCCGGAGCTTTCCAGAAGGGCGCGGCGGCCGAAGCGCTGCTTGACCGGGCCCCAGCTCTCCTGGACCGGGGCCGCCGCGCCCGGCGCGGAAAACCTGAGCTCGATCACGTAGTCGATGCGTGCGTCGGGCGGCGCCTTTTCAGAAGAAATGAATTTTGCGGGTGAGGAAAACGCCGGTTCCTGGCGTTCAACCTCGTCCATGAGGGCGTCGGCGTGCCGCGAGCCGAACGCGCGCTCGGCGGCGCGGGTCGCCCGGCGCACCTGCACCCGGTTGTAGACCAGCACGCCGATCACCGCCAGGGCGCCGATGATGAGCAGACCGGGCACGAGATCGCTCATCACGCCTCTACGCCGCGAGCTCCTCCCGGATGCGCAGCGCCTCCTCGATGTCGACTGCGACGACGCGCGACACGCCCGACTCGGGCATGGTCACGCCGATGAGCTGCGAGGCCATCTCCATCGAGATCTTGTTGTGGCTGATGAACAGGAACTGGGTCTGCGCCGACATGCGCTTCACCAGGTCGCAGAAGCGCAGCGTGTTCGAGTCGTCGAGCGGCGCGTCGACCTCGTCAAGCAGGCAGAACGGCGCCGGGTTGAGCTGGAACAGCGAGAAGACGAGTGCGATGGCGGTAAGCGCCTTCTCGCCCCCCGACAGCAGGTGGATGGTGCTGTTGCGCTTGCCCGGCGGCTGCGCCATCACCTGCACGCCGGCGTCGAGGATCTCCTCGCCGGTCATCGTGAGCCTGGCCTCGCCGCCGCCGAACAGCGTCGGGAACAGCTTGCCGAGGTGGCGGTTCACGGTGTCGAAGGTCTCGCGCAGCAGCTCGCGGCTCTCGCGGTCGATGCGCCGGATCGCGTCCTCGAGCGTGCGCACCGCCTCCTCGAGGTCGCTCGACTGCGCGTCGAGGAAGCTCTTTCGCTCCTGGCTCGAGCGCAGCTCCTCGAGCGCGGCCAGGTTCACCGCGCCGAGCTCGTTGATCGCCTGCGCGATGCGCGTGATCTCGCCCTGCAGGGTGGAGGCGCGCGGCGCGTTCGGCGCCTCGGTGGCGAGCAGCGCCTCGTCGGCGCCGGCCTCGGCGAGCTGGGTGGCGAACTGGTCGTGGCCGATCTGCGCCGCCTGCTCCTTGAGGCGCAGCTCGCCCATGCGCTCGCGCAGCGGCGCCGCGCGCGCCTCGGCCTGCAGCTTCGCCTCTTCCAGCTCGCGCAGCGCGCCCGCCGCCGCCTCGACCGCGTTGCGCGCTTCGCCGAGCTGCTTTTCGGAAAAGAGCCTTTGCTCGACGGCCTTCTCGAGCGACGCCCGTACCCCTGGAATCGGGTCGGCGGCGAGCTCCTGGTTGAGACGCGCGACCTCGGCGTCGGCGCGCTCGATCTGCTGGTCGATCACGCGCACCGCGTTGTCGATCTCGGCGATCTTGGAGGCGCACTCGCGGCTGCCGAACAGCGCGTCCTGCGCCGCGCGCTCGGCCTGCTGCGCCGCCTGGCGTTGGGCACCCAGCGCGCTATCGGCGGCCGCCAGCGCCTGGCGTGCCTCCTCCGTCGCGCTCCTGCCCTCCTGCACTGCATTCTCGAGCTGGGAACTTGCGCTCCGCGAGGCGGAGATCGCCGCGCTGCCGCGCCCTGCCTCCGCGCGCACCTCGTCGAGCTCGGCGCCGAGCTTGCTGCTGCGCTCGCGCGCCTGCGACAGCTTGAGCCCCTCGATCCGCGCGTCGTGCAGCGCGCTCACTTCCTCGTCGAGCGCCTGCGACGCCGACTCGGCGGCCTTCAGTCTTGCCGCGAGCTCCTGAGTGCGGCTCTCGAGCTCCTCGATCTCGCCCTGCCGCGCGAGCAGGCCCTCGTCTGCGGGATCGGGCGCGTGGAAGCTCACGGTGTGGCGCGTGAACTGGTGGCCTTCCCGGTTCACCAGCACCGCCCCCGGCGGCAGCGCCTCGCGCATGCGCCGATCGGGCGTGCCTTCGACCGCGACAACGCCCGCCAGCCAGTCGGCGAGCGCTCCCGATACCGCGGCGTCCGTGGCGTGGATCTTCGCCGTCAGCGGCAGGCCGGCAACCGGCGCGCCCGTGGCCCGCGCGCCGTGGTCGAATACGCTGGCTTTCGCCGGCGGACGGTCGGCGAGCGCCGCCGCCAGGCGCGACGGATCGGTGAGCTCGAGCGCATGCAGGCGCTCGCGCAGCACCGATTCGACCGCGATCTCCCATCCATGGTCGATGCGCAGCTTCTGCCACAGGCGCGCCGCCTGGGCGAGGCCGTGGCGCTGCAGCCACCCGGCGAGCGGCGCGTTGTCCTCGGCCGCGGCCTGGACCTGGCGCAGGGTGGCGAGCTGCGCTTCCGCCGCGGCGTGCTCGCGTTGCGCGCTGCCCAGGGCGATCGCCTCCGCCGCGCGCCGCTCCTCGGCGGCGGCGAGCTCGTGCTGCAGGTCCTCCAGGTTCCGCGGGGCGCCGGCCCCGGGCGCCGCGAGCGCCTGCAGCTCGGCCTCGAGCCGCTCGCGCCGCTGCTCGAGCGCCTGCTGGCTGCGCTCGAGGTGGACCGAGTTCGCCTGCTCGAGCTGCAGCCGGCTCTCGGCCTGCGCAGCCGCGCCGCGCGCCGCCTCGAGCCGCTCCTGGGCAAGGCGAAACGCCTGTTCGGCCTGGGGGAGCAGATTGCTTTCCCCGTCCAGGCGCTCCTTTGTTTCCCTCACCCGCTCCTTCGCCTCGCCCGCCTTTACCGCCCAGGTGTGGAGCGATTGCGTGTGGTCGGAGCGCTGCTGGCGCCACGAGGCGAGCTGCGCGCGGCGCTCGGTGTGCTGGCTCTCCAGGCGGCTGCGCGTCTCCTCGGCGTGGCGCAGCTCGGACTCGAAGCGCGCCACCTCGGCGTTGGCGGCGTAGAGCGAGCCCTGCGCCGCGTTCATCCCGTCGCCCGCGGCATAGTGCGCGGCGCGCGCGGTCTCGACGCGCGTCTCGACGCTTCGCAGCTCGGCGTTTTGCGCTTCCAGCTCGTTCGTGATGCGGGAGATTTCCTGCGCATGGCGATCGCGCTCCGCGCCGGCGTCGCGCCGGCGCAGGTACCACAGCAGGTGCTGCTTGAGCCGCATGTCCGACTGGTATTCCTTGTAGCGCGTCGCGATCTTCGCCTGCGCCTCGAGCTTCTCCAGCTGCGCGCCGAGTTCGAGGCGGATGTCGGTGACCCGCGCCAGGTTCTCGCGCGTGTCGGCGAGGCGGTTCTCGGTCTCGCGCCGGCGCTCCTTGTAGCGCGAGATGCCGGCCGCCTCCTCCAGGAACACGCGCAGCTCCTCGGGCCTGGCCTCGATCACGCGCGAGATCATCCCCTGCTCGATGATCGCGTAGGCGCGCGGGCCGAGGCCGGTGCCGAGGAACATGTCGGTGATGTCGCGCCGGCGTACGTGCGCGCCGTTGATGTAGTAGCTCGACTCGCCGTCGCGCTGCAGGATGCGCTTCACCGAGATCTCGGCGTACTGCGACCATTGCCCGGCGGCGCGGCCCTGCGCGTTGTCGAAGATCAGCTCGACCGAGGCGCGCGCCAGCGGCTTGCGGTTCACCGAGCCGTTGAAGATCACGTCCTGCATCGAATCGCCCCGCAGGGCGGAAGCGCGGCTTTCGCCGAGCACCCAGCGCACCGCGTCGATCACGTTGGACTTGCCGCAGCCGTTCGGCCCGACCACGCCGACGAGCTGGCCGGGGATGCTGATCGAGGTGGGGTCTACGAAGGACTTGAATCCGGCCAGTCTTATTTGAGTGAGCCGCACGGCAAAAATGATAACATCGCCGCGCTTTCCTCCCGGCCCGAGCTTTCCCGTGCCTTCCCGACCCAGCAAGCGACTCGAGACTTTCGCGAATCCGGCGCCGCAGCGCGACTACCGGATCCACATGGAGATCCCGGAGTTCACGTGCCTGTGCCCGATGACCGGCCAGCCGGACTTCGCCACGCTGGTGCTCGACTACGTTCCCGACCGGCGCTGCGTCGAGCTGAAGTCGCTCAAGCTCTACGTGTGGTCCTACCGCAACGAAGGCGCGTTCCACGAGGCGGTCACCAACCGCATCCTCGACGACCTGGTGCGGGCGACGCAGCCGCGCTACCTGAGGCTCGAGGCGCGCTTCAACGTGCGCGGCGGCATCTACACCAGCGTGATTGCGGAGCACCGCAAGAAGGGCTGGCGCGGTGAACCCGCTGCTGGAAAAGCTTAACCCCTACCCCTTCGAGAAGCTGCGGGCGCTGACCGGCGGCAGGCCGGCCGAGATCGATCTGTCGATCGGCGAGCCGAAGCACCCCACGCCGCGCCTGGTGAAGGACGCCCTCACGAGGGCGCTCGACAGCCTGGCGCGCTACCCGGTGACGGCAGGCACGCCCGAGCTGCGCGAAGCGGTCTCGGGCTGGCTCGCCCGGCGCTACGGCATCCCGGCGCCGGATCCGGCGGCTCAGGTCCTGCCGGTGAACGGCTCGCGCGAGGCGCTGTTTTCCTTTGCGCAAGCCGTCGTCGGTCCGGGCGCCAGGGTGGTGTGCCCCAACCCGTTCTACCAAATATATGAGGGGGCCGCGATCCTCGCCGGGGCGACCCCGGTCTACGGCGAGCCCGAGAGCTGGGAGGGCGTGCAGCTCGTCTACGCCTGCTCGCCCGCCAACCCGAGCGGCAAAGTGATGGGCCTCGAGGACTGGAAGCGCCTGTTCGCGCTCTCCGAGCGCCACGGCTTCGTCATCGCCTCCGACGAGTGCTACTCGGAGATCTACTTCGACCAGCCTCCGCTCGGGGCGCTCGAGGCGGCATACCGGTTAAGGCGAAACTTCGAGAAGCTGGTCGTATTCTCCAGCCTCTCCAAGCGTTCCAACTGCCCCGGGATGCGCTCGGGCTTCGTCGCCGGCGACGCGGCGGCTCTGAAGAAGTTTCTCCTCTACCGCACCTACCACGGCTCGGCCATGAGCCTCGCGGTGCAGAGCGCCTCGATCGCGGCGTGGAACGACGAGGAGCACGTGCGGGAGAACCGCCGCCTGTACGCGGAAAAGTTCGACGCCGTGCTGCCGTTGCTCAAGGCCGAAAGGCCCGACGGCGGGTTCTATGTCTGGATGAAAACCCCGATCGACGACGCCGAGTTCGTGCGCCGGCTGCACCATGAATACAATGTGCTCGTGCTCCCCGGAAGCTTTCTCGGACGCGAGGTAAACGGGCTGAATCCCGGAAAGAACCACGTGCGCGTCGCGCTGGTCCCGCCCCTGGCCGAATGCGTGGAGGCCGCGCAGCGCATGGCGCGCTTCGCCGCCGGGCTATGAACGCGCAGAAGATCATCGAAGACGCCTGGGAGGGCCGCGCCGCGCTCAAGCCGACGAAGGGGCTGCGCTCGGCGGTACGGCAGGCGATCGCCGGCCTGGATTCGGGAAAGCTGCGCGTGGCCGAGAAGGCGGACGGCGAGTGGATCACGCACCAATGGCTGAAGAAGGCGGTGCTGCTCTCTTTCCGGCTCGAGGACAACCGGGTGATGCAGAAGCGGCACTACGACAAGGTGCCGTCCAAATTCGAGTCCTTCGACTTCGCCAAGGGCGGCTTCCGGGTGGTCCCGCCCGCCGCGGCGCGCCGCGGCGCCTACATCGCGAAGAACGTCATCCTCATGCCCTCCTTCGTCAACATCGGGGCCTACGTCGACGAGGGCACCATGGTCGATACCTGGGCCACGGTCGGGTCCTGCGCCCAGATCGGCAAGAACGTCCATCTTTCGGGCGGCGTGGGCATCGGCGGCGTGCTCGAGCCGGTCCAGGCGAACCCGGTGATCATCGAGGACAACTGCTTCATCGGCGCCCGCTCGGAGGTGGTCGAGGGGGTGATCGTCGAGGAGAACAGCGTGCTGTCGATGGGCGTGTACCTCGGCCAGAGCACCCGGATCCTGGACCGAACGACCGGCGAGATCTCGTACGGCCGGATTCCGGCCGGTTCGGTGGTCGTTTCCGGTAATTTGCCCTCCGCGGACGGCAAATACGGCCTGTACTGTGCCGTGATTGTAAAAAAGGTGGATGCCAAGACCCGCGCCAAGACAAGTCTGAACGAACTCCTCAGGGGGGATTAAACTAGCGGGACTGCACCTGGGAGGGCCAGCACCATGTCCGCAATGAAGAAGCTGTTCACGATCATGGCCGAGAAGAAGGCCTCGGACATCTTCGTGTCGGTCGGCGCGCCGATCAACATCAAGATCAACGGCGTGGCGATGCCGGTCAACCAGACCACGATGACCGCCGAGACGGTGCAGCAGCTCCTGTACGAGGTGCTGAACGAGCGCCAGATCAAGGAGTACGAGGAGGAGATGGAGCTCAACACCGCCTACAACCTCGCCGGCGTCGGCACCTTCCGCATCAGCGCGATGCGCCAGAAGGGCTCCCCCGCGGTGGTGGTGCGCTACATCCCGGGCACCATCCCGACGCTCGACTCGCTCGGCGTGCCCGAGGTGCTGAAGGAAGTGATCATGGGCAAGCGCGGCCTGATCCTGATGGTCGGCGCCACCGGCTCGGGCAAGTCGACCTCGCTCTCCGCGATGCTCGACTTCCGCAACGAGCGCAAGTCGGGCCACATCCTGACGCTCGAGGACCCGGTCGAGTTCATCTTCCAGAACAAGAAGTCGATCGTGAACCAGCGCGAGGTCGGCACCGACACCAAGGCGTTCGAGGTCGCGCTGAAGAACGCGCTGCGCCAGGCGCCGGACTGCATCCTGATCGGCGAGATCCGCGACAAGCAGACCATGGCGATGTCGCTCGCGTACGCGCAGTCGGGCCACCTGTGTCTCGCCACGCTGCACGCGAACAACAGCTACCACGCGATGAACCGGATCATCAACTTCTACCCGCTGGAGAACCGGCCGGCGCTGCTGCTCGACCTGTCGGCGGCGCTGTCGTCGGTGATCTCGCAGCGCCTGGTGCGCACCAAGTCCGGCCAGCGCGTCGCGGCGGTGGAAGTGCTGCTCAACACGCGCCACATCGCCGAGCTGATCGAGAAGGGCGAGATCAGCGAGATCAAGGAAGCGCTCGAGAAGAGCATGTCGCCCGGCTCTCAAACTTTCGAGCAGGCGCTGTTCAAGCTGTTCATGGACGGCAAGATCACCCAGGAAGAGGCGATGGCGAACGCCGACTCGGCGACCAACATGCTGTGGCTCATCAACCAGGCGACCGCCGGCGAGATCACCGGCCAGTCCGCTCCGCAGGCGGGCGCCAAGCCCGCGGCCGAGGAGAAGAAGGAAGGCATCCTGTCCGCCGCCGGGGGTGCTTCTTTCGGTAATTTCAAGATTGACATGAATGCCTGACGCGCTGGAGCTCGCGAGAGAGCTCATCGCGCGCAAATCGATCACCCCGGAAGACGGGGACTGCCAGGAAGTCATCGCCAAGCGGCTTTCGCGCGCCGGTTTCCAGTGCGAGCCGATGAAGTTCGGCGAGGTCGCCAACCTCTGGGCGCGGCGCGGCGCGGCGCACCCCGTCGTCTGCTTTGCCGGCCATACCGACGTCGTGCCGACGGGCCCTCTTTCCGAGTGGCATTCCGATCCGTTCGTGCCGACGATCCGCGACGGCAGGCTCTACGGCCGCGGCGCGGCCGACATGAAGTCCTCGATCGCCGCTTTCGTCGTTGCTGTTGAGTTGTTTCTCAAAGAAAAACCCAACCACTCGGGTTCGATCGCCTTTCTCATCACCTCCGACGAGGAAGGTCCCTCGATCGACGGCACGGCGCGGGTGGTCGAGGCGCTCAAGCGCCGCAACGAGCTGATCGACTACTGCATCGTCGGCGAGCCGACTTCGGTCGACTGGCTGGGCGACATGCTGAAGAATGGCCGGCGCGGCTCCCTGTCAGGGAAACTCACGGTCCGGGGAATCCAGGGCCACGTCGCCTATCCGCACCTCGCGAAGAACCCGGTCCACCTGCTCGCCCCCGCCCTCGCCGAGCTGGCGCGGACCGAGTGGGACAAGGGCAACGAAAGCTTTCCGCCGACCACCTGGCAGGTCTCGAACGTCCACGCCGGCACCGGCGCGGGCAACGTGATCCCCGGCGCCGTGGAGGTCGATTTCAATTTTCGCTTTTCCACCGAGAGTACGGATGCGTCGCTGCGCCAGCGCGTTGAGTCCATCCTGAAGAAGCATGCCCTCGACTACAAAGTCGACTGGACGCTCGGCGCCAAGCCGTTCCTCAGCAAGAACGGGCGCCTCGCGAAGACCGTCCAGGCGGCGAGCAAGAAGCACACCGGGCGCTCAGCCGAGCTTTCCACCACCGGCGGGACCTCGGATGCGCGCTTCATCATCGAGATCTGCCCCGAGGTGATCGAGCTCGGCCCGGTCAACGCCAGCATCCACAAGCTGAACGAGCACATCGAGCTCTCGCAGCTCGAGTTGCTCCCGCGCATCTACCTCGACATCCTGCGCGACCTGCTCCCTTGACGTTGCGGGAGCTGATGCGCGAGACCGAGCGGCGCCTGCGGGCCGCCCGCCTGCACTACGGACACGGCACCGACAACCCGCGTGACGAGGCCGCTTTCCTGGTGTTGCGGGGCCTGGGTTTGCCTTTCGGCACCGATCTGTCCGGCCCGGCGGACCCTCGCCGCATCGAGCCTCTCGTGCAGAAAAGAATCCGGGAGCGCATCCCGGCGGCCTACCTGCTGAACGAGGCCTGGCTCGACGGCGTGCCCTTCTACGTGGACCGGCGCGTCATTGTCCCGCGCTCTCACATCGCATTTCTCCTCGGAAGACTGGAAATTCGGCCGCGGCGCGTGCTCGACCTGTGCACCGGGTCGGGCTGTCTCGCGATCCTCGCCGCGCGCGCTTTCCCGGCCGCGCGCGTCGACGCTTCGGATATCTCGGGCGACGCCCTCGCCGTCGCCGTGCGCAACGTCCGCCGGCAGCGGCTCGAAGGGCGCATCCGCCTGGTGCTCGCGGATCTGTTCACCGGCCTGGGGCGGTATGACCTCGTGGTCGCGAATCCGCCGTACGTAGCCACCCCGGCCATGCGCAAGCTGCCGCCCGAATACCGCCACGAGCCGGGACTCGCGCTCGGCGGAGGCCGCGATGGCCTGCAGTTCGTGTCGAGAATTCTTGCTGAAGCTGCGGACCATCTGAAGCCGCGCGGGCTTCTCGTCTGCGAAGTGGGCGAGAACCGGCAGGCGCTCGAGCGCGCCTATCCGCGGGCCGGCTTTCTCTGGCCGCGCGACGAGGTGTTCATCCTGCCGCGCGCCAGAATACCGGGCGCCTCGCGAAGCGCTTCCAGGCGGCGCCGAGCCTCCTGAGCAGCGCGCTTTCGTCCGCCTCGAAGCCGATCAGCCTGCGGCCGACGGCGATGTCGTTCAGCTCGCCGAGGATCTCCTGCAGCTCCTTGAGCGCGGCGACGTACGGCGACGCGCGCGTCGGGGCGAACAGCTCGCAGGTGTAGCGCAGGCGCTTGACGCGGATGCGCACCGCATGGCGCGCGGCCGCATCGCTCCATTCGATGCCGCGCGCCCGCTTCAAGAGCTTGCGGTGCGTGCGCGTCATCGCTGCCGCTCCGAATTGCGCAAGGGATTCAGTCGTTTTCGCAGCTACCAGCAAGCGGGCCTGTCGCAGCACACGCGCGAACCGCTTGGATGAAATCGCCCGCTGCGCGGTCTTGCGCGCAGCCTCGCGCTGTCTTTGTGCCGATATCCGCAAGTCTTCCCGCCCTTTCAGGCGTTCGACCAGAACGTCCCAGTCGCGCGCGGCGCCGAGCTTCGGCGAAAGCTCCCGCAGCGAGCGCGCCAGCCCGTTGACCGGCTTTTTGGGCAGGATCTTGCGAAAGGCGCGCAGCGCCGAGCGCAGCCGGCGCAGGCCGACGCGCAGCTGGTGGAGGAACTCCGGGTCGCTCGACTCGAGGACACCGCGCGCGTTGGTCTCGATCTGAGCGAGCGCCGCCTCGAGGACGGCTTTGAAAGCGGCGGGGGGCGTCGCGCCGCGCAGGGTTGGAGCGCGCCACCTGCGCGGCGCGAGGCTGGGGTGACCGATGGGACTCGAACCCACAACAACCGGAATCACAATCCGGGACTCTACCCTTGAGCTACGGTCACCGTAGTCGTTGCCAGTGCGCTTGCAAAACTCCGTTCTGGCCTGCCCGGCGGGACTCGAACCCACAACCCCCAGCTTAGAAGGCTGGTGCTCTATCCGGTTGAGCTACGGGCAGCCCGGGCGAAGCCAAAACCTGGTCGGGGTGAGAGGATTTGAACCTCTGACATCTTGCTCCCAAAGCAAGCGCGCTACCAGGCTGCGCCACACCCCGAAAAAGGCGCCAAATGATACTCTTAGCGCATGGCCCTCGCAATCGAAGTTGCTTGCGACAGGGGGTCTTTAATGATACAAAGCGCTTTCGTTTTTTGAGCCGAAAGATGGCGGTAGAACTCTCCAGAAAAGGTTTCACGCCGTACGCCGCGAAGAAGGGCGAGGAGTACATGAACGCGCGCCAGCGCTCGCACTTCCGCAAGATCCTCGAGTCGCTCAAGTCGGAGCTGTCGCAGGAGATCGACCGCACGGTGCACACCATGCAGGACGAGGCCACCGTGTTCGCCGACCCGAACGACCGCGCCAGCCAGGAATCCGACATGGCGCTCGAGCTCCGGAACCGCGACCGCGAGCGCAAGCTCATCAAGAAGATCGACGAGACGATCGCGCGCATCGACGCCAACGAGTACGGCTACTGCGACAGCTGCGGGGTCGAGATCGGCCTGAAGCGGCTGGAAGCGCGCCCGACCGCGACGCTGTGCATCGACTGCAAGACGCTCGACGAGCTGCGGGAAAGACAAGTCGCCAAGTAGTGCAGTGTCCCCTTCCGACGCGACCCGCGAAGGAATAAGCCAGAGACGAAGAATCGTTGCAGCGCTAGCATCCGTGCTGGCGTTGCCCACGGGCTCGCTTGCCCAGCAGGCCGGCCGCACGTACCGCATGTGCTGGCTTTCGTCGGCGGCCGGTCGTGACGAGAAGTACAACGTCGCTTTCCTGGATCGCTTGCGCGAACTCGGCTTCGTCGAGAATCGGAACCTTGTCGTCGATTTTCGCGCCGCCGAGGGCCACCTCGACCGGCTGCCGAAGCTGGCTGCCGAAGCGGCGCGCACCAAGTGCGACCTTTTCTTTGCCCCGGGGCCGGAGGCCGTTCTGGCGGCGGTTCGTCAAAGTAGCCGCGACGAACCAATCGTCATCATGGCGAACGATTACGATCCGGTGGCGACGGGGCACATCACCAATCTGGCACGCCCCGGAGGCAGGTTGACCGGCGTGTCGATGCTGCAGGCGGAGTTGCCCGCCAAGCGCCTGGAGGTCCTGAAGGAGCTCGTTCCGCAGGTGAAGCGGGTCGGCGTTCTAGCCGACAGGTCGACTAAGGGCCAGTTGGCGAGAACCCAGGGCGCAGCTGAGCGAATCGGAGTCGACCTGGTCGTGCATGAATTCCAGCAGGCTCCGTACGATTACGAAGCCGCCTTTGTCCAACTCACCGCTGGGAAGGCGCAGGCGGTCCTGGTGCTCGCGTCCGGGGCGTTCGTCCCGGCGCGAAAAGCGATCCCGCTGCTGGCCGTGAAGCATCGCCTGCCGTCCATGTTCAACAACGATCTCTGGGCGGAAGCCGGCGGCCTCCTATCCTACGGACCCGACTTTTCGGCGAACTACCGCCGCGCGGCCGACCAGGTGGCCCGGATTCTTCGCGGAGCGAAAGCCGGCGACATTCCCTTCGAACAGGCACCCGCGGTCGAGCTGGTGGTGAACCTCAAGACGGCAAAGACGCTGGGCATCGGCATCGCGCCCGCCGCGCTGGCACGCGTCAACCGCGTGATCGAGTAAACGGACGTAAGACCCCCCCGCTCGTATGACTCGCGACCCCTTTGGCAGGGGTTAAACCTGCTAGCCCGACTTTCGCAACTGATCCCGGATTTGAGCGAATTTGAGCGAGTCGATCGTGGCGCTTTGCTGAGCGATCAGAGCGTTGCGTGATGAGCAGGGCGCGAAAGTCGTTGTAGTGGA
>Ga0187893_10004619_pt1 | contig 25925 bp, 26 predicted proteins | sample MA1701074metaG_FD_139574 | JGI IMG/M metagenome (GOLD analysis project Ga0187893, IMG submission 139574) | White microbial mat communities from a basaltic lava cave in the Kipuka Kanohina Cave System on the Island of Hawaii, USA - MA170107-4 metaG ... | reverse complement strand
CAGTGACGAAGATCTGGCTGTAAATCTGATCAAAGAGATCGGACCTGGCGGTTCGTTCATCGTTGCCAAGCACACGATCAACCGTATGAAGACCGAAGCCGTAATGACCAAGATCGCAGACCGTGATGCCCGCACGATCTGGGAAAAGAAGGGTGCGCTGGATATCCAGACGCGCGCCATGAACAAAGTGAAGGAGATCATGGAGAAGAATCCCCAGCCGTTGATTTCGCCTCACATTGATGACAAACTTCGTGCCGCATTCCCCGGTTTGGTAACGGGCGAATTGACGCCGATCGCGTAAAGGCTATGTCTCGCAGAATCAGAATTTTGATTGGGGTGCTCCTCCTGACGATCTCCTTTGCGCTCTTGGTCTGGGGATTTGCCCCCACGCGCCGCGAGATTCGCACCCAGCCGATCGCTCCCAACGAATTACAACTGCCAACGCCTGAGACGTTCCTGTTTCCTTTTGAGGCATTCCTGTGAAACTGTATCTGGTCTCTTGGCGGCTTGCCTTCGTCTTCGCACTTGCTCTGATACTTACCGCCTGTGGACCCGCGCTAGGCGGCTCAGCCCCCGGCGATGAAGCCCCTGCCGCGGAAGAGCCGGCTCCGGAAGAGATCTTGCCCACCCAAGAAGCGCCTGCTGAACCGGCTCCTACGCAAGGCTTGATTTCTATCCCCACGCCCACGACGCTGCCCTCCACGGGTGGCGGACCCGCGCCTATAAGCCCAACCGCCCAACCTGCCATCCCTGAACGACGGCGCATTACACTCGAGTTTCCACCTCGAATCCGTGCGGGCGATTCCGATGTTCTCCGTTTGACGCTCGAAGTAGATGAACTGGGGAATCTCACGCCGACTGCCGAACTGGAAGGGAATGTGGTCACGGGCGAAGTCATCGAAATTCCGAATCTTTATGAAACGCATAATGTGATCGCTGAGGCGCGCTTTGACATTGCGGGGATGCAAGTGTCGCCGCCGGGGTTATCGAGCCAACCCTTCACGCAGGGGCAGTCTGTCTCGTTTTTCTGGAGCATTCTCCCCGATGGCGTTGGCGTCTATCGCGGGACGGTCTGGTTATATCTGCGCTTCGTGGAACACGTCAGTGGCGAGGAAAGTCAGAGGGCGATATCAGCCCAACCCGTCGAGATCGAAGCGGTGAACTTCCTCGGGTTGTCCGCAAATTTTGCCCGGACCTTTGGGGTTGTCGGCTCCATCGCAGGCACCATCCTCGGCTTCCCGTTTTTGGAAGACATTGTCAAATTCTTCTTCCGCAGGCGGGCGGTCAAGTAGGATGAAAATCATCTGAAAATACATACGCCTTTAGTTTGGGGCGCTTGTTCTTTATGGTACAATTTTTCCGCTCGAAAAAATCTCTGAAGGAGAATTCATGAGTTCGTGGGTGTATGTGGGTTTCTTTCTAGTTGTTGGACTGATTGTTCCGATCGGCGCGATCGTTGCGTCATGGTTGCTCGGACCAAAGAAGCCCAATCCCATCAAACAATCCACCTACGAGTGCGGCATGGAAACGGTGGGCGATTCGTGGGTGCAGTTCAAAGCTCAATATTACATTTTCGCCCTCGTATTCCTGATCTTCGATGTGGAAACCGTCTTTCTCTTTCCGTGGGCGGTGAAACTGGGTCAACTCGGCATGTTCGCCGTGATCGAAGGCATCATCTTCATCCTGATCCTCATCGTCGGTTTGGTTTACACGTGGCGCAAAGGGATGCTGGAGTGGGTGTAATTTTTATCGAATCAAAAGAAAAGGCTGAATTGGTTAACCCGTTCAGCCTTTTCTTTGTCTCTCAGGAGCCCGGATGGATTTTCTGAAAGACCCTCTCAAAGTGGCGGCAGATTGGCTGTTGGGAATTCTTGCGGGCTGGGGGATGCCTGACTTGTGGGCTCAGGTGCTGATCGGATTCCTCGGCGTCTTCATTTTGATCTCCCTCCTCATGGTGCTGGATATTCTTCTCGTCTGGATCGAGAGGAAGGTGGTTTCGCGTTTTCAATCCCGAATCGGACCGAATCGCGTCGGGCCGTTTGGGCTGATTCAGCCATTCGCCGACATTATCAAACTCTTGATCAAAGAGGACATCACGCCAGCCGGCGCTGACAGGGTGGTCTACAACCTCGCACCGATCCTTTCGATGGCTTCCGTGCTGATTTTGTGGGCGGTTATGCCGCTTGCACCCAGCATCCTCGGCGTGGACTTAAACGTTGGCGTGCTATACATCATCGCCGCTGGGGCGATTGGCACGCTTTCGATCATCATGGCGGGATGGTCCTCGAACAATAAATATTCCCTCATTGGTGCGTTCCGTGAAGTAGCGGTGATGCTTTCGTTCGAGATTCCCATGCTTACCGTCATGCTCATCCCGACGATCTTTGCAGGTTCGATGGGCGTGGCCGCTATCACGCAAGCACAGGACGTGTGGTTTTTCTTCATCGCGCCTTTGGCGGCGGTCATATTTCTCATCGCCGCGATCGCCGAACTTGGTCGCGCTCCGTTCGATATGGGCGAAGCCGAGTCGGAACTTGTCTCTGGCTATAACATCGAGTATTCGGGTATGAAGTTCGGAATGTTCTATGCCGGCGAACTCTTGCACGCTTTCACCTTTGGCGGCTTTTGGGCGATCATGTTCTTCGGCGGATATCGCTTCTTCGGGCTGGAGCAGGTCAGTGCCTTCCTCGCCATTGCCGTGATTTTCTTCAAGGCGCTTGTCGGATATTGGATCATCATGTGGGTGAGATATACCCTCCTCCGCATCCGTATTGACCACATGCTGGCATTCAATTGGAAATTTCTCACACCCGTTGCCTTCGTTCTATTAATGGTGACCGCCTTCATGAATGCTTTGTTGACCGACACGCTCCGCATTGAATCGGGATCCGTGTTGTACGTCGCGATCATGTTCCTCTCGAACGTATTAGTCGCGTGGATTTCGCTCGAAACGGCGCGTGCCTACAGTCGCAGAGCGCGCGAACGGGTAGAGGGACCAAAAATTGCGGAGGCTGGGCGTTCGTAAATTGTCCAAAGCTGTATGACTGCTGACCAAATCATCTTTCTCGCTGTTGCACTCATGACGTTGTTTGCCGCCTTGCGCGTGGTGACGACCGGAAACCTCGTCCATGCCGCGTTGTGGCTGATAGCCACGCTGTTCGGTATCGCCGTGACGTTCGCCATTTTGAATGCGAGTTTTCTCGCAGTCGTTCAGGTGGTCGTGTACATCGGTGCGATCTCGATCCTTTTCATCTTTGCTGTGATGCTCACGCGCAAAGAGATGCGCGACCGGGGCCCGCAAATGAATCGTAATTGGTGGTTTGGCGCGTTGCTCGCGGCGATAACATTTGTTGGGCTTGTTCTTCTGCTGTACGGCTGGAACGGCGTTTCGAAGACGGCGTCTGTCTACCCGTCTGATTTCGACGCGGTGGGCGCGCTGGGCAATGCACTCATCTCGCCGGACGCGTACGTCCTGCCGTTCGAGGTCGCGTCGGTATTGCTCGTCGCTGCGTTGATCGGTGCCGTCTACGTCGCGTTCAATCCCCGTTCCGGGGACTCGAGTAAATAGGAGTCGGACGATGGTTCCACTTTCGTGGTATTTGATCTTTGCGGCGGCGTTGTTCAGCATCGGATTGTTCGGTGTGCTGGCGCGACGGAACGCGGTCGCTATTCTGCTTGGCGTCGAGCTGATGTTGAACTCTGTCAATGTAAACCTTGCAGCGTTCTGGCGCTACGGTGACGTGACGAACATTGCAGGGCAAGTATTTGCCATCATCGTCTTTGCCGTAGCCGCCGCGGAAGTGTCCGTTGGTCTGGCGCTGGTGATTTCGATCTACCGCCAGCGCAACACCGTGATTGCAGATGATATTGATATGCTCAAATTCTAGAGACTGGAGATTGGAGATTAGTCTCCAGTCATCCAGTCTCTGCTCTCTTCGGAGGCTTTGTGACGACTGAAACATTGATCTGGCTTATTCCCCTCCCGCCCGCTTTGGCGTTCTTTTTGATCGTGTTGTTCACGAATCGCAACAAAGCGCTTAGTCACACACTTGCGATCGGCGCGGCACTGCTCTCGTGGCTGGGCAGTATGATCGTCTTTGTTCGCGCAATCGGGGTGGAGCATTTGGGCGAGCACCCATTCGAATCTTCGGTCAACTGGCTTCCGACAGGGGATACGTGGTTCAGAGTCGGAGTGCTGGTTGACCCGCTTACTGCAGTTACGCTGTTTTTCGTCGCGTGGACGGTGTTGATGATCTTCATTTACAGCGTTGGCTATCACAATTTCGGCCAACCCGAGGGCGACCACGACCCTACGGGCTCGCCTCCGCACGGCGCGACGGTGGAAAAACATGGGCACAAGCACGTTGTCCCGTCCGTTGAGCCGATGTACTCACGCTTCTTTGCATTCATCGGTCTGTTCGCTTTTGGCATGTTCGCCCTCGTCGTCTCGGACAACCTGCTGAGCTTGTTCGTTGGCTGGGAGATCATGGGATTGTGTTCGTACTTGTTGATCGGTTTTTGGTTTGGCAAGCCATCGGCGCGTGACGCGGCAGTGAAAGCCTTCATGACCACGCGAATCGGCGATGTGTTCATGTTGCTTGGGATTGTTTATCTCTATTCGGTCACCGGCACTCTATCCTTCAAAGAGATTTTCACAGAGACGACCCTGCATACCCTCGCGGCAATACCAAGTGGTGTGCTTGGTTTTTCCACCGCTGGCTTGATTGCTTTGTTACTATTCATCGGCACGATTGGCAAGTCGGCGCAGTTCCCCCTGCATGTGTGGTTGCCCGACGCGATGGAAGGACCGACCCCCGTGAGCGCGATGATCCACGCCGCGACGATGGTCTCGGCGGGAGTGTATGCCGTCATCAGAATGTTCCCGCTTATCAGCCTCGACGCGCAGACAATGTCGGTTGTCGCGTTCATCGGCGCGTTCACCGCGTTGTTTGCCGCAACGATTGCGCTCGCACAAAACGACATCAAGCGTGTTCTTGCATATTCCACAATTTCACAACTTGGTTACATGATCGCCGCGCTCGGCATCGGCGCGTATGTTGCAGCGGCATTTCATCTCATCACGCACGCGTTTTTCAAAGCGTTGCTCTTCCTCGGGTCAGGCTCGGTCATCCACGGCATGGAGCACGGTGTTTTGCATACCGGCAACCACAAAGTGGACCCGCAGGATATGTTCAACATGGGCGGCTTGAAAAACAAGATGCCCATCACATTCTGGACTTTTCTCATTGGCGGCTTTGCGCTCTCGGGCTTTCCGATAATCACTGCGGGCTTTTGGTCAAAGGATGAGATCCTAGCCGACGCGTTCGCACATAACCTCCCAGTTTTCATCACACTTGCCGTTGCCGCATTTTTGACCGCGTTCTATACCATGCGCCAGATCACTTTGACCTTTCTGGGCGAGCCGCGCACCGAGGAAGCAAGACACGCGCAGGAGACGAAGTGGACAATGACTCTCCCGCTCATCATCCTCTCGGTCTTTGCCATCGGGTATGGCTGGGTCGGCATTCCTGAGCATTTCCCCGTCCTCGGCGGACTCATCCCAAACTGGATCCACGATTTCGTTGGCGGAACTCTCGCTGAGCATCCCGAAGCTTTGGAGTTCAACATCATGCCGCTACTCACCTCGTTGATTGTTGCCCTCGGCGGACTCGGTCTCGGCTATCTTTTCTATCGCAACGTGAACTCATCTGCAGAAGATAAACTGCAATTGGGGTTCCTCAAGAACAAATATTTTTTCGACGAAATCTACGGCGCAGTTTTCATCAAACCCGTGACTTGGTTTGCTGACAAAGTTGTCTACCAAATCCTCGATAGGGGCTTCATTGACGGTATCCTGCATCTCTTTGGATCGGGCACCCAAGGCATCGGCGACACCATCCGCAATTACTTCGATCTGCCCGTCATCAATCGTTTACTCGGTGATGGCTCTGCAAATGCCACATACTGGTCAGGCGAAAAACTGCGCGTCGTACAGACGGGCCGCATCCAGCAATACCTCATGTTCGCGCTAATTCTCTTTCTTGCCATTGGCGCGGTCTTGTACTTTTTTGTTCTGGCTTAGGAACGAAATATGGACTTCATCGCAACTCACGCTCTCTCACTCATCCTCTTCTTTCCCGCCACCGCGGCAGTATTGATGCTCTTTCTGCCGAAAGACGCTCCGAAACTTTTGCGTTGGTTTGCGTTTGGCGCGAGTGTCGTGCCTTTACTGCTTTCCATTTACGTGTGGCTCGAATTCAGAGCGTTCCAGCCTGGCTTTCAGTTTCAGGAAAGATACGAATGGTACGAAGCCATCGGCTCCTCTGTCCATCTCGGCGTAGACGGACTCTCGCTCACGATGGTCTTGCTGACTACACTCCTCACGCCGCTTGCCATCCTTGCCTCGTTCAACATCTCCGAAAAGGTCAAAGCCTACATGATGCTCTTCCTCTTTTTGGAGACGGGCATGTTGGGCGTTTTCATGTCGCTGGATTTGCTGGTCTTCTTCGTCTTCTGGGAAGTGGGTCTCGTGCCGATGTATTTCCTCATCAATCAGTGGGGGAGCGCGAATCGCAACTACGCCTCGATGAAGTTCATGATCTATACCATGGGTGGATCGCTCGGACTGCTCCTCGCCATCCAAATGCTCGGCGTTCTTTTCGGCACGTATGATTTACCTGCCCTCACTCAGCGCTGGACTTCGCTTGAACCCGATTCGAACTTGCTTGGGATGTCAGTTTCAACGGTGAAAGTAATCGCCTTCTGGGCGTTTACCATCGCCTTCGCGATCAAAGTCCCCGTGTGGCCCTTCCACACGTGGTTGCCCGATGCGCATACCGAAGCACCGACCGCCGGTTCGATGATATTGGCAGGGGTACTTCTCAAACTCGGCGCGTACGGATTCCTGCGACTCATCCTTCCGCTGTATCCGCTTGAGGCGAAGATATTCGCAGGCGCATTGGCTTTCCTTGCCACTGCCGCAATTGTCTTCGGCGCGTTCGCCTCATTTGCCCAGACAGACTTCAAACGGCTGGTCGCGTACTCGTCCGTGAACCACATGGGGTTTGTGGTGCTCGGCATTGCCGCGGCAGGCTTGGCGTCCGGAACGCCCGACGCGACGATAGCGCTGAACGGGGCGATATTGCAAATGTTCAATCACGGACTGTCCGCCGCCGGGATGTTCTTCCTCGTCGGCGTCATTTACGAACGGACACACACTCGGAATCTCGAAGAATTCGGAGGCCTGTTCCCGCTTGTGCCGGTCTACGGTGGGATACTGATCTTCACCAGCATGGCTTCACTCGGCTTGCCGGGGCTCAATGGTTTCATCTCTGAGTTTCTCGTCGTCCGGGGCACTTGGCCGGTCCTGACAACTTACACTGCCATTGCGATGCTCGGCTTGCTCTTCACCGGCGCATACATTCTGAAGGGCATAAGGAAAGTCTTACACGGCCCGATGAACGAGCACTGGGCGCATGGCGAGCACAAACTGACCGAGATCAACACGCGCGAGATTCTGGTCATGGCTCCGCTCATGGTGTTGATGTTGTGGATCGGCATCTACCCTGCATGGATTTTGGATGTGATCAACAAAGCGGTGGTCATGTTGTTCTAAGAGGCTGATGATGAATTTTCCTGTATTGAGCGTAATCACATTTACCCCTCTCGTCGCGGCATTGATCATTCTATTATTGCCGGCGAATCGCAAGAACGCAGCGCGGGCAGTAGCGCTTGCCGCCGCGGCATTTGCCTTGATTCTCTCAGTTTGGGTGTACTTCACCTATGATCAAGCCGCAGCCGGCTATCAGTTCATCGAGAAGTATGACTGGCTGCCCGTGTTGGGCATCAGCCTGCACTTCGGCGTGGACGGCATCAGCACTCCGTTGGTGTTGTTGACGGGTGTGGTCATGTTCACTGGGGTGTTGATCTCGTGGGGTGACGACCATCCGCACGTGATGGCGGGAATTCAAGATCGTCCGCGCGAATTCTTCGCTTTTCTTTTCGTCCTGGCAACCGGGGTTTTCGGGGTCTTCGTTTCGCTCGACCTTTTCATGCTGATCTTCTTCTACGATATTGCCGTGTTCCCGATGTATCTGCTGATCGTCATCTGGGGCTGGAACGTCACGCGCGAATATGCCGCCATGAAGCTGACCCTCTATCTTCTCATCGGCTCGATAGTTTCCCTCGCCGGCATCCTTGTCATGTTCATCGTGCAATTCCAAAACACCGGTATATTGTCGTTCGACATGCTCGTAATGGAAAATGCAGGTTTCTCTTCATCGTTCCAGATCCTTTGGTTCCTGCCCGTGTTTCTCGGCTTCGCGGTCTTGGGTGGTATCTGGCCCTTCCACAACTGGTCGCCGGATGGTCACGTCGCCGCGCCGACCGCGGTTTCGATGTTCCATGCCGGTGTGCTGATGAAACTGGGCGCGTTCGCCGCGTTGCGCGTCGGAATCATGCTGTTGCCCGAAGGTGCGAAATATTGGCAGTGGCTGATTATGGCGTGCGCCGCGATAGCTGTGGTGTACGGCGCGTATATCGCCTTTGTGCAGATGGATTTCAAATACATGGTTGGATTTTCCTCAGTCTCGCATATGGGACTGGTGATGCTTGGCTTCTCCACGCTCAACCGCGAAGGGCTGCTTGGTTCGGGCTTGCAGATGTTCTCGCACGGTGCAATGACGGCTCTCTTCTTTGCCGTGGTCGGCATGATCTACGACCGGGCGCACACGCGTCAGATCCCTGAGTTGGGCGGCATGAGTAAGGTCATGCCGTTTGCCGCGGTGGGATTTATCATCGGCGGTTTGGTTTCGATGGGCATGCCTTTGTTCTCGGGCTTTATTGCTGAATTTCCGATTTTCCTCGGCGTGTGGCGTGAGCAGTGGCTGGTCGCGGTGGTCTCGAGCATTTCAATTGTCATTACGGCTGGTTATATACTCAGAAACGTCCGCCAGGTTTTCTTCGGAGAGTTGCCCGAGAAACTCGCCGGGCACCTCACGGATATAACCGTAATGGACAAGTTGGCCATTGCTATGTTGTGCATCTTCATGGTGCTGATCGGTCTCTATCCCAACTTCATGGTTCCCATGGTGCAGACGGGCGTGGATTACATCCTGCGCTTATTGGGAGGTTCATAATGTTCTCTTCGACCATGTTCGCTTCTATTCTCCCTGAAATTCTGATTCTCCTCGTGGGGATGGTAATTCTCATCGTCGAGCCATTTTGGAAGGAAGAGAAACGTCGCAACGTAGGCTGGCTCACAGCGGGAGGGTTGCTTGCCGCGATGGTCATCTGCCTCCTCGTTGCTCGCCCCGGCGAACCGACCTCCACGCTCGGCGGTATGGTTCGCTTCGACTGGCTGGGTTTCTTCCTGAAAATGTTGTTCATGTTCTCGGCCGCAGTGACCGCGCTATTGATGATGGATCACGAACGTCTCGGCGCGCGCGGGGAGGCATATATTCTTCTGCTCGCCTCGCTGATCGGTATGAATTTGATGGCGGTTTCCTCTGACCTCATCATGCTCTTCCTCGCCATCGAGACGGCCTCGATTCCGCTCTACGTGTTGTCTGGGTTCATGCTTGGCGACGATCGCTCGACCGAAGCTGGATTCAAATATCTGCTCTTTGGCATTTTGACAACGACAGTCATGCTTTACGGGTTCAGCCTCGTCTTCGGCTTTTCAGGCACAACGGATATGTATCAACTGGCTGAGATGTTCCGGGTCGGCGCGATCACTCCGCTTGCGGCATTTGCCATTCTCGCCCTGATTCTTGTCGGTATTGGCTTCAAGGTTGCGTTTGTGCCGTTCCATTTCTGGTCCCCGGACGTATATGAAGGCGCGCCGACGCCGATCGCCGGTTTTCTATCCACTGCATCGAAAGCAGCCGGATATGCCGTGCTGTTGCGATTGTTCTTCATAGCCTTCCCTGAGCCCAGCCTTTCAAATTCCTGGACAATTACCTTGGCAGTCATCGCCGCGGTGACGATGACTGTGGGTAATCTGCTTGCGCTTCCACAAAAAAACATCAAGCGCCTGCTCGCCTATTCTTCTGTCGCTCACACGGGATACACCCTGATTGGCGTAGTAGCGCTGACACAGTTGGGAGCGGCAAGCGTTGTGTTTTATCTTGCCGCGTACATCCTAACCAATCTGCTCGCGTTCGGAATCGCAATGGCGTACAGCAAGGTGACTGGGCTGGAGAACATCCAAGACTACGCGGGGCTGAGCCGCCGCTCGCCGTGGCTCGGCTTGATGATGCTCACCGCGTTCCTTTCGCTGACGGGCATGCCTCCCTTTGGGGGTTTTGTGGCGAAGGTGGTCGTTTTCGCTGCGGGTATCGAGGCTGGCTACACATGGCTGGTTCTGATTGGCGTGGTCAACTCAGTCATCGGCGCATACTACTATTTGAATACGCTCAAATTCGTTTATCTCTACCGAATGCCCAACGAGGATGAGGAGAATCATCCGATCCCGTTGACGAGCCCCTATGCGATTGCGCTGGTCGCACTCACGATAGGTGTCATTCTTATCGGGACGGCCTTTGCGCCGTGGTTCAATTGGTCCGATGCGGGTGCGTTGAATCTGTTCTGACTGAAATTCCACAGCACAAATAAGCGCCGGGGAGGTGGATTGGTTGAAGTTGGGGAGCAGGTAGATCGTCCGGCGTGAAGCGGTTGGTCTAGCGGGGCGCAGTCTGAGCAAAACCCAATTCCGAATTGACAATCTGAAAGACCGCCTTTATAATTGTGCATAATTGCACAATCAAACCCGAGTTGTCCAATTCGTTTGTGAGTCTTGATGGTGAAGGTTTTATCCTTTACAATTGTGTGGCTAAGCAAGAATTTCAGTGAGGTGAGATCCTAATGAACGAGAAGAACATCCGACAAGTCCTTGAAATCGAAAAGCAGGCGCACGCGCTTCAGGAAAAGGCAATGCGCGAGGCGCAGGAGATCCCCGTTCGGGCGGAACAGGAAGCGCAAGCTTTGCTCTCTCGCGCCCGAGCAGAAGCGCACGAAGAGGCGCGAAAGATCGTCGCCGCGGTGCAGGCGGAAGATAAATCGAAGGATGTGATGGCAGAAGTGAACGCGAAGAACAGTGAGTTCGAGACGCTTACAAAAAAGAATTTCGATAAGGCTGTCGCCTTTGTTCTTGACCGCGTTCTTGGTAAGGCATAACCATGGCGAGTGGCGTTTCAGGGTACGCGGCAATCAGCACCAAAGTGCGGGCAATGTATTCCAATCTGCTCAGCCCGCAGGACATTTCTCGTTTAAGCGATTCCCCCGATTTCCCCTCATTAATCAGTTCACTCAAAAACACCCAATACGGACCATATCTTTCCGCCTTGAAAGATAATGAGTCGACTCCGCGACGCGCCATTCAGCAGATCAAACTGCGGCTGGCGGCTTCGTATTCGGGCGTCGTGCAAATGTCGCCCGAGCAGACGCGTCCGCTCATCAAGCAGTTGTATCGTCATTTCGAGCTGGGCAATCTAAAGGCAGTGCTCCGGAGTATCGTCACGGTCTCGTCGGCATGGAACGCGGATACGGCGCCGTGGGATCGCGTGCGCGAAGTGCTGTTCCCCTTCGGCTCGTTCTCCAGCTTGCCCGCGCAGGCGATGGTCGAAGCCGGCAACGTTCCTGCGGCAGTGGAATTGCTGAAAGGGACGCCGTACGAGTCTGCCATGTCGTTCGCGATGAAGCGATTTTCCGCCGAGCAGAATCTCTTTCCACTCGAAGTGGCGTTGGACCTTGATTACTGGCGCCGCCTGTGGGCGGAAGCGAAAAAGTTGAGCGGATTGGACCGCGAAGCCGCCACCAAGATCATCGGCTCGCTGCTCGATATGAACAACCTGATGTGGGCGATTCGGTACAAGGTGTATCACAAGCTATCCGAAGAGGAACTCATCAACTACACGTTGCCGTTTGGTTTCCGTGTACGCGACGAAGATGTGCGTGCCATCGCGGCGGGCGCGGATGCCGCGGCGATTGTTTCTCGCATTTTCCCATCCATCACGGATGCGAGCTCGCTGCTCGAGAACCCACAAAAGGGACTTCCCAAACTTGAGGTACAGCTCAAGCGACAGGTGATGAAACAATGCACCGCTGCGTTCATCGGCAACCCGTTCCACATCGGGATTCCGCTGGCGTTCCTTGTGTTAAGCGACCTCGAAATTCAAGATCTGACCGCTTTGATCGAGGGCAAGTCTTCCGAGATTTCGGACGAAGAGCTGCGCTCGGTCTTGCTAAAAACTGACTTGCAGAATTAATGGAGATGACATGTTTTTTCCAAGAGAGATGACCGAAGTTGAGTTGATCATCCCGTCCAAGGATCTCGTTGCCGTGGCGAAGGTGTTGAGCGGCCGCGGCGTTTTTCATCAGGTGGACAGCACGTATCTCGGTGTGGAGGCTCTGGGACCCAGCACGTGGCAGGAAAAAGCCGCGAATTATTCCACATTGGAGCGCCGCGTCCAGAACATCATGCAGACGCTGACCCTTGAGGAGGAACAGCGTAGCGCGTCGGACTTCGAGGACATCGTCGAGCTGGACGCGGTCAGCCTTGTAGTAGATCGCGTCGAAGAAGAGGTCAAAGGTACCGGTGACCAGCTTTCCAATGAAAGGAAACGGCTCGAAATGCTGGAGAGCCAGTTGCGACAGATCGAGCCCATCTCTCATGTACAGGTCGAAGTCGGCGCGTTGAACAAGTCAGCACATCTGCATTCGATTCTGGGTGTGATGCCTGCGGCGCAACTGGGTCGTCTCGAGACAAGCCTGGCGAGGGTTCCCCACGTTTTCTTCACTTTGAAGGAAGATTCGCAGAAGCCTGTGGTGTGGCTGCTTGGACCGCGCAGTAACTCGGATATCCTCGACCGCGCGGCGAAGAGCGCGTACCTCAATCCCTTGAGCCTGCCCGAGGAATTCAGCGGCACACCCGCTGAAATCTCGGCGAAGACCCGTTCATCCATCGAAGAGTCGAGGCGGAGGATCGGCGAACTCGAAGCCGACCTCAAAAAGCTTGCCAATACTCATCGGAAGGAGTTGCAGAAACTGTGGTGGGATGTGCACGTGAGCCGAATGATGGCGGATGCCATCGTGCGCTTCGGACAACTCCGTCACACGTACGTTGTGGTGGGCTGGGTTCCCTCTGCAGAACTGCAGGGGCTGACCGAACGCCTGAAATCTGTTTCGAAGGAAATTCTCATTGAAACCATCCCAACGGAACGCTCCGGTCATCATTCAAATGTGCCGGTGGCGCTGACGAACAACAAGTGGCTGAGGCCCATCCAGAACCTGATCACTATCTACGGACGCCCCAGTTACGGCGAACTCGACCCGACATTGCTCGTTGCGTTCACGTTCCCGGTCCTATACGGCGCGATGTTCGGCGATCTCGGCCAGGGGCTTGTGATGATGCTCGTCGGATACCTCGCACACAAGAAGATCTTTATGAAGGCGCTGTCCAGCCTTGGATTGTTACTTGTTTACTGCGGTTTCTTCGCGACGGTCTTTGGTTTTCTGTATGGAAGTATCTTTGGGTTCGAAGGTGACCTGATCGAAGAATACCTGCACTTTCACTTTGAGCCTACGTGGCTCAGCCCCATCCATGAAATTCTCACCGTGTTGAGCCTCGCGATCGATGCGGGAATCGTCCTGTTGCTGTTTGGGTACCTGCTCGGGTTGTTCAACCAGATCCGCGCGCGCGACTGGGCGCACTTCTGGTTCGGTCATACCGGCGTTGTGGCGTTGATCTTCTACGTTTCCTTCCTGTCCCTGCTCGGTAGCTTCCTCGGCGACTCCGCCATTGCTCCTAACGTTGCCGTCGCGATCAGCCAACTTCCGCTTCCGTTCACATTGCTGGCCGGCGTATTCGCTTTGGGTATTATGTTTTCGGGCTTCCTGCGGAACTTGGCAGAAGGTCACCGTCCGTTGATTGACGGCAAAGGCATCGGCGGCTTTGCAATGTTCCTCGTGCAGTCCTTCATGGATCTGTTCGAATCTGTCATCAGCATGCTCTCGAACACGCTTTCATTTGTGCGTGTGGGCGCGTTCGCCGTGGCGCACGGCGGCTTGAGCCTCGCCATCTTCTCGCTGGCAGGCGAGGAGCCCGATCTCGGCTTCTGGATCACGATCGTCATCGGTAACATCTTCATCATCGGCTTCGAGGGCTTGATCGTCTACATCCAGACCATGCGATTGCACTACTATGAAATTCTTGGCAAGTTCTTCCACGGTGGAGGCATGCGCTTCGAGCCGTTGAGGCTGAACCCCTCACAAGAGGAGGCGTAAGCCCGGAGAGATCAGCAATAATGAAGATCATTCTGAACGTGAACGAATAGCAGACGGATAAACTTTCTACATCATAAGGAGATAAACAATGTTCTTAGTCTTTGCAGTGCTGGTTGGTTTGATCCCGGTCATCCCGGCGGTGATCTATGTGATCCAGAACGGAAAGACCAGCCCCTCGCAGGCGGTTTCGCGCATGATCACCGGGTTCAACGCCTTCAACTTCATCGTCGGTTTGATGGCAGGCGGACTCGCCCTCGTCTGGCTGGCTTCGCCCTCGTCCGTGTTTGCGGCAGGCGCGGCACAGGAAGGCGTAGTGGATCAATACGCGACCCTCGCGGCGGCTCTTTCCACCGGGCTGGCTTGCATCGGCGCAGGCATCGCGGTCGGCGGCTCCGGCGCGGCAGCAGTGGGCGCTACGGCTGAGAAGCCCGAGTCGTTCGGTCGCGCGCTCATCTTCGTGGGTCTTTCCGAAGGTATCGCGATCTACGGCTTGATCATTTCCTTCCTCGTCCTTCCGTAAGGACGCGAGGAAATCTGCATGAAGGTTCTGGTAATCGGTCATCCGGACGCGGTGCTTGGGTTCTCGCTCGCGGGTGTGGGAGGCAGGGTGGCTTCCACCGCCGATGAGGTGAATCAGGCGCTGGACGAAGTTCAGCGCGCGAAGGATGTGGGTATCGTGCTCGTCACACAGGATGTGGCTGAACTGGTCCCGGCGCGCATGGATCATCTCAAACTGCGGAGCACGATCCCGCTGGTGGTGGAGATTCCATCCCGCGCCGGTGTGCCGGAAGATCAGCCGTCGCTTGGCGACATTGTGCTTCGTGCGATCGGAATCAAGTTATGACCTCGTCCTGCAGTTGAGTTATACGCACGGACAAGAGATTGGACTTTCGAGATATGAAATCTGAAGTAGAAGATATTGAAATGCTCGAACGGGCGATCCTGATGGAAGCCCGCGAAGAAGCCGAGCAGATGCAAGCGGAAGCCAAAGAGAAGGCGGATGCCATTCGCAAACGCGCGCAGGAACAGGCGGCGGAGGAACGGCGAGCCATTCTTGAGCGCGCCCAACAGGACGCCGAACGTCTACGCAGCCAGGCGATGGCGACCGCGCAGTTGAAAGCCCGCTCTTCGCAACTGGAGCATCGCGAAAAATTACTGGATAGCGTCTTTGTCGAAGTTAAGAAACAACTGGCCGCCGCTTCGAAGCGCCCGGATTACGATGCCATTGCGGCATTGCTCGTGCGCGAAGCGTTGACCCAATTACGCGTGGACAAGGCAGAAATCCGAGCAGATGATTCGACTCAGAAAGCCCTCAAAAAGGGCGCGCTAGACGAGATCGCGAAGGAGTTGAAGGGTGAATTCACCCTCGCCGTCGCGCTGGAGGATGGCACCGGAGTCGTTGTGGATGCCTCAGGCGGAAAAATCCATTACGATAACACGCTGGAAACACGCCTCAACCGCCTGCAGGGCACGCTCCGCTCTGCGGTATACAAAGTGTTGATGGGAGAGAAGGCATGAGCAACGAAGTAGGAAAAATCACCTGGATCAGCGGACCCGTAGTCCGCGCCCGCGGTTCGCGACACGTTGGCATGTTGGAACTGGTCGAAGTCGGCGAGGAACATCTCGTCGGCGAAGTCATCGGTCTCAAGGGAGACCAGATGACCGTTCAGGTTTATGAGGAGACGGCAGGCATGCAAACCGGCGCGCCGATCTACGGCACTGGCTTGCCCCTTTCTGTCGAACTTGGACCCGGCTTGATGCAAAGCATTTATGATGGCGTCCAGCGCCCCCTTCCGTTGATCGAACAGGCAATGGGCTCGTTCATCAACCGCGGCGCGCGCTTCGACCCGATCAGCCGCGAAAAGAAATGGAAATATTCGCCGAAAGCCAATGTCGGCGATGAAGTCAAGGGCGGCACCGTGCTCGGCGTTGCGATGGAAACCGAGACCTTCGAACATCGCGTCATGGTACACCCAGACGATGCCGGCACCATCACGTGGCTGGCTGCCGCCGGTGAATACACGGTGAACGACCCGATTGCCAAGATCAAAATGGGCAAGGAAGAAAAGACCGTCACCATGATGCAGCGCTGGCCTGTACGTCGCCCGCGTCCGTTCGTGCGTCGCCGCGGCGCAAACGTGCCGCTCATCACCGGTCAACGAATCCTCGACACGTTCTTCCCGGTGGCGAAAGGCGGCGCGGCCGGCATTCCCGGTCCGTTCGGCTCTGGCAAGACCGTGACCCAGCACAGCATCGCCAAATGGGCGGACGCGGAAGTCATCGTCTACATCGGTTGCGGCGAACGCGGCAACGAGATGACCGAGGTATTGCAGGAATTCCCGCATCTTGTTGACCCGCGCTCCGGTCGCCCGTTGATGGAGCGCACGGTGCTCATCGCCAACACCTCCAATATGCCGGTGGCGGCGCGCGAAGCGAGTATCTACACAGGCATCACGATCGCAGAGTATTACCGCGATATGGGCTACCACGTCGCGCTCATGGCAGATTCAACCTCCCGTTGGGCAGAGGCGTTGCGCGAGGTCTCAGGACGTCTCGAAGAAATGCCGGCCGAGGAAGGTTATCCTGCTTATCTTGCCGGCCGTCTCGCGGAGTTTTATGAGCGCGCCGGTTTCGTTGACAATTTGAATGGCACGCAGGGCTCGGTCAGCGTCGTGGGCGCGGTCTCGCCTCCGGGAGGCGACTTCTCCGAGCCGGTCACACAGCACACCAAGCGGTACATCCGCTGTTTCTGGGCGCTGGATAAGTCGCTGGCTTCGGCCCGTCACTTCCCCGCGATCAACTGGCTGGACTCCTACAGCGAATACATCGAGGATGTCGGTAATTGGTGGCGCGAAAAAACCGGCAAAGACTGGTTCGAAATGCGCAATAAAGCGATGGAGTTGTTGAGCGAAGAGGCGCGTCTGTCGCAGATCGTCAAACTCGTCGGTCCGGATGCGCTGCCCTTTGCCGAGAGAATGGTGCTGGAGACGACTCGCTTAATACGCGAAGGCATTCTCCAGCAGAACGCCACGGACGACGTGGATGCCTACTCCTCGGTGGATAAGCAGATTCGCCTCCTCGAACTGGTGCTGTACTTCCACGAGCGCGGCATGGCGATCGTCAAGCGCGGCGCGCCGATCAACCTCATCCACGATCTGCCAGTGGTGGATACCATTATCCGCGCCAAATCGTCAGTTTCGAACGAAGAGGTGCAAAAACTCGATGACATCCAGAAAGCAATTGACGAGCAGATGAGTCGATTAGATGCGGAGTATAGATAATGAGCGAAGCAACAGTATTAGGCGGTCAGGAAGTCGTCGGCGTCGGTCGCATCGAAGGCCCGATCATGGTCGTCGAGGGCGCGGCGAACGTCAGCTATGACGAGGTGGTTGAAATTGAAGATTCACGCGGACAGCATCGCCGCGGACGCGTGCTCGAAGTCGGCGAGGGTTTTGCCGTAATTCAGGTATTCGCCGGTTCGACCGGTCTCTCGATTGACGGAACGCGTGTACGCTTTCTGGGGAACACGCTCCACATGCCTGTGGCCGAGGAGATGCTTGGACGCATTTTCGACGGGTTGGGTAGCCCGATTGACGGCGGTCCCGAACCGCTCACCGATACATATCGCGACGTCAACGGTCAACCGATCAACCCGACCGCGCGCATTTACCCGCGCGATTACATCCAGACCGGTATTTCAACGATTGACGGTGTGAACACCCTCCTACGCGGGCAGAAACTCCCGTTGTTCTCGGGTGCAGGCATGCCGCACGACCAACTCGCGGCGCAGATCGTGCGCCAGGCGACTCTTGGTCGCGTGGCAGGCGCGCCCCAGACCGAAGGAGAAGAGTTCGCTATCGTGTTCGCCGCGATGGGTGTGAAGAACGATGTGGCGGATTATTTCCGCCGGTCATTCACTGAAAGCGGCGCGTTGACCCGTGTGGCGATGTTCCTTAATCTGGCAGACGATCCCCCGGTCGAGCGTGTCGTCACCCCGCGCGCGGCGCTCACCCTCGCGGAATACCTCGCCTACGAACTCGAAAAGCACGTGCTTGTTGTGCTGACCGACATGACCAATTACGGCGAAGCCCTGCGCCAGATCTCGAACGTGCGCGGCGAAGTGCCAAGCCGAAAGGGGTACCCCGGCTACCTATACAGCGACCTCGCGTCCCTGTATGAAAGAACCGGTCGCATCCGCACGAGCAAAGGCTCGATCACGCAGATCCCGATCCTCACCATGCCGAACGATGACATGACCCACCCGATGCCGGACCTCACCGGTTACATCACAGAAGGTCAGATCGTGCTCGGACGTGAGTTGTACTACGCTGGCGTGTATCCGCCGGTGACCGTGTTGCCGAGTCTCTCGCGTTTGATGAAAGACGGCATCGGCAAGGGTCGCACGCGCGACGATCATCCGCGCTGGGGCGCGCAATTGTATGCAGGTTATGCCAAAACGCAGGATATCCGCGCGCTGGCATCCGTTATCGGTGAGGAAGAACTGTCCGAAGTGGATCAGAAATACCTGAAGTTCGGACGCGCCTTCGAGCGCGAGTTCGTCAACCAGAGTTTCACCGAAAATCGCACCATTGAGCGCACGCTGGAGATCGGTTGGAAGTTGCTCTCCATGTTGCCGAAGGGCGAGCTCACCCGCGTCACGCTGGACGAGATCGCACAATACTACAAGGGCGACGATGCCTCAAGTTAGCATAGCGCCGACCCGCACGAACCTGATCCGCCTCAGGAAGGAACTGCGCTTCGCGAAGGAGGGGTACGAGATCCTCGACCGCAAACGCGAAGCGTTGACCGGTGAACTCGTCCGCGTGGCGAAGGAAGCGGATGCTCTTCAAAAAGAAGTATGGACGCTGCTCCAGACCGCGTATGACGCGATGGAAAAAGCGCGCCTCGTGATGGGTTCCGACCACGTGGAATGGGCGTCGCTCGCCGTCAACAAAACCGTTGACGTGCGCCTGCGTTTGCGCGGCATCATGGGCGTGGCAATTCCACAGATTGAAGCGCGCGGTGAACCGCCGAAATTGCTCTACAGCCCCGGCGATACCGCCGCCGTGCTCGACGAAGCCAGTTCAATGTTCCGCGAAGTGCTGTTGCGCATTCCGCAGCTTTCGATGCTTACCGCCGCGGTGTGGCGGCTTGCCAACGAGTTAAAGAAAACGCAGCGACGCGTGAACGCCTTGCAACACATCTTCATCCCCAATTACCAGCACCAGATCGAGTTCATCGTCAGTTCGCTGGAGGAACGCGAGCGCGAAGAGACCTTCCGTCTGAAATGGCTCAAGACCAAGATGTCGAAGCAGGCGGAAGCGGCTGCGGCATAATATTTTCCGTCACTGCGAGCCACGAGGTGGCGAAGCAATCCCCTTCACCGTGTTGGAGATCGCTTCGTCGGGTCTTCGACCCTCCTCGCAATGACGGTAGCAACGAGTGGGTTTTGACGATATACTCGTCAGAACCCATTTTGATTTTATGAACACGAATCCATCGCTGCGAAAAATTTTCACTGAAATTCCTTTGCCGTTCTGCATGTTGGACGTTCCCGATGTGCAGATCACCGGCATTTCGATTGACAGCCGGGTTGTAGAGCCCGGTCATTTGTTCGTCGCAATGAAGGGCGGCACTACGGACGGACATGACTACATTCAAAGCGCGATTGACAATGGAGTGGTTGCGGTAGTGGGGGAGGAAGAGATATCTGGACTCGCCGTCCCCTATATTCGACTCGTCCACACGCGTCAGGCGCTGACGTGGCTGGCTGGTTCGTTCTACCGCTGGCCCGCCCGCCATTTGACGGTTCTCGGCGTGACTGGCACCGACGGCAAGACCACCACCTGCAACCTCATTTACAAGATACTTGCCGCGGCAGGGTTCAAAGCCGGGATGATCTCCACGGTCAATGCGGTGATCGGAGATGAAATGCTGGATACCGGCTTTCACGTCACCACGCCGGACGCGCACGATGTACAGTTCTATCTGGCGAAGATGGTCGAGGCGGGCTTGACTCATGTTGTATTAGAAACCACGTCGCATGGGTGGGCACAACACCGTGTGGACGCGTGCGAATTTGACATCGGCGCAATCACCAACATCACGCACGAGCATCTCGATCAGCACGGCTCGTTTGAAAAGTATCGCGCAGCGAAGGCGAGATTGTTCGAATCGCTGGACATTACGCGTGACAAACCGCAAGGCAACCCGCGCCTTGCTGTGTTCAACCGCGACGATTCCTCGTTCGATTTCTTGAACTGGTCATTCACGGGAAGAAAAGCCACGTATGGGTTGCATGCAGATTCAATGGTGCAAGCACTTGATGTACGGAACACACCATCGGGGATTCGTTTCACCGCAAAGGGGAAAGATTTCGAAGTTCCTGTTTCTTGCAAGTTAGGCGGCTCGTACAACGTGTCTAATTGTTTAGCCGCACTGACCGCGACGGTCTACGGATTGGGTATCAAACCTGAAATCGCGGCGCAGGGAATCGCCTCGCTGGAGGGAATCCTCGGCCGCATGGAACGGATTGACATGGGTCAGGACTTCACTGCTATTGTGGATTTTGCCCACACGCCGAACGCGTTGAGGTCCGCTCTCGAGGCAGGACGCGCCCTCACCCCCAGCCCCTCTCCCGCGGGGAGAGGAGAGCGCGGGCGCGTTATTGCCGTCTTCGGGTCAGCAGGGTTGCGCGACAAAGCCAAACGGAAGATGATGGCGGAGATCGGCGCGGAACTTGCGGACGTGTGCATCCTCACCGCCGAAGACCCGCGGACCGAATCGCTGCATGGAATCCTTGAAGAGATGGCGGCAGGCGCAAGGTCACGCGGAGGAATCGAGAACGAATCCTTCTGGCGAATCCCGGATCGCGGCGATGCGATCCGCTTTGCGCTAAAGCTCGCGGGTGAAGGTGATGTGGTCGTGGTGTGCGGGAAGGGACACGAGCAGTCGCTGTGTTTTGGCGCGAAAGAATTCATGTGGGACGACCATGCCGCCGTCCGCGCGGCGTTGAGCGAATTGCTCGGCGCCGAGGGACCGAAGATGCCCTACCTGCCCACGCAAGATATGGAGGAGAGAGAATGGCTGGCTTTGACATAAAACCCGCCGTATTGACCGGCAAGCACGTGCGCCTCGAACCAATGACCCTCGAGCACGTCGAGCCATTGGCGGAGATCGGTGTGGGGCATGACTTTTGGGATTTCATGGTGTACGGCAAAATGGAATCGGTGGAGGACATGCGCGGCTGGGTAACGGACGTGCTTGAGCGCGCCTCGAAGGGAACCGACCTGCCGTTCGTCGCCATCCATCTCGCGTCGGGGCGCGTGGCGGGCGCGACGCGTTACCTCAATATAGATTCCGTCAACCGTGGGCTCGAAGTGGGCGGCACGTGGTATGGACTGGAATTTCAACGGACAGCCGTCAACACGGAATGTAAATACCTGCTGTTCAAGCACGCGTTCGAGACGCTGGGCGCGATCCGCGTGCAGTTGAAAACGGACTTGCGGAACGATCGTTCGCAACGCGCTATCGAGCGCATCGGCGCGATGAAAGAGGGCGTGCTGCGTAATCACATGATCCTGCCGGACGGATACCTCCGTCATTCGGTCTATTATTCGGTTCTGGATACGGAATGGGAGGGAGTGAAGAAGCGGTTGGAAGAGATGATGAACCGCTGATCTACCGCCGGGAATATCGGTCTTTCAAAATCAAGTACACGGGAATGGCAGCCCAAACGGCATTCGTGTGCAATTGCTCAGACAGGGGGAGAGCGACGAGGCTCAGCCCGATCACAACCCAATCCGCTTGATCGAACAGAACTACGAGGCTGTAGACATTAGCGACGGGATTGAACAAGGAAACCCATTGCCAGTAGGCGGTTTGCGTTCGAGGCTTTAATAGGATGAAACCGATTATCGCTAGCGCCGCGACGCCAAGGAAAATTGACTCGTGCGGGAAAGGCAGCGCCTGCGCCAAGCCAAACAACGACGCGGATTGCCGGTTGTACTTCCACGCGACGCCTGGCGCGTTGAACCAATTCTGCCACCAACTCGGCTCGATGATCGTCGAAGCGCCGAACAGCACGCAGACCGCCAACACAGACTTCCAAAACTGATCCCATCGGCGGTCTTTCCACCACGTCACTGCCAGCCACGGGACGACCCAGATCGCCATCTGCGGACGAAGCGTGCTCAACGTCAGCCCCAGCCAGTTTGCACGCAGGGCAATGAGGAAGACGAACAGGTCTAGTTGTCCTTGTAAGAGATCGAAGGCGACGGGAAAGTAGAGCAGGGATTTCAGAAATCTCCAGCGGTCGCCGGCGTTCGCGAGTAACGCTAGCTTTCCACCTGTCCAAAGGATGTAAGCAAGCCCGAAAGGCAAAACGGCAAGCGGAACGAAGAACAGCGCGGTGGGGTGCGGCGAAAAAAAGCCGCCGATTGCGTAGGGCGATTTGCCGTTTAGTATCGCTTGCGCGGCTCTCCAGAAGATGTCGAGGTCGAAGCCAAACATGATTTGAAGAAAAGAATTACTTCTTATAATGTAGCGCGACAACCCCTGAGCGGAACGTTTTCGACCCGACAAGGGTTAATGTACGGTTCTTGCCCGATTCGAACAAGCGGGGACCTGTTCCCGCAATGACCGGGTGAACGACCAAGTGATACTCGTCAATGAGATCCCATTGTGCAACCTGCGAGGCGATATTCAGCCCACCAATGAAAATATGTTTTCCTGGCTGTTGTTTTAACTTCATAATCTCTTCTCGCAGATTGGAGTGGAGGAGCGTCGTGTTGTTCCACTCTACACTCTTCAACGTCGTTGAAAAGACAAGCTTGGGCATGGCATCGAATGTACGTGCAAATTCGTTGATCGTTTTCGATTCCGATTGATTCACTGCGACATCGTGCCAATATGGATACATCAAGTGATACGTGTTCCGTCCGAAAATGTCAACGCCTGAATCCTGCAAGAGCCTAGTGAAGTACTCATGCAATTCATCATCGGCGATTCCTGTTTCATGACCACAGTAGCCGTCTATCGTGATGTTGATTGCAAAAATAACTTTTCTCATTTGTTGTTCTTCTGACATTATTTTGGTCCCTCAGCGCATATTCTACTCAAATCTGACAAGAATGATAAAGTCCGTTCTTTGTCCAGTACTTATGTCTGCGGGCTAACGGCTGGCGTTACCCGCAAGTGGGCGGGCTGGCATATCTCGTGTGCGACGGCGAGACGGGATTCACCATTCCCGCCGAGGAGCCTGAAATGCTGTGCGAGAAATTATCGTGGCTGTTGAACGACCGCCAACTGCACGACTCGATGAGCCAGCGCGCAGAGGAGTACGCGCAGGATTACGCGTGGGAGAAGATCGCAAAGCAGATTGTGGAAGTGTATGAAGAGTTAGGGAAAGACTAACGGTTTGCGTTACTTGCGGGTGGGCGGGTCATTCCGACTCGCTGGAATTAGCGAAGCGATAGCCCCGTCGCCCGCACGCAGGGTTAGCCCGCGCCATATTAATTGCAAGGCCACAAGTTGGCCTTGCTTAGTCTGCGCTTTTGGTTACTTGCGCCGAACCGATAACGCGCTTCGCGCGCAACTGTGGTTGAACGCTGAACCTTCGTCTTACCCTTGCGCGGGAATGACGCCGATTTGTTGCATCAAGGCAAGATTGTCGCTGACAGCCCAGTGCTCCACCATCTGATTGTCTGCGATGCGGACGATATCAACGACTTTGAAGTTTACCGGCTTGCCGCTGGGCGGTATGCCCGTGAACTCGCCCGTGTGCGTGCCACTCCAGACTTCATAACACGCCACGAGGTCGCCTTCGGCAATCACCAGTTCAACCGTCACCTTCCCATCGGGGAAACCTTTGCGCCATTCGGCGAAGAATACCTTCACGCCCTCGATGCCGGGCGGGATGTTCGGCGGCAGTTCCTCGTGCTCCACAAAGCTAGGGGCCACTAGTTCGTCAATCGCGGCGAAGTTCCCCTTGTTGGCAGCTTCATCTAAGAACCGACGGAACAACGTTTTGTTTTGTTCGGTAGACATGAGATTCTCTCCTTCGTGTGAATTGGGTGCGACTCATAATGAGACGCACCGATGGTTGATCGTATGCGATGTAGAAGTCGCTCTGGTCTATTGGCTTATAGGCGTTCCTCCTTTCATTGCTTCTTTTACCCGTCACATACTCGCCCTCATGTGGCTATCGAAAGATGACGAGCATAACCGGAATCTTACTGACGATTGCGATTGCAACGAGCGGCCTAACGGTTTGCGTTAGCGGCGGACGAGGGGTGGGGGTAGATAAAAGCTTGAGAGCAGTATAAACCCGAAATGTAGAAAATGCTCATCGAAGCCGCAGACTCCCCGACGTCCGCTAGTAAGATAGAGAAGGACACGGCAGATCGACCGTCGGCAGGTCCCTAGCAAGACTGTCGTGCAGCTTGGGTCGCCGTGTCCTTCGTGCAGTGGAGCCCGAACAGTTGGTAGGTCTTGAAGACCGTTTACTAGCGCGGGCACATTTCAATTATACGGACAGGAGAGCCAGATGGCAACCATTTCAGAAAGCTATGTAGGGATCGATGTATCGAAAGACCGGTTCGATGTGGCTGAACTTGGGTACAAGGCGGTCACGCAAGCCGCCAACAGCAAGCGAGGGGTTGCAAAGTTGGTCAAGCAAATGCAACAGCTGAAACCAAGGCTGATCGTGGTGGAAGCGACGGGTGGTTACGAAGATGGGCTGGTACAGGGACTATTTGAAGCAGGCTTGCCGGTCGCATTGGTCAGTCCGCAACGGGTCAGGCAATATGCCAAAGCGCGCGGGATCCTTGCCAAAACGGACGGGATTGATGCGCAGAACCTGGCGGAGTACGGGAGGAACATTGAGCCGCGGTTGTATGTGGCAAAGAGCGAGGCGGGACGAAGGCTATCCGGGCTGGTGGCGAGGCGAAAACAGCTTGGAGAGATGCAAAAAGCGGAGATCAGAGCGTCGATGCAGATAGTGATCGAATGTCTGGCAGGGGAAGGAAAGCGATTGGACGAAGAAATTGCGAAGTTTATGAAAGAACAGACAGATTTTGGAGAGCAGGAGAAGTTGTTGTGCAGCGCCAAATCCATCGGGCCAGTGACAGCCGCCACCCTGCTGGCGGACCTGCCCGAGTTGGGAAAACTAGACCGCAAGCAGATCGCGGCGTTGGTGGGAGTGGCGCCGATGAATCACGACAGCGGCAGGCAGCGCGGCTATCGCCAGACGAAAGGCGGGAGACCCGAGGTGCGGAGCGTGTTGTACATGTCTGCCTTATCCGCGGTCCGCTACAACCCAACCATCAAGTTGCACTATGACCAATTGGTGAAGAGGGGCAAAGAGAAGAAAGTGGCGATCACCGCCTGTATGCGCAAGATGCTGACGATCTTGAATGCGATGATGCGCGATCAGGTGCCGTTCAGGGAAATCGCCATGCCTTGAAATTCGTCCGCTTTTCCCTTTAAAGGTGGTTTTGATCTTGACTTTCAACACAGTTGCTGCACCTCCGCATGAGGGGGTCATGTTTCACGGGAGAAACAGAAGCACAAGGACAAGTATACTCGCGAAGGGCAGACAAGAAGCCGGACAATAGCACTGGCGAGCCGTAAGGACTTCCGTG
>Ga0187893_10004617_pt1 | contig 25941 bp, 12 predicted proteins | sample MA1701074metaG_FD_139574 | JGI IMG/M metagenome (GOLD analysis project Ga0187893, IMG submission 139574) | White microbial mat communities from a basaltic lava cave in the Kipuka Kanohina Cave System on the Island of Hawaii, USA - MA170107-4 metaG ... | reverse complement strand
GGTTTTACATGTAAAACATATTTAATTGGAGTATCTTTTGAACGGCCGTATATCCGAGAAATGGGCTATTGAGACTTTTTAACAGGAATGGTTGCAAAGTATCTTGCTTTGGAGTATAAAGCAGGGCCTCGCAGTTTCTCGAAGACGTTGTTTGCTCCTTATATGCCTCGTACTTCCTAAGCTTGTCCTGTAATGGACGCCGACCAACTGCGGGCTCAATCTAATTAAGACGTTTTCATAAATTCGGAGTTATTAGATTTAGTTGGCGTTTTTTCTTAAATCCATTGTGGCACCTCAGGCTCCCCAGCTTGTGAGGCACGGTTGCGATTCAGATCTATTGCAATCAGGTTTCAAGCTGATGGCCAGAATAGGAGTGACCCAGTCTGCCTGTGGCTAGTTGCCCTTAACCATCATGAGCAGCATCTAGAGTTGGGCTCAATCACCTCCGGTCGGAACGTGTCACAAAGGTTGTGGCTCGAACTTTTTCTGTTGTCCTAATGTCAGGAAGCTAATCGCCCACTTGCTCGATACTGTTGATGGTGTGGAGACTTATTATCGTTTGTAGTCAGAGTCGAAGCCAGAAAATGATCGTTTACCGCAACGTGGACTGATCGAGAGTTAATCAATAGTACTAAATGTTTTGCCCCTATCCCAACTGTGGAGGTGATGCCATTTCGGTTCCAGGCTCGTCTTGTGGGAGGTGTCAGCAGCCGCTGCTTGCTTGTACAAGGTGCAAGGCCGAAAATCGTGCCTTGGCCCGTTTTTGTCGCAACTGCGGTAAGCCAATTGCCCTTCCGAGCCTGGAGATTCACTTAGGCAAGTCTCTTAGAGACAAAATCAAGCCCCGACGTCTAGGAGAGGTTCGTAATCGAAACTCGGGGGTGGCCTCGTTTGGTGGCTACCTGTGGCTCATTAACAGGCACGGTGAGTTGTATCAGGCTTCCAGCGGAGCAAATGAGCTTTACTATTGTGCGACATTGCCCGGAGGCGGATTCTCTTTTCCACTCAATATCGAAGAGGACGATAAACGAGGACCGGTAATATACACAAACAACAACCAGTCGATTCTCCAATATGACATCTTGGCGGGTCAGGTCGAGAAGCTTTTCGAGATTGAAAGCAACATCTCCACTCTTGTCTCTGGGGTGTTAAAACGCGGCCAGCATTTTTATTTCCTAACGCAAGGCGCGGGCAATGATTCAAGATCGCTAAAATGTTCCGATGGCGATCTATCTTATTCGCTCGGTAACCTGACATTTCACGACTCTTTGACGTCACCCCTGCGCCGCATCGGAAATGATCTTTGGGTAATCACTCGCGAGAAGCTGTTGGTTTTTCCAAACTTTTCTGCTGAGGCGCCAAAGGAATTACCCTGGAATCCCTGGCACTTATGGGTGACCTCCAAAGGTGTTTTGTACTCAGAAAAGGTAACGACTGACCAAGGCGATACCCAGTCTGTTTGGAGAGTAACTTACGGAGGAAGAATTTTTGAACATTATTCTCTGGTGCAGGGTTTACGTCTAACCGCAAAAATTGCCGCGAGCCACGATGGCCAAACAGTAACTTTTATTCCAAATGGAATTAAAATCTTTGACTTTGCGATGAACAGTATCGATGAACTGACTGGTATCGTTCATGTTCATAATCCGCAGGGTATCTTACTGTCAACGCCTTTCCTGTTTTGGTTCGAGACGATTAATCGTTCGGTATACGCCTGGAAAATCCGAAACCCCAAGGTTCATGAGCTCTGGTCTTTCAAGGAAGAGAAGATCAATTTCTCAGAGTTTCTTGTGACCAGCAGTTCTCTTTATGGATTCACTGAAGAGGAAATCTGGCGATGGGATTTGCAAGGTGCATAGCCAGCGTTAGTTTGCTTCTTTCCATTTTCCTGCCTGCTCACGGTCAGGGGCAAATACTACTTATCGATCGCTCGGGGTCGATGAGGCCGTATTACGAGAACGGGTTGATCGGGGAAGTGGGACAGAGAATCAACGATCTCATGCTGGCTCCGAACCTAAATCCAGTTCGAATCGGAGCGTTCAATAAACGCGTCGACTTAGTTGACAACATACACAGCATTCAAGCGACTGGTCCAACTTATCTCGACGTGGCCCTGGATTACGCTGTCAACTACAAGTACGCGCTCGTTTGGATCGTCACGGACAACATCATGCATCGAGCCGGTGAGGAAGAGGGACAAACACAGGCCTTCTACGATCGATTGAAACAGAAAAGCGTGGAAAGAGTCGTTATTTTTCCTCTCAGACAACCCCCGGGACAGAATCCGGGGATCATCGTCTACGCGTTACTGCTTTCGGCAAATGCCGATGAAGCTTTCCGAAAAGAGACCGCTGAGTTTGCTCGCTTAACGACGAACACAGTGTTGTTGCCGATGAAGCCTCTCGATCGTGAAACAATCGAAACTACGTTTGTGGATCCCGGCTCCGCCAACAAGAAAACCAAACCAGTTTACCAGGATGGTTCGTCGATAAAGGAATCAATGGAGCTTCGCTTCAGATCCAGATTTCAACATCTGAAGATAATCGACGCCGATATCATCAATCCCGCGGTGGCTCCGGAATTCAGCGAAAACTCGCTGCTGGAATTAGAAAAGAAACACGTCACGATCGATCCAACAAAAATCCGGGGGCTAGGGCCCGGCAATGAAACATTACAGGCGTACAAGGTTGATGTCGACCTAGGCAAGATCAAGCTCAAGAGAGACTTTGTTTCGCTTTGGCGAGCGGCTCTCAAGGATCCAAATGAAGAAATCTCGCTCGACCTTTCATTCTCGATCAGAGTACCTAAAGAACAATTTCAATTCAGCGACGAATTTCTGCGCGATTACAGCAGTGCGTCACCAGAAACAGCGAGAGCCGATGGCAAGATTTATGCATTGCATCAGCTTCCATTACTAGTCGCTGAAAATAACACTTCGATCCAGGTGCCACATAAGCCAAAGATTCACGTTACATACCCGTGGTGGCTGGTTTTCATATTTCCGGGGATTCCCATTGCGGCAGGTGTAATAGCGATTGGAAGCGGAATTTTGGCTTGGCGACTTTTGAAGCGAGCTACCACTCGCCAGCCAAAATGGATAGTCAATATTACCTCACCACCCGGCGCCCGCGGAACGATAAAAGGAGGATGGCTCCTTGCCAGTGTTGAAGGCAAACAAATTCGTTTAGGCCAGGTCAAGGACAGTAGTTTTGGACCAGCGGTTGGAGTTTCTCCGAAGGAGTCGCAAGCAATCAAAGAAGGCATGCCCATGGCCCTCACAGCGAAGCGGAAGAGCTTTGTCCTTATTTTTAACCGCCCGTCTCAACAAGGCAATGCTGATGGTCAGGGAAAGAAGGAGCGAAAGAAAGATGGAAACCGAATCGCGACTAAAATATAGTCTGGCAGTAGGTCTGAGTATCTTCTTAATCCTCAACTGTGTTCTGGTTTGGTTGGCTGCGAATAATCAACCCCTGATTTCCGCTCAGGACACAATTCCAATTGGCATAAAGTGGCTGATCCTCTTTGCCACTGTGATCGTGTCAGTCGGAATTGCATACTGGTCCCATCGAGCCTTTCTTGAGGGAGGCGTGTCGCCCGTCGACACCACCTGGGTGGATCTCATTATCATATTGATCGCTCTCCTGACTATTCTCGCGCTACTTTTCGTCAGTGAAGCGTTTTGGATACTGGCCGCGATCTTTCTGTTGCTGATCTTCATGTTTTCCGCATTTGTTTTAAGAAAACTGCTGAACAATGCAAAGGGTTGGGTTACCTGGTTGATCGCGACGATCATCCTCGGCCTGCTAATCGTAATCCTAATCTCAACTTTGCTACCCGCCGAGTAAGGAGAAAGCCATGCCCGATACAAATCAACAAGTTATTCCCGTGCGACCCACAGTCTTCGTCGGCTTGGGCGGCACAGGCAAAGAGATACTCTTGCGCCTGCGAATGAAGTTCTACGAACGGTATGGCAGGTTTGGCTATCCCTGCATGTCTTACATCTGGATTGATACCGACATGCAAAATTTGAATGTAGATAGAAAGGATATGGATCCGATTCTGAAGCGGGCGCTTTTTACTCAGAGCGAAACCGTCGACATTCAAGTGTTGGACCCGAGCGACTTTCTTAATAACCCGGCAAAGTTTTCGTGGATCACGCAATGGATGCCACCGGCCGTGGTCCAGTCGGGTCTGCGCATTCAGGATGGTGCTGGACAGGTTCGCTCTAAAGGAAGATTTGGCTTCTATTGGAGATTCCGAGATCGTGGAGAAGGAGTTCAGGAAAAGCTTCAGCAGGTCATCACGGAGGTAAGAGGACCACAAGCAAAGCCCGACACAGCGCGTTTTAGTGACAACCACAAGCTCAACTTGTTGCTGGACGACGATTGGGGCACGCGAGTTAACTTCTTTGTTGCCGCATCACTCGCCGGCGGAACCGGAAGCGGGATATTTCTCGACACTGCCTTTTTGATTCGTCAAATAGCCGCCGAGCAAAACTTCAAGCCGGATATTACGGGTATGCTCTTTCTGTCGTCGCTCTTTACTAACGACCAGAAGGATCGGCGCTTCGCCAACACTTATGCCGCGCTCAAAGAACTGGAGTACTACAACTATACGCCCGAGGCTGGCGCGCGCAACATAGAAACAAGTACTGAGGAACAGATCTATGCCCTCCGCCGATTCGAGGAGAAGTGGAGCCATAACTATCCCCAGATGCCCGTGAATGGGCCGCCGTTCAACACTTGTTACTTAATAGACGGTTATACCTACGGTGGCACGCCCGTTACTCCCGATCACAAGTACGAGGTCTTCGACATGGCGTCCGAGTATCTCTTTTGGGAGTTCTATCGAGGTGAGTTCGCGAGCCAGAAACGGACACTTCGTCCGAACAATCGTCAATATATGGATCGCAATCACGCTGAGCCTCACGGCGATGAGAGAAACCCGTTTCACATGCAGCGGTTTTCCACTGGCTATTCCTCCTTTGGCCTGTCGTGGATTCGGGTGCCGCTGGGCTCGAGAATAGCAGCCTGCGCTTACCGCCTCGATCAGGAGATTTTGGAATATTGGGAACGCGGGGGACTAATGAGCAAAGATGGAGCTCAGGAAGCTCTCCGGAAGAGAAACATCGTAGATGAGGTTCGTAGAACTGTCGGCAGCGAGCCGCTTCATTTATCGGGAAAGCGGTTAGTCGAGGAGATAGCCACCACCAGAGATGGAACGCGCTTTTCAGCGTTATTAAAAGCTGGACTGGATGAGTTTTATAACCAACCTGTGGACCAGCAGATCCCCTCCGAGTTTGCTCAGGTGTTCGAGGATCGGTATCTCTCGCGTCGGCTCGGCTCCGTCATTCACGACAATATCGAGCCTAGTCGCAACCGAGTATTAGGCAATTACAAGGTGGGTGTTCTCAAGTGGATTATGAGCACGCTTGAAACCGAAGGTTTCGTTCCATTACTTGGCTTCACCTTCGACAACCCTGATGGAACACAAGGCAAAGTCAGTGGTTATCTCGACATTTTGACCGACGTGATCCTGCCGGAAATTCAAGCTGAGATTGCAGCAATCAAGGATGAGTTCAGCGATAAGAAAGCAGCCGGAGAAGAAGCCAAGGATACCTTCTTTAATAATTTCGAAGAGCTTGATGCCGGCTTTGTTCTCTTCAAGACCATGAGCAGGAAAGTTTTACTACGCAAAAGCCTTGAGGCTGAGCAACATTACACTGAAGGAGAAGTCGGGGAATGGGTTTCCGACGTGGCGCGCAGCGTGGGCAATGACCTCGGAGAATATGTAAAAGCTATTAAGGCACAACTCAGGAAATTCTACGACAACATTCTCTCTCCGACTATACGCAAGTTTGTGGATTTACGCCGCCGCTATGAGATTGAAGACAAGCGCGCACTTTCAATCAATCTCTACAAAGATCTCGATGCCTATTACCGTCTCGGTGGTGATCCGGTGGATGTCAGGGCTGAAAAGGAACAACTTTTCAGGACTGAATTGCCAAATCTGGAAGAAGTAACTACACAGATGACCGCCGATAGGTTTGCGCAGATCGTTGAAGCGTACGGCTGGATGAAATTCCAAAATGATTTCCAGAGGCGCCTCGCGACCGAATCGGGTAGCGAATCACTTGCCAACGTGGTCCAGCTCTTCAATGAAGTGTACCCACCGAGCGATAACATTCAGCGCCGCAACCAAATATCAATCTTTCTTGAAGGAGGTAAGCCATACGTACAGCCTCGAATGACACTCGGACCACGCACGCCTCAGCCGCATGAAGATATCGTGATAGGAATGAAAGGCGTCAATCCCCAGGCATTGCCCGGCAGTGAGTTCTTTGAGGAACTACGCACTCAACACAATCTCAGTCAGGCACAAGGAATCGAGGCTGAACCAGAGGCCATTCTTTACTACCACGAACTGACCGGTCTACCTCTTTTTTATCTCTCATCGCTCGAGCAATACCGGCAATCCTATGATCTTTTCCAAGGCCGACTTGGTGAATTACCGGTACATGTTCATCGGAGCGTAGACATGTTTCCCGAAATATTCCTCTATAGTCCGCAGGAAGCGCGAGGAATGTTTAATGCCTGGGAGACGCTTATTCTGGGCACACTTTTACGTGTCCTTCAGGTGGAGCCACTAGTCGATGACTTCAGATACTTTTATTACTCAGGTCTGGCGGCCGATGTAAGGCTCATTGGAGACGAACGAGGCTGCGTCAGGACGTTCTTCACCGAGCCGTCAAGTTTTAGTTGGTGTGCCGAAGAGATAGGAAAACGAAAACAACAAATCTTTCAGGACACTGATAAGCTCAAGATCTATTACGGACTACTTCAGATACTGGCGCGGGATGTATTTACCGCGGACACCGTCCGTCTGGCCGGTGGACAGATTCTATCGCTGCCGTCGTTTCAGGCTTCGGTAATTGCCAAACATCTTTCAGAAGCCGAAACGACAGTAAATGGACGACAAAGCCTACCGCAACGAATTCCGGGAGCAGGGCAATTGTCCCCCGAGTGGGAAGCTCTCATGAACACCGCCAGAACCAATGCCGGTGAAGTGAAAATTTTTAGGGGTGGAAGAGCGGAATCAAGATTTTTCATCAAGAGTATCAGTGAATTTGCATATAGGTGAGATGGCTTTGCCTCAAAAGTCCAAAATTTGCACTTGGAAACAGTCAGTACCGTCCGCGGTAGCGGATGGGTTGCCGATCAGCATGCGAAATTGCGATTGATTCTGAATACGAACGCTTCACCCATCCGCTACCGCGGACGGTACTGACTGTATCCAAATGTGACGACCTGACTTTTGAGGCAAAGCCAGGTGAGAGCTAACTGTTTCACTTGGATCTTTAGGATTCATATGCTCTGTCGGAAGTGTCAAATTTGGGAAACGCTCGATTCCGATTCGTACTGCAGTTGGTGCGGAGCGGCTTTGGTGGATCTGGCCTTGGCCTTCAATTTTGAGCATTTGTATGTAGAAGATCTGGTCGATGATCTCACTCTCACGTTAACTCATAGCGGCACTGTGGGTCGTGTTGACATTCACGACATTAAATCTTCCCATCCATGGTTCACTCCACAAGTCGATGGAATAAGCGAGCGCAAACTGCAAGTCGGCAGTTTCGTCGTCATTCCTGTGCAAGTGGATTTGCTGAACCTTACAGACACATATCACGAAGCGGTTGTTACCGTAAATTCCAGTGTGGGAGAGCGAAAGGTTGCAATTGAAGTTTCACCTAAACTTAAGTTCCAGATTGTTACTGGCGGCACCCATTCAGTGTTGTTGGATGATCGTCCCGATGAACCCATGAAGGGTTATTTGTCTGTAATCCAGGGCATCGTGACTATCGATAGTTTGACTACGGATGTTCCAGAGTGGGCCTCCGTCAAACCCATACAACCATCCAGTCTCCCCTGCAAACTCGATCAACGTTTTAATAATCGGCTTGAGTTTCAATTTAACGTTGATGAAAAGAATCTGCTCGATGACGCGCGCCGCCGCGGGCAGACATTCCCTGCCGAATACAAAGGCATGCTATTGGTCAAGTTTGCGGAGTTTGAAGAACTTCGCAAAGACACTTTTCGGGTCGCCTGCCTTTTCCCTCCGAAGTTGCATATTCCCGAAGCAGAGGCGCGGCGCATCAAGGTCGAAGCCTTTATCGAAAAGAGAAGAGAACTCGACTTTGCGCTTCAAAATGGCGAGCGCGACGAGACGGGGCGGGCCAACCTGAGCATTCATAACATCCAAATTGAAGAGGCGCCATGGCTTCAGCTCAGTGGCGCGGTTTCTTATCCGCTTAACATTGCCAGCGGTCGGTATCATGGATTGACTCTCAACATCCTGGCGAAGAATCTCAGCGAAGGAAAGCATTCTGCCAAGATTACCTTTTTGACCAACGTCCCGGGAGCGAATAAAGAGGAGATTTTCATAGATGTTGCTGTTCGCCAGATGCCTCAGTTTGAAGGTGTGTTGGCGATTGACTTTGGTACCACTAATTCCTGTTGTGCGTTTCTCAACAGGTTCGGTCAAGTCGAGCTAATTCCAGTTGGTGAACCCGAAGATGGAAAGCAAACAACCGTTTCCTCGGCGATCCTTTATCGTAATCTGTTCGAGGATAACGTCAAGGACTACAGAATCGGCAATGGCGCTTATGAAGTCTCCTTTCAATCTACCTTCAGCGCGGTCCGTCAAGTTAAGCGTCTGCTTGGCACGAGCAATCCACTGGAGATTATCTTTCTGGACGATCCAGCAAAGCACGCGAATTATCTTCCGCGCCAGATAGCGACAGACATTCTCCGGCGAATGCTGGATCGTGCCGAAGAACTTGTTGGAGGCCGCATAGTTTCCTGCACTATTTCGCATCCTTCACGCTTTTCACTGGGCCAACTTGCAGACTTGAAGGAGGCGATCAAAGCCTGTGGTATCGACAAGATCAAAACCGTGCATGAGCCAATCGGCGCCGCTTTAGATTTCATTCGAGGTAAAGAAATACGAGAGGGTTATAAGCAGTATTACCTTATGGTTTTCGACTTTGGGGGTGGCACCACCGATATCACCTTGATGCATATAAAGAACGAATACCAGGCAGATCAGGGACGGACGAAGATTACACCTGAAGTGCTTGCCGCGACGGGCGACCGATGGATGGGCGGCGAAAATGTCACCGAAATGGTGATGGATCTCGGGCTTGCTCGTTGTGAGGAGTTACTGCGGGCTCGCAACCCCGACGCGACGAATGTAGTGATCCCCTACAATGTCGAGAATTTCAATTCTCACCACCGCAAGAGCCTGGCGAAGCAGAACCGCAATTTCCTGCGTAGCTGGGCCGAAGCCGCAAAGATCGCCATCTCAACTTACGGAAACGAACACCAGACTGCCCTGGGGAAGGCCGGACAAGAGTTGATCGATGGAATCAACATCAAAGCGCGATTGCCTCGAAGCTTTAATTTGGCGGTGATAGTAGACAACGTTGTCCGTCTGACTGAAGAGTTCTTTCATGATGATGTTGTACCGCGTCGAGAAGAAATAGACAGTCAACTGCGGCCAAAGCTCGAGGATATGGCGGACTTAATGCAACGCTTGGGAAAGCATCACGATGTCACTGAGCCCAATATTATCCTTCTTTCGGGGAAGTCGTCCGCTCTACCTGTGGTAGAGGAAGTGATGAAAGAGTGGTTTCCTTCATCGCGGATAGCGCGACCCGCTTATTCCAGGGAGTGCGTTGTCAAAGGCACCTGTCAATTTGTTAATCCCGATCCTGGGCCAGTATACATCCAATTCAAAGGCGCCAAGACTGCGATGACTTCACGCCTGGGTGTGAGGGTCAACGACCCGGATACCGGACAGTCAGCCTTTAGTCAAGTTATAGACGCGGGGGTACCAATTGGCGACGAGGGTCTGAAACAGCGCGTCTTCGGTATCGCGGTGAATCGTGATACGCAGATTCGTATTCTGGAGAACACGAGTTCGAAGGACGATTGGATCATTAAAAATGGCAAGTGGAACCGCAATATTACTGAGCTGAAAGTTTCCTCGATCGATGCGAAGTTGACGGAATGGGAAAAAGCGCAGAACCGAAAAGTAACTGATCAGGAATTGGAAGACGCCAAAGTCGAACTGGTTGTAACCCCAGCCCTCGCTGTCAAACTAATTGTAAGCATTGATGGGATGGATGAGCCATTGGAGTTTGAAGCTGAATGGGGAGGAGGATGAGTGAGCGAAACCAACTTAATCGTAGTTGATTGGACAAGTTCAGTGTTAGAGGTAGGAGTTTTCGCCCGGAACTTGCGCGGTTACGAGTTGCGCTCGCACTTTACTACTCCGACACGAACGGGACTGCGCCAGCGACCGTGGGGAAAGATCAGTTACCTTCTTGGCGCCGATGCAGTGGGGCAGCAAGAAGACAAGAACACCATTATTTTTCGGAACCCCGGGCGCGAGTTGCCAAGGATCGAGGATGTTGATCTGCAAACAGAACTTCTCAAGAGTTTTTGGCAAGGATTACATGAGTTTTTAATCAGACGGGAAGTTTTGGCGGCGGAGCAGGTTGCGCCGGTTTACGTGATTCCGCCATTGCGCTTTCCGTTGCCCTTACTTGAAAAACTTCGCAGTTGCGCTAGCGAGACTCCGCTACAACTCCGCGGTACCACAACCGCGGCCGCGGCACTGGTTATGGGAATTCTAGGTTTGCCGGAATTTGTCGCAGACCTGAACCAAATGGCTGGTTCAGAACAAACTACTGCGGGATGTTTTGTTGCCAGGGAAGAGTCAATTGAAGCAGTCTGTTTCAACTACCAGTCCGTGGGCCCATCTCACCATCGCATTATTATCAGAGATTTTTTTCAAACAACCCTTGACGAGTTATCGCCGCGCCTGAGTGATTCTGATTGCTTCGACTCCCTGGACGTTTTGCTATTAGTTGAAGATCCGGAGTTGTCCGATTCAGCAAGGGACCAGGTGAAAACGTCTTTAGGGCAGATTGCCGGCGCCACCGAAAGGAGGCAGCGCCAGTTACCCACAGCCACCAGCTTGAAGCTGATGGGTGGAGCAGAGGTGGCAAGGTTTGCCGCCGGACGCGCAACTGAACCAAGCCAGTATGAGCTTAGCCATCTTTGCAATTTGGGTGTGCAGATCAACCGGTCACGATTTTATCCACTCATAGGAAAGGAAAGATTGCGGTCGTGCAAGTTTCCTACCTCCAGCTCTCAGTCGTTCAATCTTGTGGGTGAACCAACTGGTGCACTTCGGCTTAACTTTTGTTTTGGCTACTCCACACGCATTGCGGAGGCCATACCTCTGGGACACATGGTGCTCTCGGAGTCTGAATTGACGGCACTAGCAGATGACTCGTTTCTGAGCGCATCTATTAGGCTGGACAGACATGGATCGGGTGAATTTTTTCTAGGCGTAATGCCGGAGAATCGGATCCTGCGACAGCAGCCTTTCATGATGCCGGGGTTGGCATGAGACTAGCGCGATATCCAAGGCCGTTCGTAAGATGGAGGGTTGATGAACCGTAAAGGGACATATATCGCCAGCAGAAAGCCTTCGTCATTGCGAAAACACGCATTGGCCCAAACATGTTGGCGGAACTGTGCTGACCTTCTCGTGTTCATCTCAGTGCTCTTTCTAATATTCAGCTTTGTCTTTGTAATTAGCGCTGTGGCGCAATCAACTAAACCGAGTCCTGTTAATTCAGGTACCGGTGGGGACTCTAAGTCTGGTTCTGAAGACCAGACTAGCCCAATAGAGATCCATTTAGACAATCCGTCAAAAGAACTGTGGCGCTATTCCTTTAGGGGTTTGGAACCGCCGGCGGAAACAGCGATCCAGTTCCACAAAGGCCCGAAGCCATGGAGCTTTGTAAAGTTCGATCAACTGCCAGAGCATGTGACGATGATAGTGAAGGGAGATCCAGACCCTTACCAGGAATCCGAATCACTTAAGTCTGACACGTGGTATCCGTTCAGGCAGATGTTGCCGGTCGTCGTCAAAATTGATCGTGACGCGAAGCCGCCAGTTCGATTGAAGTTCGACTTCGGATACCCTAATAAGAACGACGACATAATCTTCAATACTAATCCATCCGCGCAAGACGTGCGTGATTTTGCTGCCACTCACGTATTAGATGAAACGAACACCCAGGTACTGGATTTCTATTGGGGCCCTTCAGTCGTCACTTTCGACAGCACGTCAATAGCCTTTCAAGCTGATGCGATATTTCCGAAAAGGGTAACGCTTACAGGTGAACCAGGACGTTGGACCATCGTGCGAGTACCCGAACTGCCCAAGGGCATCCAACTGACGATAAATACGACTTCACCTGACAATCTGACGGGCAACATCAATACAGAAATCAAAGCTGGTGAATGGATAGGCTTCAAGGGGTCAGCTTCTCTTGGTGTAGAGTTGAATTCAAGCGAACTTAATCCTAACGTCAACTCCACTACTCTTAACATTGAGACGGCGATCGCTCGGTCACCAGGTCAAACTAAACACTCGATCAACGCTGACATCAAAGAGGGCAAAATCATTTCCAATGGCTTCATACCGCTCGCCGTTTCGTGGGAATCCCCAGGTGGTGGTCTGTCATGGGGAAAAATTCAGATCGCCGTGGGTATCGTGCTTTTGGTGGCGGCGGCAATTGTACTCTGGAAAGTCATAAACAAGGATCGCAGGGGCGAATCTACATTACGTCAGACCGAGAAGGGACCAGCGTTTGGTCCCGATCCTTCAAAAAGACACCGCCCCCATAATCGTGACGGATCAGTTGAAGACAAAGTGCGGGGATCGACTCCCGGCATCAACTCCGGTTCAACCACGGCCGCCTCATCTCCAAAGCCTGCCCCATCTCCAGAGCCTGTCCCGTCTGTTGCACCGGCCAATGTTCAAACAACTTCGCCGTCCATTCATAGCGGGGCCTCCAGTGATGATTATCGGGTCATCCCAAACGGAGACTTTGAGCAATTAAGAGCCGAGCTTCAGAACCTGAGGAATGAGTTTCACACGCACATCAATCAATTTCCAAGAAATTTCGTTACTTCAGAGGATGTGAATCAACAACTATCGGAGTTTCAACAGCGAACCGAAAATTCGTTTCGTGAGGGTTTGAAGAATTTACGTTCTGAGCGCGAGCAAGTCAGCTCTGCTGTGGAGAATAATCGGAAAGCTACGGAAGAAGAGATAAGGAAACTCTATTTGCGGCTCGATGAAATCTCCGAACAAAACATTAAAAGCACCAGCGACGCTGAGAGGCAGATAAAGAGTCATCTCGATCAATTTCAGCAGATGCTCTCCGAGCAAGCCTTTCCGGAATCATATTTTGCCAGAACAATGGGCATGATTCTGAGCAAGAACATCGATAACCTGCAAGAAGGAAATCTCGAGCGATTGATCGGAGAAAGTCTAAATCATTTCTTTCAGGCCGAAGTTCCTCGCAGCGAGAGCCTGCAGGAGCTGCGTCAACGTTCGGAGTCCATCGTTGCAGCGCTTAAGCAGGTGGTCGAAATCATTTCACGTAAAAAGCCGGACGTGGAGCACGAAGCACGGTTACGCATGGGGCGCGCGGAGGCCTTGCTCGCGAAGATCAGCGGTTTTCAAACTGAATTGCAGTCGCGAAAGCTCACTATAGAAACCACTTTGAGGATTAATGTCTCTGCATATTCCGGAGCACGTCAAACCTTCTTAGAGGAACTAGGCCGTGGCATTAGAAGCGAGCTGGATAAACTAGGCGATCCGCAAAGCTATTTTGAAGGTGACCTTGAGCGACTGGTAACCGCTGATCTTATCGCCATCGTCGACATTTGTGACAAGAAAGTCAGCTCGCCCATTGGATCGGATTCGGAATTGGAGTCGGCACTCAAGCAATTATTCATGCATGCTGGTTTACGGCCCATTGTGCCCTCTCCGGGCGAACCCTTCGGAACCGCTGAACAGGATCTTGTGCAGATGGTGCCGGGTGCTCCGGGTACAAATATGACCATAGCCACAGTGGTTACGCGCGGTTTTTATTACACACGTCGTGATAACGAAACTCTGCTACGCAAACCGGGAGTAACGGTCTATGGCTAGTCTCAAGTTGAGATTTCTAATAAAAGTCCTTTTATGAACGGTGCCAGGGAACAGTTCAGAAGATTTCGTGATGAGTATGCTCGTTTGCATGATCCCACGCTTTTGCAAGCGTCGATCGAGCTCCTGCCTATGGAATTGAGCGAGTTGCTCGGGCGTACTGTCAAGAGCATCAAGAAACACAGATTCAACGAACAGCTTTTGCCGACTTCCTTAAGCCGGCATTTTGAAGCTCCGGCGCTTACCCCGTCCTCTGCGACAGAGGCACCCGGGAGTCGACCGCTCATAAGAATAGAACCAACAAGCGTGAAGCGAAGGCTAAATCTGTTTCAGGAAGAGATCTTCGCTTGTGATGTCCCGGGCGCAAAGAGGGTCGAGTTGGTGTGGATCAAACAATCCCCGACTGAGGTCGAAACAGCTTCCACGTCTCGAGCAAGTCACGAAATGAATAGTGCTCAATTGGACCATCGGCAAGGCGACCGCTTTGAAGGACAAGTCGGACTGCCTGAGGGCAACTACCTGATGACCTTTGCCGTCGACGGTCACACTCACCCACCGCCGCATTTGGCTCAACGCATCGTCATCAATAAACAAGGAGTGTTTGCGCCGTTTGAAATCAGGCATCCACGGGAAATATTGGTCGCCACAAATTGTGGAAGCACCGCCGAACGGGTCCTGTTTGAAACACAAGAGCCCTGGATCAAATTGGACCGTACTTTCATTGATCTGCTCGGGTTTGAAGCACGGAAGGTTTCAGTAGAGTTCGAAACAACCGCCATGAGGCCGGGACTAAACGAAGGCTGCCTACACTTTAAGGTGTGGCGCGAGGGAGAAACGCTCAGCGTCGGAGTGATTCACTTTGCAATCGAGTTGATAATTGGCGGCGCCATAGGCGATTTCTCTTTCACGCCGCGGGAACTTGGCGAAATAAATCAAGGTCTTGACGACCTGCAACTTAGGTTTGAGGTTCGAGCCCGTGGGCGTGGACCACTAAACGGAATGATCAGTCTGCCACAATTAGGAGAGATAGTTGATTTTCGTCTCAATGCGGATGACGAATCAACTTCGCTCTTCGCGCACGCATTCACTGTGCACAGCACTCACCTGCCTTTGCCGCAACCGCATTCAACTGAAGCCGCGCTGAGAGTAATGATCCTTACTGATAGCTTTTTGGCCAATTATCGCCTATGTCAGACTGAGATCCCATACCGCCTGGTTTATTTGAAGAAATCTTTGCCGGCGCTCAGCTTTGGTACTGTTCGGCTTGGCAGCAGCAAGACCTTAAGACTCCAAGTGGATCGTAGTGATGGACAGGATATTGAACTCCACGTCAACCTGCCGGCGGGCGCCGAGTCATATCTAGAGGCCTATCCAGCGCGAGCTAATATATATGTATTTCGTTTTACTACAGAATTTCTACCATCCGACACGAAGGTAGATCAGACAGTCGAACTCATAGATCGTAAGTCAGGGCTGCGAGACCAGATCAAGGTCTTGGCTGCGGTCGCGCCGGGAGTTGGCGAACCGGCGCGTGCCCTCGCTAGTTTAGTCGCCTCATAATCTGGCCCGCTGACTGACACCATTAGCAACGGAGCTGGAACGGAGCAGTTCCATGATCATATCTCCCGCTTTTCTCTCGTTTGCACTGCTGCAAATACAGCCTAGCGCAACCCCGCAGACTACAAGCATCTTTTGGGAATACTGGCTCAATCCTTTTGTATTGGCCATTCTCCTGTTTTTTATTCTTAGCTTCCTAAAACTGATGAGCTACCTGATTAAGTTGCCACGGCAGCATGCTGCGCTTGAACAGGTGGCGGAGAACTATCGAGAGGTAGAACGCAAACAGGAAACAGATCCGGAATTGATCAAGGAAGATTTGTTGCAGGAAGTTGATCCTGAATCAATTCCCGCCCAACGCGTCGTGGAGTTGAAGAGAATCAGCGTGCGCGGTGGAGACTTTGATCAGGTCGCCCTGGCAGATGTCCTGGCGGCCCGCGAAGGAGCGCAGGTGAGCGTCGCGCGTTATGTTGCGAGCGTGCTGGTGCTCCTTGGTTTATGTGGAGCGATCTGGGGCCTCAGCGGTTTGATCAGAAAAATGGGGCCGGCGTTAGTGCAGGTGCAGGAACAACTAGACAATACCGTGTCGGAGAATGGCAGCGCGCGCCCTGATGCTGGAACGTCGACCGATAACACAGCAGCCGTGCAGGCCTCGTTCGCAGCGTTGGTCAAAACGATGTCCGATTCGCTGACTAATACGCGCGGTGCGTTTTTCGCCAGCCTGACGGGCATCCTCGCCAGCGTGCTTCTCCTTTTATTTAACTGGTTCGTCTCGCGACGTCAGATCGATTTCCTGGCTACGCTCGAGGATCTTACTGCCACCAGGTTGATTCCTATCTTCAAACCGCTACCTGAAGCTGCGCAGTTGGCTGAAGTTGTCGCAGCCTTTCGCGAGGGCTCTTCTTATATGGTGCGCCTGTCGGAGGAACTCGATGGCAAAGTCTCACAAGTTGGGACCAGCCTGGAGAACCTTTTCGCCATAGTCCGGAAGTTTGGAGAAGGGGCGGATGCGTTGAGGGCTCACCAGAATCGCGTTTACGAAGCTCAAGATCAAATGATGGGCGTGGTTAACCAGTTCATGGGACTAACCTCACGCATTGAAGCGAACCAGGCTGGCGCCCACGTTGATCTGAATGTCGTCGTAAAAGCCGTTGGCGAAAGCAATAAAAACCTCGCCCGAGCACTCGAAGACTGGCAAGCACGGCACGAAGATGTTCTGCAAAGCCTGGAGCGCGGCGCGAAGCTGGCACATTCTGAAACTGTAGAAGCGCGTAAGCTGGCGGAAAAGGGCATCACTGAGGTTGCTGGGCTAATCCGGACATCGATGGACCAACAAGTAGCCTTGCTTCGTGCCCAGGCAATCGAACTGTTAGAGCAGCAGCAGGTAGGGACGCGCGACCACCTGCGTGAAGTTATTAATCGGCAAGGCGAATTCGTTACCCAATTACAAAAATCTGTGGCTGAGAGTGATGGCCATAAGGAACTGCTGGCTGGTTTGGCCAAGACGGTCGAGCAGGAGCGCAGTACCTTCGCACAACGGATGGAAAAGATTCTCAAACAGAACGAGCAGACCCTCAAAGCCTTACTGGCTGAACAAAAACAACTGCTGGACATCTCGGGGATGAAACGAGTGGAGCAGAGTTTGGAGAAGTTTGTCAGTGATAGCCGGGCGGAATTCAACCAGTTGATGGACCGCCAGGAGGCTTTTGGCGAACAATTCAGTGAACTCAGCTACGTTGCCAACCGCCTGGGAATTATGCTGCGAATTCTGATCGGCGTGGCGGTAGTGACCATCCCTGTCTTTGCCACGCTCGGCATCATGTACATCTTCGATGTCCGGCCTCAGGATCAGGTCATGCGCATCGCCTCGATGCTCGTGATCGTCACCATGATCTTTCTGATAGCGTGGTTTCTGCGCGCTAGAAATTTAATTGGCTAAAGCTTTCAACTCACTGATACCGGTGAAAGGAATCCCTCATGCGCCTCAAAAGTCTAAACGACCTGGAAATCGATATCTGGCCCGCATTTACTGACTTCTTAGCCTCGGTTCTGATCATCGTTGTGCTCTTCGTCTTTGGTGTCTTCTTCTCGAATATCGCCAGCGCCCTAACGCGCCGGCATAGCGAGTTCGAGGAAATGCAGCAGCGCCAATCACGAGTGCGAAAGGAGCTTAAAGCTCGACTTGGGGAGAGTGTTGAGATACCGACAGAGGATGGCAACCTGCAGCGAATCATTCTTCGAGTCGACGAGCAGGGAGCGGGAGGAGTGTTGTTTCCCAGGGGCACTGCGACATTGAGCAGTAGCGGGGAAGATCTGCTGCGCAAGATCGTCTACGTGCTCGAATCGAATAGTGACGCCTACGACACGATTCAGGTCGAAGGACATACAGACGATGTGCCGATCACGGGGAAGTATGCCTCGAACTGGGAGCTGTCAGCCGCACGCGCGGGAGCGGTCGTTAATTTCATTCTTGCGCACGCCGTGCACGAGAAGCATCGCCAGTTGGAGCCGTGGCGCTTTTCGGCAAACGGGCGCGGCGAATACAGACCCTACGGCTTGAATGAGAGCGACATGAATTTACGATCGATGTCGAATCCACGCAGTGGACCAGGGTTCGAATATGTGGTGCGAGCCAATCAAGTGGAAGGGCAGAATCCGTTACAGGACAACCCGATGGCCCAGCGGAACCGCCGGATCGAGATCATTCTGACGTATCGCGTGAAGGCACCTAACTATCAGCCTTAATTCTTTAACTGAGCCACTTCGATGTTTGTGTAAACCACTGCGCGGAAAGAGGGAATGAAATGGCCGATACGGAAGACAAGTTAGATAACCCAGGTGGATTTGGAACACCCTTCTCGATTGTACTTGCCATCTTTACGTTTGTGATTTGTCTTTCGGTAATAGTCTTATTTGTCTATGGGTGCTATTCATATTATCGCGGCAACTTCATTGACTACGATCGTAAATTGGCGCACTCGGGCCACACCAAGTACATAATCTCCTTCTTTCTTGTCCCAATAATCTTACAGTTTACAGGACTATTCGCATTGTTTTGTAGATTCCATAAGGACAGATCTCTAACCACTCATTATGCGTTTTGTATCGTTATCATGTTTTCTTGCCCGCTGAGCTATTGCGTGCTCTGGCTCACTTACGTGAAAGGGTGGCACAGTTGGATTGCTATGTCCTACGTCGCACTTGCGGCCATCTGTTTTTCGCTTCTACCGGTCATCATAATGACATACGCAATAATGTGGACCCGTCCGAGAGAAAGTCTTGAGGATGAAGTTACTGAAAATGATATTGAAAAATGGAGTGATTTCTGCGCAAACCTGAAGACAGATGGCGCAGCTTTAGGAGGTTATCGAAGAAGAATCCTGGAACGCTTAGAAAACGATCTCGGGAAGGCGTTAATGCATGCCAACAGCACAACGGAGTACGAAGCATTACCCAAAAAAGAGCTAGTGAAAGATTTAAATAGAATCTTAAAGAGTCGAGATCTACATCTCGCGATAAATTTTAATAATAGGGACATTGGTGAGGAAGCCAGAGCACTTCTGATTCAAGGGCAGAGAAAACTAACGAACGGAGAAACACAACGGCTTCATCGGCTCCTTCTTGAAGCCAGTTTTCCCAGTGGAGTATTACGCCTGTGTAAATTCAATTCGTCCTCTTCCAAATTGCGACGCCTAAGAGAATGGATACGACAACGTTGGGAAGAATCTATGTGGAATATCAAGGACGGCATCACAAAAGCGCACTTCTGGGTGCTCGCCAACTTTTTTGCCGTTTTTCTGGGGGTTACCTACCTCTTGGCTTTCGCGTTTGCTTTTCATGACCAAAAGCGCATTTCAGATAAACGAGGCCCCGATCTGTACGGGCTTGATGAAACCAATGCCATAGCAGGTGCGCAGCGGTTGCAAGCCGGCGTTGCGGCAGCGGACAACTCGGAACCTGCCGGTCGCTACACATTCTACTTCGACTCTGCCAGTGCTCGCCCTAATCTCAACCATGAACATTCAATGTTCAATGAAAAGCCTTTTGTACCCAGTAAGAATTCTCCAAATAAGGCGAAGGACTGGAAGGAGAGCATAAACAATAGTGAGCTGGAAAGACTTTCCGACGACATTATCGCTCTAACGACGCAAGGCGAACGACTCAGGGTTGAAATGGTGGGCTCCACCGATTTTTGTGATCTACAGGCATCTCCGTATTCATCAAATTACGAACTCTCGCAAGCGAGAGAACAAAACGTAAAATATCTTCTGCAAAAACGGCTTTCACAAAAGGATAGGGAGACCCTTGGCATCGAGAACGAACGCGATATAGATTGGCGGACGCTTGCCGTATCGAGTGAAGGCTCACCGCTAGAAGAAAGATCCGAATATTCAACCGATAGTTTGAATTGTATAAAACTGCTTAAGCAACACGGTCTGGCGAAAAGAAAAATTGACCCTAGCGCCGAAAATAAAATAGTTAAAGACCTTGAGAACGAGAAGCAGACGTTTAACAAGACCATTGCTGATCCCGAGGAAACCACTCGTCTCAATCTTCGGAGCGAGGACATTAAACTTCTAATGGGCAAAATCGACGATTTAATACTGATTGTTCGTAAGGAGCACCTTAGTAAAGATAAGGATGTTGCAGGACCGCTTGAAAGAATAAAGTCTTTAGCCAAAGCAATGCATGACCGCAACAGCAAAGGATTGAGTAACGAGGAAAAGCAACGACGGGAGAACTTTGTTAAGCGAAAAAAAGTTGAACTTCAAGAGTCTTTTGACGCTTTCCAGTATGTTGATGACAACGGTGCTAAGAGAGTAGTAGTTGTCTCAATCCATCCTGTTAAGCAACCTGGTTGGTTTACCCCGTTATCTCTGATTGACTACGTCTATTTCACCACTACCGGATCGGATGTAATTGTTCCGACGACTACCTTCGCTAAATTTCTATCTTCGTCAGCCAAAATTCTAGAGGTTTTCTTTCTGGTTGTGTTCTTTAACGTTCTGCTGTCTGTAAGAGGAGAAAATAGATTGTTACGGTCCACCGATAAGAAATGAATTACCTGGAGATAGGAATCACTTAGAAAACAAGTCATCGCGACATCAATTAACTTCCTGGCCTCAAAGGATCTACGGAGAAAGGTTGGAGCCATGACTACAAAATCCTTCGACCTAAGAGTCGGTATTCGCATCCTCGCTGGCATTGGATTACTCGCGTTTATCTTCATTGTTGCTGATTATTCGCTCCCCAGTTCCAAAGCAAAGAAGTACGCCTACGATAAAAAAGGACGCCTCATCAGCCGTACTACGCCCAATGGAAGAATCGTCAAATATGCTTATGACAAGGCCGGCCAGTTAAAAGAAGTTTCCACTCACAAATTAGGAGCCATTACGAATATCGCTTATCCGGCTGGCGACTCAGTTAAGTATGAATACGACCTGGCTGGTAATCTCAGCGGAATGAAGGACCGGTTGGGAAAAACCAACTATGGCTATGATGATTACAACCGGCCCAACCTGGTAACAGTTGCTGGTGGAAAGAAACTGTCTTACGAATACGATCCCTGGAATCAAATTAAGAGCATAGCCCTTTCTGACGGATTCAAGTTTCAGTATCAGTATGATCTCATGGGGCATATCACTCAGGTGAATGATGGCCAGACCACGATTCGCTATCAATATCTCGGCGAGAGCAATCAGACGTTGCGGAGATTGCCCAATGGAGTAACGACGGTCTACGAGTTTTCACCACTCGGCCGGCTGATTTCTATCAAGCATTCACGCGCCGACGAGAGTATGATCGTTGCGTACCGCTATCAGCATGATCTTGAAGGCCAAATTGTCAAAATAGAGGAAACCACGTCCCCTGGCACTTCGAGTACAGAGTATCAATACGATTCCCATAAGCGCCTGATCAAAGTAACACTTCCAGACAATGCGACCGTCAGCTACGAATACGATGCAATGGGGAATCGCACTTCGCAAACGGATGCCAATGGTACGATTCGTTATGAATACGACGGGCGTGGCCGCCTGGTGAAGGCTGGGCAGACAACTTTCAGTTACGACGAGGTTGGCAATGTTGTCTCCAAAAAAGATAAAGGACGAAGTACCAGCTACAAATACGATGATGAGAATCGCTTGCTCGAAGTGCGAGCAGGTAAAACCACTATACGTTATGCCTACGATGGCGACGGTAACCGTGTGCGTCGCGACGTCAAGGGCCAGGTTACCAATTATCTTAATGAGACTATCGCAGGACTGCCGCAGGTTATTGCCGAGTATGGCAAGGATGGCAAGATGTCTCACTACCTGCTCGGAGGATCTCGGGTCGGACAACGAAGTGCGAGTGGTGAGACCGTATATTTCCTGGAGGACCACCTGGGTTCAACTCGTTGCGTGGTGGATGCCCACGGCCAAGTAGTGGCTCGCTATGCTTATTCACCATTTGGCGAGCCAATGCTGGTTCAAGGCACGGCCCAAACGGATTCGCTTTATACGGGCGAATTATGGGACCCGGAGACTCAATTAATCTATCTTCGCTCGCGTTATTACGACCCAACCGTTGGGCGATTTCTCTCTCCCGATCCGCTGCCTGGATCACCCGCAGATCCAGCGTCTTTCAATCAATATGTCTATGTCAAGAATGACCCGCTTAATCAAGTTGATCCTTTAGGCCTACAAGGCTGGCCGCCCCCACCATTTTTCTACAATCCGAATCGAGACTTACTGAAACCTCACCCATCCTTATTCCCATATCCGATACCAACCCGGCCGCGACCCGAATTACCGGTGATTCACCACTGGACCTACTACATGCCAGGAATTTTATGGGACAGTTTGAGATCGGGCGAGTTCTTTTATGCAGATACACCTTACCAGCACAGGATCAGAGCTACAGTGCAGGGCATGGCAATGCTTCCCCCTTTCAACCCTGTTTTTATCGGACTGAAAGGAGTGGGGATTGGATTTAATCGGCTCTTTGCTCTCAACGACGCTTGGTATTACCACGTACATGGCGACGATCTCCGTGCCACATCAAAACTAGTTGGCCTCAGTTCCAGTCTTTTTCTTAAAGAGCAAGTGCTCAGTAGACCGGAGAGAACCGGAGGGGTTTTCGATCTCGCTCGACGGGTCAACACCTGGGTTAATAGATTCAAATTAGCCGATGAGATATGGAAGAGCGATATAGTGCCTCAGAGGCAAATCTCGCAAATGTGGGACGAGCAATCCAGAGGTCTAGTGGGTCTTTACCCCGACACCGGTCTGGCTGAATTAGACCGAAGAAACAATATTTTTCTGCCCCCGCCTGGCGGTGGAGGCGGCGGAGGATTTCCTCTTGTTGGCGGTGTGTATCTTGATCAGACTGCCAAGATAATCGGCGAACTCGGCGCCCTTACAGGAGCTGTTTACGATCCTGCACAGCGTCAACTTATTCTCGTTGGAGACAAGAATACGACGCTGCCACCCATGAAGCCTGAATATCTGGCAGCCGCTATTCGTGCGGTCTATTCAGAGAGTTCCCACGAACCCGGCATGACCATCGATCCGAATCCCCAGAATCCACATAGTCCTTTAATGGACGTGATCTTCTTTGGCAACACTCAGAACACTCGGCTGGGGTGGGTGATGTTTGAAGCTGATCGGGTGATGAAGGGATACAGTGTTGGGAATGACAACATCAGCAAACGACCCATCGAGTCGTCTGTTTCCGGCTACCAAAGCGTGAGTGCAATGAGTCTACGCAGTCGGAGTTATAGTCCCGGCTTGTGGAGCCGCTTCTGGCTTGTACCCGAACCAGTGACGGCAAAAGTAAGTGAAGATGGAAGCTCGATCGTCTTCGATCCAATCAAGATGCGCGTCAAGACTGAAACCATGAGATGGGAAGGAGGAAAACTAGTACCGGCCGGAGGCGTCGAAGACCCGGAAGCCGAAGCTTTTGCCACGCACTTCACTCAACAGTATGAAGACTTTGCCCGTGAGAATCCGATTTATGCCGAACTCAAACAGGTGACACAAGCAGTGGCTCTTGCCAAGTGGATGAAACAGGCAGGCATCCCCGTCGAGTGGAACTATGTGCGTCTTTTAGCCGGGCCACCTTATCAAACGCCTGACACGACGCCCGCTGCTTACGCCGATCTGTCCGAAAGCATTAGCGATGGAATGGCGACGAGGATTTTCAAGATCCACACCTTTGGCGGGGTGGACATGTCCCCTCAGATTCAGAGCCAGAAAACTGCTGAGATCGAAAAGTATCACCAAGAACTAATCCAGCAATGGACCGCGGCGCGGAAGAAAGGACAGATGGGTTTTGAGTTTAAGTACGATAAGAGAGACTTGTACTGCATTGCACTCCCAAGCGCGAACGAGCGGGAGGTTACAGCGTATAACCGGGCTGAGACTGAAATTGCTGACTGCTTGAACGTGCCTGCCGCGGTGAAACAGTTGCCGGGTTTGACGAGTTATTACAATTCCTCCCACAACGAACCATCCGAGTTTGGTTTTAGCTGGAGTTTGCTACTGCCAAGATTGGAATTTGAATCAGTCAGGGATAACGGGCAATCACAATACCTCTCCGTTCCGGGTGAGAATTCTTTCCGGGTACTCGTACAACGGTTCACGCTTACTAACCAGTTTGGCCTCGGAGACGTGCAGTTTGACAACCCCTCTGTGGATCAATCGCTGAACCGGATCCGGTTCGAGCCTAAAACACTAAAAACTATATATAGCGGGCTCTATCCCGAAAGTGATGGGAGCTATCGCATTATTTTAAACCGTGGGGAGCAGGCGATCTTCGATCCTAAAGGGAACCTGCGCGCCGTACTCACTACTGAAAGCAAAACACTCTACGACTACGACCCGAACAATCGCCTCGTTTCTATTCGCTACTTGCGCGGAGAGCACGAAGACAAAGTGAGCTTTGAATATGATGGAAAGAATCGCCTTATCGCAACCCTGTTTGGAAACAGGCGTGCCACTTTTGAGTACAACGTAGCCGGCAATCTCAGCTCAACGCAATGTGGCAATCAGGTCACGGCTTTTCGCTACAACGAAAAGCGATTGCTGACCGAAGTTATCCGTAACGGCATTCGGCTGGCAGAAAATACCTACGACGATCTGGGTCGTCTTTTAAAGCAAAAGGACGGAAGCGGCAGAGAAATTGAGCAGCAAACAGAGACCGCAGGGGACGATAGAGTGATTAGCGTCAAAGATGGAGTTGATCTGATTAAGAAAACCTATGACTCGCAACACAGACTGACTAAGGCCGAAAATGGAGATGGCGAATCTTCCCAATACCATTACGACGACTCGGGCCAGCTATCTCGGGTCGAGATCAATCTCTCGACCGGCGGCAAGGCGCAAGTCGACCTCTCGTCAGATCAAAAACTGGTATCAATTCAGGATCCCCGCGGCGTCCGTACTGAATATCACTATAATGCCAGGCACAGGCTTTCTGAGGTTATTGTTAACAGTCAGCGTGCCGCCGTTTATAGCTACGATGATCAAGACCGGCTGGCTGAAGCTTCGTACGCAGATGGCAGCAGAGAGACATTCGTTTATGACGCCGAGGGTCGCATTCAACAATATCGGCGTGAGACTGAAAACAGCAATGCAACAGCGACGGTTCAGTACAATTCCAACGGTGGTGTGATTGGTTTCAGCAACCCAACCGTTGGTGATATTCGAGTAGCCGAAGAACCAACCAAAGTCACTTTAATGCACGGGGATCAGACTTTCGTGTATCAGTATGATGATGTTCGGAAACTCTCGAGAGTGACTGCTCCTCACGGCTTTTTGCTTACCTACACTTATTCTTCGGATGGCCGGCTGGCAGGACTGGACCTGTTCCAGGCGGATCGTAGCAGCCGACTTGAGATTAGCAACAATGCGGTGGTCATCAAAAATTCGTTGGGAGGTAAGACGACATACGCTTATACCACTGAGGGATTGCTCGATTCAGTTGGGAGTAACGAGGGAACTTTAACCTCATATTCGTACGATAACAATGGACGGCTTCAACGAATCGAATTTCCCGATGGTCGATGTTTGCATTACTTCTATGATTCAACTACCGGTCGTGTGGTTGAAGAGCGATGGGCTAGGTGTCCGCCCACAAAAGTTTGAGGTAATCCTTAAAATCGCCCGAATTCTTAACTAACAAAAACCAGTGGCATCGAAATCCGACAAGTCAACTGCGATCTGGGTGGCCGTGATCGGCGCGGCTGCTATTATCACCGCCGCAATAATCGCCGCCACCTGTGGCAAGAAACCTTCCGATGGCGCCACCGCTAAGCCGAGCCCAACT
>Ga0187893_10004616_pt1 | contig 25944 bp, 16 predicted proteins | sample MA1701074metaG_FD_139574 | JGI IMG/M metagenome (GOLD analysis project Ga0187893, IMG submission 139574) | White microbial mat communities from a basaltic lava cave in the Kipuka Kanohina Cave System on the Island of Hawaii, USA - MA170107-4 metaG ... | reverse complement strand
TGGACGGCAACGCCTTCGGCCGCGACCCCCGCAAACGATCCGCAGGCGACGGAGGCGCTGGTCGAGAGCTACGTGCAGGCGGCCGCGGATCGTTTGCGGGGGTCGCGGCCGAAGGCGTTGCCGTCCTGAAGGGATTGGTGATGCGCATGGGGGAGGGGCTCGGCGCGGTCAGCGGGTCGCTTGCTCTTCTTCGCGAGAAGGAGCTTCGCCCCGTGATCCTCCACGGGCTCCAGCGCGAGCCCTTGTTCTCCATCAACGACGCCTCGGGCCGTCCGATCGCTTCGATCCTCGCGGAGGGATCGAAACCTCTGGTGTTCGTGAGCGGTGACCCCGGACCGCTGGCGCAGATTCTCGAGCGCAGCGGAGGAAAGATCACGTCGATCGTCACCATCCCCATCCGCACTCCGGTGACGACGCTCGGGCTCGCGTGCTTCTACGTCCCGCCGGAGTCGGCGGCCCCACGCGCGGAGGCGACGGAGCACCTCGAGCGGTGGGGCAGCGCCGTGGCCCTCGCGCTCGAGACCTCCGCGAACCGCGTCGCCCGGGAGCGCCTGCAGCAGATGGAGCGCATCGGTCTCGTCGGAAGGCTGGCGGAGCAGGCGATCCTGGAGATGGGTCCTCCCCTCGACCGGCTGTTCGCGACCATCGGGCGTCTCCGCACCGAGAGCGACCTGCGCGAGAGCTGGCAGGCCGAGCTTCGCGGCATGGCCTCTGAGCTCACGCGCGCCAAACGCTACCGCGACGCGGTGCTGGGTTTCATGGCGGGCCAGCCCGCTTCCGTCGACCTCATCCAGCTCGCGCCCGTGTTCCACGGCGTCCGCGCCTGGACGGCGGACAGCCTGGAGCGGCACTCGATCCGGCTCGAGGCCACGGAGCCCGCGGCCACCGACCGCGTTCGCGCCGACGCGTTCCTCCTGCGCTCGGTGCTCGCGGCGCTCGTGGAGCGCTCGGAACGGGAGCTCGCCGGACACTCCGGAGGCATCATTCAGCTCTCGTCCCGCATCGAGAACGGGAGGGTCTACATCCGCGTCGCGGACAACGTCTCCGCGGTGAAGACCGGCCGCGACGGCTCCGACTACGCGGCCTGGACCCTCGAGCGGAACGGCATGAGGTGGCCTCTCTCCTTCGTGCACAACGTGGTCGAGTACTTCCAGGGCCAGTGGTCGACTGCCTCCACGCAGCGCGGAAACGAGCTCACGCTGGTGCTTTCGGCGCAGTAGCCCCCTCCGTTTGCCGCTCTCCGCGGCCCTGTCATAACATGGGCGCGGAAGTCCCATGATCGACTCCTTCCTTCGGCGCGTCCTGTCGCCCCTGGTCACCTTCCGCGAGGGCGAAGCGGTCACCGGCGTCTTGATGTTCATCTACTCCTTTCTAGTCATGGCCGCCTACAACAACATCAAGCCCTCGGCGACCTCCAAGTTCATCGACGATCTCGGCGCCAACAACGTCCCCTACGTGTTTCTCATCGCGGGCCTCAGCATGGGCTTCATCATGAATTACTACAGCCGCGGGTTGGGGAAGGTGCCGAAGGCCTGGGTGCTCCCGGGAACCCAGGTGGCGATCGTCGGCCTGCTCGTCGCCTTCTGGTTCCTGTTCCAGACCGGACAGGTCTGGGTCTCGGCGGCGTTCTTCTTCTTCGGCCGACTGCTCCTCGGGATCTTCCTCATCAGCCAGTTCTGGACGCTGGCGAACGACATCTACGACCCCCGTCAGGCAAAGCGCGTCTTCGGCTTCATCGGCGGAGGCGCCATGCTCGGCGGAATGACCGGCTCCGGCCTCACCGCCATTCTCGTCAAGCGGGTGGGCACGGAGAACCTCATCCTGTTCAGCGCCGCCATCCTCGTTGTCTGTTTCTTTCTCATTCTCGAGATCCAGAGGCGGACGAGCACGATTGCCTCCAGGGAAGGCTCGTTCGACCTGAAGGAGGAGACGCTGGGAGGCGGCGAGGCGCTTTCCATGCTCCGGAGCTCCCGGCACCTCCAGCTCATCGCTCTCGTCATCGGCTTCTCCGCCCTCGGGGCGGCAACCCTGGAGACGCAGCTCTTGATGGCTGCCGAGTCGGAGGTGGCGGGGACGGACGCCATCACGAGCTTCCTCGCGGGCATCACGTTCTACATCTCCCTCATCGGCCTCGTCATCCAGATCTACTTCACGTCGCGAATCTACAGCCTCCTGGGAATCGGATTCGCGATGGCGGTGTTGCCGGCGAGCCTCGGCGCGACGGCGCTCATCATTCTTATGAACAAAGCCCTCTGGGCTTCGAGCGTCGCCCGGGTCAGCGACAGCGCCCTTCGCTACAGCCTCGACAAGACCACGCGGGAGACGCTCTTTCTCCCTCTCAGCGCGGAGATGAAGCTCAAGGCGAAGGGGTTCGTCGACGTAGTCGCCGACCGATTCATCGGCAAAGGCATCGGCTCGGTCGTGCTCCTCATCGCGATCCAGTGGCTGAAGCTCACGTGGTGGCAGCTCAGCTTCCTGAGCCTGATGTACTGCGGACTGTGGCTGGTGCTCACCCGAATCGCGAAGAAAGAGTACCTCTCGGTCTTTCGCAGGAGCATCGAGACCATGGCGCTCGAGCCGGAGCGGCTCACGCGCGAAGCGGGCGACTCCGCCACCATCGAGACTCTCGTCGAGGAGCTCGGGAGCACGGACGACGAGCGCGTTCTCCGCTCCATCGAGTTCCTCGAGCAGCTTGGCAAGAGAAACCTCGTCACCCCGCTCCTCCTTCACCATCGCTCCCCCCAGGTCCGTGCGCGCGCCATCGCGGCGGTGAAGGACTCATCGCCCGAGGTCCTCGAGCGCTGGGCCCCGTCTCTCGAACGCTCTCTCCGGGACGAGGACCCGGACGTGCGCGCGGCCGCCCTTTCCCTTCTCACGACCATTCGCGGAGGAGACGTGCGGGATCGGATCCGGCCGTACCTTACCGACGCCGATCCGAGAATCGCCGCTACCGCCGCCGTCGCGTTCGCGGAGAGCCCGAACGAGGGCGATCGGGAAGAGGCCCGGCGCGTTCTCGAGAGGCTCACCGGCGACGGGCGGGACGCGATGGCTCCCGCGCGGCGCGAGGCGGCGAGGGCCGTCGCCCGCACGACCGACCCCCGGTTCCGGCAGATCCTGCTCCCCCTCATGCTCGACGCGGATCCGAGCGTCGCCCGGGAAGCGATCGCGAGTGCCCGGCTTCTGGGAGATGCCGACCTGCTCTTCGTTCCCACCCTCATCTCCCTGATGCGGGATCGACGCCTCAAGAACGCGGCCCGGGAAGCGATCGTGAGCTACGGCGAGCCCGTCATCCCCGCCCTCACCTACTTCCTCCGGGACGAGGAGGAGGACCGCTGGGTCCGCAGGCACATCCCGGGGACCCTCGCTCGAGTTCCCTCCCCGGCGTCGGTCGAGGCCCTGGTCGAAGCCCTCGGAGCTCAGGACGGATTCCTGCGCTACAAAGCGGTGGTGGCTCTCGAGCGGATCCGCAGGGAGAACCCCGACATCGCCATCCCGTTCGCTCCCATCGAGGGCCTCATCCTGAAGGAGGCGGCGCGTTATTACCGATACCTGGGCGTGAGCTACAACCTCTTCGAGAAAGGCGGCCTCGCGCGCGACGGCCTTCTCGCGCAGGCGCTCTCGGAAAAACTGTCGCGCGGCCTCGACCGGCTCTATCGGCTCCTGGGCGTCCTCTACGACCGGAAAGATGTCCGGGCGGCGCGTGTCGCGATCGAACGCGGAGACGCGCGGGCCCGGGCGAGCGCAGTCGAGTTCCTCGACAACACGCTCTCCGGACAGCTCCGAAAAACCATCCTTCCGATCATCGACGACGTTCCACTCGCCGAGCGCGTGCGCAAAGGCAACGTGCTTCTCAAGAGCCGGATCCGTGGGATCGAGGAGACGCTGGAACGCCTGCTCTACGACGACGACCCGGTGGTGGCGGCCCTGGCCATCGACCTGGTGCGGGAGAGGAAGGTCTGGTCGCTCGCCTCCGGTCTCGAGGAGGTCCTGCAGTTCCGCGACGTTCGCGACTTCATCGTCTTCGAGTCCGCGTCGAGTGCGCTCGCCGCCTATCGCCTGAGAGCCCATGAGCCCCATCCCGTTTGAGCTCCTCCCGCCTGTGCCGGCCGTGGACCTCGTCTGCCGGCTGAAGGCAATCCCCCTGTTTCGGTTCGCCTCCGTGGACGAGCTGTTCCGGGTCGCGACCATATCGCGCCAGGTTCGATACGCGGCGCACGCGCCCGTGCAGGAACGGGGCGGCCCCGCGGAGTACATCCAGGTCCTGGTGCAGGGAACCTTCCGCGTCGATGTCGGAAGCGAGGGCGCATCCGAGCTCATGACGCCGCCCGCGATGCTCGGCGTTCAGGAGGTCCTGAAGGGAACGGCGCTACTGAGCTCCGCTTCCGCCGAGACCGACTCCATCGCCCTGGTCATGCCCGCGGAGGAGTTCCGTGCTCTTCTCGCGGCCAACATCGAGCTTTCCCAGGGCCTGTTCCGTATGCTGCTCGAGTCGAGAAACGGCGACGCCGGGATCGAGCCGGCGGCCCGGCCTGGCGCTCCTTTGCGTTACGACGCGCGGGCCGCTCCTCTTTCGAACGTGGAGAAGGTTCTGTACCTCCAGATGGTTCCGATCCTCTCTCACGCCACCGCCGAGGAGCTGTACGAGGTCGCCGCCATCGCCCGGGAAATCCCGCTTGCCGACCAGGAAGTTCCGTTCTCGGCGGGTGCTCCGGCTTGGATCGGGTTTGTGCTCTCCGGGGCGATCGAGCTCACGAACGCCGACGGCGCGAGCCGGCGAGTCGACGCCGGGCGCTCCTTTGGAGTCCGCGAGACCCTCGCGGGCGCGAGCTTCCTCGAGACCGCCCGCGTCGTCGCCCCCGGCAAGGCGCTCCAGATCGACCGGGAGCCGCTGTTCGACCTGCTGTCCGATCGAATGGACCTGCTCCAGGGGGTGTTCAGCGCGGTGTTCCACCGCAAGGGCGGAGATCTGGCCATCGACTGATGCGGCTCTCCCGACGCGCTTTCCTCGTCAGCGTTTTCCTGCTGGCACTCGCCGGCCCCGGGTCCTCGGCTGAGGAACAGCCTTGGGAATGGACCGGCGTCCCCCGAGTGGTCGCCATCGGCGACGTCCACGGCGCCTTCGACAATATGGTAGCGGTGCTGAAGACCGCGGGGATCATCGACGAAAAGATGAAGTGGAAGGGCGGGAAGGCCCACCTCGTGCAGAACGGCGATGTCCTCGATCGCGGCCCCCATTCCCGGAAGGCCATGGACCTCCTGATGGAGCTCGAGGAGCAGGCGGAAAAAGCGGGCGGGCGCGTCCATGCGCTCATCGGGAACCACGAGGCGATGAACGTGGTCGGGATTCTCGATCTCGTCTCGAAGCAGGAGTACGAGTCTTACAGCAATCGGGACTCCCGCCAGCTCCGGGATGCTGCGTTCGAGCGCTACTTCGAGCAGATGCGCCAGGAGGCGAAGGAGAGGAACGAGAAAGCGCCCGACAAGAACGCCCTTCGACAGGAGTTCGAAGAACGGTTTCCGCTCGGCTACGTCGAGCATCGCCAGGCCTTCTCCGCATCGGGCAAGTACGGGAAGTGGATCCGTGGGAACAACGTCGCGGTCAGGATCAACGGTGTCGTCTTCTCCCACGGCGACTGGAACGAGAAGATGGCCCAGCTCGGCATCGCCGAAGTGAACCGCCGGGTCCGCGCGGAGCTCTCGGATCAATCGCCGCTCGAAGGAGGCGTCGCGTTCGACACGGAGTCGCCGCTCCAGTACCGTGGTCTTTCCCATTCGGCGCTCACCGCGGCCGCCCAGGCGGCGGAAGACCCGAGGGTATCGGCGATCCTCGCGACCCTGGGAGCGACCCGTCTGGTCGTCGGCCACACCGTGACTTCGGGGGTCATCGAGTCGCGCTTTTCCGGAAAGCACATCAGCATCGACACCGGGATGCTCGAGCTCTATCGGGGCGGGCACCGTGTGGCGCTCGAGATCGAGGGCGACGCCCTGAGGGCGATGCACGACGGAGGTTCGGTCCCCATTCCCGAGACGATGGACGAGACGACGTTCGGGAGCTACATGCTCGCGGTTTCGAAGGTGGACCCGGAGAACGTCGACGTCCAGCTGAAGCTCGCGGATTCGCTCCAGCAGGAGGGACGGGCGCCCGAGGCCGCCGCACTGCTGGAGAAGCTGTTCCAGAAACCGGGCCTGGTCCCGTTCCGCTACCGCGAGACCCTCGGGTTCTATTACGAAGCGAAGGGGGAGCGGGACCGGGCCCGCGGGCAGTACCTCGAATACATCGACGGTCTCGCGAGGCTCGCCGAACAGAACTCCGACAATCCCAACCTCACGACTCTTCTCGTCCGATTCTGCATCGACAAGAACCTCGAGCTGAACCGAGCCGAGTCCATCATCGACGGAGCGATGAAGCGCTCTCCCGGAAGCCCGAGCTTTCTCCTGACTCGCGCGAGGCTCCACATCGCGCGCTCCCGGTTTCAAGAAGCGCTCGCGATCCTCGAGGGCCTTCCGCCCGAGGGAGGCATGCGCTACGACATCCACTTCTTTCGCGGCCTCGCGTACCTGGGGCTCGGCGACCGCGAACGCGCGCGCGTGGCCTTCGAGCGGGCGCTCGAGGTCGAGCCAAACCGCTCGGAAGCGCGCGACGAGTTGAAGAAATTGGAAGCGCTGCCCCTGCCGCAGTAGCGAAGAGAGACACCCGCGGAGAAGGAGGGGACGGGAGGGCGCGGCGGCCCTCCCGTGGACCAAAACGTGGCGCGGAGCCTAGACTTTCTTGGGGACGACGGCGTCCTTGCAGGCCTTGGCAACGCGGAACTTGACGACCGTCTTCTTCGGAATCTGGATTTCCTCGCCCGTCTGCGGGTTCCTGCCCTTGCGGGCGTTACGCACGGACTTCACCAGCTTTCCGAGCCCGGGAATGACGAACACGCCTGTCCGCTTCGTCTCCTTGATCGCGAGGTTCGCGAGCTGCTCGAAGATGGCCGCCGACTGCTTCTTCGGGATCTGCAACGTCTCCGCAAACTCGGCCACGATCTGTGTTTTCGTCAGGGGTTTGGACGCCATTCCTCAAGTCTCCTTTGCGTGAACGTTCCCAATGCGAACCTTCCATGGATGAGGAAGGACCGCGTTTTCAATGCACACTGTCGACCGCCCGCGTGCGAGCGATTCCGGCCCGTACTTCATCAATTCCGTTGTTGAGTAAGAACCTCGACCGTGTCCAATCGGCGCTTATTGTATTCGCCTTGCTTTCAAGAAGCAAGGGTGGAAGTGAAAAAAACCGCGAAAAAACGACGTTTTCTGGCCCTCCCGGACGTCAGTGGTCCGATGTCTTCCGCGGCCAGACCGTTCCCTGGTCCTTCGACTTCACCGCACCGAGCCCTTTGAAGACGAACTTCTGGAGCCTCTTTCCCTCGTAGGTCTCGGTGGTGTAGATGTTCCCTTTGGAGTCGGTGGCGATGCTGTGCACTCCGAAGAACTGGCCCGGCTGGCGCCCGCCCGAGCCGAAGCTCGTCAGGAGATCGAGCGAGCCCCGATCGAGGACGTAGACTTTCTCGTTCTTCCCGTCCGCGATGTAGATATATTTCTGCTGCGGGTCCTTCGAGAACGCGATGTCCCACACGGAACCGTCCCCCCGGGTCTCTCTCTCGATGAACGTCTCCTTCACGAACTTGCCGTCCTTCTGAAAAACCTGGAGGCGATCGTTCGGCCGGTCGCACACGTAAACGAGCCCATCGTTCGAGGGGTCGGCGCAGTGGACCGGATTCCGGAACTGCTGGGCGACCGGAGCCGCAGGATCGTACGGGCCGAGGTCGGCGTCGTGGGGCTTGTTGCCGTAGGCCCCCCAGTAGCGCTTCAGCTCGCCCGAGTCCATGTCGAGGACCGCGACGCGCTTGTTCAGGTATCCGTCGGCGAAGTATGCCTCATTGGCGCCGGGATCGAACGCGATCTTCGCGACTCTCCCGAAGTTCTCCTTGTCGTGGCTCCCTCCGACCCACTTGGGCTCCTTTTCGGTGTAGGCGGGCGCGCGGCGGACTCCCGGCTTTCCGAACTGCTTCAGGAACTTACCGTCCCGGGTGAACTTCAGGACGTGAGCGTCGTCACCCCCGTTGCCGCCGATCCAGACGTTGTCCTTGTGGTCGATGGTGATGCCGTGGTTCGAGCTCGGCCAGTCGTAGCCCTGGCCCTTCCCTCCCCAGTGGCTCACCAGGTTCCCCTCGGGATCGAACTCCAGGACGGGGGGCGCGGGAACGCAGCATTGAACGGCGGTCTTGGGCGTGGTGGCGGCGCCGATCTCCGTCCTCTGATTGAAGCTATCGGGGCGATGGATGATGAACACGTGGTCGCGGGAATCGACGGTGACGCCGATGGCCGAGCCCAGGAGCCAGTTGTTCGGAAGCGGCTTGGGCCAGAGCGGATCGACCTCGAACATCGGGGCCTGAACGTCCGCGGGAGCGGCCGCCGACGCATCCAGCATGTATTGGCCGAGGCCGAGGGCGGCGAAAACGGCGGCGAAGGCCGCGCCCACCATCAGGTTTGACTTCTTTCTCAGGAGTCCCATCTTCTCTACCTCTCTTCCGAATTAGGTCTCACGCAAAAGCGGCGGCGAGTATAGCTCATTTGCGCCAGGGGCGTCGATCCCCTAGGCTCCTGGCATGATGCGGATTCCCGTCCTTGCCGCGCTGACCCTGCTCATAACGCTCGGGAGAGTCGGCTCCGCCCACGAGATCCCGACCCACGTCCGCGTCCAGGCGTTCCTCGAGCCGAAGGGAGATCGGCTGCGGCTTCTGGTGCGGGTCCCTCTGGCCGCGATGCGGGACATGAACGTACCCACCGACGCGCTCGGCTACCTCGACTTGACGCGCGTCGACTCCGTTCTTCGGGACGCCGCCCTCCTCTGGATCGCGGGCTACGTCGAGATGTACGAGGGCGACGAGCGCCTTTCGAGCCCGACACTGGTGGCGGCACGGGTATCGATTCCCTCCGACCGCTCGTTCGACGATTACGCGAGCGCCCTCGCGCATGTCCAAGGTCCAACCCTTCCTTCCGACACCGAGATCTACTGGGCCCAGGGGCTCCTCGACGTTCTCTTCGAGTACTCGATCGAATCGGACCGCTCCAAGTTCGCCATGGAGCTCGGTCTCGATCGCCTCGGGCTCTCGGTTGTCAACGTCCTCCGCTTCCTCGAGCCCGACGGCTCCGTGCGGGCGTTCGACTTCGTGGGCAACCCTGGTCTCATCCGGCTGGACCCGGCGTGGCATCAGGCGTTCTTCAGCTTCGTGCGGCTCGGCTTCCTGCACATCCTCGGGGGATTCGACCACCTGCTTTTCCTTTTCTGCCTCATCATCCCCTTCCGCAGGTTCCGGGAGCTGGTCCTCCTGGTGACGGCGTTCACTCTCGCTCACTCCGTCACTCTCGTCGCCTCGGCGTACGGCATCGCGCCCTCGGCTCTGTGGTTTCCGCCGCTGGTCGAGACCTTGATCGCGGCCTCCATCGTCTATATGGCTCTCGAGAACATCGTCGGGGGCAAGGTGCGGAAGCGCTGGGTCATCACGTTCGGCTTCGGCCTGGTCCACGGGTTCGGATTCTCGTTCGCGCTCCGCGAGACCTTGCAGTTCGCGGGCTCGCACCTTCTCACGTCTCTTCTGGCGTTCAACCTCGGAGTCGAGCTCGGACAGCTCCTTGTGCTCGCGATTCTCCTGCCCGCGCTCGCTCTCCTTTTCCGCTACGTGGTTGCCGAGCGCGTGGGGACGATCGTCCTGTCGGCTCTCGTGGCCCACACGGGCTGGCACTGGATGGTGGAGCGTGGAGCGCGGCTCCTCGAGTTCGACTTCCCGGAGCTCGACGCTCAGCTCCTCGCAAGCGCTTTGCGCTGGCTCATGCTCCCGGTCGCCGTCGCGGCGATCTACTGGCTCATCGGGGTTTATCGCAAGACAGACGAAGAGCGCACCGGAGGAAGCTCGTCACCGTAGCCGCGCGAGCTCCGCCTTCGAGAGCTTCGCCGCCGGCCCCTGCACCATCGCATTGAAGAGGAGCTTGAACGTGGCCGGGGTCTGCGTCCTGAAATCCACCTGGCTCCCGAGCGTCACGGCAGTTCCCTTTCCCACCTGAAACCAGACGACGTTCGCCTGCTCGCGCAGGAGCTCGTCACCCAGGAGCCAACCGCTCGCAGCCTGCTTCTCCTCGTCGGGATAGCGGGCCACGACGCGCGCCTGCACGTCGAAGCTCGGCTCGAGGCGGTAGGCCTGATCGAAGGCGAAGAACACCGGCCACCTTTCAGGCATCCCGAAGGCGACGGGGTGAGAGGTGTCGAACTCCTGCTTCAGCAGGGAGCCGGGGCAGTAGAAGACGGACGTGGGGTCCACGACTTTCGACTCGAGGGCTTTCGCGAGCGCCGCCGGACTCTGGAACGATTCCTTGAAGAGCCGCTCCACTTCCTCCGCCGCCACAGGGGGTCGGTCGTCGCGCCGGGCGCCGCCACGTCCGAACCGCGGCGGCGCCTCCGGGAGGACGGGCTCGATCGGAAGCGAGAGGAGGTCGCGCGCGGTCGCAACCGCGCTTCCGATGGCGACGAGAGTTCCTCCCTGGTGGACGAACTTCCGGAGCTCCGCGAACCCCGCGTCCCCGACCCCGTACGCCCAGCGCCAGCTCTCGTCGTATTGGTCCGATGACAGCCCCTGGATCATCCGGCTTTTCGACGTGCCGGAGGGAAGCACGATGACGTCGTACTTCTTCGAGAGGTCGGCGAAATCCACGGACGACATCACTTCATGATGGAAGCCGTACTGCTCGAAGAGCCACCGGAGCCATCCGGCCGGCATGTTGTTCGCGACCTTGTAGAGGCCGATGCGCGTCGGCCTCTTCATGCGGAACCCCTCGACGGGCGGGGCGGTGTCCGCTCCGAGCACCTGGAGGCTCGAGGCCGCGCTCAGCTCTTCGAGGATCTTCTGGGATTTCGTCGACGGAGGCACGAGGAACGCCCCCGGCGGAAATTTCCTGCCGCCGCTCTCGAACGCCCCGCCCGCCCGAAAGACGTCGAGTCCCTCCGCGGAAAGACGGTTCAACGCGAGAAAGCCCGCGTTCGTCTCGGCGGGAATCACATAGGCCCAGCGCGGTCGAGCCGGAAGTGGCTGCCTCTCCGGCGCGGGATTCTCGATGCGCTCGGTCGCGACCGTGAGCGGCTCGCTCACGGGCTCGACGTCGACTCCCACGAGGTAGCCGAGGGTATGCCCGGTGACGTCGTAAGGGGGAATGGGAGGACCGCCCGGGTAGTAGCGGAGATCCGGATAGACCTGGACCTCGAGCATGGTCTTCGCGAACGCTCCGTACGGCTGGTTCAGGGGAACGACGAACGCGCCCGCGGAATAGCTCTTTCCTCCCGCGGAGAAATCCGATTTCGCACGATGGATCTCGACCTCGCCGAAGTCTAGGATCTCGAGAAGCTGCCGCAGGGCGTGGGGGTCGCGCTGTTCTTTCGGAATCACGAACGCGTAGGGCGGCTCGTTGCGTAGGGCCCAGTCTCGATGGACCCGGTAGAAGTTCGAGAGCCACTCCCGCCGGTACTTCGCGAGATGCGTGAGTCCGCCGAAGACGGCGGTCATCCCGTAGTCCATGATCTGCGACAGGCGCCACTCGGATTTCGTGTAGGGCCGCGGGAAGTTCCAGCGCGTTTCCCGTGGACCGAGCGGCGCTCCCGTCGGGCTCACGAAGGGCTCGGCGAGGTTCGCGCTCGCGATCTCGGTCAGGATCCGCGGCTGCCCGTGGTAGACCATGTACTGCCGCGCCGGGGCCCAGAGATCGTACTGGCTGTTATACGAGACCCCCTCCTTCCCCGAAGCCGCGAGCGCGCCCGCCATGGCGAGCCCGATCTGGGCCTGCCCGGCGACGAGGAGGGGATGGACGTTCGGGTCGTACGGATCCTGAAAAGGCGGGACGAAGATCCGGGCTCCCGTCTGGCCCATCTGGTGCATGTCGTGGGTGACGGTGGGCTTGAAGACGTTCTGGATCTTCTCGACGTTGAGACGGGTCTCCTTCTGGGTGAACATGAACCAGTCGCGGTTGTCGTCGTGGCCGGCGTACTTGTGGTAGAGGTCGGGATAGACCCGGTTCCACTTCGTCCCTTTCGTCCGGTACCAGTGGTCGATGACCATCACCTGGCCGTCCGGGTTCTGCGAGGGCACGATAAGGAGAACGGTGTTGTCGAGGATCTCCCGGATCTCCGGGGAGTCCTCGGTCGCGAGCCGGTGCACGATGAGCGGAATGGCCTGGCCGTTTCCCACCTCCGTCGAGTGGATGGTGGCGTAGAGGAAGTAGAAGGGCCGCCCCTCTTCGGCGAGGGCAATCGCCTCGTTCTCCGCGAGGCCGCGCGGGTCCGCGAGCCGGCGGTTGATCTCGACGAGCCGGTCGAGCCGGCTGAGGTTGTCGGGGCCCGAGATCTGGAGAAGGACGTAGTCGTTCCCGAGCGTCGTCTTCCCCAGCTCCTGGTACAGGACTCGATCGGAGGTGGCCGCGATCTGTTTCAGGTATTCCAGAACCGCCGGGTAGCGGGCCATCTCCCCGTCCGTTCCGAGCTCGAAACCGAAGAAGCTCTCCGGGGAGAGGACGTTCTCCGCCGAAGCCGGCGCAGCAACGAAGGCAAGGCCGATGACGAAACCGGCAACGCGAGCCATGATTCCCCCCTATCGTCCCTTGAGAAGTTGTTCGACGCTCGAGAGCCTCCCATTCATCACGACCATCTCCGTCTTCCGGACGTTCTTGATGTCCTCCAGCGGGTCCCCGCCGAGGAGCACGAGGTCGGCGATCTTTCCCGGCTCGATCGTTCCCAGATCGTCTCCGGCGCCGAGGGCCTCGGCGGCGACCCTCGTAGCACTTTCGATCGCGGCCATGGGGCCGAGCCCCGCTTCTGCCAGCGCCTCGACTTCGAGAAGGAGCCCGAGCCCGTAGGGAACGATGGGGGAGTCGGTGCCCGCGACAACCTTTCCGCCTCGGTCGTGGATCGCATCGATGGTTTTGAACATCGGTTCCACGACTTCCCGCGAGAGCTTGGGGTCGCCCGGACCGTTGGCGCGTTTTAGGCTCTCCTGCGCGAACGGCGGAAAGAGCGCAAGGAGGCGGACGTCCTCGAGAAGGCTCGGCTCACGCGCGAGAGCGAGGGCGTACCCGCCCTGGATGAGGACGGTCGGCGTGAAGAAGACCCCGGAGCGAGCGATGAGCTCGACGACGTCGTCGTAGCTCCTCCGGAGCTGAGTCAGCTTGGGAGAGAAGCCGCGCCGCGAGGTCCCGCTCAAGTGCTCGATGCCGTCGATGCCGTAGGCGACGGCCGGATACACCTCATGGGAGGTGACGTACATTCCCGCTGCGTGCGCCTTCTCGATGACTTCTTTCTGGAGCGCGTCGGGAAGCCGCACGTACGTCTTCACCAGGTCGTAGTCGAGGGCCAACGCCCGTTTCACCTCCTCCTCGAGCTCTTCGCCGTCGTTGAGCGCGAGAGCGCCTCCGTAGTAGACGCGGTCGCCGTCGAAGGTGGCGCCGGTGTAGAAGATGCGCGGTCCCACCCGCCGGCCCGCGCGGATCGACTCCCTCTCTTCGAGGACGCGGTAGAGCGCGTCGGCGGGCGTCCGGAGGGAAGTGATCCCATAGGAGAGCCACACTTTTCCCTGCCGGCTTCCCCAGGTGGGAAGCCCGAGGTGAGTGTGCATCTCGATGAGCCCTGGGATGAGAGTCTTCCCCTCCCCCGAGACCCTGCGGAAGTCCTCGGGGACTTCGCCGCCCGTAGGCTCCACCCGCTCGATGCGGTTCCCCTCGATTCGAACGTCCATCGCCTCTCGGGGCGGAGCGCCCGTTCCGTCGAGGACGCGCACGTTTTGAATGAAGAGCCGGCCCTCCGAAGAGATGACTTCGAAGCCGTGGTGGACCTCGATCTTCCTCAGCGCTCCGGTTGCGACCTCGAGCTCAGCCAGACCATCGACCCCGAGAAAGAAGATCTTCTTGCCGTCACCCGACCAGCTCGGGAAGTCCACGACCTCGCCCGCGACCTGCTTGGGTTTTCCGCATGGGACGCCCTCGGGAGTCACGGGCAGAACCCAGAGTCCTCCGTCCATCGCGAACGCGAGAGCGCCTCCGTCCGGCCGCCAGACGGGCCCGTCGCCGTCCCGGACCCCGACGCTGCGATCGGGCTCCTCGAGAATCCGGGATTCTCCGGTCACGGTGTCGACCACCAGCACCCGGTTGTATCCCTCGCGAAACCTGGAGGAGATGGGAACGTGAACCGAGAGCGCCACGTGGCGCGAGTCGCTCGACCAGGTGGGAATTCCGACGCCGCGCCGCGACTCGGTGAGAACGCGGTCCGCAGAACCATTTACATCCGTCACGTGCAGCCTCGAGTCATGGTCCACGTAGGCGATCCACTTTCCATCGGGTGACCACGCGGGGGAAACCTCCGCGCCAAGAGACGAGGTGAGTCGCTTTTCCCCCTCGCTCGGAGGCGCCTCCACGTCCTTGATCCAGAGGTCCATCGTCCCCGCGCGATCGCTCGCGAACACCAGGGAGCGGCTGTCGGGCGCCCAATGAGGGTCGGTATCGAGAGGCTCGTCCCGCGTGAGAGGGATGGGATCGCCTCCCCCGGTCGGAACGAGGAAGAGATCCCCGAGGGCGGCGTATGCGATGAGAGACTGATCGGGAGAGACGACCGGACGCACCATTCCGCGCACGGGCCTCCGCTCGCGGCTCTTCGGAAAATCCACGGGGCGCCTTCGATACCCGCGCCGATCGAGGACCACCTCGGCTTCGAAGGGAATCTTCCGCGGTTCACTTCCGGTCTCGAGGCTTTGCCGATAGAGGGAGCCAGCCGCGGTGTAGACGATTTCTTTCGTCGCCGCCCACTGCGGGCGGAACGGGAAGACGTCCTCGGGGGTATCGAGGAGCCGGGGCTCGCCGCCTGCCAAGGGAACGATGGCGAGATGGCTCGCGTCGGCCGCCCGTCCCAGGGCGTCGGCGCCGGCGGCGCCAAAAGTGAGCACCGGGAACGCCACGAGCTTCCCGTCCGGGCTGACCGTCGGCGAGGACACCGCGCCCTCGAGCTCCACCACCGGGACCGCTTCGCTCTCGCCGCTCGCCTTCATCCGAAAGAGTGCCGGTGTCCGCTTCTCGCCGCGGTCGGAAACGAACACCACCTCGTCGCCTGAGGGGGACCACGCAGGCATGTAGTCGTGGGCAGGATCCGTCGTAAGCTGCTTCATTTCCTTGGTTCCGATGTCGAGAATCCAGAGGTCGTAGTTCCCGGAGCGGTCGGAAGAGAACGCGACTCGCGCTCCGTCCGGTGAGAGCGCGGGCTCGCGATCGTCGGCGCGACCGTCCGTCAGTGCCGCCGCTGAAGAGCCGTCCACGCCCATCGACCAGATGTCCCAGGTGCCGCTGCGGTACGACTGGAACACGACGCGGCTCCCGTCGCGGGCCAGGTCGGGAAGCCGATCGTCGCCGAGACCGTCGGTGAGCGCGGTGGCAGCGCCGCCTTCGGAGGGAAGCCGCCAAAGAGTTCCGTGCAGATCGAGGATGAAGCTTCCATCCGTGGGCGACTGCGCCGCCGCGAAGTTTGTGCCCTCGCGCAGGGTGAGACGGATTTCCTTCGCGAGCGCGGGAGACGCGAAGGAGGGAATCGAGAGAACGCCGATGGCGAGGAGAAACTCGTGCTTCATCGCTGCGAGTTTACACCCACTCCAGCCGTTCCACGCCTACTCGCCCGGCGCAAACACCAGCTCATCGGTCGAGGGAATGTCGAACAACACGACGCCGTGCGTTTTGCGAAGCCGGTCACGAACGCTCCTCGAGATCGGGACCTGCCGTCCCTTGCTCCAGCTCCCTTCTCCCGACGGTCCAAAGATCGCAAGGCAGAAGTGCCGGCGTGAGGTGCTGTGCCGGATTCCATAGCGGATTCCCATGAATCCATGACGCCGGAAAGCGCGTGCCCACGCCTGTGGCAGATGGTATGGAGTCGAAGTCGAGATCTCCGACGTGAGCCACTTCGTAGCGCGTCGGGCGAGCGTGTCGGCGAGTGGATACGGCCGCGGAACGCGAAGCGCGCGGAGTTGCCGCCCCGCGAGGAGGCTCGCGGGAACGATTCCACCCGGCTCGAGACCTGGGCCGAGAGTCTCGAGAAGCGCGCCGAGGTCATCGCTCGCGAGGTAGCAGGTGCCGTCGGGCTTCGGCAGGTCGAAGCGGCCTTCCATCGAGGAGGAGAACCACCATGGACCGTAGCCGTCCCGAACCACACGCCAAAGGGTGCGAGCGGCCTTCAGGGAGAAACGGGGGAAGCCGGCGAGCGGCTCGTCGTGTCTGGGTGGCCGAAGCGAGAGCTTTTGCCGGCTCACGAAAGCCAGCGCCGCGAAGCATCGCGAGCGAGAAACTTGACTCGGTCGAGCTCTTCCTCGGCACGGATGCGGTCTAACGGCCGCTCGCCGCCGAGCCGCGCGTCTTTCGAAACCAGCCACGCAGCCACCGCCCACCGATCGACTCTTCGATCGAAGGAGCGCAACACCTCGGGGAGTCCGGGAAGGACGCCGCGGTTCTCGAACTGGTACACAGGGTAGACCCAGACCCCATCTCGCGTCTTCATTCCGAGAAGGGTTCGCTTGCCGAGCCGCTCGTTCACCGCCTGCCGCGTGATGCCGAGCAGCGACACCACTTGATCCGTGCGATAGAAGGGTCCGATGTGCTCGTTCACGGGCGACGGGGCGGGCACCGCCGACGTCATGCGCCGCGCGACCTCATCGATACCGAGATCCGTCACGCTTCGGCCGGTCGCCCGGTAGCGCCGCTCGATGTCGAGAAGCGATTCGCGCACACGGTCGAGCACCCGCTCGACCGTGGCTTCCATGATCCTGCCCTGTCCCGCCATGGCCCCAGTGTACGGCCGCCAAGGTGGCGCTGTCAAGTTCGTCAAGCAAGGGTGTCGAGTCCCCGCCCGCTCGCGCTAAGGTAAGGAGGTGCGCGCGAGGCTCCCCGCTCTCTTCGCACTCACCCTTCTGAGCGCCGTCTGCTCCTCCCAGGAGCGCCCCCCGGGCACGAACCGGCTGATCCACGAGTCGAGCCCCTACCTCCTCCAGCACGCGCGGAACCCCGTCGACTGGCACCCCTGGGGAGAGGAGGCCATCGAGCTCGCGCGAAGGCTCGACCGGCCGATCTTCCTCTCCATCGGCTACTCCACCTGCTACTGGTGCCATCGGATGGAAGAGGACGTCTTCGAGAATCCGGAGATCGCGGCGCTCATGAACGCGAGCTTCGTCAACATCAAGGTCGATCGCGAGGAGCGGCCGGAGCTCGACGAGATCTACATGACCGCGACCCAGCTCCTGACGCGGGGAGGCGGCTGGCCGAACAATCTCTTTCTGACGCCCGCTTTGAAGCCGTTTTTCGCGGGAACGTATTTTCCTCCGGAGGATCGAAAGGGAGCCGTCGGCTTTCCCACGGTTCTGCGGCGCATCGAGGAGATGTGGCGGACGGACCGGGAGAAGATCGAGATGGCGGCGGCGAACGTCGCACAAAGCATCGAGAGAGTCACCGCTTCCGCGAACGAGGCCGCCCCCGACGTTCCCTCTCCGGGCGCCGCCCGCGCCGCGCTCGAGGCCCTCGCGGAGACGTTCGACGCGGATTGGGGCGGCTTCGGTGCGGCACCGAAGTTCCCCTCGCCCCCGAATCTGTACCTCCTCCTCTCTCTCGCCTCCGAAGGCAACGCGGACGCTCTGAAGATGCTCCGCATCACACTCGAGCGCATGGGTGAGGGCGCCCTCTACGACCAGGTGGGCGGGGGCTTCCATCGCTACGCGACCGACCGCGAGTGGCGCGTCCCCCACTTCGAGAAGATGCTCTACGACAACGCCGCGCTCGCGGAGATCCTCGTCGAGTCCTACCGGCTCACGTCCGATCCCGAGCTCGAGCGGCTCGCGCGCGGCACTCTCGACTTCATTCTCGAGAAGCTCACGGGGGCTCGCGGCGGATTTCTCTCAGCGGTCGACGCCCAGTCGGAAGGACGCGAGGGCGCCTATTACGTCTGGACGCGGGAGGAGATCGAGAAGCTCCTGACGCCTTCGGAGCTCGAGCGCTTCGCGCCCGCGTTCGGCCTCGACCGTGCGCCCAACTTCGAAGGACGCGAGCACACGCTGTACCTCGCCTCGAAGCTCGCAAAGGAGAAGCTCAACGCGCTGGAGCCCGCATTCGAGAAGCTCCGGCGGGCCCGAGAGACGAGGCCCTTTCCTCTCGTCGACGACAAAGTCCTCGCGGACTGGAACGGGATGACGATCGCGGCGATGGCGAAAGCGGGGACCGCGTTTCGCGAGCCACGGTATCGAGATGCCGCGGAGAGAGGGGCCCGATTCCTCCTCGACGAGCTCCGAAGCGATGAGGGAGCCCTCCTTCACGTCTGGCGCGACGGAAAGGCGCGTGTCGAGGCTTTTCTCGACGACTACGCGTTCGTCGCTCGCGGGCTCCTCGTCCTCCATCGCGAGACGGGTGAGGAGAAATGGCTCCTGGAGGCCGAGCGCCTCGTCGAGGAGATGGAGGGGCGCCTGCGCGACCCCCGGGGCGGCTACTACCAGTCGCCCGCGAAACCGTACCTCCTCGTCCAGACGAAGCCCTTGAACGATGGTGTTACCGCTTCCGGCAACGGGGTCGCGATCGCCGTCCTTCTCGAGCTCTTCGAGCTCACGGGAAAGGACGTTCATCGTCAGCGCGCCGAAGATGCCCTCCGCGCCTTCGCTCCCGATCTCCAGAAGTATCCCCAGGGCGCCATGACGCTTGCTCTCGCCGTCGAGCGATACCACACGGGTCCCGCCACCTCTCTCGATGACCTCGCGGCATCGGTTGTGGATGCCCGGATCGAGACATCCTCGAACGGGTTTCGAGTGCTCCTGAGGGTAAAAGTGGGCTGGCACATCAACGCCAACCCGGCCTCCTCTCCTTATTTGATAGCGACCGAGATCCAGGGCGCGGTGCGGTGGGTCACCTACCCTCCCGGGAAGTCCATGACTTTTGCGTTCTCGAAGGAGCCTCTCTCCGTCTACGACGGCAAGGTTGTGATCGAAGGCGAAGCGGATCCAGAGACGGCCTCCCTCACTCTCGTCTATCAGGCCTGCGATGATACGCGGTGTCTGTCTCCCGTCTCCCGCAAGCTGCGACTGATTGACCACTGACTCTAGCCCGGCACGTGGCTCGTTTCCGAAACCGAGATGGCGGGTCTTCGCCTCCGAAGATGAGGGACATCGGTCCCGACGTTTTCGAGCAGCTCGTCTTCGAGAATTGCAACGAACCGGGCGGCGCGCTTGGCATCGCATGACGGACGGAGAGTCCTCTGGCGCGGAAGCGGGTCCAGAGGCGTGGACTGCTTCGTCGAGAATCACGGACGTGGACCACCGGATGCCGCCGTGTTAGCTTGTTGTCACTTCTGAATCCGATAAAGAAGGCGTAAACGCAGATGGAGCGCGAATCCGCACGCCGGCCGGCGTGGTGGATGTACGTTATCGCGACTTCCTATGCCGCAGGGCCGCGCCCATCAGGTCGGGGTTCTTTGAGGAGTCTACGAGCTTTGGACTGAAGGACCGCGATGAAATTGCCGGCGGATACGAACGCCTCGTATTCCTCTTCCTCGGTCTGCGAGAGCTGGCCCTCCTCTGACTTGCGCGCGAGCTCCGCCATTCGCTTCTGTACGGACGCCGGTGCGCGAAGTTTCGTCAGACGGTCAGCGACCTCCGGCGTGAGGCAGGCTCCGACTGGCTCCAGCAGTTCATCTAACACCGCTCGTGCGGTACTCATAGCGCCATCATAGATAGCAGAGTCGGGGATTCGCGGCCCGAGGGGAGGGCAAAAGGTCGCGGTCGTGCTTGAGCCCCCGCTCGAGCTGCGCGAGCTCCTGGCTCACGCGGCGGCGCGTGAACTCCGGCTCCGCCCGGTCGTAAGGCGTGCGCCGCGGGAGGAGCGCCTCGGGCGTCGGGTCCGCACCGAGCAGGAGCCGGAGGCGCGGGACGTGCCTTGCCACGAATCGGCGATCGCCTTCCAATCCACCGAGTGCGGCTCCTTCCCTGTCCAGACCTCCCAGAATTCGGGGTCCAGCGAGTGCGGCCGGTGAGCTTCGGGAAGCTCCCGGACTTCCACCAGCACGGGCGCTGGTGCACCCCAGCCGAGGCACAGAGCACCGTCATCCGCGCGGGACGCCTCATCGACCCCGAGAACCGCTCGCGATACCGATAGGCGTACGCGCCTCCATTCGCGGAAACGAGGGGCACGGCGATATCCCTGCCCCCCGAAGGATCGGCGGAGCCGAACGCGCGCCAGAGCCGCCGCTCCCCCGTGCCGGTGTCGACCTGGTAGACCTTGCGCGGAAGCTGATCCTCGGGACGGGTGGTGGCGACGAAGGCGGTGCGCCCGTCCCGGGTGAGCCCCACCAGGATGTCGGAGGGCTGGAACCAGGGGAGCGGCTGCGGCTCGCCACCCGCGAGCGGCCAGGACAAGAGCTCGCCGCGACCGTTCGTGACGAAGGCGGACTCCCCGTCAGGGGACACCCGGAGCCCAGCAAAGCCTTCCGGTGTCAGCGGCTCGGTCTGTCCCGTCTCCAGGTCGTGTACGAAAACCCGCGATGCGCCCGACGTCTGTACACTCGTGACGAGCAAGCGTCGATCGTCGGGAGACCAGGCCAAGCGGGAGCGGCCGCCGAAATCGAGCGTGCGCGCATCTCCCGGCCCGATCGGCTGAATCACGAACTGCGAGTCGCTTCCGACCGGCCGGGTGATCGCCCAGCGGCCGCTCCAGGACAGTCTCAGACCGTATCCCTCTCCAATCTGCACCGCCGGCGTTCCGTCGGTCGTCCGGACGAAGACTTTGTATGCCGGGCCGCCACCGTCGCCCTCTTCGTCGAACAGGATCATCGAGCCGTCGGCCGAGATGACGCGACATGCTAAGCCGGAGGCTCGCGCAAGTAAAGCCGGGCCCGAGCCGCCTGGACTCACGAAAGGTGATAGTTTCGCGGTATGAGATGGCGGATCCTCTTGCTCCTACGACAACCTCCTCGGGATGTGGGTGCGCGGCGACACGTTCGAGCTTCCGTACTCGAGAGAGGCGGTCGAGCGGGAGAAGGCGCACCGGCTGGTGCTGCGGCCCCGCTGAGTTGCATCCACACGAAGCGGCGTTACAATCGCCGCCGGTTCCACGAGGAGAAGCGCCGATGAGACTCTCCGTGACGTTCGCCCTCGCCTTCGCGTTGGGCTCGCCCACTTTGGCCTCGGAGCGGCGGCGACGCCCTGCCGCCGTCTTCGATGTATCCGCCTTCGTGGGGCGGAAGGGACGTCGAGCGCAACCAGCGAACGCCGTAGATTGCTCCACCGCGCGCCGGGCGCGACTCTTTGATTCTTCGGTTTTCCAGGAGGACTTCGATGTTCCGTTGCCTCGCTCGCCCTTCGTTTCTCGCGGGACTGCTCTCCGCCTTCCTTCCTTCGCGGGGAGCGGCAGAGGTCGTCGCCGTTCGCGCCGGAAGGCTCATCGACGGCCGGAGCTCCGCGCCGATCGCGGGAGTGGTGATCCTCGTTGATTCCGACCGCATCGCCGACGTGGGACCGTCAGTGGCCATTCCCCCGAACGCTCGGGTCATCGATCTCTCGCGTTTCACGGTTCTGCCCGGGCTCATCGATACGCACACCCACCTCTGCCTCACGCCCGATTACTCGTCCTTCAATCCCGTCCTGAACAAATCCATTCCTTACCGCGCTCTCGAAGGGGCGGCGGGCGCACGGCTCACGCTCGAGGCGGGCTTCACCACGCTTCGCGACCTCGACTCCGAAGGCGCGGGGTTCGCGGATGTGGCCCTGCGCGATGCCATCGCCCGTGGGCTCGTTCCCGGCCCGAGGCTTCTGGTCTCCACCCTAGCGCTGAGCATCACCGCCGGTCACATGAATCACACCGGCCTCGCCCCCGAGATCGACGAGCGCGTCCCCCAGCTCGCCACCCTCACCGACACCACCGACGAGATGGTGAAGGAGGTGCGCCGCCAGGTGAAGTACGGCGCCGACTGGATCAAGATTTACGCTACGGGAACGCTCCGCCACATCGACCCCGAGACCCTCGCTCCCCTTCCCCAGATGAGCGAGGAGCAGGTGAGGGCGATCGTGGAAGAGGCCAGGCGTTTCCGAAAGGACGTCGCCGCCCACGCCTATGGAGGAGACGGCGCCCGCGCCGCGGTCCTCGGAGGCGTGCGCTCGATCGAGCACGGGATGCTGCTGGAGAAGAACATCCTGAAGCTCATGGCGGAGCGAGGAACTTACTGGTGTCCGACGCTCTCGGTGTTCCAGCCGCAGAGCGAGGAGGAGAAGACCGACCCATTTCTCGCCCGCATCCTCGCCCGCCAGCGAGAGGTGTTCAAGGACGCGCTCGCCGCGGGAGTGAAGATCGCGTTCGGGACCGACGCCGGAGGAGTGCCGCACGGCGAGAACGCGCGCGAGTTCGAGCTCATGGTGGACCTGGGGATGGATCCGATGCGCGCCATCCAGTCGGCGACCTCCGTCGCCGCCGAGCTCCTGCGCAAGGAGACCGAGATCGGCGCGGTGAAGAAAGGCTATGTGGCGGACCTCATCGCCGTTGAAGGAGACCCGCTCGCGAACGTGAAGCTCCTCCAGGACGTCCGCTTCGTGATGAAGGGAGGAGGAGTGGTCAAGGAGCCTCGGTGAGGCGAAGGTTCAGTCCTCGAAGTTCCAAAACAAGTTGTTGAGCGACTCCGAGAGCGTCGGGTGGGCGAAGATGCCGTCGCGAAGGGCGGTATAAGGAAGCTTTCCCAGCATCGCGACTTCGACGACGCTCATCACCTCTCCTCCACTCACTCCCAGGATCGCGGCGCCGAGGATCCGTTCCGTTTCCGAATCCACGATGGCCTTCATGAACCCCCGGGTCTCGCCGGACTCGATGGCGCGGGCCGCCCGGCTCATGGGGAGTCTCGCGACCTTGAACGGAAGCCCCCGCTCTCTCGCTTCGCGCTCGGTCATGCCCACGCGCCCGAGCTCGGGGTCGGTGAAGACGCAGTAGGGCACGATGCGGTCCTTGATGCTCGCGTTCGCTCCATTCAGCAGGTTGGCCTCGACGACCCGGTAATCGTCGTACGAGATGTGCGTGAACGCCGGACCGCCCTTCACGTCACCCAGGGCATAGATTCCTCCGACGTTCGTTTCGAGGCGCTCGTTCACTCGAATGTATCCTCCTCGATCGAGCTCGACTCCAGCGGCATCGAGGTGAAGGCGGTCGGTGTTGGGAGATCGGCCCGTCGCGACGAGGAGAGCGGTCGCCTCGAGCTCCTTCTTTCCTTCGTGGCTATCGACCTCGATACGGATGCCGCCTGCGTCGTCACGCGCGGCGCCGACCGCCCTCGCCGACAGCAGGATCTCGATTCCGTCGTCGCGAAGGATGCGCGCCATCTCGGAAGCGACATCCTCATCTTCGCGAGGAAGAAGCTGCGAGTGGCTGTGCAGGATGGTGACTCGAGCTCCGAATCGACGAAACATGTGCGCGAACTCGAGCCCGATGTAGCCTCCCCCGAGGACCAGCAGGTGCTCCGGCGTCCGCTCGAGCTCCATGATGGTCGCGTTCGTGAGGAACGGAACGTCGGCGATGCCTTCGACGTCGGGAATCCGGCTGCGGGTACCGGTGTTGATGAAGGTGAGTGGTGCGCTCAGGCGAAGCTCCTCTCCATTGCGAGTCTCGACCCTCACCTCATGGGGTGTGAGGAAGCTCGCCTCGCCGAAAATCAGATCGACGTTCTCCTCTTTCTCGAGGCCGCGCCGGGCGGAGCCGCTGAACTTGTCGACGATGTCGCGCTTGCGCTCCCTCACCTTCGCGAGATCCACGGAGACGCGCCCGGTCGCCACACCATAGTCTCGGGCCCTTCGCGCGAGATAAGCCACGCGGCCGCTCGCGACCATGGTCTTCGTGGGCGTGCAGCCGTGCACGATGCAGCTCCCGCCGACTCTCTCTTCCCGTTCGATGATGGCGGTCTTTCGGCCGGCGACCGCGAGAGTGTGCGCCAGAGGTTTTCCCGCCTGGCCGGTTCCGATGACGATAGCGTCGTAGGATCGACTCGAGGGCATCCCCTCCTCCATTCCTTCTGACCGTTCTCAGATGCTACGACTTCGCTCGCGCCAGGATCCTTCGTGCCTCCGCGAGGTGGAGGGCTTCCACCATCTCGTTTCCAAGGGTGGCGACGTTCTTCCCCTCCGCAGATGCCTTCTCCATGACATCCACGATTGCTCGCGCGCGCTCGATCTCCTCCGGGGTCGGCGAGAACACGCGGTTCAGCGCCGCCACCTGGCTCGGGTGGATGGCGGTCTTTCCGTCGAATCCGAGAAGCCGCGCCCGGCGCGCGCTCGCTTCGAGCCCCTCGAGATCTTTGAACTCGAACCAGGGCGTATCGAACGCCTCGATGCCGCAGGCGCGGGCGTCGTGGAGGATCGAGCTCCGCGCGTAGTGGAGCTCGGACTCGTTGGAGGACCTCCCCGCCCGAACGCTTTCCCGATAATCGGCGGCCCCGAAGAGAAGCCCGCGGACCGCGGGATTCCGGGCGAGGGACCGCGCCTCCAGGACACCGAGAACGGTCTCGATCATCAGGAACAGGGGAACTCCCGGCAGAAGCTCCGAAAGCTTCTCCACCGGAGCGATGCTCTCGACCTTGGGGAGGATCGCTCCCGCGGGACGGGCCTTCGCCACCATCGCGACATCGGCCTCGCACCAATGGCTCGAGGCAGCGTTGATGCGAACCCAGACCTCCGAGTCCCCGAAGTCGATTCCCGCCAGGGCGTCCGCGACCTGGCGGCGGGCCAGGTCTTTCTGGTCGGGATGGACCCCGTCCTCGAGGTCGAGGACGAGAACGTCCGCCCCCCGACTGCCCGCCTTCTCCATCATGCGTTCGGAAGAGCCCGGGAGATAGAGGATGGAGCGCCTCCGTCCGTCGGCCATGGTCCGGGGATGGTAGCACCTTCGGAGGACGGCGATGGTTTGAACCTTGGGCGGAGACTCTCCGTATCAGAAGCCATGGAGGAGAGCGCATGAAACGAACCCTGCTCCCGTCTTTTCTGGCCCTCGCATTCGCCTCAACCCCGCTCCAGGCCCAAACGCCCTGGATTCACGTGGAAGTGGACGACAACGAGAAGGAAGGCTCCCACGTCAAGGTCAACCTTCCCCTCTCCGTCGTCGAGATCGCCCTCGAGGCGGCCCCCGAGAAGATCGTCAACGAAGGGCGGATCCGCATCGAGGCCACGGACCGGGACCTCGACGTCGAGGACCTGAGGAAGATGTGGAACGAGCTCCGGGACGCTCCCGACTCCGAATGGGTCACCGTCGAGGAAAAGGACGAGACGGTCTCGATCCGGCGCCAGAACGATCGAATCCTCATCGATGTCGACGACCGCAAAGGCGGAGACACGGCGCACATCCAGGTCCCGGTGAAAGTGGTCGACGCCCTGTTCTCGGGCCAGGGCGAGGAGCTGAACCTGAAAGGTGCCATCTCCGAGCTGAAGTCCCTCCGGGGCGACATCGTGCGCGTCGACGACGGCGACACCAAGGTCCGCATCTGGATCGACGAGAAGGACTGACGCCTTGTTCGTTCTGAAATCCACCGCCGTCGTCCTGCTCTCGATTCCCCTCCTTCTTCTGGGCCTCGTCGCAAGCACCGGCCTCGTGGTCGTGGACGTCAAGCCGGAGGACGGGCCCCGCATCGTCGTTCCCGTGCCCCTGTTCCTCGCGCATGCCGCCCTCGGCTTCGCCCCAAAGGACGCCCGCGAAGTCGAAGTCCCAGAGCTCGGCGAGTACGCGGAGATGGCGAGTCGGCTCGTGGCCGAGCTTCGGAATTGCGAGGACGGAGTTCTGGTGGAGGTGGACGATGCCAGCGATCACGTCCTCATCGAGAAAGTCGGGGACGAGTTCGCCATCGAGGTC
>Ga0187893_10004615_pt1 | contig 25953 bp, 22 predicted proteins | sample MA1701074metaG_FD_139574 | JGI IMG/M metagenome (GOLD analysis project Ga0187893, IMG submission 139574) | White microbial mat communities from a basaltic lava cave in the Kipuka Kanohina Cave System on the Island of Hawaii, USA - MA170107-4 metaG ... | reverse complement strand
AGCGACGAGGGACCGGCCGTACCGTGTGCACAAGCGCGTACCGTGTGCACTGAGCGTGAAGGATTCACGTCTGGCGCACACAGTACGGCCGGGCGCACACAGTACGGACAACGAGGACGCCGCCAGCGGCGTCGACGGCCGGCGAGATGGGCACGGCCCGCTCGACACCAGCTTCCTAGGGCACCGTCCTGGTCACCGCGCCCGCTTCGGACGCGAAGAGCAGGACCTTCGCCTGGACCGGCTCGCCCGCGGCCACCTCGACGGCGTCGGCGTAGGCCGCCAGCTGCACCGCGTACCGCTCCACCTTGGCCGCGAGATCGGCCTCGGTGCGCCAGGCATCGGTCTTGTAGTCGACCACGACGAGCCCGTGGTCGTCGCGGTAGAGCAGGTCGATGTAGCCCTCGAGCACGCCGTCGCCGAAGGGAACGCCGACGTAGACCTCACGCCAGTGGGGGCGCCGCGCCGCTCGCTTTACGACATCGCTGGCCAGCGCGGCCCGGCACAAGGCTTCGATGACCGCCTCCTTGCCCAGCACGCCTTCGGCCGCGGCCTGGGCGGCGGCGGCGCGGGCCACCCCGTCGCCGGACCCGAGGTCGACGCTTTGGAGCACGCCGTGGACAGCCCGGCCGATGGCGGTGCCGTAGCGGCCCTTCTGCCACGGGGGCAGGTCGATGTCCTTCGCGCCCTTGGCCAGGCCGGGGTCGCCGGCCGCGACCCGGGCCGCCGCCTCCTCTGCCTCCCGACGAGCCGCCGCATCGGCCGCCAGGCGGGTGGCCGAGGTGGCGAGCGGCCGGGAGGCAGCTTCGAGGGCGGCGTGGTGCGCCCGCCGCCACGCCTCGACAGTGGCACCGACGTCAACGGTCGCCGGAGGCGAGGCGGTCGCCGTCGGTGCCACCGGGGCCTTGTCGAAGGCGAGATGCGTCGCCCGGGCCGCCTCGCCGCCGGCCCGGTAGAGCGCCTCGGCCGAGGTGGGCACCGCCGGTTCGAGGCGGTCCTTGCGGTGGGCGGAGACCACCAGGTGGTCGCGGGCCCGGGTGGTGGCCACGTAGAGCAGCCGGAGGCGCTCGTGGTGGTCCATCTGCTCGTCGAGCGGGACCGTGAGGTCGAAGTCGGCCGTGCTCACGCCCTTCTTCAACTTGATGGCCCAGGCGTCGGTAGGCGGGAAGCGGACCTCGACGCCGCGCCCGAAGCCCCGCATCTCGGTGGTGAGACCGGAGAGGACCACGATGGGGAACTCCAGCCCCTTGGCGCCGTGGACCGTCAGGATGCGCACGGCGTCGTCGTCGGTCTCGGGCAGGACCGTCTCGACGACCCGAGACCCTTCGGCCCCTTGCCCTTCGGCCCACCGCAGGTACTGCCGTAGCGTCAGCCCCCCTGCCTCCTCCCACGCCCGGCACTGGTCGAGCACGAAGCGCAGGCGTCGCCACAGGTCCCGCGGCCGCCGTTCCGCCATGGCCAGCTCCATGAGGCGCCGGTCGCGCACGATCCGCTCCAGCACCTGGCTGGGCGCCAGCCACGGTCTCTCCCGGTGCAGGTCACCCAGCCAGACGAGGCCGAGCCGGACCGGGTGGTCGGCCGGGGCGCCGTCGGGCAGGGGCCGCTGGTGGTCCCAGCCGCCGCCGTGACGGGCCCGCCACGTGAACAGGTCGTCGTCGCCGCAGGCGAAGCCGGGCGTGCGCAGCGCGGCGACGACCGCCAGGGCATCGGTGGGGTCCTCGACGGCGCGGGCGACGAGCACGAGATCGCGCACCTGGCGCGTGCCGTAGACGAGCGAGGAGGTCTCCACCCGGTAGGGGACCTCCGCCGCCTCCAGTGCCTGCTCCAGGAAGGGCAGCGACGTGCGGGCCGGCAGGAGGACGGCGATGTCGCGCCAGCGAGGCGCACGCCATGACTCCGTTCCGTCGTCGCGGCGCTGGCCGACGGACCACTGCTCGTGCAGGGCCATGCAGATGACGGCCGCGACATCCTGCGCCTCGGCGGCGCGCAGTTGACCGGCCGACGTCTTGGGGCCGTGCGCCGATCCGACGAAGGCGACCGGCGGCCCGATCGCCGGTGCCTCCCGTACCGCGTCGAGCGGGAGGTAGGCCGGCTGGGAGCCCGCGGCCTCGACGATCAGCGCACCGAAGGTGTCGTTGACCCAGTCCACTATGGGCCGGCCGGTGCGGAAGTTCCTCGTCAGCGTCTCGCTGGTGCCGACGAGGTCGTCGCGGGCCTGGAGGAACATGGCGATGTCGGCCCGGCGGAACCGGTAGACCGACTGCTTGGGATCACCCACGAAAAAGAGCCGTCCGGGTTCGATCTCGATCCGGGGCCAGTCCCGGCCGCCCGCGGTCGGGTCCTTCGACGCGATCAGCACGGCGAGGTCGATCTGGATGGGGTCGGTGTCCTGGAACTCGTCCAGCAGCAGCCGCTGGTACCGCCGGGCCAGCGCGGCCCGTACCGCCGGGCCCTGCCTCGGGTCACGGAGCGCGGCCCGGGCCAGCACCAGCAGATCGTGGAACTCGAGCTCGCCGGCCCGGCGCCGGGCGTCGGCGCCGCGCACCGTGAACGACGCCAGCGACGACCCCAGGACCTGGAGCACGGCCTCCTGCACCGATCTCCGGAGCTCGGCACAGCCGGCGTCGAGGGCGGCCAGGTGGCCCTTGACCGCGTCGATGCCCACGCTGGCCCAGCTCCGTCGACGGCCGTAGCCGTGGGAGAGCTTCGTCGAGAGCAGGCCGAGCCGGGTGTCGTCGTCCACCGCGCCCCGGAGCCTGCGGGCGAGATCGCTCACCGGGCCGAGGAGGTGGCCGAGGAGCTTGTCCTCGTCGTCGGTGCAGTGGCCGGCCAGCGCCAGCACCCGATCGAGACCGGCGAGCACGGCGTCCACGGCCACGGGCGGCACCTCGGGCGGGCGCCAGCGCGCCCGGTCCGCCACGAGGTCCCAGTTGGCGTCGAAGGCGAGGGCGACGTCGTGAAGGTGGGCCAGGTCGGCGCCGCTGGCCAGGAGCAGCCGCAGCGGTCGCTCCGTCGCCGGGTCGTCGAGCAGCTCGTCGACGTAGGCCTCCCAGCGGGCTTCGAAGGCGATCCGGGAGGCGATCTCGTCGAGCACCTGGATGCGGGGCGGCAGACCGGCCTCGACGGGGTGCTCGACGAGGATGCGTTGGGCGAAGGCATGCAGGGTGCCGATGGCGGCGCGGTCGAGCACGACCAGGGCGTGGCGGCAGGCGACGCTACCGAGGCGGGCCCGTTCCTCCAGCTCGCCTCGGATGCGGTCGACCAGCTCACCGGCGGCCTTGTCGGTGAATGTGATCGCGGCGATGTGCTCGGCCGAGATGCCCGACTCGACCAGGGCGACGAACCGGTCCACCAGGCACGACGTCTTGCCCGAGCCGGCCCCCGCCTCGACGAAGAGGGTCCGGTCGAGGTCCTCCTTGACGGCTCGGCGGGCCGCGTCGTCACGCGTCGCCATGGAGCACCTCCGGCTCCACCAGGCCGACATAGCCGGCCAGCGCCGGGTCCAGTCGTTTGCGCTCCCACTCCCGTCGCCGGTCGGCGACGCTCAGCCCGTCCGGGGTGCAGAACCAGCACTCCACATAGCCCGACCGGCTGGACGGCTCGGACGGATGGGCGGGGAACACGCCGGCGGCGATGCCCTCGACGATGTCGTCGATGGCGCCGGCAACCTGGTCGGCGACGGGCGGCGTGACCCGGTAGCCGACGCATCTGAACCCACCCCGAGCCGTGGCGAACCAGTAGGTGGACCACACCGGGCGGCCGCTGGCGAAGGCGGCCTCGGCGGCGAGGGCGTAGAGATAGAGCTGGAGCATCGTGCCCCGGCCGTGCGGGTGGTCCGCGTCGAGCCCGCGGTACCCGTGGGCGGCACCCGTCTTGTAGTCGAGGACGGCCAGCGCGCCGTCGGGCGATCGATCGATCCGGTCGACCTTGCCGCCGACCAGGAGCTCGTGGCCGCTGCGCAGCGGCACCGGGAGCGAGACGAAGGCCTGCTCGGTGCTCAACGGCTGCCATCCCTGGGCCAGGCGAGCCGAGTCCGCCTCGAGAAAGCGGTCGAGGTCGGCGCCGATCTGCCCCTTGTCTCGACGCCAGAACAGGTCTCGACCGGTGCGCCCGTCGGCCTCGTAGCGGGCGAAGCCCTCCTCGGCGATGCGGCGCAGCCGGGCCCGGTCGGCCGGGCCCCAACGGTCGAAGCCATGACCCTCGGCGATGGCGGTGCCGACGAACTCGTCGAGGATCTCATGCATCAGGCTGCCCTTGTCGAGCGGGCTGATCATCAGCCGGCGCTCCGGCTCCTCCACCGGCTGGGCCCCGAGGACGTACTGCACCAGGTACTGGTGCGGACATCTCGCCCAGGCCTGCAGCCGGCTGGCCGACGTCCGGACGGGACGGCCGACCTCGCCGGCCACCGCGGCCAGGTTGCCGTCGAAGCGGGTGAAGCGATGGCTGCGCCGGGCCTCGACCACCTCGAGGGCGCCCGCCAGCGTGGCGTCCTCGGTGAGCGCCGGGTGGTCGTAGGCCTGACGGGCGATGGCACCGAGGCGCAGCTCCTGGTCGGTGGCGGCATGGGTCAGCCCGACGAGCCCCGCCGCGAACGACGGCACGTAGTGGAGCCAGGCCGCCGACGCGTGCTGGGCGAGCTGGTCCGAGCGCAGACCGGGCACCGCGGCGAGGCGGGCGGCATCGGCCACCAACCAGCGCGAGGCGGGCCGCTCTCCGGCGCGCCGAAGGTCGCCCCGTGGTTGGCACAGCACCGCCACCTCGGCCGAGGCGATGGCCGCCAGGAGATGACGGCGATCGTCGTTCACACGTTGGGCGCGTAGTGCGAGCTCCCCGTTGGCCGCCACCCGTTCGGCATCGGGAAGCAGCGAGTCCTCGAGCCGGCGGGGCGGGAACACGCCCTCGGCCATGCCGAGCACGACGACGCGGCTGAGCACCAGACCGGCGACGACGGACGCCGGGCCCACCAGCACGCCCTCGCCGTAGCGGCCCCCCGGTCGCACGCCGGCCTCGAGCTCGCCTTCCAGCGCCCGGCGGAACACCTCGACCGTGGGCGGCGGGCCGCGGAGGATGTCGAGCCCGGCGACGCGCTCCAGCGCCGAGTCGACCCGATCGCCGGCGACTCGTTCCTCCTCCGGCCAGCTCGACCGGCGCGCCTCGTCGCCGAGATAGGTCCCCACGAGGCCCCTGGCCCAGTCGACCATCGCCGTCCAGGACCCCGCGACGGCGCCGGCGTCGAGGTCAGCGCGGAGTCGGCGCACGAAGCCGGCGAGGGCGTCGGCCACGGCGGCGTCACGGCGCCACCGTTGGGCCCGCCAGTCGTCCTCGCCCTCGGCGTCGAGCCGCTCGGCCTCACGACGCAGCCGCGCCGAGAGGTGGGTGAGGCGCTCGTCCCAATCCTCACCACCGACCACGCCGGCCTGGCGCGACACCCGTTCCCAGGCCCGGCCCGGAACGGGGTGCTCGCCGTCGAGCAGCGGTGCGCCGGTGAGCACGCCCAGGACGTCGGCCCGCCGGTAGCCGCGATCGCCGAGGGAGAGCAGGGCGCGCAACGTCCGGCCCACGAGCAGGTCACCGAGCTCTCGCACCGGGGTGCCGTTCCACGGGATGCCCGCGGCGTCGAGCTGCGCGAGGAGCAGGCGGGCGTAGGGGTCGCGCGTGCCGTAGACCAGCGCGACCCGGCCCAGGTTCACGCCCTCGTGCATCCAGCGGGTGACGAGGCGCAACGCAGCTCGTACCTCGTCGTCGGGATCGGTGGCGCTGACGATGCTGGTGGCGCAGGCAGGGTCGAGGGCGAACGGCCCCACCTCGATGCCCGCTCGGGCGTGGGCCGCGACCACCGGCCCGTCGGCATCGGGGTCACCGGTCACGCCCACGTTCACATGGACGGGCCGAAGCCGCCGGAGCAACCTCGCGGCCGCCGAGGGTATGTCCTGGAGCAGATGGACGATCACCGGATCTCGCCCGCCGTCGGCAGGCCGGTCCGGGGACTCGGTCGCGGCGACCAGCAGGTCGTTCTCGTCGTACCACTGGTCTGCCAGGCGATCTCGGACCGTCCGGTGGATGCGCACGACATCGGCCGCCCTCGGCGAGCAGGCGGCGACGGCATCGAGGGCGGCGTCGGCCGCGGTGGCCAGCTCGAGGTGGGCGGCGACCAACGCGCGCTCGGTGCAGGGATGGGCCCCGACGGAGGAGAACACGCCGGGGGCCTCGTCGAGGACGCGGCGAACGGCCGCGGCGACAACGGGCGCCGACACCGGACGGCGGCCCGCGGCGGCGAGGCTGGAGGCCCCCAACCGCTCGGCCAGGCGGTGCACGGTGAGAAACGTGACGTTGGCGACGCCTCCCGGTTGCGCCGCCAAGGCCCGCCGCGCCGCGACCGCGCCGTAGTTGGAGCGCACCACCACGGTCACGGCCGCGAGCCGTTCGCCGGCCTTGATCTCCCTCACCTGTTGAGCCAGCAGCTCCACCGCCGGCCGGCCGTAGGGCACGGCAACCGCCATCGTGTTCATCTGGTCTCCATGATCGGCTCTACATACTGCCTGTGACTCGCCGGCTCGCCCACCCCCTTCGTCCGGGGCCTTTCGCCCACACGCGGTTGCTACCCTGCACCGCACCCGAGCGGCGGAGATACCCATGCGTCGAAGAAGTGCTGTGTCGTCCGTCCTGGCCACCTGCGCCCTGGTGAGCGCCTCTCCCGTCGGCGCGCAGGTACCGCCCGCGCCCGCGCCGGGCCCTGCCCCGGCGGCCACGCCCTACGTCTTCGGTGGCGTGCCCGCCCCGTTCGGCACCTTCCCCTTCCTGGCGGTCCTGCTCCGCGCCGTTCCCGGCGGTTTCGCCGTGTACTGCGGCGGCACGCTGGTACGGCCCGATCTCGTCCTCACGGCGGCCCATTGCGTGGTGGGGCAGGCCCCGCCGGATCTCGTGGTCATCGGCCAGGCCAGCGCCGCGCCCACGCCTGACGCCCTGGGCGACAGCCGCGTGGTGGCCGAGGTCGTCGTGGATCCCTCCTACGCCGTGGCCAGCAACAGCCACGACCTCGCCCTGCTGCGCCTGTCCGAGCCGGCCACGCGACGGCCGGCGCACCGGGTGCGCCCGGCCACCGGCTCGTTGGCCGCGGTCGGCGCCGTCGGGGTGGGGATGGGGTTCGGGAGCACGGTGGCCGACGACGAGCAGTTCGTAGCGCCGATCGAGCTCCAACAGACACCGCTCACCGTCCAGCCCGATTCCGCCTGCGCCGACGCCTACGGCGCGGCCGCGTACCTCTCGGACCGCATGCTCTGCGCCGGGGCCCTCGGCTCGGGCGTCTGCCGGGGCGACTCGGGCGGCCCGCTCGCCGTTGCCGGTCCGACGCGGTGGTGGGCGGTGGCAGGTGTCGTGAGCTTCGGCGCCGTCGATTGCGACGATGCCCCCGCCGCGTTCACCGATCTGAGCGAGGCCGGTAACGACGCCTGGCTCACCTCGGTGGTGGGGGAGCGCGCCGCCCTCTGGAGCGTCGAGCGGATCGCGGGCAGCGATCGCTTCGCCACCGCGACGGCCATCTCGCAGAGCGCGTTCCCGGGCGGGGCCGCCACCGCGTTCGTCGTGACCGGCGACGCCTTCCCTGACGCTCTGGCGGTGGGCCCGGTCGCGGCCATGGCCGGCGCGCCGGTCGTGCTCGTGCAACGGAACAGCGTGCCGGCGGTCACCCGGACCGAGCTGGAGCGCCTCGACCCCGACCGGATCGTGGTGGTCGGCGGCACCGGAGCCGTGGGGGAGGGCACCGTCGCCGCGCTGGCGACCATCGCGCCGGTCGAGCGCGTCGGCGGCGATGCCGGCGATCGGGTAGGGACCGCGGTGGCCGTCGCCACCGACTGGGCCCCCGGCGCGTCGACGGTCTACGTGGCCAACGGGTTCGCCTTCCCCGACGCCCTGGCCGGCGGGGTGGCCGCGGCCCGCGACGGCGCACCGTTGCTGCTCGTCGAGCAGAACGCGCTGCCGGCGGCAACGGCCGCCTACCTCCAAGGCGCCCGGCCGACGCGCATCGTGGTGCTGGGCGGCACGACCGCGGTCGACGACTCGGTGGTCGCGGCCCTGGCGGGGGTGAGCGGCGCCACGGTCGAGCGCATCGCCGGGACCAATCGCTACGGCACGGCCGCGGCGGTTGCGGCCCGGTCCTTCCCGACCGGTTCGCCGCTCCCGGTCGCGCTGGTGGCCACCGGCGAGAACTATCCCGACGCCCTCAGCGCCACGCCGGCCGCGTTCCTGGCCGGCGCCCCGGTGCTGCTGACCCCGCCGGGCTTCGCCGCCGCCGAGGTGTTCACCGACCTCTACCGGTCACGCGTCGCGTCCGTCCGGGTGCTCGGCGCCGCCGGCGCGGTGGCCGACGCGGCGGTGGCCGAGCTCACCGCCGGCTGAGGTCGCCGCCGGCTGGGCTCTCCGCCGGCTTGGGCTCTCAGCCGGCTGGGCTCTCCGCCGGCTGGGCGCCCCCGCGGCGGAGCGGCGCCGGTCACCGGGTGCACCGGTCGTGCGCCCTGTACGGTCGCGCGCCATGTGCGGTCGTTTCGTGTCGGCCACGCCCATCGATGTGCTGGCTCGGTATTTCGACGTGGACATCGACGACGTCGCCGTCCCCGCGCTCCCGGCCCGGTACAACATCGCGCCCACCGACGAGGTGGCGGTCGTGGTCCGGACCGCGGCACGCCGGCGCCTCGAGGCGCTCCGCTGGGGGCTCCTGCCGTTCTGGGCCAAGGACCCGCGCAGCGGGGCCAAGATGATCAACGCCAGGGCGGGCACCCTGGCCGTCAACAACGCCTACCGGCGCGCCTTTCGGGCGCGCCGCTGCCTCGTGCCCGCCGACGGGTTCTACGAGTGGAAGCGCGTGCCCGGTCGAGCGCGCACGCAACCGGTCTACATCCGGCGGGCCGACGGCGAACCGATGGCCATGGCCGGCCTGTGGGAACGGTGGCGGCCCCCTGACCGGCGCGACGACGGCACCGCCACGGTGCGCTCGTGCACCATCGTGACCGGCGAGCCGAACGAGCTGGTGGCCGACGTCCACGACCGGATGCCGGTCCTGTTGCCCCGCCCGGCGTGGGATGCCTGGCTGGACCCGGACAACCACGATCTGGAGGCGCTGGCCGGGCTGCTGGTTCCCGCTCCGGCCGCGCTGCTGGTGCTGCACCCGGTGAGCAGCGCCGTGAACCACGTCGGCGCCGAAGGGCCCGAGCTGGTGGAACCCTTCGACCCGCGGAGCCGTCCCCTCGGCGATGGGCCGGGCGATGGGCCGGGCGAGGGGCCGGGCGAGGGGCCGGGCGACGACGCCGGGGGCGCCACGCAGGCTGCGCTCTTTTGACTGCGCCTCGCGCCGTGCCCCGCGCCCGCCCCAGCATCGCCCGCCGGGCGGACAGCCTCATGTTGCGCTGGCAGGCTCGCCTCGACGCCAGCACGGCCGACCGGGTCGTCCCGTGGGCCGCAGCCTTCGTGCTCTTCGTGCTCTACCTCGTGCTGGCCCTGGCCCGGACCCGGTCGCTGGCCGCCGGCGCGCCCCTGGCCGGCTATGTCCAGGCTGCCTGGTTGATCACCGAGGGCCAGGACGCGCAGATCACCGTGACCGGCAGCCATCTGCTCTCCCAGCACGCCCCGGTGGGCTTTTACCCCCTGGCGCAGCTGTCCCGGTTCCTGCCCACCATCGCGACGCTGCTGGGGGCGCAGGCCGCGGCCCTGGCTCTCGGCGTCGTACCGCTGTGGCGGCTGGGCCGCCAGGTGGCCCGGCTGCGGGTGGGCGCGACCCTCGCCCTCGCGCTGGCCTACGGCGCCTATCCCGCGCTCAACAACCTCAACCTGGCCGACTTCCACCCCGAGGCATTGGCCATCGCGCCGTTGCTGGCCGCCACCTGTGCCGGCCTCCAGCGTCGATGGCAATCCTTCGTGGTGTGGAGCGTGCTGGCCATGATTTGGAGCGCGGAGCTGGGCCTCGTCGTGGCCAGCCTCGGGCTGTTGTTCGTCCTGGAGGGGCGACGCCGCGAGGGGGCATGGACGATCGTGGTCGGGACCGGGTGGGTCCTGGCCTCGATCCTGTTCCTCGACGGTCGCTACGGGCAATCGGGGCTGGTGGCGGCGGGTGCCTTCGACGACTACGGCACCAGCGCGGCCGGCGTGCTCGGCACCATGGTCACCAACCCCTTCCGGGTGCTGGGCGATCTGGTGGACGAGGCCAACCTGGAGGTGGTCGTAGGCCTGCTGGCGCCGCTGTTGTTCCTCCCGGTGCTGGCCCCGCGCTACCTCCTGCCCGCCCTGCCCCTGCAGGCTCTCTATCTGGTCGCCGAGGTGCCCATCCGCGGCCCCGAGGGCGCGCAGTTCACGGTGCCCGCGGTCGTGTTCTGCTTCGTGGCCGCGACGTTCGCGCTGGCTCGGGTCGGTCGTCGCAGCATCGAGCGGGTGCTGGTGGACCGGCGGCTGCTCATGGCCGTCGTGGTGGCCAGCGTCGGGTTCTTCGCACTGGAGGCCGAGAGCTCGCCCTACCGAGAACCGTGGCGGTGGGGTCGCGAGGACGTGGTCGACGAGGCCCGCCGCGCCGCAGCCGACGTGGTGGCCGACGGCGCCGCGGTGCGGGCGTCGCCGGCCCTGCTGCCCGTGCTGGCCGAGCGGGAGTTCCTCTACGAGCTTGTCGCGGGCGAGGCTCCCGAGGCCCGGTCGGCCATGGCCGATCGGGTAGACGTCGTCGCTCTCGACGACCGCGCCGCCCCCGACTGGTCGGTGGTGGAACGGCTGGCGTTCGCCGGCACGCTCGAGGGTGAGGGGTTCGAGCTGCTCTACCGGTCGCAGGGCATCTCGGTCTACGGGCGCGGCGGGTCGTAGGTCGCTGGCGCGGTCCTCGGCAGCCGGGCCCGCAGGGCCTCGGCGGCCTGGTCGAGGGCGGTCGGGTCGGGGTCGGGGTCGGCGTTGTCGAAGTGCAGGTCGGCCTCGCGGTCGATGGGCACGACGTGGAGGTGGACGTGGGGCACCTCCAAGCCGGCGATGACCAGGCCGACCCGCGCCGGATGGAAGGCCGCCAGTTGGGCGCGGCCGACGATCTGGGCGACCTCCATGAGGTGCGACGCCAACGCCGGGGGGCAGTCCAGCCAGTGGTCGATCTCCTCGACGGGCACGACCAGCGTGTGGCCCACCCGCAACGGGTTGATCGACAGGAACCCCGCACAGCGCTCGTCTCGCCACACGAACCGGCCCGGGAGATCGCCCTGGATGATCCTGGTGAAGATCGAAGGTGTCGTCATCGCCGGTAATCCTGCTACAGCCGCGGCTCGGCGAGAGGCCCTACGCTCTGCGCCGATGGACGAGCCGGGCGCCGAGATGCCGCCGACGGCGCGGGCGGAACCGCCGGGCCCGGCCCCCGGCGCGGGCGACGACCGCGTCCTCACCGTCCCCAACGTCATCACCGCGGTGCGCCTGGCCTGCCTGCCGGTCTTCGTGTGGCTGCTCTTCGGGCGCGACAACCGGGCCGCGGCCGCCGCCCTGCTCGGCGTGCTCGGCGCCACCGATTTTCTCGACGGCTACATCGCCCGCCACTTCGACCAGGTCACCAGGCTGGGCAAGGTTCTCGATCCGGTCGCCGACCGGTTGTTGTTCTTCGTCGGCGCCGGGGCGATCCTGATCGACGGATCGGTGCCGGTGCCCTTCGCCGTGGTGGTGCTGGCCAGGGAAAGCGTCGTGGCCATCGCCACCGTGGTGTTGGCGAGCATGGGCGTGCGCCGGATCGACGTGACGTGGTTCGGCAAGGCCGGCACGTTCGCCCTCATGGTGGCGTTCCCGCTCTTTCTGGCCGCGCAGAGCTCGGTCGGATGGCGTGACACCGCCGAGGTCCTGGCCTGGGTGGCCGGAGGTATCGGCGTCCCGTTGAGCTACTACGCCGCCGCCCTCTACGTGCCCCTCGCCCGCGCCGGCCTGGCCGAGGCCCGCTCGGGCCGCTCGCCGGCATCGGCGCCGTAGCCATAGCCGGAGCCGGAGCCGTGGCGTTGTAGGGTCGACGCCAGTGCGCGAGCCGCTGGTAGCGAAAGGACGCGTGCAACGGTGATGGTCGACCAATGAAGGCCGTGATCATGGCGGGGGGCGAGGGGAGCCGGCTGCGGCCCCTGACGTCCAACCAGCCCAAGCCCATGGCCCCGCTGGTCAACCTGCCGATGATGGAGCACATCCTCTCCCTGCTGCGCACGCACGGCTTCGAGGAGATCGTGGTCACCGTCGCCTTCATGGCCAACGCCATCCGCACCTACTTCGGCGACGGGTCCGAGTTCGGCGTGCGCATGGTCTACGCCACCGAGGAGCAACCCCTGGGGACGGCCGGCTCGGTCCGCAACGCCATGGCTCAGCTCGATGACCCGTTCCTGGTGATCTCCGGGGACGTGCTCACCGACATCGACCTCACCAAGATCGTCTCGTTCCACGAGCAGCGGGGGGCGCTGGCCACGATCGGGTTGTACTCCGTCGAGGACCCGCTGGAGTTCGGCATCGTCATCACCCACGAGGACGGCTCGGTCGAGCGGTTCCTCGAAAAGCCGACGTGGGGCCAGGTTTTCAGCGACACCGTCAACACCGGCATCTTCGTGCTCGATCCGCAGGTGTTCGGCTTCATCCCTGCGGACCGTCCGGTCGACTTCTCCAGCGAGGTCTTCCCGGCGCTGCTCGAGGCCGGCAAACCCATCTTCGGGGCGGTGGTGGACGGCTACTGGGAGGACGTAGGGACCCTCGACGCCTACGTCCGGGCCCACAAGGACGTGCTCGACGGCAAGGTGGCCGTCGACATCCCCGGCTTCGCGCTCCAGGACGGCGTGTGGTTGGGCGAGGGGGCCGAGGTGCACCCCGATGCCACCGTCGTGGGGCCGGCCGTGATCGGGGAGAACTGCCGGGTGGAGGCCGGGGCGCGCCTCGGCGAGTACACGGTGCTGGGGGGCAACGTGCGGGTGCGGGCCGGAGCCGACCTGGAGCGGGTGGTGGTCCACGACAACGCCTACCTCGGCCCGGGCGTGCGGCTGCGTGGCACGGTGGTGGGCCGGGCCTGCGACATCCGCAGCAACGCCCGCGCCGACGAGGGGGTGGTGCTGGGCGACGAGATCTTCATCGGCGAGAACGCGCATGTGAGCGCCGGGGTCAAGATCTATCCGTTCAAGACGGTCGAGGCCGGGGCCACCATCAACTCGTCGATCGTGTGGGAATCGCGCGGCGCCCGCAGCCTGTTCGGCCGCGACGGGGTGGCCGGGCTGGCCAACGTCGACATCAGCCCGGAGCTGGCCACCCGCTTGGCGCTGGCCTACGCCACCACGCTGAAGAAGAACGCCACCGTCATCACGTCGCGGGACTCGAGCCGGTCCGCCCGCATGCTCAAGCGGGCGATGATGGCCGGGCTCAACGCGGCGGGCGTCAACGTGCTCGACCTCGAGGTGGCCTCGGTGCCCGTGACGCGCTTCCAGGCTCGCCAGCCGGTGGCCGCCGGCGCGGTCACGGTCCGCCTGGTGGAGGGCGACACCCAGTCGGTGGTCATGCGCTTCTTCGACGGGAACGGCCTCGACCTGTCCGAGACCGGCCAGCGCAAGATCGAGCGCCTGTTCAACCGCGAGGACTTCCGTAGGGCCCTGCCGGCCGAGATCGGCGACATCGGCTTCCCACCCCGGGCGCTCGAGCACTACAGCACCGCGCTCGACGCCACCGTGGACGTCGAGCTCATTCGCCAGCACCGCTTCAAGGTCGTGGTCGACTACGGCTACGGGTCGACGTCGTTCGTGATGCCCAACGTCCTGGCCAAGCTGGGCGCCGACGTGCTCGCGGTGAACCCCTACGCGTCGACGGTGGGCATCCTCGACTACCGCTCGAGCGTCCACGCCGAGGGGGTGGCGGCGCTGGTGCGGGCCTCGGGGGCGCACCTGGGAGCGGCCATCGACCCCGACGGCGAGCACCTCATCCTCATCGACGACGAGGGTCGCCTGCTCTCGCACACCGAGGGGTTGCTGGCCCTGCTCGTCCTGGTGCGCGATCACGTCGTGGGCGACCGGGTGGCGCTGCCGGTGTCGGTGACCAGCCATGCCGCCGAGATCGTGGGCGCCAGCGGGATCAAGGTCCAGCTCACCAAGATGTCGACCCCGGCCCTCATGGACGCGGCCAGCGAGAGCGGCGTCGGCTTCGCCGCGAGCCTCGACGGTGGCTACATCCTGCCCGGCTTCCTCCCGGCCTTCGACGCGGCGGCGACCCTGGTGAAGCTGCTCGAGCTACTGGCTCGTCACGACGTCCGGCTATCGGCGGTGGTCCGCGACCTGCCCCAGGTGCACATGGCGCACGAGACCGTGGTCACGCCCTGGGAGCAGAAGGGCATGGTCATGCGCAGCCTCGTCGAGCACAGCAAGGACCGTGAGCTGGAGTTGGTCGACGGGGTGAAGGTCCTCCATGACCATGGGTGGGCGCTGGCCCTGCCCGACCCGCAGGAGCCGATCACCCACGTCTGGGCGGAAGCAGGATCGGGCACGGCGGCGCGCCAGCTCGCCCAGGAGTACGTGCGGCGTATCCGCCAGATGGTGCGCTGACGGTCCCGTCCGTAGACCCTCAAGCTCTGGTCGAGACTTGGGTGGAGACGAGCGGCTAACGTCGCGCGGATGAACGTGCCTGACGACCTGCGGTACTCGCGCGACCACGAGTGGGTGCGGCTCGAGGACGGGCGAGCCCGCGTCGGTGTCACCGACTACGCCCAGGACGCGCTGGGGGACATCGTGTTCGTGCAGGCCCCCGACGTGGGCACCAAGGTGGCCGCCGGGGACACCGTGGGCGAGGTGGAGTCCACCAAGTCGGTGTCGGACATCTTCGCCCCCGTGGCCGGCACGGTGGTGGAGGTGAACGCCGACCTCGTGGACACGCCCGAACGCCTGAACGAGGACCCCTACGGCGAGGGTTGGATATGCATCATCGAGCCGGACGACCCCGGTGAGCTCGAGGCACTGCTCGACGCCGAGGGCTACCGGGCGCTGATCGAGGGCTGAGGTCCGTCATCGTGGCTGACGTGTTCTGCAACAAGTGTGCTCATCGCAACCCGCTGGGTGCCAACTTCTGCTCGTCGTGCGGCGCCCCGCTCGAAGCGGACCCCGGCGAGCCGACGACGATCACCTTCGCGGTCGGCGCACCCGAGCCGCCCGACGCCGAGGTCAGCTTCGACCTCGACGACATCCCGCCCGGCGCCGGCCTCCTGGTGGTCACCCGCGGGCCCAACGCCGGCTCGCGCCTCACGGTGACCAAGGACCTGACCCGAGTCGGGCGCCACCCCGACAGCGACATCTTCCTCGATGACATAACGGTGTCGCGCCGGCACTCCGAGCTGCGCCGCGGCCCCGACGGGTTCACCGTGCACGACGCCGGGTCGCTCAACGGTACGTACCTGAACCGGGCGCGCGTCGAGGAGGGGCGTCTGTCCAACGGCGACGAGCTGCAGGTGGGCAAGTTCAAGCTGGCGTTCTTCCTCGGGCAGTCAGGGGACTGACCCGCTCATGGCCGACCGCGGCCACCTGTCGATCGGCGAGGTGCTGAGCCTGCTCCAGGAGCAGTTCCCCGACGTGACGATCTCCAAGATCCGCTTTCTCGAGAGCCAGGGGCTGCTCGACCCGGAGCGGACGTTGTCGGGCTACCGCAAGTTCTACGAGGCCGATATCGACCGGCTGCGGTGGATCCTTCGCCAGCAGCGGGAGAACTTCCTCCCGCTCAAGGTCATCAAGGACCGCTTGGGAGAGCACCACCGCACCGGGGCCCCGCTCGACGAGACCGGCGGCGCGGGCCCGGGCGTCGACGGGCCCGGCGAACGGGGCGCGTCCCGCGCGGGGGCCGGCGCCGAGCGCGGCGCAGGCGCGGGCGCGACCACGGCCAACTCGGCGCATCGCGCCGGCGCAGCCGCGTCAGCCGGCGTGCGCCGCAGCGCCTCGACCGCCGCCTCGAACACCGCGGCCGCGGCGGCCGCCGCTCCAGCACCCGCCGCGGCCGCCGCGAACCCGTCGCTGTTCGACAGCGGCCCGACCTCGGTCAGCCTCAACGTGGACGAGCTGGCTCGCGCCAGCGGCCTGCACGAGCGCGACGTGCACGATCTCGAACGCTTCGGCCTGATCGGCGGCCGGATCGTGGGTCGAGACAATCTGTACGACGACGAGGCCCTGGTGGTGGCGAAGCTGGCGGCCGGGTTCCTGCGCTTCGGCGTGGAGGCGCGCCATCTTCGGATGTACAAGGTCGCGGCCGAGCGCGAGGCCGGGTTCTTCGAGCAGGTGGTGATGCCCATGCTCAAGCAGCGCAACCCCACCGCCCGCCAGCGTGCCCTCGACACGCTCACGGAGCTCGCCACCCTCGGCGACGGCCTCCGCACGGCCATGCTCCGAAATGCCCTGCGCGGGTACAGCACCGACCGGTAGGGCGCTCGCCGCTCGCCGCACGGACGTGGCGAAGCTGGCGGCAGCCCCGCCCGGTGGTCGCGTCAGGGCAAGCTCGCGGCGCTCGGCGCCCTGACGGCGCTCCGCTGGTTTCGTCGCTCGCGGGTAGGGTGCTGGGGTGGTCGAGATGGAGCTCGTGGGCGTCCGGGTCGAGCTGCCGTCGAACACCCCGATCGTGCTGTTGCGCGAGACCGGGGGGGACCACCGCATGCTCCCGATCTTCATAGGCGGCCCTGAGGCCACCGCGCTGGCGTTCGCGTTGGAGCAGGTCGAAACGCCCCGTCCCATGACGCACGATCTCATGAAGGACCTCCTTGTCGAGGTGGGTGCCAGGCTGGAGCGGATCGTGGTCACCGAGCTGCGCGACAGCACGTACTTCGCGGAGATCCATCTCAGCACCAACGGGAAGAACCACGCCGTTTCGAGCCGACCATCCGACGCCATCAACCTGGCAGCGAGGGCCGGCGTGCCCATCTTCGTCGAGGAGAGCGTGCTCGACGAGGCCGGTTATCCTCCCGAGCGCCAGGGCGAGCCCGAGCCCGAACGAGTGGTCGAGCAGTTCCGGGAGTTCATCGACAAGGTGAACCCCGAGGACTTCGCTTCCTGACGTTCCCCCATCAGCACGAGTGTGCGCCGCCGGTTCGGCGAGCGCGGGGGGCCGGGCCGGTTCTTCGTGGTCATTGGCGGAGCGCGTCGCCGACATCCCCGACGGCATCCCCGCCGACATCCTCGCCGGCATCCTCGCCGGCATCCTCGCCGGCATCCCCGACGGCATTGACGGCGGGGATGCCGGCCCGTAGCCTGGCCCATGGTCACACGGGCGTAGTTCCGTGGATGTGATCCTGATCGGGTGCTTCGGGTTCGGCGAGGGAGAGGCGACGTCGTGGAGCAGGGTTACAGCGGAAGCCGGACCGCCGAGGTGGTCGGCATCACCTACCGCCAGCTCGACTACTGGGCGCGCACCGACCTGGTGCGGCCTTCGGTGACCGACGCCCGGGGCAGCGGCACCCGGCGGCGGTACTCGTACCGCGACCTGCTGGAGCTCAAGGTCATCAAGCAGCTCCTCGATGCCGGGATCAAGCTGGAGACGGTGCGCGGCGTCTTCAGCGAGCTGCGGGCGCGCCTCGGCGACGACATCGCCAGCGCCAATCTGGTCATCTCCGGCTCCACCGCCATGTTGGCCCTCGACGACGGCGAGCTGGTCGACCTCGTGCGCCGGGGCCAGGGCGTGCTCAACGTACTTCCCCTCGGCACGGTCAAGCGACAGGTCGACGCCTCCATCGAGGAGCTGCGCCCTGTGGTGCCGGCGACCAGCTCCGGGCCCGGCCGGGCCGGCCGGACGCTGGCCCGCTGAGCACGGCGCCGGGGCCGGCGCCGCGGGCCTCGCCGCTGGCCGCGGCGCATCGCTCGATCGGGGCCAAGCTCGTGCCCTTCGGCGGGTGGGAGATGCCGCTCAGCTACCCGGCGGGCACGCTGGCCGAGCATCGCGCCTGTCGGAGTGGGGCGGTCGTCTTCGACGTCAGCCACCTCGGGACGGTGCGGGTGCAGGGGGCCGACGCCTTCGCCCGTCTGCAAGGCGCGCTCAGCAACGATCTCGGCCGGATCGGTCCCGGACGGGCGCAGTACACCCACCTGCTCGACGAGGCCGATGCCTCGGTGCTCGACGACATCATCGTGTGGTGGATCGATGACGAGTGCTTCGACGTCATGCCCAACGCCTCGAACACCGCCGGCGTGCTCGCCGCCCTCGGGACCGGCCGGGACACCACGGCCGATCGCGCCGTGCTGGCGGTGCAGGGACCAGCGGCGAGGGCCGGGCTGGCCTCGGTCTGCCGGGACGCCGCCGGAGTGCGCCGCTTCGCGGTCGCCCGGTTCCGCTGGCGCGGTGCCGACTGCGTGGCGGCCGGCACCGGCTACACGGGCGAGGACGGCGTCGAGTGCGCGGTGCCCGCCGAGCAGGCGCCGGCCTTCTGGCAGGCGCTCCTCGATGCCGGGGTGGAGCCGGCCGGGCTCGGCGCGCGCGACACCCTGCGGCTGGAGGCCGGCTTCCCCTTGCACGGCCACGAGTTGGGGCCGGGGATCACGCCGTTGCAGGCGGGGCTGGGCTGGGTGGTGGGGTGGGACAAGAGCGAGTTCCGGGGGCGCGCCCCGCTGGTCGCCGAGCGCGATCGGGGTGTCTCCCGCCTGCTGAGGGGCGTGGCGGTGCAAGGTCGTCGTCCGCCCCGCCACGGCGCGGCGGTGCGGGTCGGCCGAGGCCCAGCAGACGATGACGAGGCCGGGGCCGCCGGCGTGGTCACCAGCGGCAACTTCTCGCCGACCCTCGGCCACGGGATCGCCATGGCCTTCCTGCCACCGGATGTGGCGGACGGCACGCCGGTTCTCGTCGACGCCCGCGGCGCGTTACTCCCGGGCCGGGTCGTCCCGCTCCCCTTCGTCCCCCGCCCCTGATCGCCCCCCGACCGGGATCCGACTGCCAACCGGCGTGCGTTGGCGTCCGCTAGCAGCCGTAAGGCAAGCCGGTTCGACCCGTGCGGGGCGGGGCGGGGCGGGGCGCGGGGCGCGGGGCGTCGGGCGTCGACCGGTCCTCAGTCGGCCGCGGCCAGGCCGACCGGGCAGCTCACGCCCGTCCCGCCCAGGCCGCAATAGCCGTCGGGTACCTTAGCCAGGTACTGCTGGTGGTACTCCTCGGCGTAGTAAAAGGTCACTCCGGCTTGGATCTCGGTGGTGATGTCGCCGAAGCCCGAGGCGCGCAGGCGGTCCTGGTAGGCCTGTCGGGACGCCTCGGCTTCGGCCCGCTGGCGCTCGGTGGTGGGGTAGATGCCGGAGCGGTACTGCGTTCCTCGGTCGTTGCCCTGGCGCATGCCCTGGGTCGGGTCATGACCCTCCCAGAACGTTCGCAGCAGTGCCTCGAACGTCACCCGGCTGCGGTCGAAGACCACGAGCACGGCCTCGGTGTGGCCCGTGCGCCCGGAGCACACCTCTTCGTAGGTCGGGTTGGGGGTGTGACCGGCGACGTAGCCGACCGCGGTGACGTGGACGCCCTCTGTCTGCCAGAAGAGCCGCTCCGCCCCCCAGAAGCAGCCCAGGGCGAACACCGCCTGCTCGAACCCTTCGGGGAAGGGCGGCCGCAGGCGGCGGCCGCTCACGTAGTGACTGGCCGGGACCGGCATCTCGGCGTCGCGGCCGACGAGTGCGTCCTGGGGCGAGGGGAGCTCGGTGCTGTGGCGATTGAAGAATCCCATGCGCCAAGGCTAAGGGTCTCTACTCCTCGTACGCACTGGGCGGGGGACAGCTGCAGTGCAGGTTTCGATCCCCGTAACCACCGTCGACCCGCCGCACCGGGGGCCAGTACTTGGCGTGCCGCTGGCCCCGCACCGGGAACACGGCCTCCTGCCGGCTGTACGGGTGGGACCACTCGGACAACGCCCCCACCACCATCGCCGCGGTGTGGGGCGCGTTGCGCAGGGGGTTGTCGGTCCGGTCGTACGCACCCGAGGCCACGCGGTCGATCTCGGCCCGGATGGCGATCATGGCGTCGCAGAACCGGTCGAGCTCGGCGAGGTTCTCGGACTCGGTCGGCTCGATCATGAGCGTGCCCGCCACCGGGAACGACATCGTGGGGGCGTGGAACCCGTAGTCGATGAGGCGCTTGGCCACGTCTTCGACGGTGATGCCGGTAGCCCGGGTGATGGGCCGCAGGTCGACGATGCACTCGTGCGCCACCAGCCCGGTGGCGCCGGTGTAGAGGACGGGATAGCAGTCAGCCAGGCGCCGGGCGACGTAGTTGGCGTTGAGGATGGCCACCTCGGTGGCCGCCCGCAGGCCCTCGGGGCCCATGAGCCGCACGTAGGCCCACGAGATGGGCAGGATGCTGGCCGATCCCCATGGCGCGGCGGCCACCGCACCGACCCTGTGGTCGCCCGCCCCGGTCGGGCCGGAGGCGGCATCGACCAGCGGGTGGGTGGGCAGGAAAGGCGCCAGGTGGGCCCGCACCGCGACCGGGCCGACTCCCGGACCGCCGCCGCCATGGGGGATGCAGAACGTCTTGTGCAGGTTGAGATGCGACACGTCGGCGCCGAAACGGCCCGGGCGGGCGAGCCCGACGAGGGCGTTGAGGTTGGCGCCGTCGACGTAGACCTGCCCGCCGGCTTGGTGCACCGCGTCGCAGAGGTCGACGACCGCGGCTTCGAACACCCCATGGGTCGACGGGTAGGTGAGGAGCAGGGCGGCGACGCGGGGGCCGTGCTCGGCCAGGCGGGCACGGAGCTCGCCCGGGTCGACGTTGCCCTCGTCGTCGCAGGCCAGCACCACCACACGCAGCCCCGCCATCACCGCGCTGGCCGCGTTGGTGCCGTGGGCAGAGGAGGGGATGAGGCACACGTCGCGGTGGTGCTCACCCCGGCTGCGGTGCCAGGCCCGGATGGCCAGCAGGCCGGCCAACTCGCCCTGGGAGCCGGCGTTGGGCTGAAGGGACACGGCGTCGTACCCGGTGATCTCGGCCAGGAAGGCCTCGAGTTGGTCGACCAGGCGGGCGTAGCCCTGGCGCTGGTCAGCGGGCGCGAACGGATGGACCCGGGCCAGCTCGGGCCAGCTCATGGGCTCCATCTCGGCGGTGGCGTTGAGCTTCATGGTGCAGGACCCGAGCGGGATCATGGAACGGTCGAGCGCGATGTCGCGATCAGCCAGGCGGCGCAGGTAGCGCAGCATCGCCGTCTCGGAGCGGTGCTGGTGGAACACCGGGTGGGTCAGGAAGGGCGAGGCCCGTCGCCACCCATCGAGGACGTCGCCCACGGTGGTGACCGCGGCCCGGGGGTCGCCCCCGAACACGGCCACCAGCGACGCCAGGTGCTCGGGCGTGGTGATCTCGTCGCAGGTGATGCCGACCGTGTCGTCGTCGACCAGGCGCAGGTTGATCCCGTGCTCGCGCGCGCCGGCCACCCGGGCCGCGGCCGCCGCCGGCACCCGGGCCTGGACGGTGTCGAAGAAGGCGTCGTGCACGATCTCCACGCCCCCGCGGCGCAGGGCGGCGGCCAGGAGCCGAGCGTGACGGTGCACCCGCTCGGCGATGGCGGCCAGCCCGTCGGGGCCGTGGTACACGGCGTACATGGCGGCCATGACCGCCAGCAGCACCTGGGCGGTGCAGATGTTGCTGGTGGCCCGCTCCCGGCGGATGTGCTGCTCCCGGGCCTGCAAGGCCAAACGCAGGGCCGGGTCGCCGTCGGCGTCGACCGACACCCCCACCAGCCGGCCCGGCAAGGCCCGCTCCAACCCGGCCCGGACCGCCATGAAGGCGGCATGGGGGCCGCCACAGCCGAGGGGCACGCCGAAGCGCTGTGAGGACCCGACGGCCACGTCGGCCCCGTGCTCGCCGGGGGGGCGCAGCAGGCACAAGGCCAACAGGTCGGTGGCCACCACCGCCAGCGCGCCGCGCCCGTGGGCCGCGTCCACGATGGGGGAGAGGTGGACCAGGCGGCCGCTGCTGGCGGGGTGTTGAACCAGCACGCCGAACACGTCGCCGCCGGGCAGCCGCCCGCCGGCCACGTCGGCCACCACCACCGCGATGCCGAGCGGCTCGGCCCGGGTCCGCACCACGGCGATGGTCTGGGGGTGGCAGTCGCCGTCGACGACGAAGGCCGCCCCGTCGGGGGCCCGGGACTGGCGCCGGCACAGGGTCATGGCCTCGGCGGCGGCGCTGCCCTCGTCGAGCAGGGAGGCGTTGGCGATCGGCAGCCCGGTCAGGTCGGCCACCATGGTCTGGAAGGTGACGAGGGCCTCCAGGCGCCCCTGGGAGATCTCGGGCTGGTACGGGGTGTAGGCGGTGTACCAGGCCGGGTTCTCCAGGACGTTGCGCCTGATCACCGGCGGCGTGATCGTGTCGGCGTAGCCGAGCCCGATCATCGAGGTGCACACGGTGTTGGCGTCGGCTAGGGCGCGCAGCTCGACGAGCATCTCGGTCTCGGTGGCGGCCGCGGGCAGCGCCAACGGCCCGTGGTCGCGAATGACCGCGGGCACGGCCGCGGCCATGAACTCCCGGAGTGTTCCGAAGCCCAGCAGCGCGAGCATCTTGGCCTGCTCGTGTGCTCCCGGACCGATGTGGCGCTCGGCGAAGTCCATGACGGCTCGACGCTATCGAACGACGCCGCTCGGGCCGACCCCGGTGGTGGCGCGCTGGTGGCGCGGTGAGAGATCACGCCGCGCCCGCCACCTACCGGCAGGTCATCTCGGACTGGATGCGGCCGAGCTGGTCGAGGTAGCAGTCCGCGAAACGACGCGCGGGAGGCGAGGGCGCGTTCGGTCCGCTCGACCGGATGCGCCTGCGCCCACGTCCGCCCCCCTGGTCGACATCGGCGCAGCATGCCCCCCTCGGCGGGGCCCGATACCTCTCGACCTCGACCGCATCGCGCGGGTGCGTCCCCGCTCGCTCGCCGGCCGGCCCGGGGCGTCAGCACCGCCCGGCGCGACGCGAGTAAATCGTCGGCCCGACCGCGACCGAGCGATTACGGTCCCTGCGGGACCGGTACGAGGTCAGGGGCGTGCGGCGCCGAGCACACCGTGCCGACGGGCGGGCCGTGACCGGGTGACCAGCACCGACGAGGAGTTCGGCCCGCGGGGCCGGGCCGGGGAGGCACGATGACGACGAGCCCCTTGGCCGCGTTGGGCTGGGACGACCGGATCGCCGCCCTGGTCGCGTCGATCGACGTGCCGGCCGGCACCCCGGACCTGGTCCCCGGGCGCGTCGTCAGGGTCGACCGCGGCTCGTGCCTGGTGGCGGTGACCGCGGGCACCGTGCGCGCCACCCCCTATGCCCTGGCCTCGCGGCGCGCCGGGCTGGCCGACGAGCCGGCGACCGGCGACTGGGTGGCCGTGCTCGACGACCCGGACGAGGGTTGGGCCGTCGCGGTCGTCCTGCCCCGCCGCTCGATGATCAGCCGCCGGCACTCCGACGAGCGGGCTGTGACCGAGCAGGTGCTGGCCGCCAACGTGGACGTCGTCGCCGCCGTGTGCGCGCTCGACCGAGACTTCGGCGGGAACCGCCTGGAGCGGTTCCTGGCCATGGCCCGGGCGAGTGGCGGCACGCCCGCCGTCATCCTCACCAAGGCCGATGCCGCTGACGACGCCGGGGCCACGGCCGAGGCCGCCGCGGCGCTGGCGCCCGGTGTCGAGGTGTACGTGACCAGCTCGGTCACCGGTGCCGGCCTCGACGAGCTTCGTGCGGTCATCGCGCCGGGTCTCACGCTGGTGCTCATGGGGCCATCGGGCGCGGGGAAGTCGACGCTCGTCAATCGCCTGGTCGGGCGCGAGGCGCAGCGCACCGAGGCCGTGCGCGACGCCGACAAGCGGGGCCGACACACGACGACCACCCGCGATCTCGTCCCCGTCCCCGGCGGTGGCGTCCTGTTGGACACGCCGGGTCTCCGGAGCCTCGGCCTGTGGGACGCCGAGGACGCGGTGGCCGAGACCTTTCCCGACATCGAGGAGCTGGGGGAGCGGTGCCGGTTCCGGGACTGCCGCCACGGTGCGGAGCCGGGGTGCGCGGTGCGGACGGCGGTGGGCGAGGGGGAACTCGAGGCCCGGCGGCTCGACAGCTATCTCAAGCTCGAACGCGAGCTTGTCGCCCTCGAGCTGCAGAAGGATGTACGGGCCCGGCGCGCCGCGAGCCGCCGGTCCGGTCGGATCGCCCGCGAGGCGCAGAGGCTCAAGGGGCGTCGCGAAGGGCCCTGCGGCGGGCCCGAAGGGGCAGGGCCGGCCCGAGCACCTCGGTGAGCTGGGGCCGCGGGGTCGCTACCGGCCCGGTGCGAGCGTTTCGAGCCCGAGGCCCCTCGCCGCTTCGGTCATCCGATCGTCGTAGGTGACCAGGGCGCTCAGGTCGTCGCCCGCGGCCAGCGCGGCCGCCAGATGGACGGCATCGAGTGTGCGGAGCTGGCCCGGCCCGAGCCGGCCCGCTTCGAGTAGGAGGTCGCGGTCCAGCACCAGCTGGTTCAGCGCATCAAGATGAGCGAGCGCCACCTCGACGTCACCATCGACGCGGCGCACGGCCCGGAGCACTTCCGCCACGGCCAGCTCGCAGGTCATCACGACGTCGTCGCGGCCCAGCGCCGCTCGCCAGGCAGCGACCGACGCGCTCTCGGGTTCGATGACCGCAAACTTGACGATGGCGGACGAGTCCAGGTACCAGATGCTCACCGCTCGTGCGCCCGGAGCTCGGCCAGCGCATCCGAGGCCAGCCGGCGGGTCGCGACGGGAGGGGGAAGCGGTGCCGTGATGCTGGCCGGCTTCAACCGGCCGGCATCACGCAGGCGAGCAATGGCACCCCCCGTGGGCGGCGGGCCCAGGATGGCCATCACCTCACCGCGGCGGGTCACCTCGATCCGCTCCCCGGCGTGGGCGCGCCGGATGAGCTCGCTGGCGCGCTGCCGCAGTTCACGAACCCCGATGCGCTCCATGCGTACACAAGGTAGCACCACGGATGGGTGCTCGGAAGCTCCAGCGAGAACACCTACGACGAGGTCGACGCCGAGCAGGGTTCGCGGAGCGGCCCCTGGGACTCCCGGCGTCACCCGCACTGATCGCCGGGAGCTGAGAAGCGACAGAAGGGACAGGGCGAACGCCAATCGGGCTGCAGTCACCGCGGGCCCGGTCCCGGCCGATCGAGCGGGGCGGCGGCGTCCGGGTCTACAGGCCGAGGGCGAGGCGTAGCCCGCGGTCGACCGCGATGAGCCGCTCCCGAGCCAGTTGCCCTATGCGCTCCCCGAGCAACGCTCGGTCGACTGTGACCACCTGGGACACGTTGACCACCGAGTCCTTGGTCAGGCCCGCGGTGCCCGACGGCAGGGCGACGTTTCCCGGGGCCGCGGCCAAGCGCAGGTTGGACGTTATGGCGACGACGACCACCGTGGAGATGCGGCTCCGATTGAACCGGTCCGATGACACCAGGAGCCCAGGCCGACGGTAGCCCGGCGCCGAACCGACTGGTTCTCCGAAGTCGAGCCACCAGACGTCACCACGGCTCACCATTCCCAATCGCCGCTGTCGATCAAGGCCCGCCCGGCGGCGCGGCCGTGCCCCTCGCCCCCGGACGCGCTGGCCAAGGCGTCGAGCGCGGCCGTGACCGCGTCCTCGTCGTGCGCAAGTATGAACTCCTCGACGGCTCGCGCATACAGCTGCGACCTCTTCAGCCCTAACCGCGCGGCAAACTCATCGGCACGCCTGTGCAGCGCCTCCGGCACCGAAACAGCAATCTTCACGCCGAAAGTATAACCGGTACTACTCCCGCCACCGTGTCCAGCGAGAGGAGAGTGACCGTGGCCGCGCCCGCGAGATGGCAGCGACCCGTCATCAGATCGCATCCCGGCCGTGGTGCGGAGGTCCTGTTGGGGACGCCGACGTGTAGCACGATTCGTGCTACGATCCGGCCCATGTTGCGTCCTGAAAGCTGGACCAGACCAGCGGGTGCAAGTCCCGTCCGGGTAAGCGTCGGAGCGCCCGGTAGCAGGCCCCGGTCCGGCGCCGAGAGGCGTCGGGCTGAGCGGGGCGT
>Ga0187893_10004614_pt1 | contig 25954 bp, 34 predicted proteins | sample MA1701074metaG_FD_139574 | JGI IMG/M metagenome (GOLD analysis project Ga0187893, IMG submission 139574) | White microbial mat communities from a basaltic lava cave in the Kipuka Kanohina Cave System on the Island of Hawaii, USA - MA170107-4 metaG ... | reverse complement strand
GTTCAGCATCAGAGCAACCCGCCCAATCGAAATGGCTCGTACGGCGGTGAAAGCACCTCGTGCACTCGACTCCATACGGTTCCGCGCGCCGACAAACCCAAGGAGTTGCATATACTTGACAGCGTAGAGCTTAAGCGATGAACCTCCCGAGACACCTCGCGCGTTTCTACTTCGGATGTTCTCAAGAGTCCCGAACACACCCCTTCAATGACACGCAAAGCACGCCATCGCGCTTCATCGCTCCACGGGCCCTCGGTGGGTTCGGAAGCAACGCGGAAACTCTCAGCAAGCCTGACACTCTGCCAATCGGACAGCTTGCCGATCGTCGCCTGGTAGTAAGCAAGCCAATCTTGAGGGGGCATCTGTTCAGAGTCTGACACGGGTGTGTTCGGAACCGCCATGCGTTCTGTCAACGCGCGCGCGAACTTCAGGCTCGGCTTTTCGTCAAAGTGGTCGAGGAGCATGATCCAGAGACGATCTTCCACTCGCGACGGGCGCGACCCTTTCGCCAGCCGCTGCAACTCGGCGTTGCCGACCTTCCACAGAAGGTTGATTGCGTCCTCCGGAAGCGGGGCTAGGAACATCTGCGGGTTGCAGAGGGCTTCGTCGCTGAGAGCGAGCATTTTCAAGACGGAGGCACCGACGCGTTCCTCCAGTGACTCCCGACGAATCAACCTGTAGGCGATCTCGGCAATACAGTGAAATCCTTCCACGGTGCCGGGAAGCGGGAGCTCACCGCGTTCAAGGGCCGGGGACAGTTCATTGATCAGGTCATCATTCTCATTCCACCCGTGAACCAGTTCCGAGACCTGCTGTAGCACAGCACGCACCTGGCCCTCACTTTCCTTGGGTGCACCCGGCCGCACTTTGGCATCAACCCAATCTCCCAGGGGCGGAAGCAGAATACTCTTGTAGAACAGAAACCGGCTTTCTAGCGCTCCTTTGGGATCGCTTGCGTCAGTCACCACATGCCGTGATTGCGCCCATTCAAGCCACCTGACGTTGAGCGCGTGCTTCCTCCCCAGACCCTGTAACTCCTGGAGAGGCTTCCGTAGCCGCTCAACCCATCCTTGGATTCTCGAAGCCATGTTCCTCCTGGTTAGCTCGTTCCCGGTTATTCTTCTCCAGATCGCGCACGGGGGAGCTGCTCATGCTCAAGAACGTACACGCCCGGCCCGGGTACATCCTCAGCAGCCCTGCCCCACTCTTGCAGAGGGACCTCCTGCAGCATCCGCAGCAGCTCATTGTACCGTTCCTCATTTGCCCGGTCCCAATCCTTCCGGTCGCGGTTCAATTGCGGTTTCAACCTGTCGACCGCGAACCATTGAAAGTCCTTCGATTCTTCTACGGTGCGACAGGCTATCACCCGCCAGCGGCCGCCTCGGATATATGTGCTCACGGCAGCTTCGCCCACCGAAGGATCCGTAAGGTCGATCTCGCTTCCGTTGCCCCCATTCCGCGGTCTCAGCGAGTAACCCAACGCCTTCGCCACGTGCCGGCGAAGAGCAGACCCATATACGTTTCCACTGCAGTGGTCCCGCCGAATCCGTTCCCTGGTCCTAGACGAGTCCCCGACGTAAATGATCACCCTTTCGCCTCCTTCACATGCAGACATGACCTGCCCATCTCGCACGGATCCCCTTTCTGGCTCAAGGATAGCTCATCCGGATACCCCGCCACAAGGAGCCCGAAGATCGCTCTCGGGCGAACTCGCTTGGCCATCCCCTCCTCATCCGTCGACAGCCCCAGCCGCTCCTCAAAGTACCGTCCGCACAGATGGCCGATCTTCCACAAGTCCACCCACAGCTTGAGCATCCACTCTTTCCGGACGGGCTCTTTTTGGCGCCTGCCGTTCTCGGCCAGCCAGATCTGTTCGGCCGATACGCGGTCCACTACAAGTTCCTTCCCGCTCGCGAGGGTGATGTTCTGGCCCTGCAGCTGCCTGAACCGAGACCACCGGAAGGGGATCGGTTGCAGGCTCCCGGCCGCCCGGAGAATGTCCTCCAGGCGCACCGCGGCGGCAGCACGCATCTTCGCCCGGAGAACAGCACCGCATCCCTTGCAGCCCCTGATGTGAGCCATCGATTCGTTGAATCGGGGATGGGTGATCGCTCTGTCGGCCAACTCGATCGCTTCCGCCTCGGAAAGACAGCCTGCCCTGCCCCGCCGCCGGGGCTTTACGCTCTCCAGGAACCGCAAGAGCACCAACTGATCAAAATACCTCTCTATCCCGAGCCGGGTACCGCTTCGGCTCTCAATCTCGGCGCCGCGAGACGCTGTGCGGCCGAGCGTGAACAGAGTTTCGACATGCCGCTTCGCCTCTCGAAGCAGCACCTTCGCCTGGTTATGGGAAACCCCGAGGCGCCGGGCGATTTCCGACTCGCTCTCCGAATTTGCATGGGCCTGCAACGCCTGAGCCTCCCTGGGAGCCAGCAGGGAGATGCACTCCAGCAGCCTTTCGACATGCTCGGAATCCAGATCCGGTCTTTCGGCTTCCCGGCCCGGCGCATTGCGGCGGCGGACCTCCTCGCCATATTCCTTTCGACGGACCTCGGCCCGGAGAAAGTCCTTGATCTGATTCTTGGCCAAGACTCGAAACCAGGAGAGAAAACGACCCTTGGTTCGGGAGTACCGGCCGATACACCTGAACACGCGAACGCAAATCATCTGCTGACAGTCTTCCCGATCCCCCTTGGGCACCCAGGCCGCGACCAGCCTTCGCAGGGCAGGTTCGATGGCTGCGGACAACATCGCCCATGCGTGGTCGCGAGTATGGAGATCCGAAGACTGCTGAGCGGCCTGGAAGCGCACCGCCAACCGATCGAGGTTCGCCATCCTATTCCATCATTACGTGCCCCGGAGCAGACCGGAACCAGAATTTCTTACCTAGCCGCCCTAACCCTAACTAACGGGGGGTCATGAGCACGAGCACAAGCAGGACCCACGTCAGAACCGCCAGCATCGGCCCCAACCAGGCAAGAGACGTCCCTTCACTCGACCTGGCCGGCCGCGGCCGGGGCTTGGCGCGGGTCTTCCGCAAACCCCGCTTTGTCAATACGCGCAGAATCTGGCGGGCGGTCTGCGGACGCGCTTCGGGCCTCGCGGCCAAGCACTTTAATAGAACCATGCGGATCCGCCTCCCGCTATCCCACACCTTTTGGCCCAGCATTTCTGCCAGGACCAGTCCGGCTGAGTAGACATCGCTTCGCGCATCCGGGCGCTCTCCGGCGATGACCTCGGGCGCCGCGTAGGAGCGCGTACAGGGAAGTCTCGGATCGTCGACTTCGGGAGATCGCACCCCAGCGGCTCCCCCAAAGTCGGTAACCTGAACGCGAGCAAGGTCTCTGCACACCAGCACGTTGGCCGGCTTGAGGTCGCCATGGACGATACCTCTGGCATGAGCATGATCCAATGCGCTGATGATCTGGAGGAACCACGCAATGGCGAGTCTGGGGGGAACCCCCCGACCATCCGACAGGATCTCCCGCAGACTCCAACCGCGCACAAGGTCCATGAGGACCACAAATCCCTCCGCGGTGCGCCCGTATCCCAGCATCTTGACCACGTTGGGGTGCCTCAGGCTCATCTGCGCCCTGGCCTGCTCTCGTGCCAGCCGCAAGCGCTTCAACTCGCTCCCGTTCGTAGTCCGGGAGTCCTCGACGACATCCGGATCGCGCGTTCGTTCGTACAGCTTCACCGCCACATCTCCCCCCGGTCCGCGCGCATGGTAGACCGTCCCATATCCCCCACGCGCGATCCGCCGCACGACGTTGAATCCGCCAATGCGTGCAGGCATACTAACCGTTTCCATCGCGAACTCTATACGTCGCGATGCCCCTCTTTGAACCGAAAAGTTCGAGCTTTTCGCTGACTTTTCAGTTCAATTCCGCCCGATCCGACGTACTGGATTTCCGATGAAGGGAGAGAGACATCCCCCTCGATTCATCCCTCGGTCCGGCCCGTGGGAGGGGTACTGGATTCAGCCTCCTCCCTGCCAGCATCTCATGCTGATGCACCTTTGCTTCGTCGGCGGGCGGGTAACCGGCATCGGCCATGATGAGATTGGTGGCTTCGAAGTCGCTGGATCATTCTCGCCAACCGGGTTGGTCGAATGGACGAAGGCATATGAAACACATTCGGTCAAGTATTGGGGCAACCTTACATCGGACGGCATCCACGGAACCTGGTGGTTGAGCCGATGCCTCTCCGGGGCATTCGCCGTTTGGCCCCTTATCGGTACGACTGACCCTCGCAGGCGACGCCGCATGGAGCTTCGCCTTCCCGCTGAATTGTTGTGGCCTCGGAGGAAGCCTGACCAGCCTCCCCCGGCGCCGTTTCTGAATCAAGGATTCGGCCGATTTCCTTGGAGGCGGACATGCTCTCGGACAGCCTGAGAGTGAACCTATTCATCATCATGGTGAGCACAATGGTTATCGTCGGGTTGATCCTGGGTTCCCTTCGTACCAGAAGCCAAGCCCAGAAGATCGGCCGCATCCGCTGCCGCCGGTGCCATTACGAAGGACCAGTAAAGAGCACAAAACAATGGGGACTGCGCTGGGAACTTCTCTGTCCCAACTGCGGATCCGGCGACTGGGAGCGCATGAAGTAGTCCCCCTCTTGGAAGCTCTTGCCATGGTGGCGGACAGTCGATCTATAGGGGGTGAACCCGGATCCCAAGCACGGCAAGGTCCCCCAGGTCGGCCCCGACGTCGCAGAGTACATCGACCGCTTCCTGGAGGCCAAGACGGCGGCGAACACCCGGCGGGCCTACCGCTGCGCGCTCCTCGAGTTCCTCGACGGCGCGCGCGGGATGGAGGACCTAGTCAAGGTCCAGCCGGATGAAATCGTCGCGCACCGGAACAACCTGCGTGCCGCCGGCGCGGAGCCAACTACGGTCAACGCGCGCCTGTGCGCCATCCGTGGTTTCTTCCGCTCCTTGAAGGCGAGGGGGATCGTCCAAAACAACCCGGCCGAGGCCGAGCTCGTCCCCGGCTATCGCGTGACGGACGTCTCCAAGGCCAACGGCCTTACCCCCGAGGAGCTTCGCGCCCTGCTCGCCACCTGCGACGACTCGCTGATGGGCCTTCGTGACCGGGCGATCCTGCATGTCGGAGTCATCGAAGGCCTTCGGCGGTCGGAGATCTCGGCCCTAAACTTGGACTCGATCCAAAAGGACGGCGAGCACCGGATCCTGGTCCTGCGCGACACAAAGGGTGGACACATGGCCAAGATCAAGCTTGACGCGCGGGTCTACGATGCCATCCAGGACTATCTCGCCGCCCGCGGGGGGCAGCTCAATCCGAGAGATCCGATCTTCGTGTCGTGCTCGCGCAACGGCTCCCGCGCCCGCCGGCTGTCGGCGGAATCAGTCAACGACATCATCCAGCGGCACGCCGCCCACGCAGGTCTGGGCAAGATCATCACGGCTCACTCGATGCGGCACACGAATGCGACGCTCTCGATCGATGCGGGCGCGCCCGTCCAAAAGGTCCAGCGTCAGCTTCGCCACAAGGACCCCAAGACCACGATGCGCTACTACCGAAACATGGACGATTTGCGGAAGGCAGGGAGTGATTATGTCAGATGGTGAGACACCATCCGGATATCCACTACATGCGGGCGACGGGGGCGCTGCCGCTGGCCGCCGTAATGGAGAGATCGGTAGTCAACGCTGGGAATGGTTTCTCGGGATCGTCGCCATTCTCATCCTCGCTCCCGGTGTGGAATTCCTCGCCTCGGCCGGGAAGATCAATTGGGCGGCTCTCCTCGGCTAACTCGCGGTTTCTGTGATCATCGCCGTTCGCACGCGGCAGTTGAAAGAGGCACCGCAGGACGCGACTCTCTACAAACCACTTCTCCTTGCGGGTATCCTTACTATCGTAGCCGCCCTCCTCCATTGGGCCGATGGTGAGCTGGAGCGTCTGATGGAGGATCCGGCCAAGAATACCCCCGCCCCCCCAGTTCAGCCTGCGACATCCGAGCCGCCCAAGGAATTCCTCGCGCGTTTCCTTCACTCGTTCGCCCCGAAGGACCCTCTGCCGAAGCTTCTAAAGAATTTCACATTGTGGGAGCGTACGGCGCTGTTCCTCGTTCTCCTGCTACTCGTCGAAGCATGGTTCGTTCACATCACACGCGATGTCCACGTCCGAAAGCGCAGCCACTGCTGTTTCTTGCTCTTGAGCTCCGTCCTTTTTGTTGCGATCATCTTCTTCACGCGAATGGGTTAAGGAGAAGGCTCCAGGTCGGATTACGCCCATTATCCGCCCTGGTCCGCCGCCGCCGCCGGCGATCCGAATTCAATCCGAGCCCGACCGGGACGTAGGAAACCTACAGCCGTCGGGCCGACATCACCGCGCTTATCCCAATTTCCCATCGTAGAATCGTCCCCGCGCCGCATGCCTATTCCGCACAACCTAGATCAGCTCTGGACCGGCCACGCTTACGTCCGCGTCTACCACCCCTATCGAGTCGCAGGCGAAAAGAACCCGGCGTTCAACGACCTCGACGCGCAGATCCTCGACTTGAAGGAGGGCATCGATTCCGCCGTCGACGCCGCCGTTCGTGACTTCGCTGACGCGATCGCGCACACTTCCGCGCTTCCTCCCTCGACCATCCTCTCCATCGTTCCCGGAAGCGTCGCCTCGGATTCCAACGAACCTCGGCCCATGGCCCGCGTCGCGCACGCTCTCGCCCGCGCGCTCGCCCCCCGCTCACGCTTTTTCGCGCGACCTGATACACTGAGAAGGCACATGACGATCGATAAGCTGGCCCGCGGCGGCGCCAGGTTCGAGCAGGTTCATCTCGATTCGATCCGCGTCACCGCTCCCCGCATGGTCCGCGGCGCCACGGTTCTGCTTCTCGACGACGTCGCCTCGACGGGCAACTCGATCCGCGCATGCAGGCGATTGCTGCGCGAGGCCGGGGCGGACCGCGTCGCCGCGATCGCCCTCGGACAGACCGAATGACCCTCCGCGACCACCCCAAGCACCCCCTACAACATCGCGTGCACACTGCCCTTGCCCTTTACCATCTCAAGGGCGTCGGCCCTTCGCGATTGGCGACCGCTCTGCGGATGGTCTGCGAATCCGCAACGGACCCTTCCACCTTTTCGAACCTTGTGCGCTCCCTGTCCCTGACCCGGTCCCCCGCGCCCCCGTCGGACAAGGAGATCAAGGCAGCGTGGGCCCGGGCTGCGGACTCCCTTGAGAACTGCCGCCGCGAGCACATAGCGGTCCTGGTCATCGACGAAGAGAACTTTCCGGCATCGCTTCAGGACCTGAAAAAGCCCCCTGCCCTGCTTTTCGTCAAGGGGATGCTTTCGAATCTTGCGGCCAAGCCTCGCGTCACGATCGCGGGGACCCGCGATCCGTCGGAGTGGGGAACGAAAACGGCCCAGCGATGCGCCAAGGCCGTGGCCGAGGCGGGAGGCATCGTCGTCTCGGGACTCGCCCGCGGGATCGACGCCGCCGCCCACCGGGCCGCGCTGAAAGCGGGCGGCGTCACCTGGGCGGTCCTGGCACATGGACTGGACCGGGTCTCGCCTGTCTCGAACCGCGGACTAGCCGAAGAGATCCTCGACAAGGATGCCGGCGGCGCGATCGTCAGCGAATACCCGCCGGGCGTCCCCGCGCGGCGCGCGCACTTTGTGGAACGCAACCGGATCCAGGCGGCGCTCGGCCAGGCGGTGCTTATCGTCGAATCGGACACGGACGGCGGCTCGATGCACACGGCCAAGTTCGCCCAGGACCTGAACCGGCCGGTCTGGGTCACCCTCCCCTCGGGCGTGGATTCGCGCCGCGGCGGCATCTCGGCGCCCCCTAAGACCCACCGCGGCCCCCTCTCGCTTCTCGCCGCCGGAGCCCGCCGAATCACCGATCCGTCCGACCTCCGCGCCTGTCTCGCAAAGCTGCATCAAGCAAAGCGCGATCACAATCTATCCCCACGCCTCGACTCGGCCTCGCAGCCCTCCCTCTTCTAACTCATTCATCTTCATATCACGGCTTGCAACATCGCGGTTTGTGGACGCGACCACTACCGGCTCAAGCGCCGGTGCCGCATGCTCCTCGACGAAATAAAGCTCGGGCTCGTGAACCACAAGGCCGGCCGATGGGAACATTACATTGACCTTCAGGAGCTGGCGCAGGGCAATGCGGTCGCGGTACGAATCGCTTCGCGCCCGGTCCCAGAAGAAGCCGTCACGCAGGCGGCGCGAGAGGCTGGCGAGGGATCTGGAACGACAAGCGACAAGGGGCAGCGACGAGCCGCGATCAGTAGGACAGGTCGGTGACTCCGACGGCGACGCGATGGGTGCCCTGGACGTTCTTGAAATACGTCCCGATCGTTCGGCTCGCCCCGGATTGCAGGGCTCCGCCCGCGACGGCCTCCTGGTAGATTGCGACTCCGTTCGCGGCCTGGTAATAGATCGTGATGACGATGTTCTTGAAGTTCACGCGGCTTCCGTTCCGCACGTCGGCGAACACGCCCCGGTAGCCGTCCGAGGTGTTCGCGAAGCGCACGTTCGAGACGGACGTCAGGCTGATGAGCTGACTCTTGACCGCGGCACCCTCGCGCCGGGCGGCTTCGTCCTTCGCCTGCTCGTGCTTGAGGTGCGCGTCCAGCGCCGCTCCGATCACGTTCAACGTGTCGCTTCCGCCCCCGCCGCCCTGCACGCGAGGCGCGACGTCGTTGTTCGCAAGCACCTTTTGCCAGTCCGGGTTGACGCGGCCGGGCCCGACGTAGTACCTGGCCGCCTGCGGGCCCAGCGCCCGCAGGAGCGCGGCGCGGTCCTCGTTGAGGGGGTGGGTGTAAAGGTAGCGGCCCGGGTTGCTGCCTTGCGCGCGATGCCGGCGTTCCCAGATCCCCGCTGCGGCGCGGGGGTCAAAGCCGGCGAGCGCCATGTACAGCACCCCGACCCGATCGGCCTCGGCCTCGTTCTCGGTGCTGTAGCTGGCCTTGTAATAATCTCCGTGCACCTTCGTCGAGAACGCGGCCGTCACCTCCTCGTGGCTTATCGTCTCGGATATCTGCCGGCACGTGATGTGGGCGACCTCGTGGCCGAGCACCGCCGCCAGCTCGACGTCGGTCACGTCGTCCAAGAGTCCCCGGTAAACGAAGACCGCGCCGCCCATGATGGCCAAGGCGTTCCAGGCGCGGTTTTCCACGACATGGAAGCGCCAGGGAAGCTTCGGCAGGTGGCAGACCGAGACGATGGGGCCCAGGATCCGCCGTACGCGTTCGATTGCGCGCGGGTCGGCGTCGACGGCGTGGCCGGCCTTGCGCTCCTCCGACAGAAACCAGGCTTCGTGCTGCTTTCCCAGGTCGATCTCCTGCTCGAGGGTCATCTTGTTGACGACCCGGCCGCCGGTGACGGGATCCTCCTGGGTGTATTCGTCCGACAAGGCCTTCATCAAGGCGGCGCAGGAGCTCAGGGAAGCCACGGCTCCGGCGCAGGCGCCGAGCAAGGCAAGTATTCGCAGGCCCCGCGTCATCATCCGCTCACCCGCAACAAACTGTGGAGAAAGGGGCTCGGCGGGTGCGACGCGGCTGGACGCGGCGTCGCTCGCTCGTTCGCCCGCGCGCCCAATTGCCCCATTGTATCCGGCGGATCCTCCCAATCTTGGCTCGCTTTTTCTTTTGCGCCAATCCCATTTAGAGGACCCGCTGCCATGTCATCGACATCGACACGCACCGATCCGCTCGCGAGATGGGGGCTTTACGCCTACATCTGCGACTATTGGAGGGGATGGGACTGAACGAACCGCGCGAGCGCCGGCTCGCCTCCCAGGAGGAATTGGAGGAGTTCTTCCTGCGCGAGGTGCGCCCGGCCCTTCGCCAGGGAAACCTCATGGAGGTTTTCCGCGGCGAGGGCCGACGCGCGTGTGGGCCTGCCGCTACGGCTGGGTCATCGAGTGGCCCGGCCGCGGCACGCCGCGCGTCGTTTCGTCCCAGCAGCATTCCCGGACCCGTCAGCTTCTTTCATCTTGTCCTGTAAGAACCACCGCCCCCATCCCGGCAGCTTCGCATAGCTGCTCAGCACCTCCGCCGCCCGGTCCCATGCGACGATTCTTCCCGACGACGGAGTCCTCTTCAAGCGTCCCCTACTTCGCTTCGCGCCCGACCTTGCTTCGCACCCCCGCTCCGCTTCGAGCGAACCCGGCCTTCGCTACCTCCGCTCACCTTCGCTTCGCGGCGTCCACCCCCCCCCAACGTTGCCTGCTTCGCCCCGGGTTCCCTGGGACTCTGGCTTCCGACGGGGGGCCAAGGGCCGGAAAGGGCCGGGCCCGTCAGCCTCCGGTTGGAGGCCGGCGGGCCCCAGGGCACCGACGAGCGCCCTGCTCTACCCCGATCCCCTCCCCTCTCCGAGCCTCTCGTCCCAGCAGCATGCGTCGCCCACCCACTCGCCTTGATGAAGATGGGCCGTCGCGGCGGGAACGAGCGCCTTGCAGATCTTGCAGAGCACGCTTCCCGCCGGGGCCCCGCCCAGGCGGTACGGGACCGGATGATCCGACTCTTTCACGATGGAACCATCGATCCAGAATTGCCGGACCACCTCCAGCTGGGCCTCCCCGACGTCCCGCTCCAGGTCGCCTTCGCAACCCGCGTGGAACTGCAGGTCGCCTCCGCCGTCCTGGTACACGGTCAGCACTGTGAGCACCCTCTCGCCGGCCGGGCCCCGCATGTCGATCGCGTCAAGGTGGCACACCTCCTCTTCGGAGATCCACCCCGCACGTTTCGCCCCGCGGGCATAGAGCCATTGGAGGAACGGCTCCCAATCCGCGCGGCGGCCCACCTCGGCGGACAGGAAAAGCATGTCCCCGTGGCACTCCAACTGGAACTCCGGGTGCATGTCGGGCGCTCCCCGGGCGAAGCAGCTCATGCGCACGTCCGAGGGGATCCCGAACCTCCGCAACCCGGGCGTGAGCTCCGCCCGGCAGTACTCCAGGATCCGCCGCTCATCCACGACCTCAAACGCGGTCTGATGCCGACGCTTGAGCTCGGCGAGCCGCTCCTCGCAGGGGGAGATCTGGATCTGGGCGACCTTCGGGAAGGTCAGCCGTTGCAGGTCCGCGAGATCATCCAGAAGCGCGCGGAACTGCACCTCGACCTTCTCCGCCTGCCCCGGTGGGAATTCCGCCTTGAGATAGAAAAAGCACGAACTCATTGTCGTGCACCTCCTTTCGTTTCCTGTCGCCGGTCTCGGCCACCTACCAGCAGTCCACGAAGAACGAGACGTCCCAGTCGCATTCTTCGAGTAGCCGCATCAGCCGGCCGCCGGCGTCTTCTCCGAGGAGCTCGCGGATCTTCTCCGAGAGCCGCCTCCTCAAGGCCGGGGCGCTCTCCGCGTCCCGCGGGACCGTCACCCGGCCGGTGAAGGTAAAGTCCTCGTTGGGATTCCACACGCCTTCCTGCTCGAACAGCTCGTACAGCTCGCTGCTGTAGGCGTGTTCGGCCGGATAGGTGATCTTGATGATCGGCACTGCAACCTTGGCCATGATGGTTCTCTCCTTTCAAAATCGCGGATCGGTTTGGTCGTGCCACGGATAGATAGATAGATAGATAGATAGGCCGCGGAGCGGCCGCCCCCCGGGGCGCCAGATCCCGACAGCTCGGGAATCATTCCCCGGGAAGGCGGCGCGCGCCGCGAACCTTGTGAGATCGATCACTCGATCTCGACGGACTTTACGAGCGCGGAATCGCGCTCGCGCCCGCCTACTTGTTGCCGGCGTGATTCGTTACCGTCACGCTGGCGCCGGCGTCTGTCTCCGCTTCGGCGTACTCGTTCCGGATCGACCGGAGAAAGCCCGCCAACTTGCAGGCCGGCGTCATGTACGTCCGGGGCTCGGGGACCTCCTTCGTCGTCGTGGAGTGAAGGATGCCCCCTAGAACGTATCGGTTTCCCCTTCTCACCCAGGCGCCCGAGCCGCTCGCGCCCCGGTCCACTGCTCCGGCCAGCTCGCTATCGCCCAGCACCTTTCGGTGCATCAGCGCGAAGCGGTTGCCCGGATAGCCGCAGACCAGCGCGGTTTCGTCCCCCCGCAGTTCGCGGGGGAATCGAAAGCACTCCCAGATCGCGGGGGAGTCGGATTCGATCACCAGCAGCGCCAGGTCGTCCTCCTTGGAGATGATCCCCCTCAGGACATCCCGGTAGCGCGTCTCCGTCTTGAGGCGGATGCTGACCCGCCGGGATCCTTCGATCACGTGCCGGGCGGTCAACACGGCGTTGGGGCCCACCAGGACTCCCGTGCCGCACTTGTCGCCGGCGTGAACATGAACTGTCAGGTCCTCGACATCGGCCCGGCTCGCAAGCCGGTTCGGATCGAGGATCCGGACCTTGGACTCGGCCTCGGTCGGCCGATCCACGAGCTGGACGGCCGGCTGCGAAACGCAGCCCCCAGCCGCCGCCGCCAAGAGCAGCGGAAGCGGAAGCCACAGCAACACTCGCAACCCCGGCGGCAAAGATCCGATCGGGTTGGGTTTCATCGGTCGCACCACAAAGAAATCCGCCCGAGGGCCGAAATCGACATCGGCCCCTCGGGATCGGTGGATGTCGGGGCCGGCAGCGCCGCGCCCCCACGCGTGCATGTGCGCTAACTAGCTAGGCGCAACACGCAGGCGCCATGAGGAGGCGGCGCCGCGCCCTCCTTCCCCTTGACAGGTCCTTTCTCACGGCCTGCGAGGACATGCCGAGGTACTCGGCAATCAAGCAGCATGAGTGGCCCTGCAGATAGAACATGCGCAGGATCGCGTTGCGCCGGCGCGGCAGTTGGGGCGAAAGAAGCGCCCACCCCGCCATGATCCGGCGTTCGCGCGACTCGGTTTGGCCGTTGGGCTCAGCCGCCGCCATCGGCAGCAGCCGCCCGACCAGCCGCTTCTCGCGGCCACGTTTCGCATAGTGGCCGCGGAGCAGGTTCTTCGCGATGGCGACCAGCCAGGCTCCCTCGCGGACGTCGGCTTGCAGGCGGTGGAGTTGCCTCCACGCCGCAAGAAAGACCTCCTGGAGGAGGTCGGACGCGATTGCCGCGTTTCCCAGCCTGCGGATCAGGTACCCCTGGATGTCGCTCGCGTGCTCGCGATAGAGCTCTTCAAAGCGCGCCGCGCGGGCATCGCCGGCCGGCGGTGGCGCGCTCTTTCCTACTCCTTCGGACATGGTTCTTCGCCGCCGCGGATCAGACCAGGCAGGGGGCGCACGACGACGACCCCTCCCCTTCCCCGCCGCTCCGATGGGCGGCGTTGTTGCGGCAAGTCATCCGCGCCACGGCGTCGCGCCGGGAGAGGGTCTTGAAGACCCACTCCGGCGGCACTTGTCCGCAGCCGCGGCCGCACGTGAACCTTTCGTCGGAGGTGTCCAGCGCGCGGCCGTCGGTCACCGACCAGCCGTCGCGGGACACCGGGATTCCGCAGGAACCGGAGAACGACACGAGGAAGAGCGACCCGTCGCCGCAGCACGGGCACCGGGTCAGGTAATCCCCCTCGTCGTGAGGGTGGCAGACCGCCCCGCAGGAGGGGCATTCGCCGGAGGGCATGGGTTCTCCCGGAGCCACCCGCATATGGAGGTCCTCGACCTCGCGCAGGTCTTCGGCATCCCACACACTCCCGCAGTTCTGACATTCCTGAAGGTCGGGTTCCGTTTCGGGTTCGTTACGGGATTCGGATTCGGATTTGGTCGACATGAACGGCACCGTTCAAAGCAGAGCAAAGCAAAGAAATAAGGGAATGGGAAAAATGCGGGGGCTACCGCCGGTGATTGCCGAACGCCGGCGGGAGCCCCAGAGGCGGCGACGTACCGTTGGCTGCTATTTTCGTAGGTAGGCAGGCGCACTTACTTCGGCAAAGCCGTCACCCGCCTGAGCAACTCGACCGGGACGTCGTGCGTGACGACGCGGATGACGCCCCGCGGGCGCGGCAGGACCACGCCCCAGGCGACCCCGCGCTCGTGAACCATCCGGACCGATCGGCCGAACCAACGGAGGTTCGCGGCCGCCAACGGTCGACGAGCTCCCGCTTCTCGCACGAGAAAGCAGTCGCCGTCGGGAAGGGTTTCTCCCCCTTCGCCGGACGGAACAACAACAACAACGTCGAACGACGGATCGGATCCATACCAGAGGGGGAGATCGTCGTCAGAGAATCGCAACTCCCGCAGGTCGGGGTAACCACGACCCCGGAGTGCGGCCACGAGCTCGATCTCTCGGATCCTCTGTCCGGCCCACGCTGGGCCGATGGGATCGAGGACCGCATGGTCGAGTCCGCCGTTGTCGCGGAGGTCGCTTGAAAAAGTACCCAGGACAAGCCTCATGGGAGGCTCCTTCAATCGCGCGGCGATGACCCGGGCCGTGCCTTGACTTGATTCACGGCCCGGGTCCTTGGCTCGCCCTTGGTTGCTTCGCCGCGGAGGAAACACAACGCACCGGCGGGACGTGCCTCGTCCCCCCTTCTTGCGCATCGCCGCGGCGACTCGGGTCGGTTATCAGTACTCGTCGGGAAGAAGCAGGGTCGTGGCCGATCGGTCGGCCTCAGTGACGACCCAGAGCTTCGTCCCGTTCCTGGTGCGGTAGACGGAGAAGACGCGGAGGGATCGCCCGAGGGCGAACTCGTTCTCACGCCGGTCTTCCTCGCAGATCTCTCCCCAGTCCCCCCGGACGTGCCGGGAGAGGAACTCGGCCGGGCTCTGCCCCGAGGCCTCGAGGGCCTCCAGGGCGCCCGGGGTGGCGACGGTGCGCCCCAGGGAAAACTTTGGGGTGATGAGCTCCTTCATGCGCGGGACTCGCTCTCCTTTGGGCGGCGGAGCATCCTCCTCCATGAGGATCCGACATGGCTTGCCTGCCTCATCAGGCGCCTGCCCGGGGCAAGCTGCGGCCGCCGGCGGCCAGTTCGAGGGTCGCACGGATCTCGGAGGGGTCGCAATCGGCGAGGCCCTCCGAGTACTCTTCGAGGTCGGACCAGCCTTCCGGATCGGACTCGCTGCGGAGCCCGGCCCGCTGCATGGCTTCGAACGTGGCGGCGTCGACGCGCCTCCAGTCCGGGACCTCGTAGCGGCCCCACGACGCGTCGCCGAGAACAGCTGAAACCTTCAGCCCTGCGGCGATCGGTCAAAGCCGCCCGGTTTCCTCGTCGCAGTAGGACCCGCCCAGGAACCACTCGCCATAGGCGAGCGCCTCGCGGGCGATCTCAGGATCCACGTTGGCGAGGGTCGCCAACGCAACATCACGGTGGTTCATGGATGTGCACCTCGGCAGAAACAAACGATGTGATCAGAGCGGAGCGGAGCCGTCCCGGCCCCTACGCATGGCCGTCGCAGAAACGGGCGATGCAATCGGGCTCGGGATGGTCGGGGACCTCGGCCCAAAGCCGCAGGTCATAGTCCTCCTCGACCTCGCCGGCTCGGATCTCCGCAAAGCGGGCGAGCGCCGCCGCCCGGTCCCGGTGGATCTCGACCAGGCGCAGGAGGCCTCCCTGCTCGTAGGTGAGCACATGGACCGCTTGAGGGTCATTCATGGCGTCGACCTACCTGCCTGTCTTCCTCGGTATCTTTCCGGCGGTCGAGGCACGCTCTTCCGCCAATTCGGCCACCCAGTGGTCGGTCGCGCGTTCGATCATCGAGTCGATGTCCATCGACTCGCGCGCGCACAGGTGCAGGAGATCGGTCAGCAAATCCAGGGCGCGCTCCTCAAGGACCGAGTCCTTGAGAGCGGTTTCCCCGAACTCTTCTTTGTAGTAGCGGTCCAGGCCGCGCCGAGCGGCCCCGGCCCGCTGCGAGTTGGTTCGCATGGAACGCCTCTCGATTGAAACGGAGGGGCCGAGCGGGGAGGAGGAACGGCCGCCGCGCAACTAAACCATGGCGGTCGCTCGCTCCCTCCCTCCCCGCGTCGTCGATGGCCCCCCGATGGAATGAGAAGAAGAAGTACCCGAGGTCTGTCGGGTCAGAACGCGTAGGTCGCGTCTTCCTCCGTTTCCTCCTCCTCCTCCTCTTCGGGCTCGGGATCGGAATCCGGATGGTGCGCCTCTTCCGCCGGAGTCGAAGCGCCCGCGGACTCGGGAGGGGCATCATCGGTACCTTGTTCGGTCACCTCGTGGGCTCCGGCGTCGTTGTCGCCGGACGCTTCAGCCTCGGGCTCGCCCTCGGCGTCGGCCTTGGCCTCGGCTTGGGGCTGTGCCTCCTCCTTGGGCGGCGGTTCGAGCGCGGCCTTGATTTCGGCGCATCGCTTCATCTCCTCCGCCGTGAGGGCGGCCTCCGGTTCGATCGCCATCTGGATCGCGTAAGCGGTCTGGCCGCCGCCGCGCTGGTTGACGCGCAGGGTGATCCTGTCCTCGTAGACGGTCAGGACCAGGGGAGCCAGATCCCTGCCGTTGTCGCCGATCTTCATCGCGCGCAACGTGTCGATCAGCATGTCAAGGTCGAGCGCGAGTATGCCGCGGGCGCGCCCGAGAGCGGGCTTGACTTGATCGATGTCGGGGTAGTTCGCATCGACCAGCTCGATCTGCATCCTCTGGGCGCAGGAGCCGTCGGTCGAGGCGAGGACGACCCTTTTGGGCTGGCCGCCTTCGTCGGTTTCCACCTGCTCGATGGCGCCGCAGGTGAGCTCGGGCCGGAAGGATTTGCGGGGGAGCTTCCGGGCGAACTCCTTGCAGGCCTCGGCGGGGACGAGAAGGGGCCATTTCCAGGCCGCCGCTTGGTCGACGACGGCCTTGAGCGGGTGCTCCTCGCGGATCGCCTGCTGATCGGGCGGCGCGGTCACCTCCACGAGGCGCCGGCCGTCGCTTGCGACCGTGCGGGTCGGGAAGAACGCGACGGCCGTGAGGGCCAATCGCGTTAGTTCTTTCGACGCCGCGGAGGCGATCCGGAGGTTGTGGTCGTTGAAATACAGAGACATGGGGTCTATCTCCTTGAAGAACTTCGATGAACGAATGAAGGAACGGGGGTCCAGGCCGCCCCGGCAACCTCGCGTGTGACGCGATTCGAGGTGAATCGGTCGGCGGGCTGCCGGGGGGTCCTGGGAGACGCCGCAGCGGCGTCGTTGAGCTTGGTTCAAGCGGCCGCCGCGGGCGGGAGATCGGTGGGCGTGGGCTTGGGCGTGGGTGTCGGCGCGAGCTCCGGCTCGTCGATCGGCACGCCGACAAGATGGGCCTCCACAGCGGCGATCAGCTCGTCGGCGCACCCTTCGATGCGCGCGAGCGAGGCGACCAGTCGCTTTTGGTCGGTGCCCCATCCGGCCAGGTACGGGAACGAGTACTCGGAGCTGTCCAGCCCAAAGTGGGCCATCACGAGGAACGCCGCGGCCTCCGCCTCGGTCTCGCACTCTTCGCGCGAGCGCGGCGGGTTCATCGGCGGTTCGTGAAGCACGACGTGCGCCGCCTCGTGTGCCAGGGTCTTGAGCCGCTGGCGCGGCGAGCGCGCGAGGTTGATCTGGACGAGCTTCTTGGGGTAGCTGGTGACGCCGTTGGTCTTTTCGAGATCCGCGTCCTCGACGCGAAAGCCCCGCGCCTCGACGAAGCCCAGGAAAGCCTCCCAGAGCGTGCCGTCGGGGTTCTCGCCCTCCAGCAGCCTCGGCTTGGGGAGCTCCGCCACGGGCTGGTCGCCTTCGGTCTGGGACGCGTCGAAGACGTGCACGATCTTGAATCCGACGAGTCGGGAGATCGCGTTGTCGTTGACTTGTCTGGGGTCGGCGTTCTCCTTGCCATCGCCGTTATCGTTGTTCGGATGGGCGGTCCGGTCTTCGCCTTGCTCGGATCGCGCGTCGTCGGGCGACGAGGATCCTTTGACGAGGACGGGGGCGAGTATGGCGATGCCTTTCTCGCCCTTTCGGACCTGCCGGCCCATCTGCCGCCAGCGCTGATACCCCGCCACGAGCGTGGCGTCGGGGCGCTGCATGCAGATCAGCAGCCGGTTGTGCCAGGAGTAGCTCTCGAAGCGGCTCCTGAGGGACAGGAACCGCTGAAACGACTCCTGGTCGAGGATGTCGGAGAGGCCCTTCTTGAGAGCCTCGACCGCTTCCTGACGGTTCATGGTGATTCGCCTCCTTTGGGGGGATGGACATGGACTGGATGGCTAGCTAGCTAGTAATGCTCTCCGCGGTGAAAGCTGATTCCGCGCGGATCGCCTTCCCAGCCCGCGATTTCGGATCGCGTGATGGAGACTCCGAGGGCCGTCAGCACGGCGAAGAGGCCCGAAGGTCCTTCGCCGGCATAGCCCCAGGAGAAGCCGGTGAACAGGTGCTCGCGGTTCGCCCCTCCGGTCTTTTCGGAGGGGTCCCACCACCAGGAAACCACTTGGCCATCCCGGGGGTGAACGCGGAAGCCGATGTGGTCCGGGCGTCCGTACTTTTCCACGAGCACGTGCGCGTTGTGGATGCTGCGTTGGGTGACTCCCTCTTCTTCGAGGAGTCCAAAGACGCGGGCGGCGCGGCGCCTGCAGCGATCGCAGGCGTCAAGCAGCTCCGCGAGGGTGTTGGCGAGGCGCTTCATGGTTTGCCTCCTTGCACCTCCGTCTTGATGGGCGTGGGCGTGGGCGTGGGTCAGGACTCGAACCCGAGCGCCGCATGGACGCCCGAAACGATCAGGCGCATCATGGGGTCGTACAGGTCCGTCGGCGGGTCCCCCCAGGAGAAGCCTCCCGTCAGGAAGACCAACTTCCCGGAGACCTCCAGCCAGGTTGCGTCCCTCCGGTGCCGGGTCCAGGCATCGCGAAGGATTTGCACATCCTTCTCAAGCTCCTCCCGGACCCTCTGGAGGGTGTCGAACTCGCAGAACCAGCCGTCCTCCTGAAAGTCCCCCTCCCAGGCGCGCGCGGCCTTGACGCCGGCGTCCCAGTCGGGGTCCTTTCCCTTGTCGATGACCAGATGGGCGATGAACAAGTCTGCGCCCATGTTATGAACCTCCTTCGTCGGTGATGAGCCGAACGAAACTTCCGTTCGGCCTTTCCGCTGGGCGGGCGAGCGAGCGAGCTGCTTGCTTGCTAGAACCAGCTCGCGAACATGGGCCCGGGATCGCCGGCGCGCACGCGCTCGACGATGGCCAGGGCCAGCCGGTAGTCGGCCATGTAACCGCGGTGGGTGCGTCGCCCGCGGATCGCCGCCTCCAGAGGAGGCTTGGGATTTCCGCTGTAGCAATGGGCGACGTACTCGCACCAGTTGGGCTCGCCGTTCTTGTGGTCGGCGATGCAGTTGGCCGCCGCCCAGGGCGTAAAGTACCCCAGCGACTGGCAGATGAGATGCGCCACGAGCCTCGGCCAGCGGTGGAGGATCTCCTCCGCGGTCCAGTAGTGGCGCATCGTGGAGACGCGGCGCTCCAGGCAGGCCTCGCAGCACGGGATCAAGTCCGGGCCGCCGAGGCCGGAGGAAGAGTCGGAGCGCAGGTAGTAGCTCGTGCAGCGGGAATCGCCGCACTCCGCGCACGCGGCCTCGGGTCCGCCTCGCGCCGTTTGGCAGAGGCGCCCCTGGGAGTCGCGATAACTCTTCCTGGAAACGGTCAGGGTTCCGTTGGTGGTCGGCATGAAGGCACTCCTCCTTCATTGATCGATCTGTCAGAACCCCGGGTCCGACGCGACGATCATGTCCGGCTCCCAATACTCGTCGGGGCCGGGCGCTTCGTCGTCGGCGTCCCCGGTTTCGTAATCCTCGATTCCGGTTTCGAGGTCCTCGTGGGATTCGAGATAGAGCTCCTCCAGGCTCGTGTGAACGAACTCGAGGAATTCTTCAAGGAGCGCGTCCAGATGCTCCGCGGCGTCATTGCAGCAGCGATTGCCGCTCGCATAGAGCGAGTCGATCGTCCGCTCGGCCCTCTCGATGAGAGGTTGCCATTCGCGGAGGGCGACGAGTCGCTCCACGCATGCGACGCAGGGGCAGCATCCTTGTCGATTCCGGACGCGCTCCCGGCGCGGGATGGGTGACTTGCGGTTCATGGGGGCGTCAGGCGAGCTCGCGGACGAGCGCGCCCAGCTTGGCGAGCTTTTCCCTCAGGCTCGCAAGGGCTTGGGCGGTGCAGTCCTTCTCGACATCCCGGAGGTATGCCGGGCCCGAGTCGGACTCGATCCCCCACAGGGAATCGGTCGCCTCGAGACCGAACGGATGGCGGCTCGTGACGGTGACGATGCAGCCCATCATGAACCAGCCTTCGCCGCCGTAGGTCTTCAGGCGGTCGTGGTCCTGGCGGACGCAACGCGTAGCCATGCGTCGCGCCGATCGTTCGGAGTACCGGCCGAGCTTGCGCAGTTCCCGGAAATGCTCCTGCGCGGTCACGGCGGGGATGAACCAGCGGTACTCGCGAGGATCCGTCGAGTGCTCCACGGCCCCCTCCTCCCAGCGGTCCGAGAACCGCCCCAGGAAGGAGAGATCGGGAGTCTCGTCGTGGACCCACCGGACCTCGACCTGGACGGGAACCGGTACGGTCTCCGTCTTGGTTTCCGGAGGAAGAACATCCTCTACTAGGGTGAGCGGCATGGCGGTGGATCTCCTCGAACAAACAAAAGGGTGCCGCGCCCCGGGGGAACCGCGATCGCGGAGCCCCCGGGCGCGGCTCGGGTGGACGGAAGATGGGATGACGACTGGATCGCGTTGGTGTGCTACTACGCCGCCGCCTGATGGTCGCCCGCCTCGATGTAGCGGGCAAAGGCGTCGGCGCGCTTGAGGATCTCGGCCGTGCCGGGGTCCTTCTCCCCGCGGAGCGAACCCACGGCGGCGTTGAGGGCCCTCACGCGCAGCTCGCGGTCGGACAGGCCGCCGCGCGGATTGTTGTCGCGCGCGCCTTCCTTGCGGGCGGCGGGGGCGGGGGGCTTGCTGTCTTCCGGCTTCGAGCCGGCGCCTTGTCCTTCCGCCGGCTGGGCGTCCGGGGGGTTCGACGACGGCGGCGGCGGCGCCGCGGGAGCCTCGGCCGACGACGCGGCGGAGGTGGCGGCGGCGGACCGCTTGATCGCCGTGATGAACCTGTCGTTCTTCGGGTCCAGCTTCGCCTCGACGCGGTCGCCGACCTTGAGATCGGCGTCGACCTGCATCGGGCGCTTGGAGAGGTTGTACCAGGCGCCGCCCAGCTTGTAGCCGATGCAGCGGCTCCTGGTGTTGATCGCCTCGATCTCCGCCGTGACGACGTTGTCGACAGTGGCGGACTCGTTGGTCATGGAACACCTTAAAAAGGGGATTTCGGTTTCGGCTTCGGTTTCGATCCCGTGTCACGCCGCCGGCGCGAGGGGCCGGCGCGGGCGCGAGGGATCGGGGATGACGGCGTCCAACGCCGCCTGCCCGCCTTCGTGCAGGACGCGCGCGTAGTAGCGCATCCGGCAGTAGTGTTCGAGCAGGGTCGGGACGCCGTCGTAGATCACCCGCAGGTCCTGCGGACGGACGTTCGTCCGGTCGCATTCCGGACCGGCGGGGGACGCGGCGTCGTTGAGGTGGACCGGCGTTTCGGCCTGGACGCGCAGACCGCGCTTGAGGCCGCAGTTGGAGGAACGGACGACGTAGCGCGTCGGGTCTCCGTGAAACGGCCGGACCAGGACCCAGGTCCCGGACTCGGCGTCGAACAGCTTGGCGAGGGTGACGTTGTTGGTCTCGGTCTTGGTCATGGATGGAACTCCTTGGTCATGAAAAACGCCACCCCCGTCGGCGGGGTGGTGGTTGTAAGCCACACACCCCGCTCCGACTGATGCGGGGTCTCACGAGCTGAGGTAGGAGGGGCCGGCGAATAAAAAAGCCCCCGGGCGGATGCTCGGGGGCCGCAGATGCACTAAGCTCGGAACCAGTTTCCAAGTTTAGCGAGATTGTTTGATTGATGGGAGTGCGGGCGCGCCAGCCAGCCGGCTAGGAGCGCGCCACGAACGTGAGGTCGATCAGGCCCCAGAAGAGCCGGATCTTCCGGTACTTTTCGGAGGTGGTGGGCGCTTGCCCCTCGGACGGCCACCGCGGCGGCGGCGTCCGGGGCGTACGCACTTCCGGAACGGAAGGTTCGGGTTGCTCCCGATGCGCGCCGTTGACAACGTCAGGAGGGACGCGATCGGGAATCATCTCGGAGATGGGCATGGACATGTACACACCTTCATTCAAATGATGAGGTGAGCGCGCGCGCACTACAATGAGCGAGCGCCGGACAAGTGAATTCTCTGGCCACTCGGCTCAGAGCGAAGCAAAGCAACTTGTCAAAGATCTATCTGTGCGAAGGTTTCTCTCCCCCAGGCTCGGCAGCCGGCCGGGTGGACGGCGACCGCGCCATCGGCCGGCACGTCACGCGGATGCCTCCCTCCCCGGACGTGAATCGCGTGAACCGGATCCGCGCGCGCTGCGTGCCGCGCACGACAAATCGCGAGGGCCCCACGATGTGCGTGAACCCGCCCGAGGCCGAGACCTCGATCTCGTAGCTCATCTCGGGATGCCCGTTCTCGATCCAGACGTCCCCCTCGACTTCGTCGCCGACCTGGGCCGCTGCGCGCTTCCCGCCCGAAATTTCGATCCGGACCGCAAGCTCCTCCGGAGCCCTCACGATTCTCCTTCGGACAAGCACGCGGGCGCCCGGGCGGTACCGGGCCCCCTCCGGGCTCAGCCCGAGCGTCGCGGGATCCTCGTCGACGAGGACCCACTCGTCGGCCTCGCACGAGGGCGCGTCATCAGCCCGATCGCCGGAGAACGCGCGCTCGAACGACGGCAAGGCGCCATCGGGCTGGCCCCCACGTCCGCCCCGCGCGGAGGCCGCGCACCCTCCCACGGCGGCGGCGGCGGCGGCGACGGCCGCGAGGAGCAGCGCCGCCCGCAGTACCGGCAGACACCACTCTGGCCACCGCATCGCTTACCTACCTCGCTCCCCAGCCGGACTGGACGCCGCAGCAGCCCTCGGTCTTGATCCGTACTCCGCGACCCTCCCCTGCCCCGGCACCGCCGCCCCCTTCCCGCTGGATCCTTCCGTCGGACGAGACCGTGTACCGCCCGAGGAACGAATCCTTTCCGTACTGGGGGAGCGACCGCAGGTTGCTCTCGTCCAGCCGCGCGCCGGCGAACCGTTGCAGCACTCGTCCCGCCGCCGCGCGGCGATCCGCGTACGCGGCCTCGATGATTTCGGCCAGCCGTTCCTGGGTCGCGACTTTTTCCCGGTATTCGCCCGCGAGCCTTTCGATCTCCCTGCGCAGCTGCTCGCGGGCCCGCGTGTACTCCCGGACGTAGGTGGGGTTGCTCTCCGCGCCCGGCATCTGCAGCGCCGCCTCCAGCAGGCGCTCGATCCGGTGGTAACGCCGCACGAGTTCCGCGAACGCGGCCTGCGTCGTGATCGATTGGAGCACGAGCTCCCGGATCCGCGCCGGCAGCGACGCGATCGTGTTCAGCTCCGCCGGAACGAGGCCGAGGTCCTCGAATGGGACGAGCGCCTTCAACCGCTCCTGGCCGACGGGATGTCCGGCCTCGACCAGCCGGATCGCCTCGTCCCACCGCTCCCGGTAGCGTTCCTGGATCTCGGTGAACCGCCGCTCCCCGGCCGCCGGGTCGACCCTCCCGTCGAGCCTGCCTCCGCCGGACATGGACCGATCCCCGAGCGCGACCTGGACGTCCCGAGCGACTTCGGGATCCAGACCGAACAGCTCCTTGATCTCGTTGACGAGGTCGATGGTCTTGACAGGCTGGCCCAGGAGATTCGTGACCCGGTTCTCGGCCTCGCACTCGCGCATGGCCTGTTCGAGGGGGACGCCCTCCTTCTGCTTTCGGGCGAGGCACGACTGGATCGCCGCCGCGCGCCCCTTGCGGATCGCGCTGTCGATCGACTCCTCGATCCTGGCGCACTTGTCATAGTCCAGCGCAAGCCGCCCCTGGGCGGCCAGGTGATAGAACTTGAACGCGTCGCAGAGCGACGGCGCCGACTGGCAAAAAAGCGAGAGCCCGTTGGAGACGAGCTCGCCCTTGGCCACGTCCAGCAGCTGATCCACCGCCTGCTCGCGCAGCTCCTTGGAGAAGGTGTGGTAGAGGTTCGCGCGGATGTCGAACTGTCCGCACGCGAAGTTCGATCCCACGTCGACGCCGAACTTCACCTCGGCCTTCTTCTTCTTGTCGGCCGAACCGTCCTCCCTCAGCGTGAGGCCGGGCCGCAGCGACAGGGTGACGCGATCGCGGGTGTAGCGGACTTGCGCACTCGCCTCCTTCTTGAGACGCTCGGCCTCCTCCTTCGTCTTTTCGCGGGCGCGCTGCAGCAGATCCTCCTGGGCGGCCGCCGCGGCGCGCACCAAAAACAGACTCGTCAGGAAGGCCGTCAGGATCTTCACGATCGCTCCCATCACTCGTCCTCCTCCTGCGCCTGGTTCACCACCAAGGCCTTGACGGCGGCGACGATCGCGCGCTCTTCGGCGACCCCCTCCATTCGGCCGAGGCGGCCGGACGGTCCGACTCGAAGGATCAGGGTGGGCGTCGCGCGCACGCCAAGCGCCGCCGCCATCTCGGGCTGCGCTCGGACGTCAAACCGCGAGACGCGAAGACCCGGCCGGCGCTCGGAGAGCGCCTTTACGATCGCGTCCTGCCGTTCGCAATGCGGACAGTCGGGGCTGAAAAAATAGGCGATCTCGACAGCGGCGGCGCCCCAGTCGGTGTCGATGCGCGCCGACCCTGTCTTCCGTTCCGGTTGGGACGGAACTGGAAGACGACCTGCCCAGGGATCCTGAGGTGGCGAAGTCTCGCCCGGATCCCGTGACGGCCGCACCCGCTCCTGCCGCTGCCGCTCGATGTTCGAGCCGCTCTGCTTCTCCGTTTCACCGGGGAGATTCTTCGAGGCCTCCAGCAGCTGCTGCTGGGCCCGGGCGATCGCCTTTTGCGCGCGCAGGATCTTTTCGATCCGTCGGCGCTGCCATTGCAGATACTCGATGGCGTTTTCTTCGGTCGGGTCCTCGAGCAATCGCAGGAGCGCCGCGGGCGGCGTATAACTCGAAACCGTGCCGTCGGCCGAGACGACGGGCTCCTTCCAGAGCTCGGACGACGACGCCGCCTTGGCCGGCGGCGCGGGCTTGTCGTCCCTCTTGATCCCATCCCATCGTCGTCTCTCTTCGCTTTCTTGTCTCTTCGCCATCGCCGCACCCTGCGGCTCTTCTTTCCGCTCTCCCCAAAAGTCGACCTGCGTCGCGGCAAAGAACGACGCGATGGCGATGGCGTTGCCGTTGCGATTGCCGTCGCCGGCGCCGGCGGCATCGGGTTTGCTTTGCTTTTTCGCCGGCGCCGCTTCGTCCTGGGCCCTGGCGCGCGAGAGCAAGATCAACATCAAGAGCAGCCAAAAGGCCAGGATCGGCACCACCAAGCGGCCCATGCTGTGGCGCGGCCGCTCAAGAGCGTCGTCGTGCTTCTGCATCCTCATGCGTCACCCCTCCAACTCCAGGGACCGGGTTTCCACATCGTTGCCCTCGCGGCCCCAGGCGGCGCCGACCCGCGGCGGCGCCTCCTGGGACCGCCCGACAAGTTCATCTCGTCGAACGGTCCGCCTGATCTCCCAGCACCTTCTTTGCAAACGGGGGGACGGCGGAGCGCGCAGGCGGCCCGGGTCCCGATCGATCATCGCGTCCGCCCGCACGAAAGGAGCCCTGCGAGGTCCGCCTGTTCGCCGTAAACGACATGCGCCCGCGGTGATCGCGTCGGCGCACAGTAGACAAAGGCGGGGGCCCCCGTGAGGCGGAAGCGTTTTTGGGCCAGGATGACCCCTTCGGGGTCGTAGACGGGAAGCGACAGGCCTCCCTCCCCCAGCACGATCTCCAGAGCCTTGATCAGCTCCACCAGCCCCTTCGAAGGTTGCACGAACGTCCGATCATCGAGCTCGTCGAGCAGCAGGTGCGGCACGATCCGGACCCCCCGTTCCAGCGCCTTGCGAAGCAGCGCGACATCCAGAACGGGCACGCTGGACGGAGTGAAGAAGACGTGCAAGGTCGCCGTCGCCCTCTCCGTCCCCGCCGCGGGCGGAGCCCCCCTTTCGACCGCGGAGGGCTTGTCGTCGTCCTGGGCCGCGCTTGGCGCCATGAGCGCCG
>Ga0187893_10004613_pt1 | contig 25954 bp, 21 predicted proteins | sample MA1701074metaG_FD_139574 | JGI IMG/M metagenome (GOLD analysis project Ga0187893, IMG submission 139574) | White microbial mat communities from a basaltic lava cave in the Kipuka Kanohina Cave System on the Island of Hawaii, USA - MA170107-4 metaG ... | reverse complement strand
ATGATGACAGGGAGCTCGCCGATTTCGTGTCCGTCGTTCTCGCCGATACCGAGGACACGTGGAGTGAATTGTTCGTCCAATACAACGGCAGGTACCGCGAACCCACCCTCGTATTATTCTCAGGCGCTGTGGACTCCGCATGCGGTTTCGCTCAATCCGCGGTGGGGCCGTTTTACTGCCCGGCCGACGAGAAGGTGTACATAGACCTGAGCTTCTACAGAGACCTCAGGGAACGGTTCGACGCGCCCGGCGATTTCGCTCAGGCATACGTCATCGCGCACGAGGTGGGACACCACGTGCAGAACCTGCTCGGCATTTCGGAGCAGGTACAGAGCGCTCAAAGGAGGCTCGGCGGGGCCGAGGCGAACAGACTCTCCGTCATGCAGGAGCTTCAGGCGGATTGTTTTGCGGGTGTCTGGGCGCATAACGCCGACAGGGCGCGCGGCATTCTCGAGCACGGCGACGTAGAAGAAGGCCTGAACGCCGCGAGCAGCATAGGGGACGACCGCCTTCAGATGGAATCCCGGGGCCGTATAACGCCCGATTCATTCACACACGGGAGTTCGAAACAGAGGGTCGCATGGTTCAAAAGGGGTCTCGATTCGGGCGATATCGAGTCCTGCAACACGTTCGAGGCCAAAAACCTTTAAAAGCACCCGCCGAATTTCGGAACCCGGTCGCACGAGGAATTTCATCGTTCATAATCTGCCGTCCCCTCTTCCAACCTTTCTATCACGGCGGCCGCGACGCAGTCGCCCCAGACGTTTACCGTCGTTCTGAAGCGGTCGAGGAGCCAGTCTATCGCAAGTATTAGCCCTATTCCCTCCATCGGGAGTCCGACCGACTTGAGCACGAGCACCATCGTCACGAGCCCCGCCTCCGGTATGCCCGCGGCCCCTACGGACGCCAGCGTCGCCGTAAAGAACACGATGGCCATCTGCGGTACGCCCAATTCTATACCGTAGCTCTGGGCTATGAATATGGCCGCCACTCCTTCGTAGAGCGCCGTACCGTCCATATTGACGGTCGCTCCCAGCGGGAGCACGAACCTCGCCACCTTCGGACTCACTTTGGCCTCGTCGATCACACCTTCCATGGTGAGAGGCAGCGTAGCCGAAGAAGAAGCCGTCGAGAACGCGGTAAGCAGCGCTTTGCCCGCATGCGTGACGTATTCGAGCGGGTTTCTTCCGGAGAGCAGATACAGTATCGCGGGCAATACGATACACCCGTGTATGAAAAGCCCCAGTACAACGCACAGGAAATACTTGCCGAGCTCGGCCGCGAGCGCGATCACCTGGCTCCCGCCCCCGGCCAGGCCGATCCGCTCGGCAATGAGGCCGAAGATGCCGAGCGGCGTGAATATCATTATCCAGTGCACTATCTTCATCACGGCCTTGTCGACCAGCGTGAACAATTCGACGATCGGCTCGTTTGCCCTTCCGAGCGCCGCGAACGCGGCGCCGAACAATATTGAGACGACGATGAGCGGGAGTACGTCGAATTTCACGGCCGATTCGAAAAGGTTAGGGGAAACGAATTCCAATAAGAGCACCTCGACGATGCTCATATTCTCCTTTCCCCTTATTATCTCCGGAATCTCGCCCGTGAGTACGGCGCCAGCTGCGCCGGGATGTATCAGATTCACGAGGACTATGCCCAGAATAACGGCTAGGGCAGTGGTCGAAATAAAGTAGGCGAACGTCTTAAGCCCGAGCGACCCCAGCCTCTCGACCTTCATGATGCTGAGCGTTATCGAGACCAGAATCAGCGGGAGCACGATCATTTTCAGTGCGTTTATAAAAAGCTTCCCGAGAAATCCGGCCCTAACGCCGGTCTCGGGGTATAACGAGCCGACGATCCCGCCGAGTATCACGCCCGCGATTATCCCGACGATGAGATAATTCCCACTAATAAATTTTTTCAACTATATCTCCGATAAATATTGGTGAAGCGATTGGTTGCAAGCCCTGATTGTAAACCGACATCATAGCATTTCTAACCGAACAATTAAACTTAAGCTATATTATAAATCTATATCCGTGAGAAGAGCTATGACCCCGCGTTCTAACGGCATCACCGGTAAGTGCACCAATAAAAAATATTTTTACATGAAGGTCATATTCATTCTGTTACCGGCTCTGCTCATCCCGATCGCATCGCGCCCGATGAGCGCGCCCCCCATGAGCGAAAAAGAGGAAGGCTCCTTCATCACGTCTTACAAGGAAGGAGGGACCAGGTGGAAAGCGACCTGGAGCATCGAGGAGTTCGTCGAAAGAGGCGAAAACAGAGTGAGAATCGTGCTTAACGCACAGGGAATCAGGGACCCGTTCACGAGGGACATGCGGTGGAAAGCAGTCTCGGTCTGGAGAGCGGGAGCGGGATTTACCCCTCTCGAATCCACGACCGAGGTGAAAGACTTTCAGGGCAGACTGGTCATGACCGAGAGAATAACGGTTGACGACCCAAGCGGACAGGCGACATTCGAGAGGCAGAGTTATGAAGAAGGCGACAACGTTAACAAGGAATACGAGATAGACAAGGACCTCCTTATCGTCGAGGGGCTCGCCCTCGCGCTCCGCTCTCTCCCCTTCGGTACGGACGATACGGTCAAAGCCCAATTCCTGACTAACGAGCCCGATCTGTATAACGTCGAATTCAGACAGAAGGGGCGCGAGACTATAAAGACCCCGGGCGGGGAAGTCGAGTGCTATAAGGTCGAGCTCGTCCCCAAGCTGGGCGCCCTTAACGTGTTCAAGGTATTTTTCCCGAAGACCTACTTCTGGTTCACTGTTGCGCCCCCGCACAAATGGGTAAGGTACGAGGGGCTCGAGAACGACCGTGATTCACCCGAGGTCGTGATGGAAGCCGTGCCGGTTAAGGAATCCGGCAATTGAAAAATCCGGACCCCCTTTATTTCCTCTCGTTCCCGTTGGCGCAGAGTTGAGTGATGATGCTGCACTGTTTCTCGCTCCGCTTGTCACACTCTTCCATCGCACCCCTGATAGAATCGCTCATGGCCGGATAATGGGCCCATCCGAGGGCGCCGTCCTCGCTTCTGGCCACGGCGCCGCAGTCTCTGAACGAAAGCCTCAACAGACAATTAGGGCCGTATTTCATACATTCATCCACCGAAGCGGTCTCGGCCCGGAGCTGCGTCGGGAAGTTCCAGGCGACCCCGTATTTTCCGTTGTCGGCGGTCGCGACGGCCGCCCATACGTTCGCTATCTGGACGCTGCCGTCCGAGCACAATTCGATGAACGAAGAACAGAGATCGTTCGTATACTTGTGACATTCACTCACTGCATTGTTTCTCGCCAGATCGACGGTCGTATTCGTCGCCCAGCCGAATGACCCGTCAGGGGCAATGGCATATACAGCGCAGTTATTGAACGAGACTTTAAGCTCACACCCCGTGTTGAATTGGCTGCATTTTTCGACGGCATCCCTCTCGGCAGCCTGCTTGGAGGTCATGTTCGTGGAAAGACCCCACCCGCCCGTGGGAGCGATCGCGATCGCACCCCATATTCCCACGTTGTCGTACGGCCCCGGAGGAGACGTTTTGTACACGGGGGGCGTATTATTCGTGGGCGCCGGAGGTACCACGTTTTGAGAGTTATTATTATCCGAATTGTAGCCGGAGTCCTTCTTCGAATCGTCATCCCCGCCGCCTAAGAGAAAATACGCGGCCAGAACTACGATTATCAGGGCGGCTATGCCGCCACCGACCTTCTTGGTGTCAAGCCCCTCCGTAAACGACTTTTTCTTCTCCGTAAGTCCCCTGGTCTCAAGGGGCCTTATCGTCTCCAACCCCGAAACCGTATCGTCCTTTCCGCTCGCTAAATCCGACCTGCCTTCCCCGGAAGGGGTATCTTTGCCGGGCGGTGTCTCAACGCGAGGTCCCTTCCTCGCAAGCAGCAGCTTTATCGTAGACAGCAGCTGTCCCAGGTGCTTTTCGAGGGGCGGTGTCAGGGCGTCGAGCCAATGCGGCGCGCTTATGAAATATTCGAGGGACTTGTTCGGGTCGACGTCTTCGACCCTGAACGGGATGACGGGTATGCCCTTGCTGACCGCGCGCTCTACTTCCCTGATTATCTGCTGGGATTCATTGGCATTTGAAGAGAACACGAGCACCATGACCGTGCACGAGCTGATTGCATCTATGATCGCTTCGCCCCACTGTGTGCCCGGCACTATGTCTCTCGGCGCGATCCAGCACCTAACGCCCCCGATTTCCAGAGTCGCACATACCGCGTCAGCTACGGGTTTGTCTTTCGCCGAGTGACTGATAAATACATCGTGAGCCATCTGTTTTTCCCCCTCTCCTCCAGAGAAAATACTGGAGGATTATAGCTGTGATTGACTACCCAGGCAACACCAACCGCTTGGATTGAAAGACGATTCTCCAGTCGAGCGTTTCCGAAGACATAACCTCCGCCGTATTTTCGGCGATGCGGCCGAGGAGCCGGTAAGAAGGGACGAAATCCGCCTTTACGAGCTCGCTCCTGAGGTTCTCCAGATGGGCGCTCATGGCGTCAGACCTCTTCGCTATCTGCTCGAATTCCCCTTGTGTCCGGATTCCGTAAAACGCCGCGCCGAGTGCGGGGAATACGGCGCTAATGAGCGTGAGCACGTCGGAATGCCAGAAGAAATGGACCAACACCGCGAAGAAAGTAAGCACAAACAGTACTATGCCCATTATATGGAGAGTGCCGTGTATCCTGTGAAACCGTGGGGAATTTCGCATATGATATTCGATCTGCCCGGTTATTTCCTGCCTCGAAAGGAAGTCCCTGTAGGCTGCGAGGTATTCCTTGTCTATCCTCACCCCGACCATTCCGGCCTCGCGGACTATCGCCCTGAAATGCCAGTTCACCCAGGTGCTCCTCGGGTCTCCGTACGTATCGTGTGCGGGTACCCTGAACGCGGGCGTGGTAAGGCCGAGGGGCGAAAGGAACCTGAGCTGCCTCAGCTGCTCGGAAAGGAGTCTATAGTCTATCCACCTCTCGTGCCACCGTTTAAGATTCCCTACCAACGTTATCCCAATTATGAGCCCGATCAGTACCAACTCGCAGGAAACCCAGTAATAGAGCGTCCCCGTCGTCGGAATGAGCAGGGCGAAGAAAACCGCAAGACCGGCCATCAGGTAATTTGCCACAAATGAGCTCCTGTATATATTCGAATAATAGTTGGCGAGCTTGTCGGCCCAGGTGTAGTGCATGAGGAATTTGTCGTTTATCTGCTCCTTCACAGACCGCGGGAAATCAGGACACGCATCCCAGACCCTCTGCCATTCCTCAACAGTCTCTTCTTCGAAATCCCCGACCCTGGCACCTCCGGTATCTATCTTCTCGGCGGCGAAAACATCGCAGAAAGCCTCGAATACGAACCCCCACGTCCATGCCGGCTGTTTTTCTTTAAAATACGTACGGCTGAGGTCGGGCCTCTTCGGGTACTCGGGTTTAAGGACCCTCTTCAGCCTGAGCTCGAGCTCACGGAGGCCAGCTTTTCTAAACCCTTCGTATTCTCCGCCCATTAGCGCCATTATGTCGTGCGGGGCGCCTGAGTTTATCCAAACTACAGGGATCTCGTTAATAAGCGATTCCTTCACGATCTGACCGGTGCCGCCCTTCCCTTTCGCGTCCTCACCGTCCCAAATCGCAATAAGCACGTCGCTCTGGGCAAGCACCATCCGGCCCACGGTCTGATAGGCTTCGCTTTCGAGATCAGTCGTCGCCCGCGAGCCGTCGAGCTCCAGTATCGAGGTAGCTGCCCCCAGGAGCGTCCGGTACCTGCCGAGGGACTCGCCGTCCGTAAAATCCTTTTCATATTCCTGACGGGCGAAGGGAAGCGCGCACTCAAGCTCGAATCCTTCCGCAAGCGCTTCTTCCGCGACGATAATGTCCGCCCCTTCAGCAAGAGGGGATATTACCCTCAGCACGGGCGGCCCGCCGTCGGAATATAGAGATTCGAATGACGACTTCACTTCACCGGCAACGCCCCTTATGTGCTTCAGGACTTCATTCACACGCACCCTGAGTGCGGCGATGTCGGCCTTATCGAGACCGTTAAGACGGTGTCCCGTAACGCCGACCCTGACTGCGAGGCGGGCTTTCGGGGGGGATTCGATTTTCTTAGTCGCGTTCATAATATTCTAACCTTTGGGCACCTCTATGGGCACATTCCTGTGGGTCCAGAGCCAGTCGCTGTTCTCCAGAAGCGCCTCCCTGCCCACTGCGACGAGGATCCTTTCCGGAGGGACTACACCGATCTCGAGCTCTCTCATTGCGGAGGCGTAAGTCTGCTGAGCGAGGCTGTACCTCCTTTGGAGCTCGTCGTAAGCCCTTTTGTTTCTATACGCCTGGGCGGCTACGCCCACGGCTGCGATCACGCCCAAAAGGATCTGAAAATTATTAATCGCTTCGTTATTCCCCACCCCGGCGAACAACACATACATTCCGTACACGAGAGCGACCAGCAGGGTTAATACGAAGGACAAAAACATAATATTGCCGAACTGCTGAGACTTCGCCAGGAGCGGTCTTTTCTTAGACCCGAAATAATCCAGCTGGGATTCTATCCATAGCTTCCTGGTAATATTCAGGAACGCATCGTTTCCCGGAGCGTGTTCCGCACTCCCGGTTCTTAACGTTATAATCTCGATACTCTTCACCGCCTTCCTTATCCAGGTGAGCAGGCCCTCGTACTTGCTCAGGTAATGCGAGGATACGTTTTCGTCGATCCCGGAGAGCGTCCAGAAGAACTGTACCCTGAGCCCCTCCGCAAGAGCCCTGTAGTCGAGGAAGCGGTCCTCGATCCTGTCCCTTGAGGTCTTTTTTGCCAGAAGCGCGATCGCGGGGATGAGCCCTATGTAGCACAATACCAGATAAGAGCTCCAGTCGATAAGCCCATAGAGCACCACGGCCGCAAAAAAGAGGACATAAATCCAGCTGATGAGTCTGGCAGTCTTCTTCTGATAGAATTGCGACAATACGTCCGACGCGGAGTAAAGACAGATAATTTTACGGAGCGCCACGTCCCCGGATATCCGCTCGTTACCCGATTCGTTTTGAAGCAGATACTGTTTGGACCTTGCCAGGTCTCCGTCGCCGTATTTGTCGAAGTAATCCCTTACATCGGAGTTAAAGCCGTCTATCCTCTCCAAAATGCCCGTGAACGGCGATTTTTTAAATCTATCGGTAATATCGGCTCTGGCGGGCTTAAAAAAAGAATCATACAGGTCGTCGAGCAGGCCGCTCACCGATTGGATAAGACCGAATGCCTGCCGGGAAGCAGCTCTATATATAGAACCGGTCAAGCCGTGACGATTCTCCGGGCCGGAAATTTCCGGGGCTGAATCTTCCTCCGGCGGGGCATATTCCGAGCTCGCCCTGCCGCTCACCGGGTCGATCGAGATTATCATGCTCCTGTCCATCGTATCGAGGCCGGATTTATTCACCCAGAGCGAGTATTCACGCGTGATGCTGCCTTCGCGTATCCATTTGATTATCCGTGCCGTCGCGTCCTGATCTCCCGTTCCTTCGCCGGATAAAACAGCGAAGAGAATTTCACTGTGCTCAGCGATAAAGGCCGCGGCAAACGTCTCCGTCATCGCCCGGTCCTCGGCCGCACCGTATCTCGCCACGCCGAGCTTGGATCTCACCAGCGACGGGATATCTATCGACGACTCGGCCCGACCGAGGAGGTCCGAGAAATCTTCCCCGTATTTTCCGTCCCGGAGCGCGCTCTTATCCTGCCCGGGCGGGCAGGGGTGTATCACTATAAGCCTCGCGCGAAGGTGCTCGATCGCGAGCCTCGCGAGCAGGCATTCGTCCCCCCCGGAGAGAGAAGATATTACGATGAACGGGGAGTTGGGAAACGTATTCCCGAGCCTGATCATCTCCGGGCGAATGAGAGCGGAAATCCGCTCCTCATCGGGGGAATCGCCTTTCCGGCCGGTCACGCCTACAACAATCGGGATCAGATAGTCTTCGCTTATAGGCTGCATGTTCGAATGTCAGTGAGGATTCTTTTTTTTGCCCCGGGAACCAGGATGCGTGCAAATAGTCCTTTCAATGACGGAAACCGTCCCCGGTCTTTCATCTAAATTCGCAGCGGTCTCTTCCATCAATATACGATTGAACCCATTGAAGGTTTCAGAACGCCTTCTGTTACTGTGACAGCGTCTGTTCTCGTGACAACCCATCGGATACCGGCACCCGCTTAACCCGCTGATATTACAATTCTAATAATGCGCGAGTAATAATTCAATAACGCTCGCAAGTCAGCTGATTACGGACAGGGGCCAAAAGCCTTTAACGCAGAGCCGCGTCCCGTGAAATCCGATACCACCCTATACGATAAGCTTTACGTAAGCATTACGTCAAGCTTTACGCCGGGCGGACCGACGGCTATATTTCAAAATTTACAATTCTGTTGCGAAAATCGACTCTCACCGTATATAATTGAATGACTTATGCATGCTGAGTCAGTATAAGACCTTGAACACCGGAGGAAGCACAGTTATGAAAAAGCAGAAGCTCCTGATCTTACTATTACTGGCGGCTTGTCCGTTTATTCTCACGGGCTGCCTCGCGGCGGCTGCGGTCGGCGGGGCTGCTGCTGCGGGCGCCGGCACGGTAGCGTATATAAAAGGCGAGTTAAAAGCCACCGAAGAAGCGACTCTCAACAAAACCTGGGAAGCCACTGTAGCCGCTATAGATGAACTCCAGTTCCTGGTCGTCAACAAGATTAAAGACGACGTCTCGGCCGAGCTTGTGTCGAAAACGGCCGACGATAAAACCGTGAAGATACAGCTCAAGAGGGTCACCGACAACCTCACCGACATATCCATCAGGATCGGGACATTCGGCGATGAAAGCCTTTCGCGCTATATTCTGAGCAAGATCGAGGCCAGGCTCTAGGGGCTATAACAGAACAGGGGCCGTGGGGCGTATTCGATTCCTTATCTACGCCGGACCCCGCCGGCACGGACATGAAATGCCCGCGTCAGGCTAATACCGTCTTCACGATTGAACGAGACGCCGATCCCGATTTCAGGTTCGATACGCCCAAGGTTTTTTTACGGACGTCAAAAGTTTCATCCTCCGCTGCATAAGGCATAACGGACCGTTACACGCCGAGCTCTTCCGGGAAGATAAAATCGAGAGGTTCATCGCCCATTACGACTATGCGATATGAGTGCCGGGCGATATTGCGGCTCGCAAGCCGCTCAGAAAGACGAGCCGGGCTCATTTAAAAACTCTCTTTCCTCAGGCGACGATTCTCTGCCGATTATCACGTTCCTGTGCGGGTATCTTCCGAAGCGTTTTATAATCGCATAGTGCCTCTCCGCATAAACCCTGTTGCTCGAGAGCATTTTCGCCAATTCAGGCGGAGAGGTGAACTCCCTCTCCATGGCCCCGAAAAGTTCAATCGACCTCTCCTGCATTTCGAGATTCTCGGAGTGCATGAACGGCATATAGAAGAAGACCCTCATGACCGGGTGGAGCACCTTATCGAACCCCTTTTCAATACCCTTCGCGGCTGTCTCGAGCGCCTGAGTGTCCTGTGAAAAGGCCCCGGGCGTATCCCTCAAAATGTTTCTCGAGAACTGGTCGAGCAATATAATCAGGGCCAGCGTGCCGCGAGGCGTCTTTTCCCATTCCCGGAGCCTGTCTTCTCTCGCTTTTATGAGCAGGGACTCGAAATTATTCCTGATGTAATCGTCCGTCTTTTGGTCCTTGGCCCACCACATCCGGCTCAATTCCGGAGGCGGGACCTCCCCCTCCCGGAGTTCTCCGAACCAGAAGTCGAGTATCCGCCCTTGCTTTTCTTCGTCGCTGCCCGATGCCATAAGCTTCTTTTTTAGTATATCGGAATTCCCGAAACGGACCCCTCGGAGATACACGTTTTCACGTAATCTTAATAATTTTTCACCCGCCTCTTGTAAAAGAATTGCTAAGATGTTACTATGTGCGAGCCTGATTTTTACTAAATTGCGTTTTGCCCGCCGATCCGGCCTCATTTATCTCATAAATTTGATTAGCTCTATTAAAATTACCCTTTAATAATGAGTCGCAACTCTATTGCCCGCATAAATATTTTTATGACTGAAAAAATTTTCCCCCGGTATAACCTTCCGAAGTCACACGAATTTATACACAGTGAAAAAAGGCCTGCAAATACCCTATTGACAACCACAACATATTGTGGTTCAATCGTTTCATAGCACAATATATCTTGATATATCATGCAATTTTACGGAAAGGAGGTTGTCCAGATGTCTTCTGATAAAGTCAGCCCAACACAGACCAACGGAAACGGCCACGGGACTAAATTGATAGAGAAAAACCTGGAACCGGAAATCGAACCCTCGGCGGCTGAAAACACCCCGGAAGAGGAAGAATTCGTACAGAAGACGGAAGGGGTCATGGACATCCCGGAAAAAACCCTGAAAGCGTTCGGCGGCGACGACCTGCGCGCAAGGGTCTTCTACGAAAAATACGCCCTCAGGGACAAAACCGGCAGGATCGTGGAGCTGACCCCGGATGACATGTGGAGAAGGGTGGCGAGGGAGATAGCCTCCCCCGAGAAGTCGAAAGAGCTTAAAAAGGAGTGGGAGGACAACTTCTATTGGCTCCTTTCGAATTTTAAGTTTATCCCCGGAGGCAGAATACTCTTCGGCGCCGGGCAGAACAGACGTTCCACACTGCTCAACTGCTACTACATGCCGATTAAAGAGGACTCGATCGAGGGTATTTTCGAATGGTGCAAAGAGGCGGCGAGGACTTATTCGTTCGGCGGCGGCGTGGGGACCGACATATCCATTCTCAGGCCCAAAGGCGCCCCGGTCAACAATTCGGCGATCTACTCCACGGGGGCGGTATCGTTCATGGACCTTCTCTCGACAACGACAGGCACCATAGGCCAGGCCGGAAGACGCGGCGCGCTTATGATTACGATTAATGTTAACCACCCGGACATACAGGAATTTATCGACGTGAAGAACGACACCGAAAGGTCCAGGGTCAAGTTCGCGAACATCTCCATCAAGATCTCGGACGAGTTCATGCGCGCAGTCGAGGAAGACCGGGACTTCGAGCTCAGGTTCGAGAACGAAAAGGTCAAGTATACGAAGACCGTCCGCGCGAGGACCATTTGGGAAAAGCTCGTAAAATCGGCATGGGCATCGGCCGAGCCGGGCGTCATATTCTGGGATGCCGTGAAGAAATATTCGCCTACCGAATACGCGGGAATGGAAGTAAACGGCGTCAACCCCTGCAGCGAGCAGGCCCTCGAGGATTACGGCAACTGCTGCCTCGGGAACGTCAACCTGTCCCCGTTCGTTAAAGACGCATTCACGGAAGAAGCTTCCATCGACTGGGAGAGCCTCGAGAGGGCTTTCAAATACTCGGTCAGGTTCCTCGACAACGTACTCGATTACAACATGAATAAACACCCGCTCACATATCAGACGAAGTCGTCGATGCACTCAAGACGCATAGGCGTGGGCTTCACGGGTTTCGGTGATATGCTATCGAAGCTGAATATCAAATACGATACGCCCGAAGCGGTGGAATTCGCCGACAAGATGTTCGAGCACATTAAAAACACCGTGTACGAGGCGAGTTCCGATCTCGCCGCGGATAAAGGCGCTTTCCCCGCTTACGACAGGGACACCCACCTGTCGGGGCCGTTCCTCAAGACGATCGACGGGCGCGTGCTCGACAAAATCAAGAGCCAGGGGCTCAGGAACGCCTGCATACTGACCGTACCCCCGGTTGGCAGCGGCTCCGTGCTTGCCGGAACCACGAGCGGCGTAGAACCGATGTTCGCATTATCATACTTCAGGCGGTCCAAATCCCTTTCGAAAGGGGAATTCAAGGTGTATCACCCGCTCGTAGCGGAATACATGGAAAAGTTCGAGCTCGAAAGCGAAAAAGACATCCCGAAGACATTCGTAACCTCGCACGAGATCTCGCCTGAAATGAGAGTTCGCATGCAGGCCGCCATACAGAAGCATATTGATTCATGCATCTCCAGCACGGTGAACCTCCCTGCCGATATAACGCTCGACGAAGTGGAGAAGATCTACTTCCTCGCGTGGAAGCTCGGCTGTAAAGGCATTACGGTTTACAGGGAGGGATCAAGAGAGGGCATACTGGTCACGGAGGACCAGGCGAAAGCCCAGCAGGAAACCAAAGATAAAAATGAAATAAAGCTTCCGACCCAGACCCAGGACGAGGGGATGAAAAAAACCCATCACCCCAACCCCATCTCATCCCTTCGTCCATCCCAAATGCCGGAGATAAAGCCGATAAAAAGGCCTCAGTTCCTGCAGGGGTTTACGGAGGTCATTAAGACGGGGTACGGGAACCTTTACGTTACGATCAACACCTACGACGGAAGGCCGTTCGAGGTCTTCGTTCAGATAGGCAAGTCCGGCTACTCGACGATGGCCGACGCAGAAGCCACGGGGAGGCTCGTTTCACTCGCGCTCAGGTCGGGTGTGAGCGTAAAGGACGTAGTCGAGCAGCTCGAAGGTATTGGCGGATCGTCTCCGGTTTTCTCGGAAGGGAAGCTGGTGATGTCGATACCCGACGCAATCGCCACGGTCTTAAAGAAACACTTCGTAGAGCCGTCGGAAAACGATGCGGAAACCACAAAGCGCGCAGTTGATTTAAACCTCGAGCGCTGTCCCGACTGCGGAGACAGGGCGCTCGCATTCGAGCAGGGCTGCGTGACATGCAGAAGCTGCGGCTTTTCCAAATGCGACTAACAGATTAAAAGACCCTATAAGAGGATGACGTTAAGCAAGAAGCCCGACCCCTTGGAAGAGGTTGGGCTTCTTGCTTTAATAGTATATTTTATACAATGACTTTTAATTTCCTGACACCCGGCAAACGATATGACTAATCAAAAAAAGGGAAGCATTATAGCGGGGCTCTTCTGGATGCTCGTCATCTCCGCACTCCTCTTCTGGATACCTTCGATAGGTCCCCTAATTGCGGGCATAGTGGGCGGCAAAAAATCGGGCGGCGTCGGGAACGCTATAATCGCGGCCCTGCTGCCGGCCATTTTACTGGGCGGTTTATTATTCCTGTTCGGATCGGCGCTCACCGGAGCCCCTCTGATAGGCTTCGTAGCCGGTGCGGGCGCGTTCGTGCTGGTAGTGTCGAACGTCGGTCCGCTTCTGATAGGCGCTATAATCGGCGGACTCCTCACCGATTAGTCGGCACTGGTCCGAATCCGGGCTTGCCGGATTTATTCGAATCCAATCTGCGGTAAAGAGGGAAACTGTACGGGTTTCTGGAGGGCGCGGATACTCCGGGCGTTCAGATTAATGCGGTATTGGGATTGAAGAACGAAAAAGCTCCCCCGGACTATCTGAGAAAGCTTTCCAGGTGATCCTTGATATCGGATGTGGCGAGCTTCCCCAGGGCCGCCTTTTCAATCTGTCTTATTCTCTCCCGCGTAAGGTTGAACTTCCTCCCGATCTCATCGAGCGTATACGTGCTGTGCTGGTCTATCCCGAACCTGAGCCTGAGAATCTCCTCCTCCCTTGGGTTAAGCAGCATGAGGGCCTCCCTCAGCTTATCGGTGAGGTCGGATTTGGCTACCAGTGAGTCAGGGATTACGGTATCGTTATCGGCGATAGAGTCGAGGAGCGTCGTTTTCTCCCCGTCGAGTATAGGCGTGTCGAGACTTATGGCATCCTTCGTGGACCTCAGTATGCGCTTTACCACCTCGACGGTTATGCCGGACTTGCGCGCAATTTCCTTGGGAGTCGGCTTTCTGTTCAGCTTCTTGGCTAAAAGCGCATTTACCTTGTAAACCCTGTTAGCCTGTTCCAGGAGATATACAGGGACCTTGATAGTCCTGGTCTGTCCCTGAAGGGCCCTCAGTATTGCCTGGTGTATCCACCATGACGCGTACGTCGAGAACTTGAAACCCTTTCTGTGGTCGAACCTCTCGACCGCCCGCATGAGCCCCATATTCCCTTCCTGGATCAGGTCGGAAAGGGGGAGCCCCCTGCCCATGTACTTTCTCGATATGGTGATGACGAGCCTGAGGTTGGCTTTTACGAACCTCTGTTTAAACCTTTTTGCGTTTTCCGAATAAACCCTTATAAATGCATTAAGACTCTTTATGCGTTTTTCGAGATACCCGTTCTTTAACCTGCTGTGTCCGTTCCTGTGTCCGTTGGAGCCCTGTAATTTTATTTTTATCTTTCCGTCGGCTAATTTCCCCACGAGGCTCACCAGCTCGCGCGACCTCGATTCGCATTTTTTTATTTTTGCTGAAATTTCGACCTCTTCCTGAGCGGTGAAAAGAGGCTCGACCGACATATCCTTGAAATAGACGTATAGCAGACGGAGTTGTTCGTCCGGCGTATCCTCAGATTTTGATTTCGAGTTTACTTTCGCAGATTCGTATTCATTGTCATTCCCCTCGTCCCTGGAATAACTGTCTTTAAAGTTTATAGACGAGACCTCGTCGTCGTCCCTCTCGAACTCCACGTACTCGCTTACGGATGCAGTTTCATCGAAATCGTTGTATTTTGTTTCCATATTTTCTTCCTTTTAACCATTTTCAACCGCTGAAATAAAACCGAAGATGTTTCCGGGTATTAGATTTCACAAATAAGCTTTGGAAACGAAAGGGGTGGGGGATTACCATTCCTCCTGATACCAACTCCAACGCATAGAAAGCTTTGCTGTTATACAATCCTTTACCGTAGATCCAGAAATTTCTTAAAACACAACAACTTATAATCGCAATCTAAATCTGTACCGCCTTCCGGTTACCGCCAATTCTATCAAATTCTAAAAAGTATTGCAACCTACTTTGATGAGGCGTAATTCGAAGCCGCCTGCTTCCAGTTAACGACGTTCCACCAGGCCGCAATGTAGTCGGGTCTCCTGTTCTGATAATTGAGATAGTAGGCATGTTCCCAGACGTCCAAACCGAGTATCGGTTTTAAACCTTCCGACAACGGGCTATCCTGGTTCGGCGTAGAGGTAACGACTAGTTTTCCGCCGGCGTCGACCGAGAGCCACGCCCAGCCGCTTCCGAACCGCCCCGCGGCGGCCTTTGAGAACTGGTCCTTGAAACTGTCGAATCCCCCGAATGCGGATTTTATTGCCTCGGCCAGCTCTCCCGAGGGCTCGCCCCCTGCCTTGGGAGCCATTATCGTCCAGAACATGCTGTGGTTGGCGTGACCGCCTCCGTTATTCCTGACCACAGTCCTGATATCTTCAGGCACTGCGTTTAAATCGCTGATCAGGGCCTGAACGCTCTTATCAGCAAGAGCCGGGTACTTTTCGAGGGCCGCATTTACATTATTGATGTATGTCTGATGGTGCTTCGTGTGATGAATCTCCATGGTACGGGCATCGATATGAGGCTCCAGTGCATCGTAACTATAAGGAAGTTTTGGTAATTGGTATGGCATGGTTTCTCCCCCTAGATTAAATTTTTTTTCAAATGGAGAACCGATGTTACAGGTATTTCACATTGAAAAATTGAATTAAAAACACCGAAATACGAAAGGCCTTCATCAGCCCGGTTAACCAATTTATTTTAACCTTAAATACAGGCAGTGTCAAAGCATTTTCGGCGGGGCTCCCGCCGCAACCTTCATATTCCGACGAATCCGCGGTATATTAAATACCGGGTCCGGAGACATCAAAATTGACAGTACCCGCTATAACTGGTAATTTTTACCATATAATAATATGTATAATTTGGATACACGATATCCATAAAGAGATAAAACCATGCAGGTAACTAAAACTCTCGACTACGCAGTAAGGTCCTTGACGTATATAGGGGACAAACCCATAGTCAAGCACAGCATGAGGGAGATTTCCGAGCACCAGCACATACCCCTCAATTATCTCGCCAAGATTATGAGAAGGCTGGTCAAGAAAGGGATCGTCAAGTCCATGGTAGGGCCCGACGGAGGTTACACCCTGCGGAAAGCCCCGGGCGATATCAGCTTGCGGGACATATATGAGGCGATAGAGGGGGAGATAAGGATAGTAGATTGTATGGACGGGAACGGAATATGCCGGTTGCATGAAACGTGCCCTCAGCTCCCGGTCTGGGACAGGGTGCAGTTATCCATGGTAAAAATACTGGAAGAGACGACCCTTGAGAAAATGCTTGCGGAAAAAAGCATGCGCGGCTTTATCAGGGTGAATTAAGGAGGCGTTAATGAGTATCGATTTGGAGAAATTGGCCGAGCAGGAATATAAATACGGATTCTTCACGGATATCGAGCAGGAAATCGCCCCAAAGGGCTTGAGCGAAGACACAATAAGGCTGATTTCGAGCAAGAAAGAAGAGCCGGAATGGCTCCTCGAGTGGAGAATAAAAGCCTATAAACACTGGCTTACCATGAAAGAGCCCCGGTGGGCGCACGTTTCGTTCCCGCCGATCGACTATCAGAACATAAGCTACTACGCCGCCCCCAAAGCGAAAGAGGGGCCGAAGAGCCTGGACGAGATAGACCCGGAGATAAGAAAGACCTACGAAAAGCTGGGCATTCCGCTCGACGAGCAAATGATGCTTGCCGGTGTGGCCGTGGATGCGGTATTCGACAGCGTATCGGTAATCACGACGTTTAAGGAGAAGCTCGCCGAGGCAGGCGTGATTTTCTGCTCCATATCTGAGGCCGTTCGGGAGCACCCCGAGCTCGTGAAAAAGTACCTCGGATTCGTGGTCCCTCAAAACGACAACTTCTACGCGGCGCTGAATTCGGCGGTATTCACCGACGGCTCGTTCGTATACGTCCCCAAGGGGGTCCGCTGCCCCATGGAGCTCTCGACATACTTCAGGATAAACGCGGAAAGCACCGGACAGTTCGAGAGGACGCTTATAATTGCGGAAGAGGGGAGCTACGTGAGCTACCTCGAGGGATGCACCGCGCCCAAGAGGGACGAGAACCAGCTCCACGCCGCCGTAGTCGAGCTCATAGCCCACAAGGACGCGACGATAAAGTACTCGACTATCCAGAACTGGTATCCCGGCAACGCAGAGGGCGAGGGCGGTATTTACAACTTCGTCACCAAACGCGGAAGGTGCGTGGGGCGGAACTCCCATATATCGTGGACCCAGGTAGAGACGGGCTCGGCGATCACGTGGAAATACCCGAGCTGCATCCTCGAAGGGGACGGTTCCGTAGGGGAATTCTACTCCGTTGCCCTCACGAACAGGCGCCAGCAGGCGGACACGGGGACGAAAATGATACACATCGGAAAAAACACGAGCAGCACGATCGTATCGAAAGGCATATCGGCCGGACACGGGCAGAACACGTACCGGGGCCTCGTGCAGATCGGAAAGGACGCTTCAGGCGCGCGTAACTACACACAGTGCGATTCGATGCTGATAGGGGACAAGTGCGGGGCGCACACGTTCCCGTATATAGAGGTAAAGAATTCGACCGCTCAGATGGAGCACGAAGCCTCGACTTCGAAGATCGGAGAAGACCAGATTTTCTATTGCCAGCAGCGCGGACTATCCGCCGAAAACGCGGTATCGCTGATCGTAAACGGCTTCTGCAAGGAGGTCTTCAAGGAGCTCCCGTTCGAGTTCGCCGTAGAGGCCGAGAAGCTTCTGAGCATAAGCCTTGAGGGTAGTGTCGGATAATAATTGCCGCCCGAAATAATCACCTGCATAGAAAAAAGCTAAGGAGACAGGACATGCTGGAAATAAGGAATCTGCATGTGAGTGTTGCAGATCAGGAAATAATCAGAGGGCTAAATCTGAAAGTGAATGCGGGAGAAGTGCATTCGATAATGGGTCCGAACGGCTCGGGGAAAAGCACCCTGGCGCAGGTCTTGGCCGGCCGCGTATCCTACGAGGTTACGGAGGGAGAGATCATATTCGAAGGGAAAGACCTTCTCGAGCTCGCGCCCGAGGAAAGGGCGTGCGAAGGTATATTCATGGCGTTTCAATACCCTGTAGAGATACCGGGCGTGGCGAATACGTACCTCCTGAGGGAGGCGCTCAACTCGATACGTAAATACAGGGGGCTCGAGCCCCTCAAGCACGTGGAGTTCGCGAGACTCGCCAAGGAAAAAATGGGAATCATGGGAATGGCCGATAACCTTCTGAAACGCTCCGTGAACGAGGGGTTCTCGGGCGGAGAAAAGAAGAAGAACGAAATATTTCAGATGCAGGTACTCGAGCCCAGGCTGGCTATACTGGACGAGACCGACTCCGGACTCGACATCGACGCCCTTAAAGTGGTGGCCGACGGCGTAAACGCCTTGAGGAGCCCCGAGAGGGCTTTCATAGTCATAACGCATTATCAGAGGCTCCTCGACTATATAATCCCCGACTTCGTTCACGTGCTCGTCGACGGACGGATTTTAAAATCGGGCGGCAAGGAGCTCGCCTTCGAGCTCGAGGACAGGGGCTACGGCTGGGTGGAAGAGGAAGCGAGGAAAGCGGTCAACAATTAAGGAGAATTATCCCGATGGGCATTAGCTTCAGTAAGGAAGACGAGGGTTTCTCGAAAGGGTTCGAGGAATTCAGGAAAGACGCACCGGGCAATGGAATACCGTGGATGGAATCGCTCCGCGAAGAAGGGTTGAGGAAATTCACCGAGCTCGGGTTCCCCACTCCCGAGAACGAGGACTGGCGCTTTACGAACGTAACTCCCATTTCCCGAACGGTCTTCACAATAGAAAAGAACGGACACAAACAGGTCGCCCCGGAAGCCTTAAGCAGGTTTATATTCCCCAAATTGAAAACTATCAGGCTCGTATTCATCGACGGGACGTATTCTCCCGGGCTTTCCGATTTGTCGAACATGCCCGGGGGGGTCAAGGTCCTGAGCCTGGCCTCGGCTCTCGACAGCGAAGAGGGACTCGTAAAAAAATATCTGTCGAAATACGCCGATTTCAGCGAAGAGGCGTTCACAGCGCTAAATACGGCCCTCATGCAGGACGGGGGGTTCGTATACATACCCAGCGGCACTCACCTTAAAGAACCCGTACACCTCCTTTATGTAACGGAGAAGAGCGACAGCCCCATGATGACGAACCCGCGGAACCTCATTGTCGTCGAAGACAACTGCGAGGCGGAGATAATCGAGCATTATGTGTCCCTCGACGAAGGCGTTTACTTCTCAAACGTCGTGACGGAGCTCGTAGTCGGGGAGAACAGCTCGGTCGGCCACTATATGATAGAATGCGAGAGCAGGAAGGCTTTTAACGTCTCGACTCTCCGCGTAGAGCAGGGCAGGAGCTCCAATATCCGCTCGCACTCGGTACTCCTCGGAGGGGCGCTAGTGAGGAACAACGTCCATCCGGTGCTCGCCGGAGAGGGATGCGACTCGCTCATCAACGGGCTCTTCATGCCGACGGGCAGGCAGCACATGGACAACTACATGAAGGTCGAGCACGCAAGCCCCCACTGCGACAGCAGGCAGTTCTATAACGGGGTGCTCGACGGCAGGTCGAGGGGGGTGTTTCACGGGCGGATTATCGTACACAAGGACGCCCAGAAAACGGACGCGAAGCAGACCAACCGCAACTTACTACTTTCCGACAACGCGCAGATCGACACCAAGCCCCAGCTCGAGATATACGCTGACGACGTAAAGTGCACCCACGGTGCGACAATAGGGCAGATGGACGAGAACGCAATATTTTATCTCCGCTCCCGCGGAATAGACGAAGATGCGGCGAGGGAAATACTACTGGGCGCTTTCACGAGCGGCACTCTCGAAAGCATCAAGGTCGAAGAGATTAGAAATTATTGTGAAATGCTGGTCGCCGAATGGTTCGCCCGCAGAAAAGGCGTAACAGAATCAGACGGCAGCCCCCGATAAATACCCCGGACACGCGCCATGGCCGAGTTTGAAAAGATAGCAAGAACCGGGGACGTCCCGCCCGGTGAAATCAGGTCATTCGTTGTCGGAAGCGAGATGGTCGCAGTCTGTAACGTGGACGGGCGGTTTTACGCTTTCAGGGACGAATGCACGCACCAGGCCTACCCTCTCTCGGACGGCATGCTCGAAGGCAGGAAGCTCACCTGCATCTATCACGGGGCCGAGTTCGACGTCGAAACGGGCGAGGCCCTCTGCCTCCCCGCGACCGATGCGGTCGAGACCTTCGACGTGAAAGTGGTAGGGGACGATATCTACGTCCTGATCGAAGACTGAACGTACATCATATCTCATCCATTAATCCATAAACGGTTAAATTGGCAAGTTAATCCCGATATGGAGTTCCCGGGAAAATGAACATCAAGATAAAGCGCGTCTACGATAAACCCGAACCTGGCGACGGAGTCCGTATACTGGTAGAGAGGCTCTGGCCGAGAGGACTGTCGAAGAAAGAGGCTAAAGTCGATATGTGGCTAAAGGACGTAGCGCCTTCGCCCGGGCTCCGCAAATGGTTCTCCCACGACCCCGCGAAATGGGAGGAATTCAGGAGACGCTACTACCGGGAGCTCGAACAAAACCATGATGCTGTAAAAGAGTTATTAGGGATTTCGGAGGGAAAAGTCGTCACGTTCGTCTACGGCTCGAGGGAAAGGGAATATAACAGCGCCCTCGCGCTGAAATCGTACATTGAGAAGCTCGTTAAAACCTAAACCGCCTGCTGCGCCGTAAGCCGGACCCCCGTTGTTACAACCTCACCGTATTCGGAGAACTTCCTGAGGCTCACGCCGTTCGAATCGACTGTCACATAATGGCAGTACCTGTCGTTCCAGCATCCGGTATTGAAATATTCGACCCCGTCCCTCCTCGTATTGACGGCCCTGTGGGTGTGCCCGCAGAATACGAAATCGGTTTCGAGATCCCTGCCGTAACGTAGAGCGCCGTCGGTCACGATGTCGGACGACCTCTTCCATGCGCCGTTCTCGAAGCAGAGCCTGTGAAAGATGTCTCTTTCGAGCAAAAGGTCAATTCTCCTGAGCATCCTGTACAGATCCCCCGCGCAGGAGGTAAGCATCGATTTGTTCCTGCTGTAGAAATCGAACTGGTGCCCGTGTATGGCGAGGAACTTCCTCCCGTTCGATTCCCACTCGTATTGTTTCACCGCGAGGATGTTCAGCAGGGAAGGAATTACGTCGTATAGCCCCTCGTCGTGGTTCCCCTCGACCCAGATTATCTCTCTCCGGCGGGACATGCTCCTGACGAGGTCGAGGAACTCCCACTCGTCCTCCCGGAGCCTCTCGATGCTCGATCTATCGAACAGGTCCCCGAGGATTATAAGCCTCCCGAAGCTCGCGGACTTGATGAATGCCGATAGCTCCCTTGCCCTGTTGTAATAAGACCCCAAGTGTACGTCCGAAACAATAAGCGTAATCATAATCTTTCCTTCATCCTCCTTATTCGGTTGTTTCAGGCTACGCGAAATCCCGCAGATCGCCGCGTCATCCCGACATATTCGATATTCATCATGCTAATGTTATAAAGGACACAGTTTAAGGGAGTATTAGGGTTAGCTTAAGGAATTGTTAAAATCGGCCAAAAATCGAGCTTTTGTTGATTTTTATAATCGGAATTTCATGTATGATGTGAATTTTTAGGCAGATTTAAGCCATAATCTGGCAACAAGGCGGAGAGCGTCGGCCCCCCGCCCCGTATTCCGTCATTTGCTCACTGCTGCAGCGTGAAAACTTCAGTGCACATCGCCCCGGGCCTCTCGCATTCTAGCGTTAGCTGATCGGCGGCAGGTCCGCACGTCAGTGAGCAGCTATGACCTGCCACTCCAAAGATAATCAGATCGGTTCTCACCGATTCGAATACAGTCTCATTGTCGGTCTTGTCGAAAGTGACATTGCCGAGATTTTGCCCGAAACCGGTCACCACGATGTTGCCTTCTCCCGTTACGTTGAAGAGAGTAAACATTCCGATGCCGCATCCCGCGCTCATACTCTGATAGAACCCCTCCTGAGCGCATGATTCCTGCGGCGGCTCCGTCGGCATAGGTGTAGGTTCCGGCGTCGGCTGCGGTGTGGGCTCCGGCGTCGGCGGTACAGTCCCCGGCGGGGTCGGCGTCGGCTGCGGCAGAACGCAGCACTCGATTAATATTAGGTCCACTAAGGCCGCCCTCTTCTTACCCTCGAAGACATAGGGAAATGTGAGCCCGCCCATAGCCGACTCGCTCAGCTTGTGCGTATCGTTAAAGGTCTTGGTTCCAGGGTCGTGAAAAACGAAACTCTTGCCGCTTGAACTCTCGGAATAACCGGCGAGTGTGACCGCATGTCCCAGCCCCGACGGAGAACCCGTATCTATGTCGAGCATGGTGAGTATAACCTCCACGTCACATCCGTCATCCATAGCCTTCTTTATATCATTGAATTTGAACTCCCCAGCCGCCCGGGAAAGGAGTCTGGTTTGTATCGGCAAATTTAGATCATTCGTAAATTTTTGCTTCCCTTCGAGTATCTTATTGTTTCTAACGCCTTTAAATACGCCCATGTTATCGAACAACAACCCCTGCACGCTATCATAAGTTTCCAATAAAGAAGTCGAGAGTTCGTTGACCCCCTGGGGAGTGCCGACGTCCTGCTGGAATCTGTCAGAAAAGCCGCACTTCCTGGAAAGCCACGAAAGAGAATTCGCGATGGAGTGTCCGACACATGTGTTAGGACTCTGCGTGACGTCGGGCAGTCCGTTCCTCATGAAAACCTGTCCGTTTCCCCCGGGTCCGGTCTTGACGTCGTCTCCCGGCTCGCCGAAGCCTGTATCCCTGCTGAGCCCGCGCTGCGGTTATCAGGCCCGCTCCAACGGCTCCGGGGGCGGGGTCTACAAGATTCTCTACGTCGAGAATACCGATAGTAACAACGTCTTCTATACCGGCCGCGTTTTCGGGAATCTCTCCATCCCACGGGCTGCTCACATCCGCGTCACCCGCGGCAACGATAACGTCAATGTCGTCACCGGGAAGAATACCGGAGTCTACGATTTCGAAGTACACGGTGTATGCAGTATCCGTTATGAACATTAAAGTATTCTGAACAACCCACTCTTCCTGTGTCCTTCCGTCGACTTCGTAACTCGCGATCACTCCGTCGCCGTTAAAGTCAGCGGCTGCGTTGACTACGAGCCCCTCTGCTTCGTCCCTCAAGAACGGGATCGTGATGAACCCTATCTCCGACTCCTCCCCTTCGAATGTAGTCCGCACCAATTCGGGAGTCTCTATAAGCGACCCTCCTCCATCGTGATCACAGGTCAAGAACAGGAATACGAAAAAGACGGTAAAAAAAAGAACCGGTAATCTTCTCATTGCACTACCCCCTTCAATACGTACTCACCCTTTCATGTCGTGATAGAACGGGGAAGGGTCTCCCTAACTTCACATTTTATGGAGAGTCACACGAGCCGGATACCATAGCGCGAGAATAAAACGGCGGGGGAAGCAACCGGAATACAGACCCTAATATAAGCCGGTTGATTTATGACAAAGATTAGCCAGAAGTTATAAAAGGTACGGCTTCCCAATGCCGCGAATACCCCTCCAATACCGCGATTATCGCACGGGGGCGTATTTGGTGTAAATATGCTGCTTAAAGAAGCTCTATAGTTTTAAAGAGCACGACTTGCGGCTACAAGTTTTTATCCGTCACCGCTCCTTCCGACGCAGAGGAAACGAGCTTCGCATATTTCGCGAGGGCTCCGCGCTCGGCCTTCGGTTTGGGCTTTTTCCATGCTGCGAGCCGTCTCTTTATTTCGCTCTTCGGGACTTCGAGATTAATCTCCCTTTTCGCGGCATCGATGGATATGGTATCGCCGTTTTTAATCACGGCTATAACCCCTCCGTCGCTGGCTTCAGGGGTGATATGGCCGACCACGAAACCGTGCGTCCCTCCCGAAAACCTCCCGTCCGTGATCAGGGCCACGTCCTTGCCCAATCCCTTTCCCATGACCGCTGAGGTCGGAGAGAGCATCTCCCTCATGCCGGGCCCTCCGCGCGGCCCTTCGTAGCGGATTACGATAACGTTTCCCTTCTTAACCTTTCCGCCGAGAATCGCTTTCAATGCTGACTCTTCCGAATCGAACACGACCGCTTTCCCCGTGAAGGATAACCCTTCCTGTCCTGAAATCTTCGCGACCGCCCCTTCTGAAGCCAGGTTCCCTCTCAGTATGACGATATGGCTGTTCTTCTTGAGGGGGTTTGAGACGGGCCGTACTATCTCCTGACCTTTCGGGTAAGCCCCCGCGTCTCCCAGGTTCTCTTTCACGGTCTTGCCCGTTACAGTGAGGCAGTCGCCATGGATGAGCCCTTCGTCGAGAAGTGTCTTCATGAGCGGAGTGAGACCGCCAATCCTGCAGAAGTCGGCCATCATGAACCTGCCGCTCGGCTTTAAGTCGGCGAGCACCGGGACCCTCTTCCCTACGCGCGTAAAGTCGTCGATAGAGAGCTTGACTCCGGCAGCGTTGGCCATCGCCAGCAGGTGCAGAACCGCGTTCGTCGAGCCGCCGAGCGTGATGACGACTGTAATCGCGTTCTCAAACGCCTTACGCGTCATAATGTCGCTCGGGCGTATATTATTCTTGATCATATTAATCACAGCGGCTCCTGCGTTGATGCAGTCGTTCCTCTTTTCTTGAGAGACCGCAGCCTGGGCTGAGCTGTTAGGGAGGCTCATCCCCAGGGCCTCGATAGCCGACGCCATCGTATTCGCCGTATACATGCCGCCGCACGAGCCTGGGCCCGGTATCGCGTGGGTTTCTATGCTTCTCAGCTGCCGGTCCGATATAACGTGATTCGCGTGCGCTCCGACGGCTTCGAAGACCGATACTATATCTACGGGCTTACCGTTATAGAACCCGGGCATTATGGTCCCGCCGTAGACGAAAACCGAGGGCCTGTTGAGCCTTGCCATCGCAATTAGGCACCCGGGCATGTTTTTATCGCATCCTCCGATCGCGACCAGGCCGTCGAACCCCTCGGCACCTGCGACCGTCTCGATAGAATCGGCTATCACCTCCCTTGAAACGAGCGAATACCTCATCCCCGGGGTGCCCATGGATATGCCGTCCGATACTGTTATCGTGTTGAATATGATTGCTTTCCCGCCCGTTTTATCCGCCCCGTGCGCGGCGTCCACGGCGAGTTTGTCTATATGCATGTTGCACGGCGTCACCATGCTCCAGGTAGAGGCAATACCGATCACCGGTTTGTAAAAATCCCTGTCTTTGAAACCCACGGCCCTCAGCATGGAGCGGTTGGGCGCCCTGTCGGCCCCCTCAACGACTATAGAAGAATACTTCCGCAGTTTATCCGGCTTGCCGTCCGGAACCGATTTCTTTGTCAACACGAGCCTCCTGTCTAAGCTATCATGAAGATTAAATTATTATCATCTCAATATTTTTTTATGTCAATTTTGATTCCTCCGCAAAAAAAATAATTGAATCTATGCCGGTGCGCGGGCTATCATGTTAATAGAGGGCGGATTAAACGAACGGACGAAGGTTCTCCGAATCATTCGGAGCCTGAATCCAATTCAATGCGGCGGAGGTATACCATGAATGCACTTATAGGAACCGTTCTCGCTGGAGTCATCGGCACTGCGGGCATGAGCGTGACACTGTGGGGGATAACACGCACCGGAATCGCAAACGCTGCGATGATAAGAGCGATCGGGAGTTTGTTCACACAGTCTTATGAAAACTCTTTCGGACCCGGCCTAACCGTACACTTCATCGTCGGGATAATCATTGCATTCCTTTATGTCGCGTTGATAAGTCTTTTTGAACCGACGTCTCTCGCCGGCACGATTGCGCTCGGAGGAATGATAGGGTTCGCACATGGAATCGCGTTCGGATTTACTCTCGTGGTCGCCGTAGCCGAACACCACCCTTTAGAGCAGTTCAGGCGGGTGGGCCTGGAGGTGGCAGTGGCACATTTGTTCGGCCATGTTGTATACGGAGTCCTGGTCGGAGCGGTCGTCGGGCTTACGGGCATCAGGTTCTTCGGCT
>Ga0187893_10004612_pt1 | contig 25955 bp, 23 predicted proteins | sample MA1701074metaG_FD_139574 | JGI IMG/M metagenome (GOLD analysis project Ga0187893, IMG submission 139574) | White microbial mat communities from a basaltic lava cave in the Kipuka Kanohina Cave System on the Island of Hawaii, USA - MA170107-4 metaG ... | reverse complement strand
CCGGCTTCCGAGGGTGCTTATGAACCCACGCACGCTGTGAGCCTTCCAGAGGGTTACCTTCATAATCTCAGCCAGACTCGCGCCCTTGGCCCGGCGCATCAGGTCGAGGACCGTGGCCTTCTTGCTGCCATTGCGCGCTTCTTTCGCCCCCTGATTGGCAAGGGCGCCTTTCTTCGGGGAGGTGGCCTTCTTGGTCGGCCCCTTGGCCTTCGGCGCGTCAGGCGCGCCCTGTGGCGCAGCGTTGGTAGCCAGGCGTTGCACCGCCTTCCAGATCCGCGCGACGGCTGCCTTCCGGTCCGTGAACTTCTTGACCGGCTTCAAATCGTCGAACGGGACGACGCCCGCGAAGCTGTTCCAGGTATCGGCGAGGCGCGAGGCCGGCCAATCGGCGGTGAGCTGGGCGAAGCTCTTCTCGGAGGTGAACGGTTGTGCGTCCGCGCCGCCCGCGTGGGGTCCGGCGTGCGCTGTGATGTTGTTGTCGCTGTTGATTGTAAATGTGGTCATCTGAATCGTCCTTTCGGAATTGAGTTAGAGAGTAATGGCATCGAACTCGGCCGCGACCGCGAGGACCCCGTCCAGGCCTCGCGCCCAGACCTTATAGGCCGCCGGGCAAAAGGGTTCGCCGCCGCGCTCCAGTTCGTCGATGCGGCGGAGAAAGTCATCTTGGGCAATCTCGCGGGCTTCGCCGATTGTCGAGACCGTCGAAATCGGCAGGTAGCCTCCGTCGTCGTCCTCGGCGATTAGCATGGCTGTCCCGAGTTCGGTTTCATCAGTAAGCAGGATTGCGAATCCTGGCGTCTTTGGGTTGCTGTTGAGGGTGCTTTTGGTGCGCTTCATTTTGCGTTGCCTTGCATGACGATTCATCGCTCTGGTGGGCCAGGAAGTCAAGCGGAATGTGGAATGTGGAATGGATACGAAAAGAGATGAACGATGCACGCCTATCTCGCCGACCCGACCAGCATCACGCTCACGACCTCCTGGCAGCGGTTCAAGATCACTGGCACGCTCGCCAGCGGCCAGACAGGGCTCTGGGTGATCGTTCGCAACTTCACCGGAAACGGCGACGAGTGGGCGAACGGCACGGTCATCTACCTCTGGGGCGCCTGCCTCCACGAAGGGGCGGACCGAAACGGGCCTATGTGCGAACCTGGGATTCACAGGTCGCGCGGAACCGCGCGGGCGCGGCGCTCGGCGTGACCGTCATCACCGCCACCGACGGCGTTGAAACACCGCTCACCGTCTACGGCCCAGGCTCCAACCTCGCCGACAAGACTCTGCTCCAGGTGACGAGCGGCGGCGAGTTGATCATCGCCGGCTGCTCCGGCAACGGCTACCGCCTGGCGGAACTGACGAGCGCCACCAATCCGTCCGGATGGTCAGGCGTGATCAAGGTGAAAACACCCGCTGGCACCACGCTCGGTTACATCCTGCTCTACACCAATCCGTAGTTACCGAAAGGACACATCGATGAAGCTGACTCTGGACCACACCCAGCGCCTGAACCTGCAGGCGCTCCTGGGCGCGCAGCGGGCGGACGTTGGCTCCATCCGCGCGATCTGGGCGGTGCAGGACAAACTCGCGCTCGATCCCGACGAGGAGAGGGCCATCGAATTCAAGCGCGAACTCGTTAACGGCCAGGAACGGGCCGTGTGGAACCCGACTCTCTCGGTCCCTGCGAGGGAGTTCGACTTAACGGACGCCGAGGTTGCCCGCGTCAAGGGCGCGATTGAAATGTGGGATGCCTACGGGGCTGCTGCGGACCGCCGTTGGCTCGAACCGCTGATTGAGAACTTGTGGTCTCGGGTCTAGCTGAGTGACAGGTGGGGTTGTTGGGATGCAGGTCATCCCAACCCCATGGCCAGAATCGCGGCGCGAGTCGGGGAGTCGTAGAACTGCCACTGAATGGCTGTCAGAATCGCATCGGGAACATCGGCGACGTCTCGTTTGTTCTCGCTTGGGATCAAGATACGCTTCGCCCCTGATTCCACTGCGAGTTGCATCCGCTCGGGGAGTGCGTTCACCTTGATCAACATACCCTGGACGCTCATCTCTCCCAAAACTACGGTCCGGTCGAGAACAGGCTTTCCGAGGATCGCGGAAACCATAGAGAGGAAGAAGGCAACGGCAGTCTCTGCCCCTTCCTTGGCCTGATTCAGGTTGATCACCTGGAGAGTGAAATCGTAGCTCTTCAAGTCGTGGTCGATACCCAAGTTGTTCAGGTTCGCCTTCAGATGGGCATCGGCCGTCTTGATTGCCTCCTTCATCTTGGTGGAGAGGTTGCCGAGCGGGATGATTCGTCCGGAGCCTGGATTCATCTGCGCCTGGAGCAAGAACAACGCCAGGCGCCTATCTCCCAAGTCCGTGCCAATTGTGTACACGCTACCGGGCGGCAAGCTTCCCTCGGCGATCAACGTGCCACCGCCCATTTCGGGGACGGCAACGAACGTCTCCTGGCCTGACTCCTTCTCGATGTAGGAGAAACTGGTATCCCAGTACTCCAGCCCGCCCATCCTCTTCAACTGCTCCTTCACCCGCCGCCGCATCTCCATGGCGTAGGCCAGGTATTCCTGCAACTCCTCCTGGGACACTTGGCCATCCGGGTGCAGCAATTTCACTAACCCCGACAATATCTTGCGGACTGCCTTCTGGTCCCTGCCGCCCAAGTGCGCGCCAAAGCGGAAATAGCGTTCAGCATAATCCGCGTAGCTGCGCTTCCGAAATTCCTTGAAAACTTCGGCCAGGTAATCGGTCACTAGCCCGAAGTGATTTGTGTAGACGTCGTCACGCGTCTTCTGAAACTCCCATCCAGGAATATATGCGTGAATGCGGTCATAGAACGCCGTATCCATTTCTTTTGGCATCGGATAGAAAAGATTCGACGTGCGAACGATGGTTTCGATGTCGCCATCGAGGTTGCCCACGAAGACAACGGACCCCTCTGCGGTTATGATGTCGCGGCCGCGGCTGAACACGCCGTCTTCCATGTAGCCCTTCATGATGTTCAGACCGGTCTTGTCGGTGAAGCGAATGCCGGCGGCCTCGTCGAACGCGACCACATCCCACAAGCAAACCAGGCCACGTTGTCCGCTCGCCAGGTTCACGAACATCTGCGCCGTCGTCGTCTGTCCCCCGGAAATTAGGTGGCAGTACGGACTCATCTGTTGGTAGACAAAGCTCTTGCCGGTGCCGCGTGGGCCGAGTTCCACGGAATTGAAGTTCTTCTCGACGAATGGGAGGAGCCTGAGCATGTAGTGCAGCTTGCGGCGCGGTGTGAAGTACGGGTGGGTCGGCTCGTAGCCCATGGACCGCATGAGCAGGTCCAACCACTGATCGCGGCTGAAGCGTTTCCGTCCTTCGATGAACTGCTCAATGTTGCGGCTCGAAAGCTGTATGGGTCGAATGCTGTCGACGAAGAAGGGCCGGTTCTGGGCTTTGAAAATGAACGATTCGTCGTAGCGCAGAGAAATCTCTGCCCAGATCCCACCCATGAGAAGTCGGTCGTGGTTTCGGACTTCACTCTCATCAATGTTGATGTAGTCCAGGTTGAGGTTCGACAGGCGGGCCCAGTACTTGTTGTGGGTCTCCACCAGTTCCACTGATATCTTGTCGATGACTTCGTAGGTGTTGTGCTGCTTGATCGCCGACTTAACGGCCTCCCGCTCGTCCGGCTTCACATACTTTGACGAGAGCGTTTCGCGTACGAATTCCAGCCCCTCGTTTATCGTCTGTTCATCAGTCGAAGCGCAGTACTTGCCGAGCAGGAACTCAATCACGAAGGCAGGCACACCGAAGGCGCTCCGCATCCGCCGCAACAAGTCTTTGCGCACGACCAACCCCGGAAACACTTCGTTGGCGGTTTGGTCGAGCTCGTCCATTACTATCGGATGGTCAGCCATCGGCTACATGTCCCTTCCCACGGTCAGCTTGATGCCTCCTGGCGGAAACTGCTCAAGGGTGTCCGCATCACGCACATCCAACTCGAGCGCGTCGCCTCGCCGGAACGACTCCGCGGTGTGGAAGAAAAGATTTACGGTCACATCGCCGTCTCCCTCGAACCGCACGTCCTTCGGACGCCCAGTTGCCAGCACGGACTTCCGCACTCCTGAGGCTGAGCGCAGTACATCGAGTAGTAGATTCCGTCCGATCTCGACGAAAAGGCTCATCTGTCCGGCTCCAGGCTGAGCCTTCGGTCGGAGAACCACCTTGACCGCGCTACGCGAAAGTTCCGCCGACGCCACAGACACCTCTACGCCGACCCGTTTCTGCTGGGTCTCCATCCGTGAGACGAGATGCGGAATGAGAATCTCCTGGAGTGCCCCGCCACCGTGCGAAAACGACTTCTCCGCCATGAAGAAGGCCAGCCCAGGTGGCAGCGCAACCCGCATGCTGGCATCCCAGGCGAAGGGGAACGTCACCAGCGGCACGTCTGCGTTGGCTGGCACGAGAGCAAACCGCTCCTTGCGAACGTAGCACCAGTCCTTGTTACAGGGCACCAGCGGCGGAAGCTTCTCTTCATCCAGCAGAATGAACCCGTGGTCGGTAACGACATGCACCTCTGGGTAACCCCAACGATGCAATCGCCGGATGAGCAAGGCCAGACGTTCCACCTCGCGGTCGACGTGCCGGATCAGCGTCTCCGCGCTGCCATGGCCGAACTTATCCACTTCTTCGTGACCGAATACCACGAGGAGGCTACCGAAGGCACCCGCCGGAGTGGGTGTGTTTTCCACTTCCTCGATCTCCCGGCAGTCAGCGCCAAACTCTCTCAACAGAGCCAGGCGGTTGGAACGTAGTGCAGCATCCTTTCCGTTCACCTGTGGGTGCAGGTTGTTGGCCTCCACCTCGAATGTTACGCGAACACCCTCCAAAGGCAACATTGCGGTCATGCCGATTGGAGTGACCGTGGGCAGCATCGCTCGGATCGTGTGGATCTCCACCTCATGTCCTTTGAGCGAATCTTGGATGGCAAAAGCCGCGTCCAGGCGGAGGGCGTCCCCAATGATCACCGCTCGGCGTCCGGAGCGGCTCCATACTTCACGCTGCAGGTGAGTGGTCACCTGTTCGAAGCCGGCCAGCTCACAAGTTCCTTGAGCCGCGTAAAGCCCAAAGAACTTCTCGTTGAGCGGATTCGTGTAACTGGCGTAGGCTCGATCTGCCACTTTGCCGATCGACGGCAGGCCCTGGCTCATCGCTCCACTTCGCAGTTGGATGTGCTGCCCTTCAATCCGCGCAGCCTCCGCCGCAAACAGGCGCGCCAACTCATCCGCCGTGCTCGCCGGTTCCACCCGGCCAGCGGCATCGTTACAAGAACTCAGGAAGGAGTCGAGGCGCGCAAGGAGCGCCCACGCTCCCACCGGAGAGGGGTTCGCTTTCCCGAACTCTACTTCGCGCCGGATCATCGCACGGTGCTTCTCTAAAAACTCACGCGTGGCGGACGCGCGATCGGCCGCTTTTTCAAACTCCCCCAACGTCAGTCGCCAGCGCAGCGCCACGAGGTGCGGTAGCGCAAACGATAAACCCTGCTTTCCGGCTGCCCACTCCGAGAGATCCAGGTGCGGCTCCACCTCCCTAATCCAGCGCTCCCACACGGGGCGGCTGTCCGCGTCCTTCAACCAGCGCCCGAGCAATTGCCTGTGGTATTCACGCATCGGAAGCGGCGGAAGACGGTCGGGAAAAGGGAAATCAGCCGGCTCGCCGTAGCCCAGATAGGTTTCGGTGAGCGCGAGCATCTCAACTAGGCCCTGGAGCCACGCAGATGGACCGGCTGTTGGCGCGTGAAACCCATAGCGATCCCGAACCATTCCGGTGAATTCCGCCGCCAGACCTTTCGCTTCCAGTGCCTTCCACTCAGCCTCGGGCGCGGCAGCCAGGTCGAGGATGGACTTCTCCAGGTCGCCGATCAATTGTTCCTGCGCCCGGTCCGCGGTGAGTGTGCCATTCCAGAAGGACGCTGGCCGGTCGGCGAATTTCGCCGCGTACTTGGCGAGCAGGGACGTCCGTCCACCGTCATACAGCCTGCGCTGCTCCGCCGGGTTCTCGGGCAAATCGACGCCCGCCTGCCGCAGGAAACTGAACAATGTGGGTTGCTTTCCATTCAGCCGCCACGTAATGCCAGTTAGGCGGTACTCGGCCAGCAGTTCGAGATGGTGCTCTCCGTTCGAATCCGGAGTATCCATCCGATCTTCGCCGACGGGCAGATAGAGCACGAACCGGTGATCGGCTGGGCAGCGGCGGACCTGATCTTTTAGCCAGATCTGGCCGTGGAAGGACGACTGATCATACTGAAGGAGCGTGAACGGAGCCGGTTGCACGGAGTCCAGTTGCTGATGCAGCTTCGGAAGAATGGCGTCGAACTCGCGCTTCTCGTCGAACCACAGGCAGACGCGCGCCCGCTTCTCGTGCTGGAAGCGTCTCGCGAACTCGTCGATTAGCGCTGCAAGAATCATTCACACCACCTCGGGGATACGCAGCACGCCAGCGCGCTGGAGCGGTTCAATGTTTACCTTCACGCCGTCGTTGATATCCGGGTCCCAGCCCTTAGGTCGCTCACGTTCGGTCTTCCACGGCGTCAAGATCCGATAGTCCTCCGCGCCTTGGTGGAAACCTTCCTGCACCCGCTGGAGCCGCCGATCGAGTTCTTCCGCCTCCTCGACTTTGGCCTGCCAATCCAGGCGATCTTCCGCCCGACCTTGTTGGCCAGCGAGCGCGGCCTCGCGGCGGAATACGCCAACCGCCTCTCGCAAGTAAACTCCTCGAAGCTTCGCCAGCCGGTCTTTATCGAATCTGTGATAGTGGACGAGCGCCGCAAAGGCTGCGGAGCCTCTGTCCTGCCTGCTGGAGATGTGCCAAACGATAGGGCGTTTTTTGTACAGCGAGACTTCGTAAGTGAAGTAGACGTTATCCAGCCACTCTCGGATGCTCTGCGTGCGGATGTAGCCGATCACCTTGCGCTTCAACTCGTTAACAATCTCGACCTCAACCTCATTTGCATCTCGGCCAGGGAAGAACGTTGCGAGTTCCACAAGCACGCGATCAAGTAAAGGGATTTCGCCGGAGACGTGAAGGAAAGGTACAATACCGTCTTTATCCGTTTCCACGGCACGCTTTACCGCATATGAGAGGAGGCGCCAGACATGCTCCATCCTTTTCTGGTCCGGTGTCTTACCCTCCATCTGCGGCCAAACAACCTCGGGCGGTTGGGGGCCGAGACTACCCGCGATGGTCTTTTGTGTCTCTTCCGGAATGCGGTAAAGGCCATAGACTCCGATGTTGAGCTCGGCATATGCTTCCTGAAGCCGCCGGTTTTCGCTCTCTTCAAATTGAATGAGGTGGTCGAGGCACCGGTCTAAGGTAAGCTTGTCTACGGAAGCTGACCCACGAAGCAGCCATGGACTCCCAAATCGCGTAGACACCTCATTCCCAGAATCCCATTCAGCCTTCGACGCATGAATGAGGTCCGCAGCGTGGCCGATCTTTTCGGACTGGGCTTCAATCGGCTCGGGCACCGGAAGCTTCTTAACTATCCCAACCTCCCATCGCCCGCCCATCTCCTCTCGTGTTGTAAATACTTTAAGCAGATACAACGCCATAGCAGAATTTAGCAGGCCGTTAAGAAATGACGTGTCGCGCTCACGATGAGGGATGACGACCGGTCCTTTGTGAGCAAAAACAGCCCCCGAAGGCAGAAGGCGGGCGTTGAAGACACCTGCGGCTAGCGGCCACGTGATGCCCTTTTTGAAGTAGAGATCCTCACTCGGAAGCCCATTTCCTGAAGCTTTAAGTGCCGCTCGGGACTCTGGCCTCCAGTCAATGACCAGATCGATATCCGCATAGAAGCGACTGAAGTCGCCACCCTTGGCAAAAGGCACCCATGCTTCAAGTCCGGTGCACTCCCACCACTGTCGCAGCCACCTTGGATCATCACCCGTGGCCTTACCCTGCCTCGCCGCACCCCAAGCGGATTCTAACGACGTCGCTTCTCTAAAAATGTGCGCAATGACCCCCACACTACGGTAGTTAAGCGGAGAGCCGTCGATTGACTGAAAGTCCCTCCTGGGGATGTCGTAGCGAACGTGAGGAGCACCTCTCGCCAACGCGTTCACGAACGCTTCGTGCCGCTTATCGCGCCCTCCCCTTCCATTGTTGAACTTCTGAAGATCGAAGAACGCCGTCTTCTCGCGTTCCGTCACAACGTAGTATGCCTTCCTCGCCTGACCTTCCGTCGTCAGAATGCCCTCTCGTGCCTGAGTAGCTTGGATTGTCGAAACCATGAGTCGTCGACGCAAGTCAGGATCGCCCAGAATTTTCTTTATGCCGAAGCGTTTCTTAGACATTTTGGCTCTCCCAGTAGACCTGGGCCTCCGTCTCCCATTCCGCGATTAGCTCCGCTAGTGGCGCGTAGTCCTTCCGCAGACGTCCGGCCTCGCACGCGGCGTAGTAGCGGTCCCCTTGACGACGCTGATCATAGAGGGTCAGTGGAATTAGATCATTTTGCATGAGAACAAGGTTTGCGAGAATGAAGCCAGTGCGACCATTGCCTTCGCGAAATGGGTGTATCGCCAACAGTTCGTTCAACAACTCACTTATATACAGGAAAACCTCGTCTTCGTGATCTGACAGGAAGGGCGTCCTGGACAGTACATCGCGTTCGAAAACGTCCATTACCGGCTGGATGCCAACTGGCGGTATAGGCCACTTCGTTGGACCGTCACCCTTGTGAAGCGAAACAGTTCTCCATTCACCAGCGAAGGGATAAATGTCGCCCAGTAGTGACTTATGAACCTGCCTAATCAGGTGGATGCGAATCGACGACGGCTCTTCCGCGTCCAACAGGAGCGCGACAAGGTCCAAGGCTCGGGCTACACCCTCGTCCTCTCGTCGATGGATCTCGTCCAAGTGGAGGCAGCCGGCGTAATTGATACAAATGCCGTCTTCTGTCTCCACCCAATCGAAGTCCCGCTGGTAGTTACGCCAAGGAATCGGAACAACTTTGGGTGCAGTGGGCACGGTTGCCGTCGCGGCCAACTTGTCCATTTGCGCCTTGTCGAGCTTCCGCTGACTTGGCGGTACAACATAAAAGTCACCGGCTTTAGCTGCCTGGTAGTAATCTGCAGCGTTTCTACCCTGACCACTTCTGAAACGGAAGCCGAAGTCCCTTTCGTCCCAGCGCCACTTGATCCTACTCATGACTGGCCACCTTTCAGGACGATAGCGGCCGCCTCAACGGTGGCGTCATCAAGAATTCCTGAACCGAGGTCGAGCATCAATAGGAGGGGATTGCTCTTGAGGAGGACCTGTGTCCGGAACTCTTCCATCCCTTTTCTTGTCTTTGCGACGAAGTTCCGCGGGACTAGCGCTCCTACGTAGCCTTCGTCATAGGTTAGCTCCGCTCCGCGCATGACGAACGCGGCATCGAGACCGCTGTATCCAAGAGGATAAGCTGCCTTGATGAAGTCAGCTACCTTGGGCACAAAAGCTCCGTAAGGCGGATTCATGACTACCACATCGTAGTGCCTGGAAAGAACCTCAAGTAGCTTGAGGCCGCGAGCCGTGTCTTCTGCAAAAAGCCGCTGGCCTGGGTCCGTTTCTGATCGCGCGGCCTCCTCAAGGCCCAGGAGAAGGTCTTGTCGGATTTGCTCGGCCTCGTCCTCAATGAGGCGACGCTCCAGTTCCATTTGTATCCGCTGGTCTCGCTCCACCTCGGTAACGATGGTTTCGAGCACGAGTTGTTCTGTGATTCTGGGTGCGCGGATGCGCGTGATTCCCTTGTCCTTCGCCTGACGGTCCACCCATTCATCGAGGACCCGCATCACACTCTCGCGCACTTGGATGAGGCTGCCCAACTCCCCGACATACTGGAGGTTTTCCCAGATCGTCTTGAAGAGTGCCTCCTGGAGGCTCCGCGATCCGAGTCTATCTCCGAGGCGCCCGACCAGAGTGCGAAGTTGGTCTTCACCGATGTTCACCGCGTTCGCGACAACGAGATTGGATTTCCGTAGCCGCACGTCCAACGGCGAATCGCCATTGCGGACCGCCGCTTCCTTCGCAGTCAGAAGCAGAGACAAGGACGCGATCTGGATAGCACGGGCGTCAATGTCAATTCCGTAGAGGTTTTTCTCGATGATCGCGGCCGGAATCAACTTGGGGTCGCGGATCGACGGATCTGCTGGCCATCCCGGTTCGCCAGCGTGGCGAATCTCGTCCAGGTACATCTGATGAAAAAGCCCGAATGCATACTGCCCGAAGTGCATGGTGCCGCATGCTGGGTCGAGCAGTGCCATGTCGGCGGCGCGTTTGAACGTCTCGACCCGTCCATCTTCCGTGAGGCGCTCGTAGCGTATCTTCTCCCCGGTGTTCGGCACCAGGTAGTCCGCCACCGGCTGATACCAATTTCCTTCACTAGGCAGGGGCGGCGGCGTAGTAGGCCGGATCGATGAATCGGGATGCATTTGCAGCCACAATCGCCCAAGGGTGTTGTCAACCAACGCCTTCACCACCCAAGACGGCGTGTAGAACTGGTTAATGACGGAAAGCTCGTAGGAACTCCGTGGCGTACCCTTGTTTTCGTCGCGGACCTTCTTTTTTTCCTCGCGGTTGAAGAATTGGTAAACCCACCCGAGGAAGTCCTGAGCGCGGTAAGCACCCTCCGGGAGGTCGTGGTTGATGGTCTCGATCACTTTCACCAAGCACCCGTATGTGGGCCAGAGGCAGGCGTACTCGTGATCAGGATCAAACAGAATTCCGATTTCGGAAGTAATGAAGCGGTATGCGGCGGTAAGCCCGTCCCGCAACAGAGTCTCCTCCGCGTTGTCGGCGTACTTGTACCGGTTTCCGCCTGCAATTCGGAGGTCCCGAAAGAACGGAGACCACCTTTGACCCTCGACATTCGTGATTATCTGAGTCTTCTCTGGCGGCGCGTGGGGATCGTCCGGCGGTGGTAGATATAGGAGTCCGCGTGCCTCCATGCATTTGAGACCTATCAGCCGGTTTAGGCAGGTGTAGCTGAACTCCCGGCGGACGTTCTCGTAACCCTTCTGTTCCGACCCTTCCGAGATCGAATCACGACGGAGTAGGGCCTCAACCCGGCTACGGACCAGCCTGTCTTCTGCCGGGAGATTCATCTTCTCAACCGGGGCCGGTTTCCCAGTCGCAGGTATTCCCAGACGCCTCAACTCCGCAGTGAAATCCTTATCGAGGACTTCGCGCACCTTGGGTACCCAGCCCTTGACGGCATCTTTGAAGCCGTCCAACAGTGCTTGTGGCTCACTGTTCACTTCACGACCACCGTGTATCCATGGCGGATCTGTGTCTTGATCTGCTCACCGGCTTGACTGAGCGTCTCATCCACCTCGGCTTCATTCTTGAAGCGCTGGCCGGCCAACAACGACGAGGGACGCCATTCCCACACTTTTTCCCCCGGTGGCGGTAGGGGCACCACGAGCGCGCGAAGGCCGGATTCCACTTGCGTCTGGTAGCCAGGCAATGCCACCAGCGCCTGGGCGAGCGAACTGAGGCTGCGCTTAGCCGCCGCGTCCAATAGCGATGAGACAGAGCCTATCGAGAGGCTCGGGTAGTGGCACGGTCCTCCGGGTCCGAACACCTTGTCAACCAAACCGTCACGCGCTGGTGCAGGGGCTGCTTGGTAAGCATTGCCGCTGCGGATCGCGGCTGCTGCGCGCTCTGTCTCCTTCTGGACGATTGTGTACGCATCGCGGTAGGAGTCGCGATACGCCCGGTGCGCCGTATCGTACGCCAGTCGGTAGTCAGACCACCTCTCCACAACTGACTTCTCGCCGATGATCGCTTGCATGTCTTTCAACGCCCGCTCCAGCGCGGTCTGCGAGCCATGATCGGATGGGACTGGATGGTTTGTGGCAAGTTCAGCCATCCGACGCGATGTGTCGTATTCCAAGTGGCGTTGATCGGCAAGGAAGGCGCGCAGCGCTTCCAGAGACAGGTGCAGGGATTTCCATTCTTCGGCGCGCGCAAGGAAGGCGGTCACAACCTTCGTTGGGTCCTTGGCCGTCGTCGGTTCGGCGAGCGCAGTTGCGGCCGACAGAACGGAATCACGAATGGGGAGTCCCCGTTCAGCGTGGCCTTTCGCTTCCTGGAGTCCGGCGCTAAGAGTCTCGCCCAGTTTGCGAACCGCTGCGGCGATAGCGTTCCCAGATTCAGGCGTACCGGTCACGGCCATCGCGATCAAGTCCTTGTTGGCCCGCTTAATCTGGTCCACCGAAAGGCTGGTTTCCGCCACGCGGAACGTGACGTGTTTAAAAGTATTGATCTTGGCGAAGAGGTCGAATGAGTCCTTGTAGTCGTACAGGGGAGTGGGACCTGAGGGCGTGGGGCGCTCGACATAAACCGCGCCGGCACGGAAGCAGGCGGCCAAGACAAGCCTCACAAGTTCCGTAGACCAGCCAAAAGGCGGACGTTCGAAACCACGGAATCCCTTCCGATCCGGCGATTCGAGAAGCAGCGACCCGGCTGGGTCTACATCTTCATCTTCGAGATCCGAAATCACCTCCAGCACCTGCGACACCAACGCAGATTGCTGCTGCAAACTGCCTTGGGTGTCGAACAGATCGAGTTCCGGAGCAACCGCATGCAATGAAGACGTCGTGGGATTGAGTATCGCCTTCAGTTGCTTGGCGAAGTCGCAGGGACGATCACCAACCGCGAAGCTGGCGTAAATGTTCGGGATGACGGCAGTGAGGGCAGTCTGGACAGGCTCTTTGAAATCCGTAACTCCTTCGAGTTCCTGTTCCTGTCCGCCATAGAAGAGGGTTCCGTCGCGGAAAGCCTTGTCCAGGTCCTTCACGAGCGCGGCCTTGAGATCGTCGCGCTCCTTCCGTTTCTCCGAGAGTGCGTCCTGCGTGTCGCCCGAACTGTCGTCGGTGAATCTCTTGTCCGATGTTACCTTCACAAGCGCCTCGTAGCGCTTGAAGCGAGTTTCGAGGTTGTCTGGAATGGCTGCGGCCCAACAGACCCTGCGCCCCTTCGCCCCGGCAGCTTGATTCTGCTGCCGGATTTCATCGATTGTCTGTTTCCGGCCGGGAGCCAGGGGCCCAACCAAGTAGACCTCCAGCTCCGACCCCGTCTCAACGGCCTCCCCATCCAAGTACACGCCATAGGGAAACGTTGCCTTCGTTGTGCCGTAGACGACTGTGAAGTTTGCCAGTCTCCGCTTCGTGACCAGATCGTTCTTCGCCATCTCCTGCGACGTCCGGCGGACAGCCGCCACGCTAATGCTCTTCGGGCCGCCAGGTCGGACCATCTCCTGAATCGTCTGTTCAATGGTGCGTTCCTTCTCGTTTAGGAACTTCCACTCGCCCGTGGCTTCGTCGCGCGCCACGTAACCGGCTTCCTGAAGCTTGTCGAGGGTTTGCTCCACCTTTTCCCGAAGCGGCGGAATATCCGTCTTGAGGTCACGCACCAGCAACTTCGCCAGGGTTTCCGGCACACGGGGCACCCACGGCACCTTTTGCAGCAGCCAGAGAACCTTGAGAACGCGCGCGGGATCGATGGGTGTTCCGGGGACGCGCTCAAAGGACTCGCGGATCGAACGGACGCCAGATGCGCCGAGGTACTCCTGCGATAGGAGGTCGTTCTCCACGGCATCGAAGATCATGTCAAAGCTGACAATAGCGCCCAGTTCCTCGTCAGCGACATCCTGGAGGGCTTCCATGACGACGGAGATCATCGAGCGCACGCCTCCGGAGACGCGGAAGCCGGCGATTGCCTCGAAGATGTCCTGTGCCAGCCGGATCTGATGGGGCAGGAGGGGGTAGCAGTCAATGAAGCTTCGCTCGTTGATCGCGCCGAGATGACGACTCGCCTTCAGGTCGACAAGTTGAGCGAGGTAGCCTTCCTGAAACAGTTCGCGGAGGCGATCCTCCTCGGATGGGTGCTTCTTCAGTATGCGTTCCGAAACGACCTTGTTGATTTCGTCCGAGATGAGCTGCGGTTTTAGCTCGAAGCGCGCGTTCAGTCGGCCAACCAGGGCAGGCTGAAAGTTGGTGCGGTCGACGACTTTTTCCAGATCCAACTGGCTGGTGCAGATCAGCCACACCTTGCCTTTGCCCTTGTTGCCAATCATCTCCGCAAGGCTGTTGAGTTCGGAGATCTTGTCCCCGGAATCGCCTATGAACGAACCCATCTCGTCAACAACGAAGACCAGATGCTGCACTCTGCCGCCGATGACCTTCTGCTCGTCCACCCAGGCCACCAACTCGTCGGCGATCCCCTCAGGTGTAATCTTCTCGTGTCGAACCGCCCAATCCAAAGCATGCTTGGCCTCGCGAACATCGGCGTATTCACCTGGGTCGATTTCGGGAAGGACTTCCGCGAGCCTGCGGCGGACCGTATTCAGATCCTCGCGACCTTCAAGACTCTGCCATGGCACGCGGAACTTCGCTTCGAACGCTTCTGCGAGTTTGTCTAGAAGGCCACGACGGGCCAATCGGCGTTCGATTCTGGCCAACGTGACGTGTTCTGAAAGTCCCACACTGCGGTAGAACTCGCTGAGGAGAATCTCACCAACCGAAGTCGGGTTGTTTAGGGATTGGCGGCTCCGGATCTCGAATGCCAAAGTCCTGATCTGCGTTGTCTGCTTGATCTCTCCTAGTCGAAGCCGAATATCCCTTCCTCGTGGCGAGTCGGATAGATGTTTCAGGAAAACATCAATGCAACGGTCACCTGAACCGTCACCCAGGTCCTCATTTTGCAAGAGATACCCGAGTACCTTGGCGAAGTGGGATTTGCCCGATCCGAAAAACCCAGAGACCCACATTCCCATGACGTCGCGGGGGCGGCCGCCTCGGCGGATCGTGTCGCTGACCTGAGTAAACGTATCGACGATCTTCTTGATCTCGTCTTCGATCTTGTCAGTGACGACATACTCCCGGAACTCCGACGCAAGTGCGGCGCGATCAAAGACCTTCACGACGCCTTCGATCTTTACTCCGATATCTCTCTTGATGATTTCGCGAATCGTCATTGTGACCTTTCCCGCTATTTCCAGAACAACTTCACAGCGAGGTAGTTACCGCCATCAGGCTGGTTCATGAAGTGAAGCTTCCCGCCACGCTCCTCACCAGGGAACGCCAAAGCCGTCCGGCAGTGTACGTCGCGGAGTTCGCGCAAGACTTCTCCGTACCGCACCAAAGGATGCAGTGCTACTGTCGCGTGAACGATGACCGCGCAGCCGGGCGACTCCTCTGCAAGCTGCGAGACCCGTTTGCGCAAAGACGCCTCAGCGCGTGTGGACAAGCCCTGTTTCATCCACCGATAGTCGTCGAACTCGTCTTCTTCAAGATTTCGAATCGTCTCATCATCCAGCCCCTCAAAGAGGAATCCCGTCAGATCCAGCAGCCGAAATGGGACTCCCTTCGCCTTTAGTTGCTCGGCGAAGGTGTCGATGAGATACTCGCGGAAGTCGAGTTCCTTCTCGGGCGGATAGATTAACAGAATTGAGCTGTCGGTCTTCACCCCGCCGTTCGGCCGGAGCGGTTCCTTGATGAGCTCAAGCAGTGCGGAGAAGAATGCTTGCATTATTCGGCACCTCCGATTTCGAGCTCGATCACATCCGCCTGCATTCGGAAACGGAGCTCCCCCTGGCGGTTCAGTTCGCCTAGGGCGTCGATCACCTCAGTGCCCTCCAGTGCCAGTAGTCGGAACATCGGAGCCGTCACAATCTCAAGATCACCCGTCCGCGCGAGCCGCAGAGCACGGATGAGAAGTCTTACCGGCGCACCGTAGAGTGCTGGCCGAACACTTGTCTTTCGAACCTTGCCGCGCGCGAGGCCGAAGTCGCGAATGCTGGCCATGTAGTGCTGAGCCACGTGGAGTCGCGTATCCTCTGTCCAGGCCTGGATTTCCGGATGATCAGTCTCGGCAGCACGTTTGATGAAGTTGCGGACGTCATCAACCCGAAGTTCAGCGGGGGCCTTCCGCAGGTAGCCGTACAGCCAATTCAACCCAAGATCAGCAACGAGTCGGTCGTTCAGAGCGAGGAGAAGGTACGCTGTCAGCCCTCGCTCGGATTCTGACTTGCATCGGCGCCACTCCTGCCAGAAAGCCAAGAACAGCGGGCGCTCGCGGTCGAGCAAATAACGCTTCCTCAGTTCCTGCCACAGCTTGCGTCGCGCGGAGTCCGAGGAACGGGCCAGGCAGTTTTGGTCAATGACAAGTTTGCGGTAACACTCTGATGATAGAGCTTCCGGGCGATCATCCAAGAGGAGCTGTAGATCGGTATAGAGTGCAGATCGGGCGGAGAGACGCGAAGAGTAACGCGCCAGAGGGTCCAACGCCGTTGCCACATGGCCCTCCCGCACTTCGATCACAGAATCGCTCGAACTTCGCATCCTATTCCAATGTCTCCTCGTTGCTGGTCTCCGGCCTCTCGGAGCCCCCGCCGGACTTCACCCATTCGTCGATCTCTGCCACTTTCGACTTCCAAGACCGCCCGACCTTGTGCGCGGGGAACCCCCGGCCCTCGATCCATCGGTAGACGGTGTCCCGGCTGACGCCTAGATACGTTGCAATCTCCTCAACGGAGAGCCATCGTGTGTCCATGGTTTGCGGCCTGATGCACTATTATGCCGCTTTTTGCGGTCCAATATCGGAGAGGGCGGCCTCGGTCAGTCCGTTTCAGGTTCACCAGGGTCTGCGAGCCGTCTTTTGGGTAAGCGTCAGATGGCCTCAAGTGTGGCGGGATCGCAAAAATTGGCTATCCTGAACATGAAATACACGGCTACCGTGAAGTCATGATTGACAGATATAGCCGAAGCGATTAAGCTAAGAATTTGGATGGAGGTCCGTTTCCGAGATCCGTGTTACGACCAACTGGAGGTCGATCCGCACTACAGCGGCGGATGGCCGCCCGCTGTAGTGAAGGCGTATCGGAACCGCCTCAACTACATCCGTCAGGCGCAGGACGAACGCGATCTCTATGCCTGGAAGTCGCTGCGGATGGAGAAGCTTCAGGGCAGTCGGCAGCACCAGCACTCTTTGCGCCTGAATGATCAGTGGAGGTTAGTAGTTGAGTTCGAAGGGAACTCTTCCCAAAAAGCGATTGTGATTGTCAACATCGAGGACTACCACTAATATGGCTCAGCGAATCAATCCGGAAGCATTCACCCCCGGCAAATACATCCGCGAAGAACTCGTCGAGCGCGGATGGACGCAAATGGACTTGGCGGAGATTTTAGGCCGGCCCCCGCAGGTTGTGAACGAAATCGTCGCCGGGAAGCGGTCCATCACGCCCGAGACTGCCCGCGGCTTGGGCGACGCCTTCGGTACGAGTGCGCAGCTTTGGATGAACCTGGAGGCCTCCTACCAGCTTTCAAGAGTGTCGGCCAAAGATGACACCGTGTCGCGGAGAGCGATCCTCTACGGCATGGCCCCGATCAAGGAAATGCAGCGCCGCGGTTGGATTGAAACCACCGCGAATGTGGACATTCTGGAGGGACAGCTCCGGAGCTTTTTCGGGCTCAATTCCTTGGACGAGCCCATCCCTTTTGACCATGCCGCACGGAGCCCAACGGCCGGCGATCTCACTCCCGCGCAGCGTGCCTGGCTGTGCCGTGCGCGACACCTTGCGCGGGGGTTAACGGTCACGGGCAGGTTCTCCACCACCTCTCTTAACGCTGTCCTTGCGCAACTGATGAAGCTCAGGCGCGACCCCGAGGAGATCCGGCATACTCCTCGAGTCTTGGCGGAGGCGGGAATTCGATTCCTTGTGGTCGAGCCCTTGCCGCACACGAAGATCGATGGCGCATGTTTCTGGCTTGATGACGACTCGCCCGTAATCGTCTTGTCGATGCGGTACGACCGCGTTGATTGGTTTTGGCATACTTTGATCCACGAACTTGGTCACGTCAAGAATGGTGACGGAAAGCAGCGGCCGGCGTTGGATACAGAGTTGGTAGGAGCCGATGCTCAACCGTTCGAGAGCAAGCCCGAGATCGAAAAACAGGCGGATCACTTTGCTGTGAACTTTCTTGTGGATCAGGGTAAGCTCGACGGCTTCATCGCGCGCGTCCACCCGCTGTACTCGAAACTGAAAATCAGCGCTTTTGCAAACAAGGTTGGTGTCCACCCCGGAGTCGTTGTCGGACAGCTTCAGTTCCGGAAAAGGATCGCTTACGCGCATAGCCGAGACCTTCTGGTGAAGGTCAGAAACATCATCATCGCCGCCGCTTTGACCGACGGCTGGGGGAGCACGGTCTCCTCATAACCCTATCAAGGAGTAGAAAAGGATGGCCACCTACACCGAGCAATCGCAACAGATCGCGAACCGGTACATACAGGAGACCGGCGCGGCTACTTTCACGGCGCGAGAGATTGGCGCGTGGGCTAACCGTGCCGCCGGTGAGCGGGTCAATCTTGGTATCTGGCGAGATATTGAAGGCCGGTTCCGAGCACTTCGTAAGGAGTACGGCGATGGCCTTGTGGCCAACTGGATCTCAACCTTTTGGAACGATCGCGGCGAACAGTGGTACCTCAGCGGCAGCACGAACGACCGTGAGCGCGAGGTCTTCGCGTGGCTTGTTGAGCGAGCCACGGTGGAACTTGGCCATCCAGGCGGAAATACTGCCCTGACTTACTGGCTGGACCTCCTTAAGACTGAGAGCCCAAATTTCAGATCCGGAACAACCCTGACTCATGTGAACAAAGACGGGATAATAAGCGAATCCCAGGCCGGGACGATCTATCGCTTGATCGAGGCATCCGCGGACTACTGTCTGAAGCTCGAAACGAAGGACATCATTAAGGTACGTTCACCAGGGCGCGACCGAGAGAGAGACACGGTTCAAGATCAGAAGAGGCAGGAAAGCCTTCAAAGGCCAGCCAACGATAGCCACGACGAGCGGGCCAACCAGGAGGGCGATCTACCTCGGGCTGACCACGGACCGTCTGACAAAACCAAGCTGAGCGCCGAGGTAGGCTCCCAGAGGAAGAAACGTGGTCGGCCTGCCGTGATCCCGGACGACCGCAAGCGACAAGCGCTGCGCGCGAAGGGCGGGAAGGCGCGCGCGCAGATTCTCTACAACACGAAATACCCGACGCCCCAGCAGATCAAGAATGTCCGCTCTATCCTCCGTCACTTCGAGAAGACTCATCAGCCCTCTGAATAAAGCGGCGATTTTTTCGGTACCGAAGGCGATTTTTTCAGCAGGCTTTATTCAGCCAAATCTAAGCTATAACTATTGCTGATGACGAACCTGCGAGTTCATCGGTCGGCACTGGGAGTTTCACAGAGCCGTCTCGCGCGTCTATCCGGCGTTAGCCGGTTTAAGATCTGCACGTTTGAACTTGGAAGCGGAGCACTGAGTGCCGACGAGCAGGGGCGGATACAGAAGGCTCTTCACGCAGAGGCCGACCGGCTTCGCAGCATTGCCACACAAATAGATCTCGGTCGGCTTGCGCTGCCGGCGGAATGTGCCAGCTCGAATCAGGCAAGCGGAAGCGCTCGGAGCAGCAATGAACGATGAACGCCTGACCGAAAAGCTGGCTGCCCAAGTACTTGGGTGGAAGGCGACGCCGGATCGCTTTATAAAGTCCGGCCGCAGTTGGATTCCGCGATGGCGATTCCGGCCGCTCACGGAACTCGCGGATGCGTTTCGGCTGCTCGATCAAGCCGCGGCTCATTACACCTTGACCGGCACCTGCTCTACCTTCGCCGCCGAGGTACAAATCGAGTCGCGCCGCGGCAAGGCCGTCGGCGAACAAAAAGCTCGAACCATCACGGTCGCAGTGGCCCGCGCACTCGGACTGGAGGTGGACGAATGAACGGACAGCATTTCCTCCAGGGTCCGGGCCGGGGGCAAGCATGATAGAGCAGGCCACGACACCGACAATTCGCCTCCCTGACAGCCTGGTCGAGCTGGACCAATTTGTCGTGTGGCAATACGAGCAGCGTTTGGGCAGCAAGCCTACCAAGGTGCCATACCAAGTCAACGGCAGCCGTGCCAGCACCAAGGACCCCAAGACGTGGTGCTCTTTTGACGAGGCAGTGAAGGCCTGGCATCAAGATAGTCCAACGCGCTGGTCCGGCATCGGCTTCGTTTTCTCTCGCAACGATCCATTCTTAGGAATCGACTTGGACCACTGTCTCGACGCTGACGGAAGACTGAAGCCCTGGGCGCAACCGATCATGGAGCGGTTTTCCGACAGTTATGCCGAGATCTCCCCCAGTGGAAGCGGGATCAAAATCTGGGCAAAGGGAAAGCTGCCGGGCGGGGGCACCGCGTTTCCCTGGGGCGACGGCCGCGTCGAGATCTACGGTCAGGCGCGCTACTTCACCGTGACGGGCAACCACTGGGCTGGCCAGATGCTCGACGTCGAGGAGCACCAGGCCGCTCTCGATTGGCTGCTTGCGCTCTCGCCTCACGGCCAGAAGAAGGTGCCGTTTACGCTCGACAAGGGCAAGATCCCCAAGGGTACCCAGCATGACACCTTGGTCAGCATCGCCGGCACAATGCGCGCCCGAGGATGTCGGTATCCCGAGATCGAGGCCGCCCTGCTTGAGATCAACAGAAACCGACTTGAGGAGCCTGCACCGGACGAGAACATTAAGCGGATCGCCGCGAGCGTCTGCAAGTATGCGCCCGGCAACAAGCGTGGTATCGGCGGCTCTGGTCGCCACATGGGGGACGGCGCGGCCGTCCCCGATCCAGAAACGGTGAAATGGCCGGCACCGATTGATGAGGCTGCCTACTACGGTTTGGCGGGCGACGTTGTGCGCGCGCTCGAACCCCAGACCGAAGCTGATCCGGTGGCACTCCTGATTCACGTCCTGGTAGGCGTGGGAAACCTCGTGGGACGGGGTCCTCACTTTCGGGTCGGAGGCGCGACTCATCACACCAACGAAAACGCGATCTGCGTCGGCAAGACATCCAGTGCACGCAAAGGCACCGCGAAAGCTGACACGTTCCACATCCTCTCCACCGTTGACCGCGCTTGGGTCGAGGATCACGTTATGGCGGGCTTGTCCACTGGGGAGGGGCTGATTTGGGCCGTGAGGGATGAGATCGAGAAGCAGGAGCCGATCCGGGAAAAGAAGCGGATCACCGGATATCAGACCGTCATCACAGACAAGGGCGTCTCGGATAAGCGGGTGCTGGTGATTGAGCCCGAGTTCGCTTCGGTGCTGCGTGTGGCTGGGCGGGATGGGAATATCCTCTCGACCGTCTACCGCCAAGCATGGGACTCCGGGCTCCTGCGGGTCCTCAACAAAAACTCGCCTGTGAAGGCGACGGGAGCCCACATCAGCGTGATTGGGCACATTACTCGGGACGAGCTCCTGATGGAGCTTAGCAATACAGATAAGGTCAACGGTTTCGGAAACAGGAATTTGTGGCTGTGCGTCCAGCGCTCGAAGTTCCTGCCAGATGGCGGTGACTGGGATCGCGTCGATCTCGGACCGCTCGTGACGCGGCTGGACAACGTTGTCGAGTTCGCTCGCGGCGTGGGCGAGATGCACCGGAATTCTGAAGCGCGAGCCATGTGGCACGAGGTCTATGGACAGTTATCACGTGAGCGGGATGGCTTGTTTGGCGCCCTTACCTCGCGGGCCGAGGCGCACGTGCTTAGGCTGTCCTGCATTTACGCCTTGCTCGGCCAGTCAACGGAAATCCAGAGATGCCACCTCGAGGCTGCGCTGGCCATGTGGAAATACTGTGAGGACTCCGCAGAGATCATCTTCGGCAACGCTCTGGGTAACCAGGTAGCAGACCACATTCTGAAAGCACTCGGGAGCGCACAGGAAGGTCTAACGAGAAACGATCTGCGCAACTTGTTTGGCAGGCATAGATCGTCCGAGGAGATCGGCGCCGCGCTGCGCATTCTGGGCGAACGTGGTCTGGTTGAGTTCGAGAGAGAAGACACTGGCGGCCGACCGATCGAGCGCTGGTTCTTGGCCAGTGAAGAGGCGCGGAAAGCGCGAAATGCGCGGAAAGGTGATCTCGAATGACCGATACCGCGCTTTCTGCGCTTTTGGCGCACCCTCCAGTGGGACGAAGTACACCATGCCTGACTATTTGAGCATCGCGAGGCGGGCTTTGGAGCGACCAATGGAATCGAGGCCCCCTGTGTCTGTTGAGGACCTGCTGAAGGGCCGGGCCATAGAACTCTGGAGCGATGATGCCGGCTCGCTCTTTATTGTTGCGGACGAAGACGATGCCCGTCGGCTCGGCGAGCCGAGGGGGACCGTCTACACGGCGGCTGAACTGAGGTGCGTGGTTCAGGTTGACGATCCCGCTACTGTGCTAGAGATTCACGAATGGAAGCGGACATTTAACGCGCGCCTGCGGACATGGCAAGGCACCGTAACGCGAAAGGACTCGGCGGGATGAGATGCCCTGCAAGGCCTGTCGATCTGACGCAGGTGCCTGCGGTCCCGTGGGCGTGGGTGGACGAGCACGTGTACGCTGCCATCCGCGGGTGCAGCGTGAAAGTGCTTCAGAAGGAACGGCGGCTCAACATCGGCTGCCCGTTCCGCCGAATCAACGGAACCACGGTTCGTTACAAGATCGGGGACATCACAGCATTCCTGGAATCGCAACCGGGCGGCGGTGGCGCCGCGACGCCGAGCGATGGGCGCGGACCGGGCCGGCCACACAGGACTTCGACTTGACTGTTTCGCAACCCAAGACCCTCATGGGGTCGAGGCAAAGTTCGCCGCATGTGCGTTTTCAAAAACGGCAAGTTCTATCATTACGAGTTCGTCCTGGACGGGCGGCGGCACCGAGGTTCCACCGGCACCGCCAGCAAGCCACAGGCCATCGCGGAGGAACGCCGCCATCGCGAGCGTTTGGAGAAGAGCTACAGCCAGGTCATCGAAGAGGAAGCCCGCGAACAGCAGCGGAAAACGCTCCAGCAAGCAGCAGATGAATTCCTTCTCGATTACAAATTGAAACACGAATCCGCGACGTTTGCGGTCTATGCCCTCGGACACGTGACAGACCACCTCGGCGGCAAGCTCGTCGTCGAGATCACGCCGACCGTCGTGAAACGCTACCAGACGGATCGGTTAGCGGAGAAGGCCGGCCCAAAGACCATCAACGACGAGGTGCTGTTGCTGTTGCGGCTCTGTGGCGACCAGGGAGATCTGATCCGCGCGAAGCTGCGTCGCGAGAAGTCACTCAAACTGAAGACGCCTCCCTCGCCGGGACGCGCCTATACCGCCGACGAGAAGTCGCGCATGCTGGCCGAAGCACAGAAGCTGCGCAGCAAGAATATCTACCCCGCCCTCGTCGTGGACCTGAACTGCGGACTGCGCGACAAAGAACTGCGCGAACTCCGGTGGCAGCAAGTCGATCTAGTGCACAAGAAGACGTTAACGGTGGGCAAGTCGAAGACGGAAGCAGGTACGGGGCGCGTGATACCGCTGAACGAAGCGGTTCTGGCTGCCCTCCAGTCCCACGCGGCGTGGTACATCGGGCGATTCGGTGAGTGTAAGCCGGAGTGGTTCGTCTTTCCGGCCGGCAAGGGCCAGCCGAATGATCCCACCAAGCCCGTTACGACTCTAAAGACCGCGTGGACCAAGGTGCGCGACAACGCCAAGGTGGTCGGACGCTGGCACGACAACCGCCACACTCTCGTCACGGAACTCGCCGAGTCCGGGGCTGGCGACGAGGTGATCATGAGCATCGCCGGGCACGTTTCGCGTGCCATGCTATCCCGGTATTCCCACGTGCGGATGGAAGCGAAGCGGCGCGCGCTCGACGAGATCGCCGCGCGCCAGCGCGCGGCCGACGAGAAGCGCCAGAAGCAATCTGAGCCGAAGGTAGCTGCGATGGTCTCTCAAGCACCAATGGTTCAATAGCCGCCGACGGCACTGCGCTTGCCTCTTGCCGGGAGCCGGACTTCCCAGGGATTAATGTTTATGTACTACCCGCCTAACGGCTTTCTCCGAGTGGACGACGATCCGAACAGAATCTCCACGCTGGGCCCTGCACATTTCTCGACGTCGGATGTGATTCGATTATTGGATCCCACGCGTCTTGGCATGAACCCAATCCCGGAAGGCGCCAAGTAATTGATGCTTCTGTTCTGCGTCTAGGTCGTCACACGCTATCGAGTGAATGATCCTGCTGGACTCTTCGTCAAGCAGTCCCGCATATTGAGCCGCTCTTCTGAGCGTCGCCTCAACCTTTGTTCTTTCCTCAGCAGAGAATTCGCGGCCGTCGCCCTTCGTACCACCCAGCATCAGACTGACGCGCCAGACGAATTCGAACACTGCGGCACTTCGAGTACTCCGAGATTCAAGCTGTGCAACAAGCATCAATCCAATCGACCGTGCTGTGTCGATAGAGTACTCCGACTGATTCGGCAAGGGCAGTTCCAGACCAAGCTTCCGCGCTGGCTCAGCCACTCGATACGCGAGGTCTTGATAGAGAACTGGTTCTAAACTACTAGGGTCTCCGCAGGCGTTCAGATATTGTCCATAGCCGACGCCTAAGTTCGCAATCCAGCCTCCATCGCTGGGCCACGGCAGTGATCCGTCAGTCTTTCGGTCAAGGAGCGTCCTTCCCTGCTTAACTTCGGTCGGTGGGTGTTCTGGATTAGTGGTCTCAAGGGTTCTCTCTATTCTGGTGCCGAGCTCCTCCAAAACAGGCGGCAGATCGTGCAAGACCTTTGAGGCCAGATCCTGTTCGCTTGTAAAGAAACTGACCACGTGTCGTTTGGAGAGTTCTGCTTTGAATTTCGCCAACCGCTCCGCGCCTTCACCTAGTTCGACATGCTTAGGAAGCACGGCTTGGTTCTCCGTGTCGATGAGGTAGATCAGTGACGGCAATTGGTTGCGCTGCGCCTCGTCGTATTCCAAATGGGTCATTGATCGATCAGTCCCATCGGGGATGGCGCCGTATCGCATACCAAAGATCCCGATGTACACCTTGCATGAACGGACGGCTTGAAGACACTCTTCTAGGGGACGTCCCGGCTTCGATCCGAAGTACTCCATACCTCTGACGATGGTCTCGAGGCTATGCAAGGCTTCTCGCACAGCCTGACGATAACTCTTCAGATCGTAAAAGGTCGAGCCGACGAAGATGGGAACATGCTGTTTTGGCTGTACCTTCGCCATTTATCGAATCCCGGTGGAACGAACTGTCGTTGCTGCCTCGTTTAGGCTGGATCTGGATAACACCGACCCCGGGCGGCCTAAACGAGGATGCCGGCGGCGGCCCCGGAGCGGCAACCCTCCGTGTTTACAATCGGTTCTGGCATATCCCAAGACTTTCCTCCTGCTCAGGCCGACCGGCTGGCCGGTCTAATCGCGCCCTCGCTGAACAGGGCTTTCTGGAAGCCACAATCCCAGTGGTGACCGACGATCCGCTACGGAGTTGCTCATTCCACTTAAGACTCTAGGACCGAGAGCGTATCACACGCAAGAAGCCCGCCGCAACCGGGTGCACGAGTGCACCCGTGCAACGAGTCCTCGCGGTGGTCGCGGAGGGCGAGTACAGGACTTGGCCCTACGTTTCCTGATCCCTCTTGCGATTCCCAACCGGTCGAGCGCGCGTCGAAGGCGTCATCTGGTCCGCCGTGTTGAGAATTACGGTCGGATCACGCGCGACTCGGAGAATGGGCTGGATCAGTCGCCGCGAAGGATTCCTCCCGTGACAAGCCGTTCACGTCATTCACACCGCCAACAAAGAGTACCCCCAGAGTCCCCCCAATTTCGGAGGAAATTGCCATTTTACGAGTATAAGTCTTGTGTTTGCAACGCGAGGCGGCTACAAGCTTCTCGGCTGTTAACCGAAGGGTTGTAGGTTCGAGTCCTACCTGAGGAGCCAAACTCTTGCCTTCCGTTTCTCAGCCTGCCCGTTGGTTAGCACCGCGGCCTCGCGTGTAGGGCCATTCTTTCGAAGAACTTCGCGCGTGCGGCGTCTCTCCGTTTCGAACCACTTTCACTTGGCGCGCCAACGATGCGCGACTTCCACCCCTGT
>Ga0187893_10004610_pt1 | contig 25960 bp, 26 predicted proteins | sample MA1701074metaG_FD_139574 | JGI IMG/M metagenome (GOLD analysis project Ga0187893, IMG submission 139574) | White microbial mat communities from a basaltic lava cave in the Kipuka Kanohina Cave System on the Island of Hawaii, USA - MA170107-4 metaG ... | reverse complement strand
CATGGACCGGCACTGCGCCAACGCGCTGGCGGTAGCGAAGTACCTGCAGGACCATCCGCTGGTGTCGTGGGTCAACTACCCGGGCCTGCCCGGCAGCAAGTACCACGCGCTGGCGCAGAAGTACATGCCGAAGGGCGCCTCCGGCCTGCTCAATTTCGGCGTCAAGGGCGGCGCGAGAGCCGGCGAGCAATTCATCGAGGCGGCGCAGTTCATGAGCCACCTCGCCAATATCGGCGACGCCAAGACCCTCATCATCCACCCGGCCTCGACCACGCACCGCCAGATGAGCGACGAGGACCAGCTCAAGGCGGGCGTCACGCCCGACATGATCCGCATGTCGGTGGGGATCGAGTCGCTCGACGACATCCTGTGGGACATCGACCAGGCGCTGCAGGAGGCGGCGAAGGCATGATGTCGTATCAAATCGTGGAGCACGGCAAACCCTTGCAGCGCGTGCTGAAGGAAACGCCGAAGCCGCGGGGCACCGAGGTGCTGGTGCGCATCACGCGCTCGGGCGTGTGCCATTCCGACCTGCACATCTGGGACGGCTATTTCGACTGGGGCGGGGGCAAGCGCTTCTACGTCAAGGAGCGCGGCTGCGTGCCGCCTTTCACCATGGGCCACGAGCCTTTCGGCGTGATCGAGGCGCTCGGGCCGCGGGCCAAGGGCGCCCGGGTCGGCCAGAAGCGCATCGTCTTCCCCTGGATCGGCTGCGGCGCTTGCCCGGTGTGCAGGGACGGGCAGGACAATTACTGCATGCAGGCGCGTTTCCTCGGCGTGATGAAGCCCGGGGCTTACTCGACGCACGTGCTGGTGCCGCACCCGAGATACCTGGTGGACCCGGGCGGAGTGGACGAGGGGTTCGCCGCGACGCTCGCCTGCTCGGGCCTCACCGCCTACAGCGCGGTGGGCAAGCTGCCGAAGCTCAACGCGCGCGACTGGGTCGCGGTGCTCGGCTGCGGCGGCCTCGGGCTGATCGCGCTCTCGATCCTCAAGGCGAAAGGCGTGCGCCAGGTCATCGCCTGCGACGTGGACGAGGGCAAGCTCGCGGCGGCAGTGAAGCTCGGCGCCAGGAAGACGCTCGATACGCGCGGCGCGGATGCGCCGCAGCGGCTCGCCGGGCTCGCCGGGGGCTACCTCGCCGCGGCGATCGACTTCGTCGGCATGCCGGCGACGCACGCCGTCGCCTACCCGGCGCTCAGGAAGGGCGGGCGCTACATCCTGTGCGGGCTCTTCGGCGGCGAGATCGCGCTGCCGATGCCGCCGATCGCGCAGCGTGCGGTCGCCGTGATGGGCTCCTACGTGGGAAATCTCCGGGAGCTGCGAGAGGTCGTCGCGCTGGCCCGCAGGGGCAGGATCAGGCCGACGCCCGTGACGACGCGGCCGGCAGCCGAGGTGAACGCAGTGCTGGAAGAGCTGAAGGCCGGCCGAGTGCTCGGCCGCGCGGTGCTCGATTTCGAGACTGTCAGTTGAGCTTGTAGGACACCCGCCGCTCTCTGCACCGCCTCCGCCTTCGCCTTGTTCTCCGGGATGAAGAAGAAGTCGCCCTGAGGCCCTGGTCCTCGACCTCGTCTTCGCGCTCGATATCGGCATTCACCGGGATCATGTAATTGCGGCCACGCACCTGCATGCCGTGCCCGGCGTAGAAGAACAACCCCACGCCGCCGCGCGCGAGCTCGTCGCCGAACGTACGCATTGCGCGGCGCATGCTGATGACCGTCGCATCCTCCAGCAGCGTGACGCTGAAGCCGGTTTCGGTGAGCACCTTCGCCATGGCGCGCGCATCGCGCACCGGGTTCCTAAGCGGCGCGGTCTTGTAGGCGCTGTTGCCGATCACCAGCGCCACGCGCCGCTCGCCGCCCGGGGCGGGCTTCGCCGCGGCAAGCGTTTGCAGCTTCTCTGCCGAGACCGGGTAAGCGAGTCCGGCGGCGACAAGGAAGATTGCTGCGACCCGGCGCGAAGCGGACTTCACAGAATTCGGTAGGAAACGAGCTCCGCCTCGCGGTCCGCGCCGCGCCAGTCGCCGCCGACGCTGCGCCAGCTCGCCTTGACGTAGCGCTTCACCTCGGGCGCGTACCAGAACGTCGCCTTGCGCAGCGCGCGGAACCGGTAGCGCGCGGTCGGCTTGCTCGCCGTCACGTTCTGGTCCACCTCGATGCGCAGCGTGTCGAAGCTGCCCGCGGCGACCGTGATCCGCTCGGCGGCAGCAACCCGCGCCTCGAACGTGCAGACCCAGTTCGGGTTGTCGCTGCACGGACCGAGCCGGCGGAAAGGCACCTCGCGCCAGGCGTCGCCCGGCGCAACGTGCTCGAACACCGGCAGGTAGGGCGCGAAGGCGAATACGTTGGCGCTGCCGCCGCTGAAAAGATAGGCGCCGGGCTCGTGGGCCTGCTCGACCACGCGGCCGTTCGGCAGGCGGCGAGTCTCGACGATGCGCGCCGGGGCTACCGACTTCACTTCGAAGCGGGCCTCGACGCGGGCATCCGGATCGCGCGTGCCCCAGCTCTGGTAGACCCAGTGGCTGCCCGGTCGCGGCGGCTGCACAGCGGGTGTCGCGGCGTGCGGGCGCATGATCGTCCTGGGTGCTTCGACCGTGGCGCAGCCCGCGAGCAGCGCGGTCACGAGTGCGACCCAGCGGCGTGCCGGACCGGTCATGACCTCAGTTCAACTTGTAGGAAACGAGCTCGGCTTCAACGTCCGGTCCTCGCCAGCCACCGTCCAGGAGCTTGAAGCTCGCCTTGACGTGGCGCTTGACCTCGGGCGAGTACCAGAACGTCGCCAAGCGCGTCGATCTCCAACGCCCGCTGCCGAGGCCGCCAATGACAAGTTGCTCGATCTCGATGCGCAGGGTGTCGAAGCTGCCGGCCTTGACGGTGACCTTTTCCTGCGCCGCGACTTTCACGTTGAAGCTGCAGGCGTAGGCGGGATTGTCGCTGCAGTCGCCGAGCCCCTGGAAGGGGACGTTGCGCCAGGAGTCGCCCACCTTGACCGTCTGCTGCGCCAGCAGGAACGGCGAGAAGTTGTAGGCGTTTGCGTTCCCGAACCCGACGATGTAGATGCCGGGCGCGTAGGCCCATTCCCCCGTGCTGCCGTCCCGGCCGCGGCGCGTCTCGAGGATGGTGTCGCCCAGCACCGCCTTCAACTCGATCGTTATGCCGCCTCTGCGCTCGGGGGCCTTGGTCTGCCAGTTCTCGTAGACCCACTGGTCGCCTTCCTTGGGCGTGTACGGGTTGCCCGCCGCTGCCGCGACGACCGTCGGCGCGATTGACGCAACCTGGAGCGCTGGCTGGGGCTTCTGCGCAGCGAGCGCCTCGCGCTCGGCCTTCTGCTTCGCCTCCAGCTCGGCGCGCTGCCGCGCCTCGACTTCGGCCCTCAGACGCGCCTCCTGCTCCGCCTTCTGGCGCGCGGCGAGCTCGGCCTTCTGCTTCGCCTCGAGCTCGGCCCGCTGTTGCGCTTCGGCGTCAGCCCTCAGGCGCGCCTCCTGCTCTGCTTTCTGGCGCGCCGCAAGCTCCGCTTTCTGCTTCGCTTCGAGCTCGGCGACGCGCCTTGCCTCTTCCTCGGCGCGGCGCCGCGCCTCGGCCTCGGCCTGCTGGCGCGCGGCGACATCCGCCAGGCGCTTCGCGTCGGCTTCCGCCTTGAGCCGCGCCTCTTCCGCCGCTCTGCGGCGCGCCTCGAGCTCGGCCCGCTGTTGCGCTTCGAGCTCCGCACGCTGCCGCGCCTCGGCCTCGGCCCTGAGGCGCGTCTCCTCCGCCGCCCTGCGCCGGGCTTCGAGCTCGGCGCGCTGCTGCGCTTCCAGCTCCGCGCGCCGCTTCGCCTCGAGCTCGGCGCGCTGGCGCGCCTCCTGCTCCGCGCGCTGCCGCGCGGCGAGCTCCTCTTTCTGCTTCGCTTCCAGCGCGGCCTGCTGTCTGGCCGCCTCGGCCTGCGCCGCCGCATCGGGGGCCGGCGCCGCCGCCTGCGCCTGCGTGCGCTTCCGGATCTCGTCCTCCATCTCCGCCTTCTGCTTGGCGAGCAGCTGCTCGACGAGCTTCTTCATCTCCGCCTGCAGCGCGGTGCGCTCCTCGGCCGCCTTCTTCTGCAGCTCGGCGCGCTCCTTCGCGGCGCGGTCCTCGGCCTGCTTCACCGCGTCGGTCACCGCCCGGTCGATCGCCGCTCTCTGCACCGCCTCCGCCTTCGCCTTGTCCTCCGGGATGAAGAAGAAGTCGCCCTTGAGGGACGAGCTCTCCCAGGGGATCTGCCGGTCGCCAGTCTCCTTCGTGACGCCGATGCGCACCTGCTTGAAGAGCTGCTCGACGGGCAGCCCAGGGGTGCGGATCGCAGACAGCAGGTGCTTGGTGTACAGCCCGTTCTCCCCGTCCCCATCGGCCGCCACCGACCCGGGAGCAGTGGCAAAGGAGATCAGCGTCCCGGAGGGCGCGTCCATCTGCGCCAGGCCCGCCGCAGCAGAGCGGAAGCTCCTCTGGAACGGGTTGTTGCGGCAGGCGTCCAGGATCATCACGTTGAGGGTGTTGCGGGCGGTGTCCATCTTGGAAAGCACCAGGTTCGCATCCACCGCCTGGTCCTCGACCTCGTCCTCGCGCTCGATGTCGGCGTTGGTGGGGATGAGGAAGTTCTTGCCGCGCACCTGCATGCCGTGCCCGGCGTAGAAGAACAGCCCCACCCCGCCGCGCGCCAGCTCGTCGCCGAAGGTGCGGATCGCGCGCCGCATGCCGGCCTGGGTCGCATCCTCCATCAGCGTCACCGAGAAGCCCGTCTCGGTGAGCACCTTGGCCATCGCGCGCGCATCGCGCACCGGGTTCCGAAGCGGGGCGGTCTTGTAGGCGCTATTGCCGATCACCAGCGCCACGCGCCGCTCGCCGCCTGGTGCGGGCTTGGCCGCGGCGAGCGTCTGTACCTTCTCCGCCGCCACCGGGTACGCAAGCCCGGCAGCCAGCAGGAAGGCGGCGGCGAGACGGCGCGGACCGCGATTCACAGATGCGCGACCGATGCGGTGGCTCGAACGGGACCAAAACATCGCTGCTTCAGCTGCAGGAAAACGAGGTCAACGTCAAGGTTGTACCAGAGCGAGGAGCTCTCCCACGGGATCTGCTTGTCCCCGGTCTCGCGGGTGACGCCGATGCGGACCTGCTTGAAGAACTGCTCGACCGGCAGCCCGGGGGTGCGGATCGCGGTAAGAAGATGCTTCGTGTACACACCGTTCTCGCCCGCGCCGTCGGCGGCGACCGAACCCGGGGCGAAACTTGCGTCCACGCCCTGGTCCTCGACCTCGTCCTCGCGCTGGATGTCGGCGTTCACGGGCACCAGGTAGTTGCGTCCCCGGATTTGCATGCCGTGCCCGGCGAAGAAAAAGAGCCCCACCCCGCCGCGCGCGATCTCGTCGCCGAACTCGCGCACCGCACGCCGCATCCCCGAGCGCGTCGCATCCTCCATGAGCGTCGCGCCGAACCCGGTCTCGGACAAAGCCCGCGCCATCGCGCGCGCGTCGTTCACCGGGTTCCTGAGCGACGCAGTCCTGTAGGCGCTGTTGCCGATGACGAGCGCCACGCGCCGCTCGCCGCCGGGGGCGAGCTTGGCTGCGGCCAGAGTCTGGACCTTCTCGGAGAGCGCCGGCTGCGCCGCGAGGGCAAGCAGGCCGGCGCAGGCGCCCAGAAGCGCTCGTGCAAACCACTTCGGCCACTGCGAAATCACGCCCATGTCCCCCCGGAGCAGGGCTTGGCTGCGCCTAGAATATACGCCTCAGCCATAAGCGAAAAAGCGAACCCGGTCACATGGGGAAGGCGCAGCCTGCTACACCTGTTGCGGCGCACAAGGGGATTCCTGCCAAGTCGTTCACGTGGGACCTGCCCTATGCCTGGCCGCGCAAGCCGTTGCTGGCGAGGAACGTGGTCGCAACCTCGCAGCCGCTCGCCGCGCAGGCGGGGGTTGCGATGCTCGCCGCCGGCGGTAGCGCGGTGGACGCGGCGCTCGCTGCCGCGATCACGCTCGCGCTGGTCGAGCCGGTCTCGAACGGGATCGGCTCCGACGCCTTCGCGATCGTCTGGGACGGCAGCAAGCTCCACGGCCTGAACGCCTCCGGCCGCTCGCCCGCGGGCTGGACGCCGGATTTCTTCGGCGGCGCGACGAAGATGCCCGCGCGCGGCTGGAACACGGTGACCGTGCCGGGCTGCGTCTCGGCCTGGCGCATGCTTTCGGAGCGCTTCGGCAAGCTGCCGTTCGAGCACCTGTTCGAGCCGGCGATCCGCTACGGGCGCGAAGGCTTCCTCGTCTCGCCCACGATCGCCGGGCAGTGGGCGGCGCAGGCCGCGGAGCTCAAGACGCAGCCCGGCTTCGCGGAGGCGTTCCTGCCTGGCGGCCGGGCGCCCGCGCCGGGCGAGCTGTTCAGGTTCCCGGATCACGCCGCGACGCTCGAGAGAATCGCCGCGACCAAGGGCGAGGCGTTCTACCGCGGCGAGCTCGCCGGGAAGCTCGAGGCGCATGCCAGGCAGCACGGCGCGGCGATGCGCGTCTCGGACCTCGCCGCGCATGCGTCCGACTGGATCGCGCCGCTCGAGATCGACTACCGCGGCTACACGCTGCACGAGCTGCCGCCGAACGGCCAGGGGATCGTGGCGCTCGTCGCGCTCGGCATCCTGCGCGAATTCGACGTCGCGAGCCTGCCCGTGGACTCGGCCGAGAGCCTCCACCTGCAGATCGAGGCGCTGAAGCTCGCGTTCGCCGACGCGCTCGCCTATGTCGCCGACCTCGATCACATGCCGTTCGCGCCGAAGCAGATGCTCGATGCGGGGTACCTGAAGCAGCGCGCAAGGCTTATCGACCTGAAGCGCGCGCAGCCCTTCGCCGCCGGCAAGCCGCCCAGGGGCGGCACGGTGTACCTCACCGCGGCGGATGCCTCGGGGATGATGGTCTCGATGATCCAGTCGAACTTCATGGGGTTCGGCTCCGGCGTGGTCGTCCCGGGCACGGGGATCTCGCTGCAGAACCGCGGCGGGACGTTCGTCATGACCGGGGGCCATCCGAACCGCGTCGGGCCGCGCAAGCGCCCCTTCCAGACGATCATTCCGGGGTTCGTGACCAAGAGCGGCAAGCCCGTGATGAGCTTCGGCGTGATGGGCGGCACGATGCAGCCGCAGGGGCACGTGCAGGTGATGGTGCGCATCGCCGACTACGGGCAGAACCCGCAGGCCGCCTGCGACGGGCCGCGCTTTCGCTGGGTGCAGGGGCTGGACGTGAGCGTCGAGGACCGCATGGACCCCGCAGTCGTGGCGGAGCTCGAGCGCCGCGGCCACCGCATCGTCACCGTGGACGACTACAACCAGTTCGGCAGCTGCCAGGCGATCTGGAAGCTCGAGGACGGCTATCTCGCCGCGAGCGACCCGCGGCGCGACGGCCAGGCGGCAGGGTTCTAGGGGGGGCGATGCTGAAGCTCTGGGGGCGGAGGAACTCGGTCAACGTGAAGAAGGCGCTCTGGTGCCTCGAGGAGCTGGGCCTGCCGTACGAGCGCGTGGACGCCGGCAGGGAGTTCGGCGTCGTCGACACGCCCGCGTACCGCAAGCTGAATCCGAACGGCCTCGTGCCGACGCTCGAGGAGAACGGCTTCGTGCTGTGGGAGTCGCACTCGATCATCCGCTATCTCGCGGCGAAGCACGGCGCCGGCAGGCTCTGGCCGACGGACGCGCGCGTGCGCGCCATCGCCAACCAGTGGATGGACTGGGCGTTCACTTTCCAGGCGGCGTTCCGCGCCGTGTTCTGGAACCTGGTGCGCACGCCACCCGAGAAGCGCGACCTGAAGGCGGTCGAAGAGGGGCGCAAGGCATCGGCGGAGCTTCTCGGCCGTCTCGAAGGGTCCCTGGCCGGAAAGCAGTACGTGGCGGGCGACTTCTCCATGGGCGACATCCCGATCGGCTGCCACGTGCAGCTCTGGATGCGTCTGCCGATCGAGCGCCCGAAGCACCCCAACCTCGAGGGCTGGTTCGCGCGCCTGTGCGAGCGGCCCGCCTACCGCAAGATCGTCGACATCACGCCGACGTGAAGCCGCTCGAGGGCAAGGTCGCCATCGTCACCGGGGCGGCGAGCGGCATCGGCCTCGCCTGCGCCGAGCGGCTCGCCGCGGACGGCGCCAGGGTAGTGCTCGCCGACGTGAACGAAAAGGCGGGCGCGGAGCAGGCGGCGCGCCTGGGCGGCCGTTTCGTCGCCGCGGACCTCACGCAGCGCGCAGGCTGCAGGAAGCTCGTGGACGAAACGCTGCGCGCGCTGGGCACGGTGCACATCGTCGTCAACAACGCCGGCTTCCAGCACGTCGCGCCAATCGAGGAATTCCCCGAGGATCAGTGGGAGCGGATGATCGGCTTGATGCTCACCGCGCCCTTCCTGCTCACGCGCTATGCCTGGCCGGCGATGAAGAAGCAGAAATGGGGCCGCGTCGTCAACATCGCCTCGATCCACGCGCTGGTCGCCTCGCCCTTCAAGGCGGGCTACGTCTCCGCCAAGCACGGCATGATCGGCCTCACGCGCACCGCGGCGCTGGAAGGCGGCGAGTCCGGCATCACGGTGAACGCGATCTGTCCGGCCTACGTTCGCACGCCGCTCGTCGACAGCCAGATCGCGGACCAGGCGAAGGCGAACAAGCTCTCGCCCGAGGAGGTGATTCGCAAGATCATGCTCGAGCCGGCGGCGGTGAAGCGCCTGATCGAGCCCGAGGAGGTGGCCGCGTTCGTCGCCTACCTGTGCGGCGACGCGGCCGGGGTCATCACCGGCGCAGCGTTGACAATGGACCTCGGTTGGACGGCTCGCTAGCCGCGAGCTGCTTGACCCTGGCGTAGAAGCGCTCGAGGTCGCCACCCTGCTCGGCGAGCAGCCGCTCGAACGCGGGCACGAGCTGCGTGTAGGTGGCGAAAGAGGCGAGCAGCGCGTTGTTCGGCTCCGGCTCGAGCAGCCGGTCGAACCCCGCGTAGCCTCCCCAGCCCTTCTTCAGGGCAAGGTAGCTCTCCTTCAGTGCCTCGAGCTCCCGGCGCTTGCGCTCGCGCAGCGCCTCGGGAGCGAGGCGCTGCGCGTAGAGGCGCGCCAGGCGCTGACGCGCCACCTCGAGCAGGCGCACGAACTCCTCGCTGCGCTGCTGCCCCTCGAGCCAGGTGCGCAGCTCCGCTTCGCGGCCGGAGGCCGCAAGCCAGCGGCGCACGCCCGCGCGCTCCACGGCGACGGCGAAGGACTCGTTGAAGGTCGAGTCGTCCTTCACGTACACGACCTGGTGCGCGAGCTCATGGAACACGAGCCGCGCGAACTCCGCCTCCGGATAGCGGATGAAGGTCGACAGCAGCGGATCGGCGAAGCGGCCCAGCGTCGAATACGCCGGCACGCCGTAGACGAAGACATCGTTGCCCTGCGCGCGCAGGTCCTGCGCGTGACGTTCGGCATCCTCGCGGGCAAAAAACCCGCGATACGTGACGCAGCCGGCCACGGGAAAACAGGAGCGCGCCGGCTCGAGGGAGAACTCGGGTGCTGCGACCACGTTCCAGACCGCGTACGGGCGGCCCAGGTCCGCGTAGCTGCGGTAGCTCGCATTGTCCGGCAGCTTCAGCTCGCGGCTCGCGAAGTCGCGGATGGAACGCGCCAGCGCAAGCCGCTCGCGCAGCGGCTGCGGGATGCCGGGATCGGCAAGCACCTTCGCCACAGGCTCCGCCCGCGACATCAGATCGAGGTGCCCGCTGATCGCCTGTGAGTAGTAGGCGATCGTTCCGCAGCCGGCAAGCGCAGCCGCCGCCGCAATCGCCAGGAGCCATGCCGCGACGGCGCTAAGCCGCATCGTGCCGGAAGCACCCGGTGCGAAGGAACGTCTCGACGTGCGCGGCGACCCGCGCCGAGACAAGCATCGCGCTGTGGCTCACCCGCACCACAACCCGCTCGGCCATGCCCTCCACCGTCGTTTCTTCGATGGTGACCACGCCGTCATTCCGGCCGGGAAGCTTGCCGACCATGCGGCCGAGACCGACCGGCAGGGTCCCGGCGACCACGCCGAGCGCTTCCGGCCGCGCCCAGCGCGCGACGCGGTTGCGCGCCAGTGCCTCGATGCTCTCGCCGAGCAGCCAGCGGCCGGGCGCGTGGCGCGCAAGGCGCTCGGCCGAGGCACAGCCGCTCGCGGGCGTGCCGAGCAGCACGACGCGCCCCGCCTGGATCGCGCGGTCGGCGTCGAGCGCCGCGAGCACCACCAGGCCGCCCAGGCTGTGGCCGACGAAATGCGCCGGGCCGATCTCGCGCGCAAGCCGCGCCAGGCGCTCGGCGTGCGCCTCGAGACGGCGCGTACGGCCGCCGTAGCTGAAGGTGTGGCAGCGCAGCCCCGAGCGCGCGAGCCGCGCCGCGAGCGGCCGCATCACCAACCCCGGCACCCAGAGGCCGTGCGCGAGGATCGCGTCAGGCATGCCCAGCCGATTCTAGCGGCACGCTACGGCGCGGCTGCGCGGCGAGCGGCCAGCAGCCAGCCGCCCACCAGCAGCGCCGGGACGCCGAACGCCGCGTAGGCGACCGCGTAGCTCCCGGCGACCGCAAGCGCCGCGTTGAACGCGGGCGGAGTCACCACCACGCCGAGGAAGGTGAAAAAGAGGCACCCGCCGGTCGCCTGGCTCACCTGCTCCCGCGGAACGATGCGCGCAACCTCGGCGAGGAAGACGCCGTTCCAGCCCACGGCCGTCGCGCCGAAGACCGCTGCGAACGCAAAGAGCAGCGGTGCCGGCCAGCCGGGGCCGGCCGCGAGCGCGGCGATCGCCGAGGCCCCCATGCCGATGCCGAGCAGGCCGAGCATCGTGCGCCGCGTGACGGCGCGGTCGGCGATCGCCCCCCAGGCGACGCGACCGGCGACGCTCGCAATCTGCGAGACCGCCATGACCAGGCCGGCGAATACGAGCGTCAGCGCGAAGCTCTCGGTGAGAAACGTGACGAGATAGGTGACCAAAGTGATCTGCACCCCCCCGTAGACGAACGAGGTCACCGCCATCGCGCGCAGCGTGCGCGTGCGCAGCACCAGGCCGACGGGCGCGAAGGCCGATGCGAGCGATACCGGCGCGGCAGGGTTGAGGCCGCGGTCATAGCGGCCACGCGCGGCCCCGATCAGCGCGGCGAGCACGATGCAGGCGAGACCGATCGCGATCGTGCTCCACTGCCACCCCATGCCGAGCACCATCGCGGGAACGAGCGCCCCGGCGAGCACCCCGCCGGCGGGAACGCCGGTCTGCTTGATCGCGAACGTGAGGGAGAACATGGCAGGCGGCGCGGCGCGCACCAGGATCGCCGAGCTTGCGGGCGTCGTCGGACCGTAGCCCAGGCCGACGACGAACGCTCCCGCGAGGACGAGCGCCGGCGATGCGCTCGCGGCAAGCGCCAGGCCCGCCAGGCAGAGCGCGAGCCCCGCCTGCGAGACGCGGATCGGCCCGAAGCGATGCACCCAGCCGCCCGCGGCGGCCGAGCCGATCATGCTGCCGAGGTAGGCGGTCGCGATGTAGTAGCCGACCGCCGAAGGCGGGAAGCCGAGCGCAGGGCCGGCCACCGGGGCCATCACCGGCGCGCTGTAGATCGCGAACGCGACCAGGGTCTGCACCGCGAGGGTGACGGCGAGCGGCAGCGCGATCCCGCCCTCGCCCCTCATCGCTCGATCCTCAATCCCCGCCCCTCGATCCTCGATCCCGGATCCTCAGTCCTGGCCTTTCACCGCCTTCAGCAGCCGCCGCGCCTGGAAGACGATCGGGTAGTCGATCATCTGCCCGTCCACCTGGATCGCGGCTTCGCCCCTTGCCTCGGCCGCGCCGAAGGCGGCGACGATGCGCTCGGCGCGCGCGATCTCCTCGACCGTCGGCGCGTAACCCTCGTTCGCCACCGGCACCTGGTCGGGGTGGATGCAGAGGCGGCCCTGGAACCCCATGCGGCGGCTGCGCTCGACCGCGCGCTGGAAGCCGGCCGCGTCCTTGAAGTGAAACCACGGGCTGTCCACGGGACTCTCCAGGCCGGCATGCCGCGAGGCGAGCACGACCCGCGCGCGCGCATGGATCAGCTCCGGCTCGTCGTGCGTCGGCGCGAGGCCGAGGTCGTGGCTGTAGTCGCCGGCGCCGAAAGCAACGCGGTTCACTCGCCAGGCGCCCGCGTAAGGCCGCAGGCTCCGCGCCTGCAGGATGCGGTCGATGCGCGTGACGCCCGCGGCGGTCTCGAAGAGCGGCATGAGGTCGATCGACCCGGGAGGCAGGCCGCGCTCGCGCTCGAGGTTCGCGAGCACCCAGTCGACCGCGTGCAGATCCGCCGCGCTCTCGGTCTTGGGCAGCACAATGCCGTCCACCCCCTTGCCGATCACCTCGGTGAGATCGCGGAAGCAGTACGGCGTGCCGATCGCGTTGACGCGCACGTACCCCCTGCACTTGCGCGGACGGGCGAGCGCCTCGGCCACCGGCTTGCGCGCCGCCACCTTCTCTGACACCGCGACCGCATCCTCGAGATCGAGGATCACGGCGTCGGCGCCGAGCGCAAAGGCCTTGTCCACCTTGCGCGGCTGGTTGCCCGGTGCGAAGAGAAAGGTCCTGTTCAGGGGCATCGCGCGCTCCTCGGGAGGTTAGCGCAGGAGCTTGCGCTCCTCCCATTTCTGGTACGGCAGCTGCCACTGCGCGGTGGCGAGCGCTCCCGGCCACACGATCTCGCGCCGGCCCTTCAGGATCTGCACGAGCAGGGGCTTCGCCGCGACCTGCGCGCCGTTGCGGTCCACGCGGTAGGGACCGAGGGGCGTCTCGATCTCGAGCTCGGCGAGAGCCGAGCGCAGCTTGTCCTGGTCGAGCGATTTCGCGCGGCGCACCGCTTCCTCGAGGATCTTCGCCGCGGCGTAGCTCTCGGCGGCGAGGTGGCTCGGCTCCGCGGACCACTTGCGCGCGAACGCCCGCGCGAACTCCGCGTTGCCGCGGGTCGCGGCCCTGCGCTCGTAGGGGGAGATCCCGATCGCGAACTCGGCGTCCTGGCCGACCAGCGCGAGAAAGCCCGGATCGGCTGCGCCCTGCGCCACGAACAGCGCCGGCGCGTAGCCGAGCTTGCGGAAGGTCTTCACCATCTCCGCGGCGTCCTGCACCAGGCCGAAGGCGATCCATGCCTGCGTCCCGGCGCTGCGCGCGCGCGCCACCTGCGGCGCGTACTCGGTCGTCCCGGCGCCGTAGATCTCGATCTCGCCCGCGTCCAGCCCAAGCCGGCTGGCTTCGCCGCGTGCCCGCGTGGCCATCTCGCGCGCCACGGGATCGTTGCGAGCGAGCAGCAGCACCCGCTTCAGCCCCAGGCTGCGCGCCGCCTCGAGCGCGCCCGCGCCATACTCGGCGTGCGGAGCGGGGACCTGGAAGACGTAGCGGTAGCTGGCCTTGTGGACGGCGCGTGCCGCCCCGGTCGCGTTCACCAGCACGCGCCGGCCGCGCTCGGCGACCGCCGCGGCGCCGAGCGACGCGGCCGAGCCGAAGGGCCCCACCAGCAGCTCCGCGCGATGGGTGTGCAGGAGCTCCTCGTAGAGCTTCCCGGCTGCAGCGGCCTCCGACCGGTCATCCAGGAGCTGCAGCTCGACGCGCCGGCCAAGGAGCCCGCCTGCCCCGTTCACCTCCTCCTGCCACAGGATCAAGCCCTTGCGCAGGTCGGCGGCGAGGTCCGCGAGGATCCCCGACTGCGGCATGGCGGCGCCCACCACGACCGGCGACTGCGGGCGCGCGCAAGGCGCGGCGAGCAACCCCAGCGCGAGGGCCAGCGCGAGGGCTGGCCGCGCGGCGCTAGTAGGCGATTTTGTCATCGACCGCGTGGCCGCGCATCGGGATCAGCACCGAGCGCTCGAACGTGAGGAACACCGTGCCGTCCGCCTTGCGGCCGGAGGTGCGCACCGTGACGATGCCGTGGTGCGGGCGCGAGCCCGATTCGCGCTTGCCGATCACCTCGGACTCGGCATAGATGGTGTCGCCGACGAACACCGGCGCGGTGAGGCGCACCTTGTCCCAGCCGAGGTTGGCGACCGTCTTCTGGCTGACGTCGGCGACGCTCATGCCGGTCACCATCGAGAGCGTGAGACAGGAGTTGACCAGCGGCTTGCCGAACTCCGTGCCCTTGCCGTACTCGCGGTCGAAGTGCAGCGGGTGCTGGTTCATGGTGAGGAGCGTGAACCAGGTGTTGTCGCTCTCGGTGATGGTGCGGCCCGGCCGGTGCTCGTACACGTCGCCGACCTCGAAGTCCTCGTAGTAGCGCCCGGCGGACTCCCGGTAGCGCCTGGGTCCTACTTCCTTTGCTCTCACGACCATAAGAAAATCCCGCTGTGAAGCTGCAAGATCAGATGGCCGACATTGTAGGCGCGGCCCACGTCCTTACCGCCGGACAAGATACCAAACCCTATCTCACGGACTGGCGCAAGCAGTATCGCGGCCGCGCCGAGTGCGTCGTGCGCCCCGCGAGCACGCGCGAAGTCGCCGAGGTGGTGCGCACCTGCGCCGGCGCGGGCGTGGCGATTGTGCCGCAGGGCGGCAACACCGGGCTCTCGGGCGGCTCGGTGCCGAGCGGCGCGCGGCGCGAGATCGTGCTCTCGCTAGGGCGCATGAACCGGATCCGCGCCCTCGACGCGCTCAACGACACCATCACGGTCGAGGCAGGCTGCGTGCTCGCCAACATCCGGCGGGCGGCAGACGAAGCCGGCAGGATGTTCGCGCTTTCGCTTGCCGCAGAGGGCAGCTGCCAGATCGGCGGCAATCTTTCGACCAACGCGGGCGGGGTCAACGTGCTGCGGTACGGCAACGCGCGCGAGCAGGTGCTCGGACTCGAGGTGGTGCTGCCCGACGGGCGTGTGTGGGACGGCCTGCGGGCGCTGCGCAAGGACAACACCGGCTACGACCTGAAGCAGCTCTTCATCGGCGCGGAAGGCACCCTCGGCGTGATCACGGCCGCGGTGCTGCGCCTGCAGCCGCGCCCGGAGGCGACGGCGGTCGCCTGGATCGCCGTCGAGTCACCGCATCGGGCGGTCGAGCTGCTCGCGCTGCTGCGCGAGCAGGCCGGAGACCGTGTCACCGCGTTCGAGCTGATTTCGCGGCGCTGCCTCGAAGCGGTGCTCGCGCATGCGCGTGATACGCGCGACCCGCTCGGGGCGCCGCATTCCTGGTACGTGCTCGCCGAGGTCTCGGACAGCGGCTCGTTCGGGGCGCTCGCCGCCCGGCTCGAGGGAGCGCTCGCGCGCGGCGCCGAGAGCGGCGCGGTGCTCGATGCGACCATCGCCCAGAGCCATCTGCAGGCCGCGGCGCTCTGGCGGCTGCGTGAGTCGGTATCGGAGGCGCAGTTCTCCAACGTCAAGCACGACATCTCGGTCTCGCTCTCGCGCATCCCGGAGCTGATCGAGCGCGCGAGCGCCGCCCTCGAAGCGGCTTTCCCGGGCGTCGCGCTCTACTGCTTCGGCCACGTCGGCGACGGCAACCTGCACTTCAACGTCGGCGACGCGTCCCTCCTCGCGCAGCGCGCGGAGGTCAACCGAATCGTCTACGACGCCGTCGCCGCCCTCGGCGGCTCGATCTCCGCGGAGCACGGGCTCGGCCAGCTCAAGCGCGAAGAGGCCTGGCGCCGCCGCGACCCGCTCGAGCTCGAGCTGATGCGCGCGGTGAAGCGCGCGCTCGACCCGCAGGGGCTGATGAACCCTGGAAAGGTCCTGTAGGGCGGATGCTTCGCATCCGCCGGTAGCGCGGCGGCAGCGAAGCTGCCGCCCTACCGACGCACGAAGACGAGCGGCACCGTGCGCCCGGCGCGCGCCAGCTCCCCTTCGATCCTGGCGCCAGCCGCCCGGCCCCGGAACGCGAGGCCGTCCGCCGAGAAGGCGATCGCCGTCCCTTCGAGCTTCGCTTCGCGCACCGCGAGCGCACGGCCGTCCGCCCGCGCCTCGACCTCGATCTCCTGGAAGTTCTGCCGGATGCGCAGCCGCAGATCACCGCCCTGCCACTCGCCGCGCACGCTCGCCGGCACGACCCAGAGGAAGATGATGCTCTCCTCCGCCTGGTTGGGCTGCGGGCGGGCGAGGCGCACCTTCTCGCTGCGGTCCGGCTTCCAGCCCTTGATCGGAAAGGCGTGCGTCACGATGCGCGCGCCCGGCTGCATCTCCTCGAGCAGCTTGGGCTGCAGCCGGTCGATCAGCCACGGAAGCAGAAAGATCGTGACGACGGTCGCGCGCGAGACGTCGGTGACCATCACGTCGCGCTCCTCGAACGCGACGCGCGCGGCCACGCCTTCGCGGCGCGCGTTTTCGCGCGAGAGCGCGACGAGTTTCGCGTCGATGTCCACGCCGAGGCCGCGCGCGCCGAAGCGCTTCGCGGCCGCGATCACGATGCGACCGTCGCCCGAGCCGAGATCGATGACGAAGTCCTCGGTCCCGGTGCCGGCAAGCGCGAGCATGCGCTCGACGACCTCGTCCGGCGTGGTGATGAAAGGCGCCTGCTGGCGCGGCTCCTGCGCCGCCGCGATCGTGGCAACGAGCAGGAATACAGCAGGGGCGACTCGCATGGGGGCGCGATTATGGCACGCGCAAAAAGAAAAGCCCGGCCGAGGCCGGGCACTGGTACGCGGCGGCGCTGCTCGCGGACTACTTGTCCTTCTTCGGCTTCTTCTTGCCCTTCGTCTTGCCCTTCGCCTTGGTCTTGCCTTTCCCGGGCTGCGGATCGGCCTTGGCAGGGGCGGGCGCGGCGGGTTTGGCTTCAGGGGCCTTCGCCGGGGCCAGGGCTGGAGTCGCCGGGGTCGCGGGCTTGGCGGGCTGGGCCTGCGCGTAGACGGTGGCCGCGAACGCCGCGGCGAGCAGCGTCACCAGGATCTTCTGCGTGAGCATCTCCGTTTCTCCTATGGGTAGTCGCGGTTCAAGAGGGAACCACAGCCTGCAACGCGCGGCGGGCCAATCGGTTGACCCAGCGTGTTCCTATCCGGGGCCGAGCAGGGCCTTGCGGAAGCGGTCCTTGAGAACGGCCCCCTCGCGCGGCGGCAGCACGAGCGGCAGCTGCTCCGCGGCAACCTTGATCTGGACCAGCACCGGTCCCGGTTCCTCGAGGAGCGCGCGGCGCGCGGGCTCGAGCTCGGCAGCGGTCCGCACGATCCTGGCCGCACGGAAGCGGCAGGCGAGCGCGACCGCCGCGAGATCGACGCCGCTCGCGGTGTGGGTCGGCTGCATCCCGGTCTCGCCGTAGCGCTCGTTGTCGATCACCGCGATCGCGAGATTCGCCAGTTGCTGTACCGCGATCGTCGCAAGGCCGCCGAGCCCCATGAGCATCTCGCCGTCGCCGGTGATGACGAGCACACGGCGCGAGGGCCGCGCGAGCGCCAGCCCGAGCCCCACCATGGCGGCGTTTCCCATTCCTCCCCAGAGCGGGAAGGTGAGCGGCGAATCTCCCGCCGCGGTGCAGTCCCACGCGGCCGAGCCCAGGCCCGCGACCACGAGCAGCGTCGAGCGCGCTTCGAGCAGCCTCGCAACGACCTGCCTGCGGCGCAGCGCCCCGCTCATCGCGCCGGTTTCACTTCCCTGCCGGCTCATCGAAGCTCTTGACGCCGATCACCTGCTGCGCGATCAGCACCGCGACCGCCGCACTTTGGTCGAACGCGCGTCGCGCCCCGGCCGCAACCGCAGGCGCGATCTCCTCCGCCCGGGCCGCGGCGCGCACTTCGACGCCCATCGCCGCGAGCACCGCGGGCGTCGCCCGCCCCATGGGAAGCTGCCAGGGATTGGTCTCGCCGGCTTCGCCGCGCATCGTCACGACCATGAGCAGCGGAAAACGGCACTCGGCCACCATGCCGAGGGCGTTGATGCAGTTGCCGACACCGCTCGATTGCATCAAGAGCGCGCTGCGCATGCCCCCGAGCCAGGCTCCCGCTGCGATGCCGATCCCCTCCTCTTCAGTGCTCAGGACGACGGCGCGCTGTGCGGGGTCGGCGTGGCAGAGCTCGATCAGCCGGGTATGGCCTGCGTCGGGAACGTAGGCGACCAGCTTCACGCCGGCGCCCTGCAGCGCGGCGTAGACCTGCTGGGGCCAAGCTTCCGCGATCCGGGTCACCGCACGGTCACCGCGACGCGCTGAATCGAGTTGTTGCCGAAGCCGGTCGCATCCCACACCGGCTCGTGCGGCTGCACGCTGCCCGCGTCATCGGTCGCGCGGCACGCAAGCTCGTGCTCGCCGGGCTCGGCGGTCCAGCGCGCGCGCCATCCCTGCCAGGCATGCGCATGCGCGGCAGGCTCGAGTTCCGCTTCGCGCCAGGCTCCGTCGACGCCGAATTCCACGCGCCGCACCGGCGCCGCCCCCGACCATGCGCGCCCCCGAATTTCGACCTCTCCCCCCGCGACAAAGCGGTGGCGCGCATAGAAATCCGGGATCCCGGGGGGCACCATGAGCGAATTGACGCGCATGTACGCGCAGGGCGCGCCTTTCTCGCCGGGCGCGGCGCGAAAGTGGTAGCTGAGCGCCTGCTGCACGCCGTCGAAGGCGTGGTCGATCGCCTCGATGCGCGCGAGCCACTTGACGCTCGCCATGCCGTACCAGCGGGGCACGACCAGCCGGAGCGGCGCGCCATGCTGCGGCGGAAGCGGCTGCCCGTTCATCTCCCAGGCGAGCAGCACCTCCTCGCGCTGCGCCTCCTGGGGCGCGAGGCTGCGGGCGAAGTCGTGCTCGATGCCGCGGTCGATGCCGCGGTCGGCGCCGCGAAAGACGATTTCCCTTGCCGAGCCCTCGAGCCCGGCCGCGCGCAGGACCTCCGCGAGCGGCACGCCGGTCCAGTCCGCTGTCGAAACGCCCTCCTCGAGCCACGGCACGGAAGGGTAGCGCGGCGAGAACTGGCCGCGGCCGTTGCCGGCGCACTCCATGGTCACGCGCACCGTCCTCCTGCGCATGCGCCGCAGCTCCTCGAGCGAGAGCGCCGACGGTCGCGCAAAGAGTCCGCCCATCTCGAGCCGCCAGCTTTCCGGGTCGGCGGTCGGGATGTCGAAATGCGCGAGGACGTAGTGCAGCCCGGCCGGCGTCCGGTCGTAGCGCAGCGCCTCGAGCGGCATGCCGCTGTTGCGCGCCGCGAGCGCAAGCTCCTCGCGGGTGTAGCGGCCGACGATCGGCGGCCTGCGCTTCGGCGTGTGCAGGACTCTCTCTCCTCGCCGCGGATTCTATAATGCGACGCCAATGGATCTGCCCGTGTTCCTCGAGCGCCTGCCGCGCGGCGACCTGTGGGTGTTCGGCTACGGCTCGCTCATGTGGTCGCCGGGCTTCCGCTACGAGGAGAAGTCGCCGGGCCTGGTGCACGGCTACCACCGCGCGCTGTGCATCCTTTCCAGCCGCTACCGCGGCACGCCCGCCAGGCCCGGCCTGGTCGTCGGCCTGTGCCGCGGCGGCTCGTGCTGGGGCATGGCGTTCCGCGTGCCGGCGGCGCGCGTGCGACGCGTGCTCGGGGCGCTCTGGCTGCGCGAGATGGTGAACCGGGTCTATGTGCCGACGCTGGTCGCGGCAGCGCTTGAGCACGGCAAGCGCGTGCGCGCGCTCGCCTTCGTCGCCGACACGGCGCACCGCCAGTTCGTGCGCGAGCTTGACCTGCACGGCCGCGCACAGCTCGTGGCGCAGGGGGTCGGGATGCGCGGGCGCTGCGTCGACTATATCCGCAGCACGATCCGGCGCATGCAGGAGATCGGCGTGCGCGATCCGCACCTGGAGCGCATCCTGCTCACGGCGGATGCGCTCTGCAACGGCGCCGCGGCGCCGAACTAGCCGCTCATGACCGCGGAGCTCTGGCCGGCGCGGCTGCATCACCTGCGCCGCGACAGCCCCGACCCGGAGCGGCTGGCGCGCTTCTACGGCGAGCTGCTGGGCGACCGGGTGACGCGCCTGCCCGGCGGCGAATGGCTGGTCGAAGGCCGTGACCGGGTGCTGCTGACGGGCGAGGGAGCGCGCGGCGCGGTCCCTTTCTTCGCGCTCGCGATGCCGGATGCGGCGAAGCTCGCCGACTATCGCGCACGGCTCGCCGCGCTCGGTCTCGCGATCGAGCCCTCGCCCACGCCGCTCTTCGGCGAGGGCGCATTCGCAGTGCGGGATCCGGACGGCCGGCGCGTCGTCTTCGGTCTGCCCATTGCCGGGCACGGCGCGGATACCGGGCTCGCCGCACGCCTGCAGCACTTCGTCTGTGCGAGCACGCGGATCGAGGAAGTGCTGCCCTTCTATCGCGATGCGCTCGGCATGGCCGAATCAGATCGCGTGCTCGAAGGCACCGAGCTCGCCGCCGTGTTCCTGCGCTCCGACCCCGAGCACCACAGCTTTGCCGCGTTCCGCGCGCCGGCGTCGCGCGCCGATCACCACTGCTACGAGACGGGCAGCTGGAACGACATCCGCGACTGGGGCGACCGCATGGCAAGCCTGCGCATCCCGCTCTGGTGGGGCCCCGGCCGCCACGGCCCGGGCAACAACCTGTTCTTCATGGTCGAGGATCCGGACGGCCACAAGGTCGAGTTCTCGGCCGAGCTCGAGCACTTGCCGCGCGGCGCGGCGTTCCGCACATGGCCGCACGAGCAGCGCACGCTCAATCTCTGGGGTGCGGCCTGGATGCGGAGCTGATCGCGCTCGCCATGCGCGCGAGCGCCTCGGCGAGGCGCGCGCGCTGGGTGCCGAAGTTGAGCCGCACGAAGCGCGCAGCGCCGAACTGGGCGCCGGGCGAGAGCGCGACGCCCGCCCCCAGAAAGTGCCGGCACGGGTCCGCCACCCCAAGGCCCGAGCAGTCGATCCAGGCGAGGTAGGTCGCCTCGACGTGGGCGAGCGCAAGGCCCGGCATGCGTGCGACCTCGCGCTCGACGAGGTCGCGGTTGCCGCGCAAGTACTCGAGCTGCGCCTCGAGCCACTCGCCGCAGTCGCGCCAGGCGGCGAGCGCCGCCTCGTAGCCGAACACCGATGCGTCGGGCACCGTGGCATGGTGGTCCGACGAGAACGCCCGGCGCATTTCGGCGTCCTCGATGATCGCGAAGGCGCAGCCGGCGCCGGGAATGCCGAAGGCCTTGTTGGGCGAGACGAGCGTCACGCTGCGCCGCGACATCTCCCGCGAAAGGCCCGCGATCGGCACGTGCGGCTTGCCCCGATCGAGCAGCAGGTCGGCGTGGATCTCGTCCGAGCAGACGATAAGCTCGTGGCGCAGGGCGAGCTCGACCAGGCGCTCGAGCTCGTCGGCGCGGAAGATCGTGCCGCCCGGGTTCTGCGGATTGCACAGGTAGAGCAGGCGCGACTCCGGCCGCACCGCCGAAGCCAGGCGATCCCCATCGAACACCCAGCGGCCCTCGGACAGCACCAGCGGAACGTCGGTGTGCGCGCGCGGCGCGTGCGCCGCCGCGCGCTTGAAATGGTGGTAGATCGGGGTCGGCACGAGCAGGTGCTCGTCCGCGCGCACGAGGTGCCTCGCAGCCAGATGCAGTCCCGGCACGACGCCGGGGATGAATACGACCCAGTCCGGCTCGACCCGCCAGCCGTAGAGTCGGCGCATACGTTCGAGCAGAAGGTCACGCAGCACCCCGGGCGGCGAGGTGTAGCCGAGCACGCCGTGCTCCAGCCGCGCGCGCAGCGCGCCGAGCACCGCGGGAGGGACGCGGAAGTCCGTGTCCGCGACCCAGAGCGGGATCACGTCGCCCGGATAGCAGTCCCAGCGCATGCTCCAGGTGCCGGCGCGGTTTACCGGCGAATCGAAATCGAACGCCATGCCGAATTCTCACACGCGCGAGCTGCAGCGCGCCTGGCACGAAAAGAAACGCCGGGCGGACCCGGCGTCGAGGTTCGCCGCGGCGCGAAGCGCTACTTCCTGCCTTTCGCCGCCGGCTTGGGCTTCAGATCGTCTTTTTCGAGCGCGTCGCCCCCCTTCTCCTCCTCTTCATCCTTCTCCGCGGCCTCCTCCATCGCCTCCTCCGGCTCGGCCTCGAGCACGTTCATGCTGTCGTCCACTTCCTCGGTCTTGACCGCGCGCGATTCCGCCTGCAGCTGCTCCGGGAACGAGGTCGCGATCGCGGGAAAGATGACGAGCAGCGCGATCGCGATCACCTGCAGGATCATGAACTCGAACATGCCCTTGTAGATCGTCGCGAGCGACCATTCCTTCACCACCTGGCGCAGGTAGTACGCGGACATGGCGACCGGCGGCGAGAGGAACGCGGTCTGCAGCGTCACCGCGACGAGCGCGCCGAACCAGATCATGACCATCTCGAGCGGGATGCCGAGGGACTCGCCGAGCGTGGGCTTGAGCGCCTCCATCACGGGATAGAAGATCGGCAGGAACACCAGGATGATCGCGGGCCACTCGAACGGCCAGCCGAGCAGGAAGATCAGCACGATCACGACGACCAGCATCGCGACCGGCGGCAGCGGCAGCGAGAGCATGGCCTCGGTGATCCAGTTCGCCGTTCCCATGCGGGCGAACACGGCGCCGAAGATGTTGGAGGTCACCGCGAGGAACAGCACCATGCTGGCGGTCGCGGTGGTGGCGAGCACGGCGCGCCTGAGCCCGTCGTAGGAGAGCTTCTTGTAGGACGCGGCGAGGACGAGCGCGCCGAGCGCCCCGACCCCGGAGGCCTCGGTGGGGGTCGCGAGCCCCGCAAGGATCGAGCCGAGCGTCGCCGCGATCAGCCCGAGCAGCGGCACGACGCCCAGAGCCACCTCGGTGAAGATCCGGCCGACCCCGTGGATGCGCTCCTCCTTCGGCACCGGCGGCCCGAGCTTCGGGTTGAGGAACGAGCGCCCGAGCAGGTACACGAGGTAAAGACCCGCGAGCAGGAATCCGGGGCCGAAGGCCGCCGCGTACAAGTCGGCGACCGACACGCCGAGCACCGGGCCCATCACGATCAGCATCACCGAAGGCGGGATCAGGATGCCGAGCGTGCCACCCGCCGTGATCGCCCCCGCCGCGAGCCGGCCGTCGTAGCCGGTCTTGACCATGATGGGCGAGGCCATGATGCCGAGCACCGTCACCGCCGCGCCGACGATGCCGGTCGCCATCGCGAACACCGCCGCGGTCAGGATCACCACCGCGAACAGCGCGCCGCGGATCGGCGCGAGCAGCAGGCGAAACGCGGTGAACAGGCGCTCCATCAGGCCCGCCTGCTCGACGATGAACCCCATGAAGATGAAGAGCGGCACGGCGGCGAGCAGCTCTTCCTTCATCATGCCGATGGTCTGGAAATAGGCGAGGCTGAAGACCGTCGCCTCGCCCAGGCCGAAATAGCCGAAGCTGAGGGCGAGGAACAGCAGCGTGAAGCTGATCGGGAAGCCGATGAAGATGGCGCCGATCATCACCACCAGCATGATGAGGCCGAGCGCCGCGAGGCCGGTCATGGCGCGTTTTCCAAGCTAGACCTCGATGTGCTCCTTGTGCTCGAGCTCGATGCCGGTGCGCGCCTCGTAGACGCTCTTGATCGTCTCCGAGACGCCCTGGATGAGGAGCAGCAGGCAGGCGAGCGGCACCACCATCTTGAACGGCCAGAGGATGGGGCGCCAGGGCGTCTGCTCGGAGGTCTCGTTGATCTCGAAGGCGTACCACCCCTCGGCGCCGCTCACGAACAGGAAGGTGACGATCGAGGGGAAGAAGAACACGATGTAGGCGACCGAGTCGATCCAGCCCTTGGTCTTGGTGGACCACTTCTCGAAGAAGAAGTCGGTGCGGATGTGCGCCCCCTTGTGCAGCGCGTACGCCGCGCCCAGCATGAAGATCGTTCCGTACAGCATGTAGGTGAGGTCGAACGACCAGATGGTCGGCGCGCTGAAGGCGTAGCGCGCGGTGACCTCCCAGGCGACGACCACGACCAGGGGTACGTTCAGCCACGCCACCCAGGTTCCGGTGGTGTCGGTGAACTTGTCGATCACCTTGGTAACCGCGATCAGCTGCGGCGAAATCTGCTCCATGTCCTCGCCCTAGACGAAAAACGGGGGCGGTTTCCCGCCCCCGTGCGTCCGATCGGTGCCCCCTCTACTTCTTCTTCGCGGCGGCCGGCTTCGCCCCGGCTTCCGGGTAGTAGTAGTTGGCGATGAAGGAGTACGGCGGGAACATGAAGCGCTTGGCGGGCACCACCAGCGCCGCGTACGCCGCCATCGACTCGTGCGTCTTCTTGAAGAAGGGGTTCCTCGCCTTCTCCTCCACGACCCACTTGTCGTACTCCTTGAGGAACGCGATCAGGATGTCGGGCGGGGTGCGCAGGATCCGCACGCCGTGCTTGTCCTGCAGCTCCTTGATCGCGTCGGCGTTCTGCTTCTGCCACTTCGCCCACCAGCGGTACAGGGTCTCGGTCGCGGCCGACTTGATGATCTCCTGCTGCTCGGGCTTGAGCGACTTCCACACGTCGAGGTTGATCAGCAGCTCGCCGATCGTCACGCTCTCGTGCACGCCCGGCGTGTAGTGGTATTTCCACACGTTCTGGAAGCCGAGCCGCAGGTCTTCCACGCCGCCGACCCACTCGGCGCAGTCGATCACGCCGCGCTGCGCAGACGGGATGATCTCGCCGCCGGGCATGTTGACCGTCTGCATGCCCATGCGCTGGAAGATCTCCGCGGTGATCCCGGTCTGGCGGCACTTCAGGCCTTTGAAGTCCGCAAGGCTCTTGATCGGGCGCTTGAACCAGCCGAAGGCCTGCGGTCCCGCGGGCAGGATCGGGATCGCGAACACGTTGAGCTTCAACTCCTTCTGGTAGAACTCCTGGTACAGGTCGAAGCCCCCGCCCTCGTAGTGCCAGCCCATCACGTCCACGTAGTCCATGCCCAGCGCTCCGGGCGCGCCCGTGAACAGGATTCCGGCCTTGTTTTTCCCCATCCAGTAGCCGGCCCAGGTATGCGCGCCGTCGATCACTTTCTTGTGCGAGGCGTCGAGCACCTCGAACGCCGGCACCACCTGGCCCGCGGGCATCGCCTCGATCTTGATCGAGCCCGCGGTCATCTTGTTGACGCGCTCGGCGAAATCCTTGAAGTTGTCGAACAGCGTGAGCGAAGCGGGCCACGAGGCCTGCATCTTCAGGCTGGTCTGGGCCTGGGCGGTCGCGGCGAACGCACCCGCGCAGGCAAGAGCGACGAGCGCCCGGCTGAGATGCTTCATGATTCCTCCTCCTAGAGTGGTCACTACAGGGCGAAAGGCAGGGTACACGCTTGACTAACCCCGGTCAATAAAGGAAGGGGCGGCCGGGGCCGCCCCTTCCTGGAGCACGCAATTCCTTACTTCTTTCCCTTGGCGGCGGGCTTCCTCGCCTCCTCGGGCCAGTAGTAGTTGGCCGCGAACGAGTACGGCGGGAACATGAAGCGCTTCGCGGGGATCACCTTCGCGGCCCATTCGCGCTGCGATTCGAGCACTTTCTTGAAGAACGGGTTCTTGGCCGACTCCTCCTTCGCGATCTCGTCCCATGCCTTGAAGAATGCGATGAGGATATCGGGCGGCGTGCGCAGGATCTGCGTGCCGTGCTTCTTGCGCATCTCCTCGATCGCGTCCGCGTTCTGCTTCTGCCACTTCACCCACCAGCGCACGTAGGTCTCGACCGTGGCCGACCGCACCGACTCCTGCTGCTGCGGCGTCAGCGCTTTCCAGACGTCGGTGTTGATCATCAGCTCGCCGACCGAGCTCGACTCGTGCATGCCGGGGGTGTAGTGATACTTCCACACCTGCGGCAGGCCGAGGCGCAGGTCCTCGATGCCGCCGACCCACTCCGCGCAGTCGATCACGCCGCGCTGCGCCGAAGGCACGATCTCGCCCCCCGGCATGTTCACGGTCTGCATCCCCATGCGCTGGTAGACCTCGGCGACGATTCCGGTCTGGCGGCACTTCATGCCCTTGAAGTCGGCCAGGTTCTTGATCGGGCGCTTGAACCAGCCGAGCGCCTGCGGGCTCGCCGGCAGGATCGGGAAGGCGATGACGTTGAGCTTGAGCTCCTTGGTGTAGAAGTCCCACCACAGGTCGAGCCCGCCGCCCTCGTACATCCAGCCGAGGTAGTCCATGTGGT
>Ga0187893_10004609_pt1 | contig 25965 bp, 25 predicted proteins | sample MA1701074metaG_FD_139574 | JGI IMG/M metagenome (GOLD analysis project Ga0187893, IMG submission 139574) | White microbial mat communities from a basaltic lava cave in the Kipuka Kanohina Cave System on the Island of Hawaii, USA - MA170107-4 metaG ... | reverse complement strand
TTCCTAAGCAGCGTTGCCACGGATCTCGTAGCCTCGCCGTATTTCTTCGCTACATCATCAGACCACGAAATTTCGCCTATCCACAGCGGCTTAGGCTTATCTGTACTCAGGTAAACAACATCTTTCTCTAATGTGGGGACAGATCTAAATGGCTGATTTTTAGGAGACTCTCGTAGCGGTTTAGGTAAACGCTCGGTCTAGACCGCTTTCAGTTGTTTAATTCTCCGCGCGTCAATTCAGTTAGAGCCACGTCCCAGCAGTTCCCGCGCGGCGCGGATGCCACTCGCCAGCGCGCCGCCCACGGTCCCGGACTGCTCCACGTCCGTGGCTTCGCCCGCGAAATAGAGCGTGCCCTCGACCGGAAGCGCCAGCCGCTCGCGCGCGCCCGACCCGCCGACCCTGACGTAGCTGTACCCGCCGCGCGCATAAGGGTCCGCCTGCCAGTCCTGGACCAGGAATGCCCGGGGCTCTTCCCGGCTGCCGAGCACCGAGCGCACGCTCGCCAGTGCTTCGCCCAGCATTGATTCAGGTTTTCTTCCGGTCAATTTTTCAGCTTTCGGGCCGCCCGCCCAGGCGGTGAGGAGCGGCGCGTGCATCGGCAGCGGCGTCCAGAACGTCGGGAACGGCGCGTTTGGCGAGTGGAAGAACGCCACGCCCGGATGTTGCTCCTCCCAGAAGGCGGAAGCGAACGCCATCGCGACGCGGATCACCGGCCCGGATGCGAGCTGGTCCAACGGTTTGTCCGGCGTGGGGGCGAAGCGAACCGATCGGGACTGCAACACGCCCAGCGGAAGCGTAATGATCGCGCGCGGCGCGCGGGCGCGCCAGGCCTTGCCGCGGAACGTGCCCTCGATCTCCACCGATCCGCGCGACCAGTTCACGCGCCGCACCACGGTCGCGAGCTGAATGCGCACTTCTTTCGCCAGAACTTCGAGAAGCGGACCATAACCACCCTGCGGCCGCGGCTGCGAGGTGCTCAAGTCGCTCCATTCCTCGACGATCTCGCGGGCGCTCGCCCGCCGCGGGTCCGCGGCGTCGAAGCCCTGCACCATCATCGTGGCGAGCGTGCGGGTGAGCCGCGGCAGCCGCTGGCGCGCGAGGAAGGCGCGAAAGGAAACGTCCCTGCCCTTCACTTCCTTCTGCGCGACGCGCTGCGCCTGCGTGAACATGTTCACCGGCTGCAGCCTGCCCTCGAACGCGACCAGCTGCGTGCGCGTGGAGTCGACCGCGGGGGTATTTGCCTTCTGCAAGAGAGAAAACGTAGCTGCTGGGCGCCCATGGATGAACTCGGCGCCGAGCTCCACCGGCGCCGCAACGCCGGGAAGCCGGCGCGTGTCGCAGCGTCCGCCGATCCTGTCTCTTGCTTCGATGATCAGGACGGACCGGCCTGCGCGCGCAAGCTCGGCGGCCGCGGCGAGGCCCGCCGCGCCGGCGCCGATTACGAGGACTTCGGCCTGAACCGTCGGACGAGCCACGGCGCAAGCAGCAGCAGCGCGGTGATCGCGAGCAGCGTGGCCGAGATCGGCTGGGTGAGGAACACCGAGGCGTCGCCCTGGCTGATGGACAACGCGCGGCGGAACTGCGTCTCGGCGAGCGGCCCGAGGATCAGGCCGATCACCGCCGGCCCGACCGGGATGTCCCAGCGCCGCATGGCGAAGCCGAGCAGGCCGAAGACGTAGAGCGTGACGAGGTCGACCCACGACTGGTGCAGGCTGTACGCGCCGAGGGTGGCGAACACCAGGATTCCCGCGTACAGCAGGTCCTTCGGGATCTCGAGCACCTTCACCCAGATGCCGATCAGCGGCAGGTTGAGAATCAGCAGCATGACGTTGCCGACGTACAGGCTCGCGATCAGGCCCCAGACCAGCTCCTTCTGCGAATCGAACAGCAGGGGTCCGGGCTGCAGGCCGTAGTTCTGGAAGGCGCCGAGGAGGATCGCGGCGGTCGCAGAGGTGGGTATTCCTAAAGTCAACAAAGGAACAAGCACTCCGGTCGCGGCCGCGTTGTTGGCCGCCTCGGGCCCGGCGACGCCTTCGATCGCCCCCTTGCCGAACTCCTCGGGGTATTTGGTCAGCTTCTTTTCGGTTGCGTAGGAAAGAAAGGTCGGGATCTCGGAGCCGCCCGCCGGGATGGTGCCGAAGGGGAAGCCGATCGCGGTTGCGCGCAGCCATGCGGGCCACGAGCGGCTCCAGTCGCGCGCCGACATGAGCAGCGAGCCCCTGACCTTCTCGATCGTTTCCCGGACCCGGCTCTGGTGGGCGGCGGCGTAAAGCGCTTCCCCCACTGCGAACAGCCCGACCGCGAGCACCACGACATCGACGCCGTCGAGCAGCTCGGGCACGCCGAACGCGAAGCGCGCCTGCCCGGTCTGGCTGTCGATGCCGATCAGCCCGAGGAACAGGCCGAGAAACAGGCTCGTCAGCCCGCGCACGGTGGAATTGCCGAGCACCGCGGCGACGGTGATGAAGGCGAAGACCATGAGCGCGAAGTATTCCGCCGGGCCGAACTTGAGCGCGAGGTCGACCACCACCGGCGCGAGCAGCGTGAGCAGGATGGTCGCAGCCGTGCCGGCGACGAAGGAGCCGATCGCGCTCGTGGCGAGCGCCGGGCCCGCGCGGCCGGCCCTGGCCATGCGGTTGCCTTCGAACGCGGTGGCGATCGAGCCCGATTCTCCCGGGGTATTCAGAAGGATGGTGGTGGTCGAGCCGCCGAACATCGCGCCGTAGTAGATGCCGGCGAACATGATGAGCGCGCCGGTCGGATCGAGCTTGACCGTGAGCGGCAGCAGCATCGCCACCGTGAGCGCCGGCCCCACGCCGGGGAGCACGCCGACGAAGGTGCCGAGGGTGACGCCGATGAAGCCCCACATCAGGTTGATCGGCTTCAGCGCCACGCCGAAGCCCGCGATCAGCGCATTCAGGGCTTCCATTCAGATTCCAGCGCTGCCCAGGAGCGGCGTAAGCCAGCCCGCCGGCAGGTTGACGTTCAGCAGCTTCACGAAGAAAAGAAAGATGGCGAGCGAAAGGACGAGGCCGATCGCGAGGTTGCGCGCCCAGCGCCGGCTGCCGAACCCGCGGCAGACCAGCGCGAACAACGCGGTGCCGGCGATCACGAAGCCGGCCCAGCCGATGAGCGCCATGTGGGCAAAGAGCCCCGCGCTCACCCAGAGGAAGGGATCTGCCGCAAAAGCTTCATGTGATTCGGCGCGCTTGCGCCAGCCGCCGCTGAAAGCCTCGTACGACAGCCACAGGCCGAGCACGATGATCCCCGCCCCCACCACTGCGGGGATGACGTTCGGGCCGATGCGGGCGTAGCCGCCTTCGGCGGGAAGCGTCGCCGTCACGGCGGCGACGCCGATCCCGAGCGCGACCACGCCCAGCGAGAGCGCGATCTCCGCCCGGGACCTAGGCATTTCCTACTTCTTCAGGCCGAGCGACTCGATGATGCCGGCGATGCGCTGCTCGTCTTCCTTGATGAACCGGGCGTAGGCTTCGCCGCCGAGGAACCACGGCTCCCAGCCGAGCTTCTCGAGCGTCGCCTTCCAGGCCGGGGTTTCGACCGCGGACTGGACCAGCTTCACCAGCGCATCGCGCTGCTGGGTCGTGAGCCCCGGGCCGCCGAAGATGCCGCGCCAGTTGCCCAGCTCGACGTTGATACCCTGTTCCTTCAGCGCCGGAATGCCTTCCAGCCGCTTGGGGCTCGACTGCGCGAGCGCGCGCATCTTGCCGGCCTTTACGTGCTCGAGGAATTCGCCGACGCCGGCCACTCCGGCGGTGACGTGGTTGCCGAGGATGGCCGGGGTCTGCTCGCCGCCGCCCTTGAACGCGATGTAGTTGATCTTCGCCGGGTCAACGCCGACCGCCTTGGCGATCAGGCCGACCAGGATGTGATCGGTGCCGCCGGCCGAGCCGCCGCCCCAGGACACCTTGCCCGGGTTCTCCTTGAGCACCTTGACGAGATCGCCCATGGTCTTGTATGGCGAGTTCGCCGACACCACGATGATTTCCCACTCGCTCGTGAGGCGCGCGATCGGCGTCACCTGCGAAAGGTTCACCGCCGACTTGTTGAGGATGATGCCGCCCACCATCACCATGCCGCCGATCATCACGGCGTTCGGGTCGCCCTTCGCGCTGTTGACGAACTGCGCGAGGCCGATGGTGCCGGCGGCGCCGCCCTTGTTGTCGAACTGCACGCCGGAGACCAGCTTCGCGCTCTGCATCGCGGCGGCGAGGTTGCGCCCGGTCTGGTCCCAGCCGCCGCCCGGGTTGGCGGGAATCATCATCTTGAGGCTCGGTTGCGCGGCTGCGAGCCCGGCGGCAAGCGACAGGGCAAGCGTTAAGAGAAAACGCATTGGGGGTCTCCTGAGGGGGAATGGGTTGCGCTGACAGGCACGAATTTAAGCGATAATCCGCCCCCTTGAAAGGTCTCTTGCAGTAATCCCGTGATCCGCATCGAGAATCTGGTGAAGAACTTCGGCGCCAAGCGCGCCGTGGATGGCGTCTCGTTCGCGGTGGAGCGCGGCGAGGTGCTCGGCTTCCTCGGGCCGAACGGCGCCGGCAAGTCGACCACCATGCGCATGATCACCGGCTTCATGCCGCCGAGCTCGGGGCGGGTCACGGTCGGCGGGCACGACGTCGCGGAATCGCCGCTCGAGGCGAAGCGCCTGATCGGCTACCTGCCGGAAAGCGCCGCCTCGTATTCCGACATGACGGTGCGCGGCTTCCTCAACTTCGCCGCCGAGCTGCGCGGGCTGCGGGGCGCGGCGCGCAGGCAGGCGCTGGGCCGCGTGGTCGAGCTCTGCTTCCTGCAGTCGGTGCTGCGCCAGTCGATCGACACGCTGTCGAAGGGCTACCGGCAGCGCACCTGCCTCGCGCAGGCGCTGATCCACGATCCCGAGGTGCTGGTGATGGACGAGCCCACCGAGGGCCTCGACCCGAACCAGAAGCACGAGGTCCGCAACCTGATCCGCGAGCTGGGCAGCAAGAAGGCGATCGTGTTCTCGACCCACATCCTGGAGGAAGTGGACGCCGCCTGCACGCGCGCCATCATCATCGACCGCGGCAGGATCGTCGCCAACGGCACGCCCGACGAGCTGCGCAATCTCTCGGAGCTCGCCGGCGCGGTGACGCTTTCGGCGCATGGCGCAAGCGAGGAAAAACTGAGTGGTTTGGGTCGTGTGGAAAACCTGAACGGCGCATTCCGCGTCTACCCGCGCGACAAGGCCAAGGTCTCCGAGCTCGCGCAGGCGGTGGTCGAGCTGGTCGCGCGCGAAGGCTGGAAGGTCGAGGGCATGTACAGCGAGCGCGGCGAGCTGGACGAGGTGTTCCGCCGCATCACCCTGCCGGACACCGCCAGATGAGAATCATCTGGACCATCGTCAAGCGCGAGCTCGGGGCGTACTTCACCTCGCCGGTGGCTTACGTGTTCCTGGTGATCTTCCTGCTGCTCACCGGCTTCTTCACCTTCACCGCGGGCAACTTCTTCGAGCGCGGCGAGGCGAGCCTGGCGGCGTTCTTCGGCTGGCATCCGTGGCTGTATCTCGTGCTGGTGCCCGCGGTCGGCATGCGCGTGTGGGCCGAGGAGCGCCGCTCCGGGACGATCGAGCTGCTGCTCACCATGCCGGTCGCCACCTGGCAGGCGATCGTCGCCAAGTTCCTCGCCTCGTGGCTGTTCCTCGCGCTCGCGCTCGCGCTCACTTTTCCCGCGATCGTCACGGTGAACGTGCTCGGCGACCCGGACAACGGCGTGATCGCGGCGGGCTACCTGGGGAGCTTCCTGCTCTCGGGCGCCTACCTCGCGGTGAGCTGCATGACTTCCGCGATGACGCGCAACCAGGTGGTCGCCTTCATCCTGGCGGTGGTGGTGTGCCTGTTCCTGATCCTCGCCGGCTTCAACCCGGTCACCGACCTGATGGTGCGCTGGGCGAGCCCGGCGGTGGTCGACACGATCGCGGCGTTCTCCGTGGTCACGCACTTCGACGGCTTCCAGCGCGGCGTCATCGACAGCCGCGACCTGCTGTTCTTCCTCTCGGTGATCGGCTTCGCGCTCTTTGCCACCGGCGTGATTATTCGTGGACATCGATCTGGATGAAGAAATACGAACCCCTGATCTACTCGGCCATCGGGCTTGCGGCGCTGCTGCTCGCGCTGGTCGCGCTCAACTTCCTGCTGTCGCGCGCGCCGGCGCGCATCGACCTCACCGAGGGCAATCTTTACACACTGTCCGACGGCACGCGCAAGGTGCTCCGGGGATTGAGCTCCCCCGTGAAGGTAAAGCTGTACATCTCGCAGGGCGAGGCGGTGCCGGTGCCGCTGCGCGGCTTCGCGCAGCGCGTCGAGGACCTGGCGCGCGAATTCAAGAGCGTCGCCGGCGACAGGATCATTCTCGAGAAGCTCGACCCGCGGCCCGATTCCGAGGTCGAGGACGCGGCGCAGCTCGAAGGCATCGAGCCGCAGCAGCTGGTCTCCGGCGAGCAGTTCTACCTCGGCGTCGCGGTGAGCCAGCTCGATCGCAAGCAGGCGATCCCGGCGATCTCGCCGCAGCGCGAGCGCCTGCTGGAGTACGACCTGGTGCGCGCGATCGCGCGCGTCGGCTCGGCCGAGCGGCCGAAGATCGGCCTGATGGCCGGGCTGCCGGTGCTCGGTGAGCGCTTCAACCCGTTCACGCGCCAGTCCTCCGAGCCCTGGGTGCTCGCCAACGAGCTCAAGCGCGAGTTCGAGGTGAAGGAAGTGCCGCTGACGGCGAAGGAGATCGACAAGGAGCTGAACGTGCTGCTGGTGATCCACCCGCGCGACGTGGCGCCGGCGACCGAGTACGCGCTCGACCAGTTCGTGATGCGCGGCGGGAAACTGATCGCGTTCGTCGACCCCTACGCCTACTTCGACCAGATGCCGACCATGCCGGGCATGCCGCAGATGCCGTCGAGCTCGACCCTGCCCACCCTGTTCAAGGCCTGGGGGCTGGAGATGGACCCGGGCAAGGTGGTAAGCGACGTGGTGTTCGGCTCGGGCGGCGGCCAGCGCTACACCCCCACGGTGCTGTCGCTCAACCGCACCGCGTTCAGCCGCGACGACATCGTTACCAGCCAGATCGAGACCCTGCTGTACGCGTTCGGCGGGGGATTCGTGGTCAAGGAAGCCCCGGGTCTCAAGGCCCAGGAGCTGGTGAAAAGCTCGCCCAACTCGATGCTGGTGGACAACATGAACGCCACCAAGTCGGGCGACGAGGCGACGCGCAACTTCAAGCCCTCGGGGGCCGCGCTCGCGCTCGCGCTGCGCCTGTCCGGCAAGTTCAAGACCGCCTTCGCCGAGGGGCTGAAGGAGGACGAGAAGAAGCCCGCCGCCGCCGGCACCCCGGTGCTGCGCGAGTCGCCCGAGAACTCGGTGATCGTGGTCGCCGACGTCGACATGCTCGCCGACGGCGCCGCGATCGACGTGCAGGAGGTGTTCGGCCGCAGGATCGTGGTGCCCTCGAACGGCAACCTCGCGTTCGCGCTCGGCATGGTCGAGCAGTTCGCCGCCGGCGACGAGCTGATCTCGCTCCGGAGCCGCTCGGCGGCGTTCCGGCCGCTGACGGTGGTGCGCGAGCTCGAGGCCGAGGCGCAGAAGGAGTACTTCGGCAGGATCCAGTCGCTGGAGGAGGAGAAGCAGAAGACCTCGGCGCGGCTGCAGGAGCTGCAGAAGGCGCAAGGCGCCGGCGCGGCCAAGGGGGTGCAGATCCTGAGCCCCGAGCAGCAGGCCGAGCTCGAGCGCTTCAAGAAGACCTACATCGAGACCAACCTCGCGCTCAAGGAGCTGCGCAAGAACCTGCGCCAGGACGCCGAAGCGCTGGTGTTCTGGACCAAGGTGGCGAACATCGCCCTGATGCCGCTGCTGGTCGCGCTCGCCGGCCTGCTGGTGGCCCTGCTCAGGAGGAAGCTGGCGTGAGCGCCCGCGTCGTCGCCATCCTGGTGCTGCTGCTTGCGGTGCTCGGCGGCGGCGCGCTCCTCACCCAGCGCGAGGAGCGGGCGCGCAAGCCCGAAAACGTCGCGACCCTCGGCCGCGCGCTTTTCAAGGAAGTAAAGGCGGCCGAGATCGCCGCGATCCGCATCGTCGAGCCCGATGCCACGCTCACCCTGGAGCGCAAGGAGGATTCCTGGGTGCTCGCCGAGCGCGCCGGCTTCCCCGCCGATCTCGCCAAGGTGCGCGAGTTCGTGGTGAAGCTGATCGAGCTCAAGGTCGGGCAGAGCGAGCCGCTCGGCGAGAAGGACCGCGCCCGGCTCAACCTCGACGAACCCGGGAAAGGTGCCACGGCAGGCACCCGGGTCGAGCTGAACGGCGCCGACGGCAAGCCGCTCGGCGTGCTGATCGTCGGCCGCAAGTACTTCAAGCGCGAGGTCGAGAACCCGGGCAAGGCGATCGCCGACGGCCGTTTCGTCGCACTCCCCGCGGAGGCGGGGACCGCCTACCTGGTCGGCGACCCGCTCACCCAGGCGAGCGCGAAGAGCGCCGAATGGATCGACCGCGCCTCCTTCCAGGTGGAGAAGGTGAAGACCCTGGAGGTGCGCTACCCGGGCGGGGGCGGCTGGCGCATCGAGCGCGCCGGGGACAATGCCGAATGGAGGCTGGCGGGCGCCGGGTCGGGCGAAAAGCTCGACATTTCAAAGGCAAACGCAGCTTCCTACTCGCTCTCCCTGCTCGAGCTTGCGGACGTCGCCCCCGCGGGCGCAGCGGACACCGGCCTCGACAAACCCGTCGCCATCGAGGCCACGACGCTCGACGGGCTCGCCTATTCGATCAAGGTCGGCAAGCTCGCCGGCGACAGCTATTACGTGAGCTTCGGCTCCTCGGGAACCGCCAGGCCCGACCCCAAGGACGCGGAGCGCGCCAAGCGCCTGGAGGAGCGCCTGCCGCGCGAGAAGCTGCTGTCGCGGCATGTGCTGCTGGTCCCCAAGTCCAAGCTCGAGGACACCCTCAGGAAGCGCCCCGAGCTGCTCGAGAAGAAGGACGACAGGAAGCAGAAGTAGGAAGTGCTACGCGCCGGTCCCGGCGCGTAATCCAATCCCTTCTTAGCGGACCACTTCCGGCGGTGCAGCCGGCATGCTCCATGTAGCGCGCCCCCTTTAGCCTTGTCGGCACCTTTTCCAAGGAGGAGTAAAGAGTCATGGCAAGGAAGCAACTCGCGGCGCTCGCAGCGCTGATGGTCATCTCCACCCCGAGCGTCGCGTTCGAGCTCAAGGACACCTCGCCGGGGGTCAAGTTCTACTACAGCATCCCGCTCGACGCGCGCAACGCCAAGGAGCAGGCGCCGAGCTACGGCATGGTGATGCGCGGCAGCCGCCCCTACGAGGTGGTCAACCTGAACTCGCGCATGATGAACAGCTTCCTGCCGCTGGGCGGCCTGGAAGTCAAGTGGATCGTCGCCGGCGTAGTCGCCACGGGGGCCGTGGCCGCGGTCGCGACCAAGGACAAGAAGGCCAGCCAGAGCTACCAGCAGCAGCAGCAACAGCAGATCCAGAACGGCGCCGAGCCGCCCTGCCCGGTCCAGCCGGTCGAACAGTGCTAGGCAAGCGCTAGTCTTCAGAAAATCCGGGCGCCGCGCGGCAGATGCCCGCGCGGCGTTCGCGCGTCCTCCTCCGGAAAGCCGCCCGCTCTCGACCCCGCGCCACGGGCCGGGGTAAGATATTTTTCGAGGAAGAGGAGGCAAGCCCGTGGCACATTCCATCAAACGCATAAGGACGATGGCGCTCGTCGGCCAGTCGGGGGCAGGCAAGACCACCCTGGCCGAGGCGCTGCTCGCGCAAGCCGGGGCCATCCCCGCGGCGGGCAGCGTCGAGCGCGGCACCACCGTCTGCGACTACACCCCGCTTGAGAAGCAAGTGCAACACTCCCTGAAGCTGTCGGTCGCCAGCTTCGAAGCACAGGAAACCCGCATCCACCTGCTCGACACCCCCGGCTATCCCGACTTTCTCGGGCACGCCCTTCCCGCGCTGGCGGCGGTGGAAACCGCGGCCATCGTGATCAACGCGCAGAACGGCATCGAGATGATGACCGGCCGCTTCCTGCAGTGGGCGGCGAAGCGCGGCCTCGACCGGCTGATCGTGGTCAACAAGATCGACGCCGAGAACGTCGACTGCGAGGACCTGCTCGAGCGCATCCAGCAGGCGTTCGGCAAGGAATGCCTGCCGCTTAACCTGCCGGCGGCCGGCCGCACCAAGGTCTCCGACTGCTTCTTCGCGCCCTCGGGCGCGGCCGACTTCTCCTCGGTGGAAGAGGCGCACCGCAGGCTCGTCGACCAGGTGGTCGAGGTCGACGAGAAGCTGATGGAGGCCTACCTCGAGAAGGGCGAGGTGTCGCCCGACGAGCTGCACGAGCCGCTCGAGCGCGCGCTGCGCGAAGGCCATCTGGTCCCGGTGGTGTTCGCCTCGGCGAGGACTGGCGCGGGCATCGCGGAGCTGCTCGACGTGATCGTCAAGCTCCTGCCCAACCCCGCGGAAGGCAACCCGCCTTCCTACACCGTGACCAAGCCCGATGGCAGCGCGACCGACCTGCAGCCGGTGCCCGACCCGGGCAAGCACGCGCTCGCGCACGTCTTCAAGATCGAGATCGATCCCTACATCGGGCGCGTGGCGGTGTTCCGCGTGCACCAGGGGCGCCTCACCTCGGGCAGCCAGCTCTACATCGGCGAGGGCAGGAAGCCGATCAAGGCCGGCCACCTCTATCTCCTGCGCGGAAAGACCCAGACCGAGGTGCACGAGGCGATCCCGGGCGACATCTGCGCCATCGCCAAGATCGACGAGATCCAGTTCGACCACATCCTGCACGACTCGGCCGAGGACGCGCGCGTGCACGCCAAGGCGCTCGACCTGCCGACTTCGGTGTTCGGCCTCGCGGTGCAGCCGAAGAAGCGCGGCGACGAGCAGAAGGTGTCCGACGTGCTGCACAAGATCCTCGCCGAGGACCCCTGCTTCCGCATCGAGCACAACGCGCAGGCCAACGAAACCGTGATGCGCGGCCTGGGCGAGATGCACCTGAAGACGATCCTCGAGAAGATGTCGAGCCAGTACAAGCTCGACCTCGACACGCGGCCGCCCTCGATTCCGTACAGAGAGACGATCGCCGCCCGGGCCGAGGGCCACAGCCGGCACAAGAAGCAGACCGGCGGCGCCGGCCAGTTCGGCGAGGTCTACCTCAAGGTCGAGCCGCTGCCGCGCGGCAAGGGCTTCGAGTTCGTCGACAGCGTGAAGGGCGGCGCGATCCCCAACCAGTTCATCCCGTCGGTCGAGAAAGGCGTGCGCGCAGTGCTCGACCATGGCTTCCTGGCGGGCTATCCGCTGCAGGACGTCAGGGTCATCGTGTACGACGGCAAGAGCCATCCGGTCGACTCGAAGGACGTGGCATTCGTCTCCGCCGGCCGCAAGGCGTTCCTCGACGCGCTCGCCAAGGCGCGGCCGATCGTGCTCGAGCCGATCGTCAACGTCGAGATCACCGCCCCCGAGGAGAAGATGGGCGACATCGCGGGCGAGCTCTCGGGCCACCGCGGCCAGATCAAGGGCTCGGACTCGCCGCGGCCGGGACTCGTGCAGATCACGGCGCAGGCGCCGCTCTCGGAGCTCGAGCACTTCCCGGCGCGCCTCAAGTCGCTCACCGCCGGCCACGGCTCGTACAGCCTGGAGTTCAGCCACTACGACCCGGCGCCGCCGCAGCTCCAGCAGAAACTCGTCGCCGCGCACCGGCCCGCGGCCGCCGAAGAGTAGGCCTGCATTTCATCCGCCAGGGGCGGGGTGCCCCGCCCCTGGTCTTCGTGCACGGGTTTGCGTGTGATCATTCGGACTGGCAAGCCCAGATCGATTTCTTTTCCGCAAGCCATGAAGTGGTCGCCTGCGATCTGCGCGGTCACGGCGCAACGCCCGGACAGGCGCACGAATGCTCGATCGAGCACTACGGCGGCGACGTTCTCGCCCTGATCAACAACCTCGAGCTTCCGCCTTCAATTCTCGTCGGGCACAGCATGGGCTGCCGCGTGGTGCTGGAGGCGAACCGCATCGCGCCCGAGCGCATCGCAGGCCTGGTCCTCGTCGACGGCAGCCGGCAGGGAAGCGGCGACCCGGCGCAGGCCGAGGCGCTGGCGCGCAGCGCGATCCTCGCCTCCGGCTACCCGGTGTTCGCGGAGAACGTGTTCCGCCAGATGTTCCTCGAGTGGTCGCCGCAGGCCGAGGCGGCGCTCGCGCGCATGAAGCGCATGCCGGCCGAGACCGGCATCGCGCTCTGGACGCGCATGGTGCGCTGGGACGTGACGCAGCTCGACGCCGCGCTCGCCGCGGTGCGCGCGCCGCTGATGGCGATCCAGAGCACCTGGATCAACGCCGAGCGCAAGCGCCTGCCGCTGAAGGAAGGCGAGAGCTCCCCTTGGCTGGATTTAATAAAGTCCAAAGCACCTACTGCAACCGTCCACATCGTCGCTGGCGTCGGCCATTTCACGCAGCTCGAGGCGCCGCAGCGCGTCAACCGGCTGATTGAAGAATTCTGTCGATGAAGCGGTGAACCTTCAGGGCCTCGGCGCCGTTGACGCGCGGCTCGCGGTTCTTTTCGATCGAGTCCAGGAAGTCTGCGAGCACCCCGCGATGCCAGTCGTGCGGGAACGCCATCGGGTCGGCGCCGGTGCCGCCGCCGCCGGCCTCGGTTTTCATTTCGAAGGGTTTCTCGTCGTGGATCTGCACCTTGAGCGCGGTGCCTTCAAGCTGCGCCGTGCCGCGCGCGCCGATCAGCTCGATGCGCTCCGGAAAGCCCGGGTAGGCCGCCGTCGTCGCATGCACCGTGCCGATAGCGCCGTTCTTGAAGCGCACCGCGGCGGCGACGAGGTCCTCGGTTTCCATCTTGTGGACCGGCGTGGTGGTGACGAAGCTTTTGACCTCTGCAGGTTCACCCACAAAGGACAAGAAAAGATCCAGCGTGTGGATCCCCTGCGTGAGCAGCACCCCGCCGCCGTCGCGCGCGCGCGTCCCGCGGCCGGGCTGGTCGTAGTAGCTCTGCGGCCGCCAGTTGGGAATCGCGGCTGAGGCGAGTGGCTTCTCGAGCAGCACGTGCTTGCCCGCGGCGGCGCAGCGCTCGACGAGCTCGAGGTGGGTGTTGGGCGGCGTGAGCACCAGCACCGCGCCGACCGAGCGGTCGGCGAGGATCGTGTCCAGCGAGTCGCATTGCGGGAACGGGAAGCGCTCGGCGAACTTGGCTCTTCTTTCCTTCGAAGGGCTGAAGGCGTACGCGACCTGCGCGCGGTCCTTCAGGTCGAGCAGGCTTTTCGCGTGCGGCGCGTCACGGCCATGCCGAGGCCGATCAGCCCCACCTTAAAAGCCATACAGCTCCGCCGGATTGTCCGCGAGGATTTTCCTGCGCGTGCCTTCGTCGGGCGCCCAGTCGGCGAGCAGCTCGAGAAGAGCCGCGTCGGCTGGGCGCTTCTCTTTCGGTACCGAAGGGTGCGGCCAGTTCGACGCCCACAGCATGCGCTCGGGCGCTTTCTTCACCAGCGCTTTCGCCAGCCGGCCGACGTCTTCGTATTTCGGGCCGCCGGTTTTCGAGGTTTCGTACGGCGCCGAGAGCTTAACCCAGCAACGCCCGGTATCGACCAGGCGAAGGAGAGATTTGAACGCTTCGTGCTCGGGCGCCACCGGTTCGAGGAATTTCCCCGTGTGGTCGATGACGAATTTGCCGGGCAGGCGCCTGATCTGCGCCTCGTATTTCGGCAGCTCGCGCCCGTCGAGCTGGATGTTGGCGTGCCAGCCGAACGCATGCACCTGGGCGACGACCCCATCCATCACGTCGAAGCCGAGCATGCCGCCGTGCAGGGTCATGATGCGCACCGCGCAGATGCCGGCCTTGGTGAGCCGCTCGAGCTCGGCGGCGGGCGTGCCGGGCTTGACGACCGCGACGCCCTTGGCGTTCTTGCCGAGGCTCTTCATTGAATTCAGGGTCACCGTGTTGTCGTCGCGGTAGGCGTTGGGCTGCACCACGATCACGCGCTCGAGCCCGAGCGCACGCTGCAGCTCGCGGTACATCGGCACGGTGAAGGTACCGGGATTGGGCGTGCCGGGCGCGGCGCTCGAAGCGCCGTCGTAGAAATGCATGTGCGTGTCGCACGCGCCTTTCGGCACCGAGATTTTCATTTCCGCTTCCCTTTCTTGGGCACCGCCGGGTTCGGAACCTCCTCCGCCGTGCAGAAGATGCCGCCCTGGTATTTCTCGGCGATCGGATCGTTGCCCGGCTTCTCGCGCGCCAGCACCTCGGCGGCGTATTCCTCCGAGTCGTCCTGCGGCCGGTAGCCGAGGCGCACCGCGTTGGAGTTGTCGTACCAGGTGCGCTTGTTGCCCGAAACCCCGTAGACGATCTCGAACTTGATGTCCGGGTGCTCGATGCCGATGGTGACGAGCGCCGCGAGGTCGCGCGGGCTGAACCAGAGCGAGAGCCGGCGCTTGTCGAGCGGCATCGGGTTCACGTTGCCGATGCGCAGCATCAGGAACTGCATGCCGTACTTGTCGGCGTACAGGCTGCCGAGCGCCTCGCCGAACACCTTGGAGACGCCGTAGCGGCTGTCGGGCTTCGGGTAGACGCGGTGGTCGATGGTCTGGTCGCGGCGGTAGAAGCCGGTGGCGTGGTTGCTGGTCGGGAACAGGATGCGCTTCACGCCGTTGCGGCGCGCCGCCTCGAACACGTTGTAGCAGCCGATGATGTTCGCCTGCAGGATCGCCTCCCAGGGGCCCTCGACCGAGTAGCCGGCGAGATGGACGATGGCGTCGACCCCCTTGGTGATGCGCAGCGCATCGGCCATTTTGGTGATGTCGGCTTTGACGAAGTTTTTGGCTTTCAGCGGCCGCCGGTCCGACAGGCGCAGCTTGTATCTTCCCGACAGCTCGCGGGCAAGGTGTGTGCCGATGTCTCCGGTGGCGCCGGTGATGAGTACGGTCTTCACAGGATTCTCCCGACGATTTCGTTGAACTGCGCCGCGCGCTCGAAGTACACCGAATGCCCGGCGGCCGGCACGCGCACCGCCTGCCCTTGCGGTGCGAGGCGCGCGAACGCCGGCCCCGCCGCCGGCGGAAACACCCAGTCTTCGTCGCCGGTGATGAACAGCACCGGCATTAGCAGCCCCTCGAGCAGCGAGGGCGCCCGCGTGCGCTGCTGCCGGATGCGCTCGCGCACTTCCTCGCGGAAGGAAGCCGCGGACATCTCCGAGATCTGCCAGTAGAGCTGCGCGAGCGCCGGCTGCTCGCGCGCCATGCGCTCGCCGCCCGCCGGGTGGATGCCGCGCGACTGCAGCTCGGCGAGCGCGGCGGGCGCGCGGCGCGACCATTCATCCACCTCGGCGTTTCCGAGCTGAGAAAAATCCACCGCACCGGAGGTCGACGCCATCACGAGGGCGCGCACCTTCTTCGGCTCGCGCAGCGCGTACTCGAGGCAGGTCCAGCCGCCCATCGATTGCGCGATGAGCGCCACGTCTTTCAGATTCAAATGCGTTATCAAGGCAGCCAGGTCGTCGGCATACTCGTCCGGTGCGGTACGGCCGGGCACCGCGCTCGAAGGCGGAAAGCCGCGATGCGCGAAGGCGACGCAGGTGTGCCTGGCGGCGAAATGCGCGAGCTGCTGCCACCACGAGAGATGATTTCCGCCCAGCCCGTGCGCGAACACCGCCGCCGGCCCCCGGCCGACGACCTCGTAGTAGATCTCGGCGCCGGCGCGCCGCAGTTTCCCGGTTTTTCTCAAGGCCGCCGCTTCCAGTGCTCGGCGTTGACCGCGCCCTTCGGAACCTTTCCGCGGACGATCTCGGCCGCCTGCGCTGCCGTTTCCATCGACTGGTGCTCGATCGCCGGAGCCGTCAGCCCGGCGGCATGCGGCGTCGCGATCACGTCCGTGCGCGCGGCGAGCCGCGGCGTCGGCATCTGGTCGGGCGCGCGCCCGACGTCCATCGCGCAGCCGCCGAGCCGTCCCGAGTCGAGCGCCGCCTCGAGCGCCGCCTCGTCCACCAGGTTGCCGCGCGAGACGTTGATCAGACAGGCGCCCCGCTTCATTTTGGCAAATGCATCCCTCCCGATGAGATTCTCGGTCTCCGCGGTGGCCACCGCCAGCGGCACGACGTAGTCGGATTCTCTCAGCAGCGCGTCGAGCGGCACCTGCTCGACCTTCTGGTAGGGATCATTCACCAGCACCCGCATGCCCAGCGCCTTGCCGACGCGGACCACTTCCTTGCCGATCGCGCCGTAGCCGATCACGCCGAGCGTGCTGCCTTTCAGCTCCCTGCCCATCTGCGCCTTTGGAACCTTGCCTTCGTGATACAGGGTGGCCGAGCGCGTGATGCCGCGGGCAAGATCGACCAGGAAGCCGATCACCAGCTCGGTGACGGAGGTGACGAACCCCGCGCTCGCCTGCGTCACCAGGACGCCGGCCCTGCTCGCCGCGGCGACGTCGACGTTGCGGATATCGATCGCGCAGCGCAGGAACGCGACCAGGCGCGGCAGGCGCTCGAAGAGCTCGGCCGGCCCGGGCGACTGGCGGTAGGAGACGATCAGCTCGCAGTCTGCGGCCGCTTCGATCAGGTTCTCACCTTCGAGGGAGTCCTGGCCCTGGTGAAGCTTCACTTCCCCCGCTGCGCGCAAGGCGGCCAGCGCGCGCTCGCCGTAATAGTTCGCCATCGCCTCCGGCGAATGGGTGAGCAGTATTTTCAAGCCGCTTTTTTCTGGTCGGCCGCGAGCTTGCGGTAGCGCTCGAGCGAGCGCGTCAGGTGGCGGCGCATCGCCTCGCGCGCGCCCCTGGCGTCGCCGGCCTCGATCGCCTGGTAGATGCGGCGGTGCTCCTCCTGGATGAGCGCGAGGTAGGCGCGCTCGCCGCCCATGCGCTCGGGCAGGCCGCTCACGGTGCGCCGCGGGATCACGTGGCGCCCGAGGAACTGCAGGAAGCGGGGGAACTCCGGGTTGCCGGTGGCCTCGGCGATCGCGCGGTGGAAGGCGAGATCCTCGTCCACCGCCGAGCGGCCGGCGGCGCTTGCTTCGTCGATGGCATCCAGGGCATTCAGGATGGCGCGGTGCTGCGCTTTCGAGGCGCGCTCGGCGGCGAGGCCGGCGGACTCGATCTCCACGCCGAGGCGCAGCTCCATCACCGCGAGGACGTCGTCGAGCGACTGCATGCGCTCGGGCTCGATGCGGAAGGGCGCGCGCTGCGGCTCGGCCGAGACGAAAGCGCCGACGCCCTGGCGCGTCACCACCAGCCCCTCGGCGCGCAGCGCCGCCACCGCCTCGCGCACCACCGTGCGGCTGACGCGCGCCGCGCGCGTCAGCGCCTGCTCGGTCGGCAGGCGCGCCCCGGGCGCGAAGCGCCCGCTCTTGATCTGCTCGGCGAGCTGCTCGAACAGGCGCCGCGACAGCTTCCGCTCGGCAGCGACGGGGCGAATTCGCATCTTGACGAAGTCCCGTGTAGTTGTATGATGACTGATGAATCTTACCAGAGGAGGATTCATGTTCCGCCGTCATTTCACCGCCGCCTCCGCGGCGGCCGCGACCGTCGCCGCGGCGTGCTTCAGCGCGCTGCCCGCGCAGGCGCAGCAGATCATCAAGGCCACCGACGTGCATCCGCTCGGCTATCCGACGGTCGAGGCGATCGTGCGCATGGGCAACAAGCTCGAGAAGGCGACCAGCGGCAAGTACAAGATCCAGATGTTCCCGTCGATGCAGCTCGGCGGCGAGAAGGAGATGATCGAGCAGGCGCAGGTCGGCGCGCTGCAGATCGCGCGCATCTCGGTCGGCCCGATGGGTCCCATCGTCGACGAGCTCAACGTCTTCAACATGCCGTTCGTGTTCAAGGACGAAGCGCAGATGCGCAAGGTGATCGACGGGCCGATCGGCGCGGAGATGCTCACCAAGCTCTCCGACAGCACGGCGCGGCTGATCGCGCTCGGCTGGATGGACGCCGGCACGCGCAACGTCTACTCCGACAGGCCGGTGACCAAGCCCGCCGACCTTAAGGGCATGAAGATCCGCATGATGGGCAACCCGCTGTTCGTCGAGACGATGAACGCGATGGGCGGCAACGGGATCGCGATGGGCTTCAACGAGCTGCACCAGGCGCTGCAAACCGGCGTGGTGGACGGCGCGGAGAACAACGAGCCGACGCTCTTCGCCCAGAACCACTACCAGACGCCCAAGGGCAAGGTCTACAGCCTGACCGGCCACCTGATCATCCCCGAGATCTTCGTCTACTCGAAGGCGAGCTGGGACAAGCTGCCCAAGGCCGACCAGGATTTGATCCGCAAGCTGTCGCGCGAGGCGCAGCTCGAGCAGCGCGAGCTGTGGGACGCGTACGTCGCCGAGGCCACCAGCAAGCTCAAGGCGGCCGGCATCAAGTTCGTGCCGGCGGACAAGGAAGCCTTCTTCAAGGCGACCCAGCCGGTGCGCGACAAGTACGGCGCGAAGTACGCCGGCCTGATCCAGCGCATTCGCGACACCAAGTAACCCACCGTCCGCAAGAACGGGCCGCCAAGGTGAAAGCTAAGGCGGCCCTTTTCTTGTCATGAGAGAAGCCTATCGGCGGCTGATGCAGCGGCTCTACGTCGGTTGTATCGCGCTCTCCGGCATCGCGATGGTGGCGATCACGCTGATGATCCCGTCCGGAGTCTTCATGCGCTACGTCATGAACGACCCGCTGCAGTGGCCCGAGCCCGCGTCGGTGATCATGATGGTGTTCTTCTCCTTCGTCGGCGGCGCCGCGGTCTATCGCGCCAACCAGCAGATCGCGGTCGAGGCGCTGATGCGCGCGGTCGGCGCGCGCAGCCGCGCGGCGATGCAGTGGGGCGTGCACGCCTGCATGTTCGTCATCGCCGCCTTCATGCTGGGCTACGGGGCGCACCTCTGCTGGCTCATCCAGGGCAACACCGTCGCCGAGTTCCCCTGGCTCTCGGTCGGCATCGTCTACCTGCCGATCCCGATCGGCGGGCTGCTGACCCTGCTCTTCCTGGTCGAGAAGGTGTGGCTCGGCGAGCCGCCCAAGAGCGACGTCATGTACAGCGATCAGGCGGTGGAACTGGAATAAATGGACGTTCTCGTCCTTCTTGGATCGTTCGCCGTGCTGTGCGCCCTGGGCGTGCCAGTGGCCTACGCCCTCGGCCTTGCCGCCATCTGCGGCGCGCTGTGGGTCGAGATCCCGCTCGAGGCGGTGATGCTCAAGATCTCCGACGGCACCGACGACTTCGTGCTGCTCGCGATCCCGTTCTTCGTGCTGGCCGGCGGCATCATGGCCGAGGGCGGCATGGCGGCGCGCCTGATCATGCTCGCCAAGGTGTTCTTCGGCGTGATCCGCGGCGGCCTCGCGCTGGTGAACATCCTGGCGAGCACGCTGTTCGGCGCCATCTCGGGCTCGTCGGTCGCCGACACCTCGGCGATCGGCTCGGTCATGATCCCGCAGATGGCGAAGCAGGGCTACTCACGCGTCTTCGCCACCAACGTCACGATTTGCGGCTCGGTGCAGGCGCTGCTCATCCCGCCCTCGCACAACGCGGTGATCTACTCGGTCGCCGCGGGCGGCACGGTCTCGGTGGCGCACCTGTTCCTCGCCGGCGTGTTCCCCGGCCTGCTGTTCGGCCTGTGCCTGATCGGTCTCGTGCTGTGGACCGCGCACAAGCGCGACATGCCGAAGTCCGAGCCGGTGCCGCTGCGCCAGATCCCGAAAATCGTGCTCGAGGCAGTATGGGGCCTGTTCACCATCGTGATCATCATGGGCGGGATTCTCTCGGGCGTGTTCACGCCGACCGAATCGGCCGCGGTGGCGTGCGTATACGCGTTCTTCGTCACCTTCTTCGTCTACCGCGACTACCAGTGGCGCGACCTGCCGCACCTCGTGCACCGCGTGGTGAAGACCGTGGCGATGGTGATGATGCTGATCGGCTTCTCGGTCGGCTTCGGCTACATGATGGCGATCATGCAGATCCCGGCGAAGGTGACCGCGTTCTTCCTGTCGATCTCGGAGAACAAGTACGCCTTCCTGCTGATGGTGAATATCCTGCTGCTGCTGCTCGGCACGTTCATGGACCTCGCGCCGATGCTGCTCATCTGCACGCCGATCTTCCTGCCGGTGATCCTCAAGCTCGGCATCGACCCGGTGCACTTCGGCATGATCATGATCCTCAACCTCGGCATCGGCCTGATCACCCCGCCGGTGGGGCCGACGCTGTTCGTCGGCTGCGCCATCGGAAAGGTCAGCATCGAGCAGGTCACGAAGGAGCTCTGGCCGTTCTACGGCGCGATGTGCATCGCGCTGCTGCTCGTCACCTACATTCCCGCAATTTCCCTCTGGCTTCCCGGCCTCATGAAGTAGTACATTGAACGCACCAACCCTCAAGGAGGAGCGCATGGCACGCATCACCCGTCGCACGTTTCTGCAGTACTCCGGAGCCGGCATGGCGGGAATTCTCGCCTCGCACCGCGCTCCGGTCTTCGCCCAGGCCAACACCGTGCACATCCTGCGCTGGAACGATTTCGTTCCGGCCGCGGACAAGGTGCTGCGCGAGGTGTTCGCTCCCGAGGTGCAGAAGGCCCTCGGCATCAAGCTCAACGTCGAGACGGTCAACGCCAACGACATCCCGGCGCGCGCCACCGCGGCGATCCAGTCGGGCAACGGGCCCGACATCTTCATGCTGCTCAACAACTACCCGCACCTGTATGCCTCGGCGGCGGTGGATGTGAGCGCGGTGGCGGACGAGGTCGGCAAGGCGGGCGGCGGCATCTACGACGCCTCCGCGCAGCTCAACCGGGTCGGCGGCAGGTGGGTATCGATGCCCTGGTCGGTGGTGCCGGCGCTGGTCGTCTACCGCAAGTCCTGGTTCGAGGAAATCGGCGTCAAGAGCTTCCCCAAGACCTGGCAGGAATACTACGAGGTCGGCAAGAAGCTGAAGGCCAACAAGCACCCCATCGGCCAGACGCTGGGCAACACCTTCGGCGACGCGCCGACCTTCACCTACCCGTTCCTGTGGTCCTACGGCGGGCAGGAAGTCGACGCCAAGGGCAAGGTGGTGCTCGATTCGAAGGAGACGCTCGAGTCGGTGCGCTTCATGGCGCAGTTCTGGAAGGACGCGCACGACGAGGGCGGCCTCGCCTGGGACGACTCGAACAACAACCGCGCCTTCCTCTCCGGCGACATCAGCGCCTCGCTCAACGGCGCGTCGATCTACGTCGCGGCGCTCAACGGTGCGGACAAGTTCAAGACCGAGAAGGGCGCGCCGCTGCACACCGACTGCCTGCACGCGCCGCTGCCAGCTGGCCCGAAGGGCGCGCACGCGTACCACACCGCGTTCAACCACATGGTGATGAAGTACTCGAAGAACGCGAAGGGCGCGATCGAGCTGCTGCGCTGGGCGCACAGGAAGGAGAACTACGAGAAGTGGTTCACCGTGCAGAAGGGCTTCGCCACGGGGCCGACGCGCGAGTGGGAGAAGCACGCGATGTGGAACAACGACCCGGTGATGAAACCGTTCCAGACCGCGCCGACGCTGCAGAAGCGGCTGATGGGATTCGCCGGCCAGCCCAACCAGAAGGCCGCCGAGGCCTGGAACAAGTACATCGTCACCGTGATGTACGCGCAGGCGTGCAGCGGCAAGATGAAACCCGAGGAAACGGTGAAGTGGGCCGCGGGCGAGCTGGGCAAGATCTACACCGGTGCCTAGCCGCTCTTGAACGAAGCCATCGTGACGAGCGGGAGACGCATTCGCGTCTCCCGCCTCACGCGCCTCGCCGAAAACGAGAAGTTACTCGCCGCGGCGCTGCTCGCGCCGGGGGTGGCGATCCTCGTGCTGTTCATCGCCTACCCCTTCGTGATGGCGCTGTGGTACTCGTTCACCTCGATCCGCGTCGGCGACGCGGGCCAGTTCGTCGGGCTCGCCAATTTCAGCAAGGCGATCGACGACACCATCTTCCAGCAGGCGTTCAAGAACACGGTGTTCTACACGTTCTGGGCGACGGTGTTCAAGCTCGCGCTCGGCATGTGGCTCGCCCTGCTGCTGAACCGGCACTTCCGCTTCAAGCGCGTCGTGCGCGCCACGATGCTGCTGCCCTTCATCATCCCGACGGTGCTCTCCGCGTTCGCCTGGCGCTGGATGTTCGACCCGACCTTCAGCGTGATGAACTGGATCCTCTACCACGGCGGCATGATCACCGACCGGCTGCCGTTCCTCTCGAGCGGCGACTGGGCGATGTGGTGCGCGGTGCTGGTGAACACCTGGCGCGGCATGCCGTTCTTCGCCATCACCCTGCTCGCCGGCCTGCAGACCATCAACCCGGACCTGCACGAGGCGGCGGCGCTCGACGGGGCGAACGCGTGGAACCGCTTCTGGCACGTGACCTGGCCGCTGCTCCTGCCGGTCACCCTCGTGGTGGTGGTGTTCTCGGTGATCCAGACCTTCTCGGACTTCCAGCTGATCTACGTGCTTACCGGCGGCGGGCCGGCGAACTCGACGCACCTCATCGCCACCTACGCCTACCAGATCGGCGTCGGCTCGGGGCTGCTCGGCGAGGGCGCGGCGCTTTCGCTGTTCATGTTTCCAGTCCTCTTTGTCGTCGTCTGGCTCCAGCTGCGTTACCTGAAGCGGATGGAGAACGCCTGAATGCTCATCGAGCGCAAGTGGAAGAAATGGCTCTGGTTCTACCTGCCGATGGCGCTGTTCATCCTGTTCACCCTGTTCCCCTTCTACTGGATGGCGGTGACCGCGTTCCGCCCCGACCCGGAGCTCTACCGCACCTGGCGCCAGCCGAACGCGGCGCCGCTCTGGACGCTCGAGCCGACGCTCGAGCACGTGAAGGGCCTGCTGCAGACCACCGCGTTCCCGACCTGGCTGTGGAACACGATGGCGATCGCGGTCGTCTCCACCGCGATCTCGCTGGTGTGCGGCACTTTCGCCGGCTACGCGCTCGCGCGCCTCAGGTTTCGCGGCTCGGAGTTCCTCGGCACCGCGATCTTCATCACCTACCTCGTGCCGCAGACGCTGCTCTTCATCCCGCTCGCCGACATCATCCGCGACATGCAGCTCGGCAACACGCCGTGGGCGCTGATGCTCACCTACCCCACGATCCTGATCCCGTTCTGCACCTGGCTGCTGATGGGCTACTTCAAGACCATCCCGCGCGAGCTCGAGGAATGCGCGCGCATCGACGGCGCGACGCGCTTCGGCGCGATGGTGCGCATCATCTTCCCGGTCGCGATCCCGGGCATCCTGTCCGCCGGCATCTTCGCCTTCACGCTGTCGTGGAACGAGTTCATCTACGCGCTGGTGTTCATGGCCTCGGCCGAGCAGAAGACCGTGCCGGTCGGCGTGGTGTCGGAGCTGATCCGCGGCGACATCTTCTTCTGGGGGCAGTTGATGGCCGGCGCGCTGCTGGGCTCCGTGCCCGTGGCGCTCGTCTATTCCTTCTTCGTGGAGTATTACGTCACCGGTCTCACCGGATCGGTGAAGGGCTGAGATGGCCAACGTCTCGATCCGCGCGCTGAACAAGAAGTACGACAACGGCTTCCACGCCGTGAAGGACGTCGACCTCGAGATCCGCGACAAGGAGTTCCTGGTGCTGGTCGGCCCCTCGGGCTGTGGCAAGACGACCACCTTGCGGATGGTGGCGGGGCTCGAGGAGATCACCTCGGGCGAGATCCGCATCGGCGAGCGCGTGGTGAACGACCTGCCGCCGATGGACCGCGACATCGCCATGGTGTTCCAGAACTACGCGCTCTACCCGCACAAGACCGTGTTCGACAACATGGCCTTCGGCCTGCAGATGCGCGGCTATCCGAAGGAGGAAGTCCGCAAAAGGGTCCAGGACGCCGCCGAGATCCTCGGCATCGAGGCGCTGCTCGGGCGCAAGCCGCGCCAGCTCTCCGGCGGCCAGCGCCAGCGCGTCGCGGTCGGGCGCGCGATCGTGCGCCACCCCGAGGTGTTCCTGTTCGACGAGCCGCTCTCCAACCTCGACGCCAAGCTGCGCGTGCAGATGCGCGTCGAGCTCAAGCGCCTGCACGAGCGCCTCGAGACCACCGCGATCTACGTCACGCACGACCAGGTCGAGGCGATGACGCTCGGCGACCGCGTCGTGGTGATGAAGGACGGCTGGGTGCAGCAGGTGGGCGAGCCGCTCGAGCTCTACGGCAGCCCGGCCAACCGGTTCGTGGCCGGGTTCATCGGCTCGCCGGCGATGAACTTCGTCGAGGTCGCGATCAGCGCCGCCGGCGACGCCCTGTGGGCCGAGGCCCAGGGGCTGCGGGTGAAGGTTCCGACCGAGTTCGCCGAGCGCGTGCGCCCCAATGCCGGCAAGCAGCTCACGCTCGGAGTGCGGCCCGAGGCGCTGCGGCTCGCGAACGGCGGCGAGCCGGCCGAGTACACGTTCGGCTCGGCGGTCGACGTGATCGAGCCGCTCGGCAACGAGATCCTGCTCAACTTCCGCGCCGGCGGCGTGCCGATGGTGGCGCGCGTGGATCCGGGCGTGCGGGTCAAGACGCATGAAGCGGTGCGCTTCGCCCTGGATCCCGACCGCCTGCACTTCTTCGACGCCAAGACCGAAACTGCGCTCTGACTTCCCGATCGCGGATGCCCATCTGCATGTGTGGGACCCGCAGGCGCATTACTACCCCTGGCTTTGCGACCCGCAGCCGATCGCCTTGCGCTACGGCGACACCACACCGCTGCGTCGTCGATATCTCGTGGAAGACTACCGGGCCGACACGGCGGGATGGCGGATAGACCACGGCGTGCACGTGGAAGCCGAATGGGATCCGCGCGATCCGCGCGGGGAAATGCTTTTCATCCAGGAAGTGATGAAGGGCGGATTTCCGACGGTCGCCATCGGCCAGGCCTGGCTCGATCGCGACGACTGCGCCGCGGTGCTCGAGTCCCACGCCGGCCGCGGCTTCGTGCGCGGCGTGCGCCACAAGCCCAAGCCCGGCATGATGGACGACCGCCAGTGGCGCGCGGGCTACGCGCGCCTCGCGCCGTTTCGCCTGCACTTCGAGCTGCAGGCGCCGTGGCGCCAGCTCGAGGAGGCTGCGCGCCTGGCCGGCGATTTTCCGGATACGACGATCGTGCTCAACCACGCCGGCCTGCCGTCCGATGACGATCTCCCGGGCTGGCGCAACGCGATGGCGCGGCTCGCCGGGCGCGGCAACGCGGCGGTCAAGATCTCGGGCCTCGGCCGGGTGACGAAGAAGCGCGAAGTGGTGCTGACCGCGATCGAGCTGTTCGGCGTCGCGCGCGCGATGTTCGCCAGCAATTTCCCGGTCGACGGCCTGTGCGCGAGCTTCGACGCCGTCTACTCCGGCTTCGACGAGATCACGCGCGGCCTCTCCGGCCCGGAGCGCCGCGCACTGTTCCATGACAATGCCGTCCGTATCTACAGAATATGATCCCCATAAGCGCAACTCGATTTCCCCTTGGTTACGTCGGCGTCGGCCTGATGGGCGGGCCGATGGTGAAGCGCCTGGCCGCGCTCGGCTGGCAGGTGCGCAGCTACGACATCGTGCCGGAGCGCTCGGGTGTTGCCTCAGCCGCGGAGGCGGCGCGCGGCGCGGACGTGGTGCTTCTCAATCTGCCCACGAACGACGCCGTTGAAGACGTTCTGGCCAAACTCATGCCGGTCCTGCGAGCCCCGCAGCTCGTCGTCGATTTCTCCACCATCCCGGTCGACGCATGCCGCAGCCACGCGGCGAAGCTTGCGCGCGCGACCGGCTGCCGCTGGGTCGACGCGCCGGTCTCGGGCGGCCCGCCGGCGGTCGCGGCCGGCACGCTCACCGTGATGGCGGGCGGCGAAGCCGAGGACCTCGAGCGCCTGGCGCCGCTGATGCGCGACATCGCCGGCCGATGCACGCGCATGGGGCCGGTGGGCGCCGGTCTCGCAGCCAAGATGATCAACCAGCTCATCGTCGGCGTCGGCCAGGCCATGCTGGGCGAAGCGGTGGCGCTATGCGAGAAGGCCGGCATCGACGCCGC